>OCTX012219750.1_pt1 | contig 20829 bp, 23 predicted proteins | sample 1539691 | NCBI WGS metagenome assembly OCTX01 (sample SAMN02144231, study PRJEB22623) | gut metagenome | biome: sheep rumen | host: Ovis aries | place: New Zealand
ATAGAACACTGCAGCACCAAGTATTACTGCTACAGCCGGAATAAGTATTGACCAGAATATCCATCTTACATTTCCATTACCCTTTAGTCTTGGTTTCCAACCCATACCTTTAAGCGTTTTATTCAAGATTAATGCAGCCAAAAGAGGTGCATACATTGAAATTGCAACTACACATCTAAAAACTGATGTTCCAGCCATCCCCGGATTTTTTAAACTATATATTGAGGCTGGTATCTGCAGAGCCCATGCAATTATAAATGTAATAACAACGAAGCTAATAACCTTTTTCTTATCCATTTTTTCGTTCATTTTTATCCTCACTCTTATAGTATCTTTTATAGAATTACACACTTCGCCCGGGTGCAAGGATTTTTCTATAAAGTCCCCAGCAGACTATACTTAAAACAGCTATAAATCCAACACCCAGAAGATGTACACGCGCGTCGGTCATTACTGCTGCTCCACCTATAAAAAGCATCACAGGAAGTGCACCAAGCATACTGAGTCCTGTTGCTGCGCCCTGCTTAATAACTTCTGTTTCATTTTCCCAATTGAACTTAGGAAACTTCAGATTGCAAAACAGTCCAAGAAGCACTGAATAGAGAGTAGTCAGCGCCGGTACTACTATCAGCCATAGTCTCTCTAACGGTCCGGCATTTACAGTAAATAGAAGTATTATTTCTGTCAGCGCATAAAATGGTGCTACAAATATCAGATTGAATAGTATCTTAGCTCCATAAATATCGCGTGATTTTAGTGGCATGGTTTTCATTATCCACCAGCTCTTTCCTTCAATTGATATACTAGACGAAGTGATGCTTATCATACTGAAAACAAGTCCTATCAGATAAGGAATCGCATTTTCAAGCTTTAACTCTATCGGAAGATTTCCTGCACTCAGTAGTATTCTATTTATATCTACAAAGCCTAAGGAAACAGCAAGAATTACAGCTATAACCGGACCAACGATTGTATTGGATACATATACTCCGGATGAGAAATATCTTGACGCCTCCTTCTTTACAAGAGCCTTTAGTACCGAAGCTTTCTTTAGTTCCGAGAGGTTATAACATTTATGTTCCTGCTTTAAGAATAGTCTTCTGGAAATGGCGAAGAAATATTTTCCAATCACAGTAACCGTAATTATTATAATCACAAGTGAAATAAGTGCATAAATGGCTACTGCGGCAAAATCAGCATTTGTAAGCATATCTCCCAGAATCTTCACTGCAGGAAATGCATTCTCCATAGCTGTCATCTTCTCACTGATTAACCTTGAAAACTCTGCATTTATCTCTTCATTTAATTCATTTCTCGGAGTGAACCCTTCTGCTGTTCCAACTCCGGCCTTTGACGAGATAATTCCACTTACCATAAATGAAGCAGTTACGACCGTAATCACCAGGATTACTTCAGTAAGAACCTTGTGACGGTTTCTTGCTAGTATAGCTGCAAATATAATCCCAACCCACGCAGCCACTGCCGTTGGAAGGATAGGACTTATAATACATACAGGAATGATCGAGATGTAGAACAGGATACCGCATCCCGTCCTGATTCCATATATCAGCATAGATGGAATGATTACAGCAAGCCCGACAATCAGATTATCAAAATACATTCTGAAAACTCTGGATGCTACAATACTTTTTCCACTAAGCGGATATGCAGATACCATCTCCTGATCTTTTTCTCTATAAATTATATCCTTAGCTCTGTAGATTCCTACGAGCATATTAATCATTCCGGCCAGCAAAAAATATAGAACCGGAATATATTTTGTCGCCCCAATCTTATCCAGAAGCATACTTTGCATTACTATATATCCTGCAAGAAATCCATACAAAACTATAAGAACTCCGAACAGAAATCCTTTCTGTTTCCTGGCTGCTTTATCCTTCACATATCGCAGCTCATTTATTCCGAGGAAGTTTATTAATTCTAATTTTATGAGAGAACGAACGCTCATCCTTATACCTCTTATTTACACACTTTCCATAAATAGTTCTTCCAGTGACTCACCATCTTTAACAACTTCATTCATAAAGCCGCTGGCAAGCAGCTTTCCACTCTTTATGATAGCCACCTTGTTGCAGAGCTTTTCAGCAACTTCAAGTACATGGGTTGAGAAAAGAATTGCACTTCCCTGCTCTGTCATCTCTCTCATTATCTCCTTCAGAGAAAAAGCAGCTTTGGGGTCAAGTCCTACAAAAGGTTCATCCATTATAAGAAGCCTTGGGCTATGAAGAAGTGCAGATATAATAACCAGCTTCTGTTTCATACCATGGGAATATGATGATATCAGATCACCAAGAGAGCTTGTTATCTCAAACATATCTGCGTATTCTGAAATCTTCTTTTCACGCTCTGCTTCTGATACATTATAGATATCTGCCACGAACTGAAGATACTGAATACCTGTCATAAATTCATAGATATCCGGATTATCAGGAATATATGCAATCCTCTTTTTTACCTCCATTGGAGAATCCAGGATATTTATTCCATCTATCAGAACCTCACCCTTATCAAACTCATGTATTCCTGTGATTGCTTTTAGAAGCGTTGTCTTTCCGGCACCATTATGTCCGATAAATGCATAGATATCTCCAGATTCAACAGTAATAGATATATCCTTTATACCTTTATCCGTTCCTTTATATATTTTATCCAGATTCTTTATTACTAACATATTATTTCTCCTTGAAATATCTTTAGTAAGCATCATTATCTTCAATGTATTAGTTATACTGTTTGTATTACTTGTATTGTTTGTATTATTTATTGTAATACAGACAATACACCATTATATTATTATTGTCAAGATTTTTCGAGATTAATCTTTTCAAATTTTTGTAACTAATATTTTCAAACATAAACCAAAAAAGAAGCTGTGCACCGGTTGTTTAGTGTACAGCCTCTTTTGATTGACTTTATTTGCGATATATTAATCAGATATCTGATTTAAAACTTCACTGTATACTTTCTCAGATTCTCCGTTACTTTCCCCATTTATATAATATTTCTTTCCATCAGCACTGACAGTCATATATTTTTTCGTATTCAAATCCAGAAAGACTATACATCCGCTTTCATCGTTCACATAGTATTTCCCCTTATACTTTGGATCCATATCATAGCCAGCCTCCTTACGAAGTTTAAGTTTAGCAGAATCAGATTCTATAGTTATATCATCTATGTCACTTATAGGAATGCAGTAATCATCCTTCATTTGATGACATATTATATTTCCATCTTCAACTCGTACTTTCATCGGTGTCTGACCAAGTATTCCAACATATATGAGCTCAAAAAGTATAAATATTACCAGAAGAATCGTAAGAACTCCTATCACCTTCCCAACCGGATGTGCCATATTCACAGTAGTTCCAACGCCTACTCTCTTATCAATGTTCAGTCTCTTATCTTCCGGATTATAGTAGATCTGTCCCAGTATCCAGTTATCGTCATCATCAATCTCAACAGATGTTTCATTCTTATATCTCTTCTCTATCAGCTTCTGTCTTCTTAAGAAAAAGAATCCTCCTGTCATAATTCCCAGCATATAGACCGCATATAGACTCAGATACAGAATCTGATCATCCCATATAGACATTGTTATCATCATTACTATAATGACAGCTGTATTAATCCATGTAAACAGAACTATAAAGTCCGCCATATTCTTTTTCTTAGCTCTGTTGTAGTTGATATTTATGTCACTGTCTTCAGAAATAACTTCATTTCTGATTCCATCCATCATAAATGCTATGGGAATGAGCATAATACTGACAAAAAGGAGTGCCCCCGACATACCAGTCATTAACCGTGCCTGATATTCATGTCCAGAAGAAAATCCGGCTATTTTTACTACACCTATGTCATTTAGAAGTGCCACAAGAAAAAATACTGCAGCTATAATGTTTGGAATAATAATGCTTGATTTTTTTAGTGCATGAACCGCTCCCACACTTTTTAGGTCTGTATAAACTACACCTTTTTCAAAGTTCAGCCCAAGTTCACGTTTGAGACTCTTCAGCTCACTATTACCTTTTGTAAAAGGAGCGAACATAAGAACAAAATCTATAAATATAAAAACAGTCCAGACTATCAACCTGACCGTAAAGTCTGGAATAAAACAAAATCCTACCATCAGGATAATAGATATCACCAGATAGATATTGGCCTTTTTTCTGCACTGCGATGATATCTCATCTACTCTCTTAGCTATAATTTCTTCTTTAAATTCGGTGCGGTTACGTACACCGTATATATATTTTTTATCTTTCCACTTTTTAGGATACTCATATATATAGATAAATAAAATGCTTGGCAGCATTATTATCATCATTACTATATTAAAGATAATTTCCATTTTTTATACCTATCCATTTTAGTCTAATCGTTCGAATCAGATACTTTCCTTACAGTTCGTTACATGATCAGTAATATTCATCTATAAGTTTCAATATATCCTTCTTCGGTACTCCGGAGAGTCTTGCCTCGGAAATAATACGTTTCAGATCAGTCTTATTCTCTTCACTCAGCACACCCGACTTATTTATACTTTCCCTGACACGAGCACCATTCTTCCTGTCAGTTAATATATATCCCTCTGACTTAAGCAACTGATAAACCTTACTTACAGTCATAGTATTTATACCCATTTCCAGCGCAAGGGCACGTACTGTTGGAAGCTGTTCTCCCGGAGCAAGTTCTCCGTTTGATATTCCGATAACTATCTGATTTCTGATTTGCATATAGATGGGAACATCTGAGTATTCGTCTATTTTTATTACCATATCTACCTCAATGTAATATATCTTCCCTATCACTTATAGGAAGTAAGCTTAAACGGTTTATGTATTATTCATTATAATACATAAAATACAATAGATTATTATACATGTCAATCAGTCTTTAATTAGTTAGACATACTTTGTTCATAATAAAAGGTTGGATTTTTATAATAAATGTCATATTTTTTGAAAACCCAAAAATTTATCTATGTTACATTTTATTTAGTACAAAGCAAAAGATATTTTAACACCACTTCTATAACAAGAAAGGAGCATTGATCATGGAGTATTATATTGATTTAATTGAAGAAGAACTTACAGACGAACTCACATTTGAAGACATGATGGAAAACAGCAATGCTATGCTTGTTAGTAACGAAGAATACAACATTATTCACTCTTTCCTTTGTAAATATATAAATACATATAAGAATCCAGCTTGTGAACTCACTATCAATCTGGAAAATTTATATGAAGAAGAGGATGAAGATATTGATTTTAATAAGGTAGTTGATTTATGTACCTTCATCATCGGATGCAGCCTGAGAAAGAGCGACGTAATAACCCGTAATAACAACAAAATCATTGTATTGCTGCCTGAACTCTCTCAACAGAATATGCTATCCATCATCAAAAGAATAGAAAATAAACTGGTCAGCCAGGGAGTTAAAAATCTAACTAAAATATGTATAGATTCCAGGATGATCGTTCCCAATGGAGAGCTGCCTCTGTACCTAAAGGTTGCAATATAAACATGCCATATGCGGATTCTCCCACGCATATCTCAGAAAGTCCTGAAAAGGGGCTTTCTTTTTTTTTCATTTCAGTTATAATCCAAATTAGGGGGAAAGCATGAGGGGGTTAAATATATGGATACAAATGACACACTCAACTACAAATTATATTTTCAAAGGCAGGAGGAATTTGTTCGCGCTGACTATCGTGCAGAATTCAAACAATATAATAGAATAAGATATGGCGATGTCGAAGGAGTCAGAGAACGATTCAAAATCGCACGCAAAAAGTTTGAGGAAGGCCGAGGTAGTCTTTCGGATGATCCTGTCAGAAATATGATATATCATCATGTAACTGCTATAGCTGTAATAAGCAGAATGTGCATCGATACCGGTATGGATGTTGATACCGCTTACACTTTAGGTGATATATATATAAGAAAGGCTGATAAAGCCAAGAGTGTAGAAGAAGTACTTGATATCACTGCAGAGATGCAGATAGATTATGCAACCCGAATGCGAGATCTTAAAAAGGTTGATGTTGTTTCTGTGCATATAAAAAGAAGTATTGATTATATTCTGGACAATTTGCAAAGACAGATTACTGTAAGCGAGCTGGCTGCCAGAGAGGGACTTAGTACAGGATATTTTTCCCGTCTTTTCGTAGAAGAAATCGGTATAAATGTAAATCAATTTATAAATGATTCAAAGATAAAAGCTGCCCAGAATATGCTTAGATATTCTGATTTCTCTATTCTTGATATATCTATATCTCTGGGGTTCTCATCACAGAGTGCATTTTCATCTGTGTTCAAAAAAATGACCGGAATGACACCTAAAATATATAGAGACAGATTCTATACCATCAATATGACACACGGAAATGGGGATGATATGTCATAGTGACTATCATGACACATCATCCCCATACTCTATAAATCTGACTTTTTAAGTCATGTCTTTACAGGCTTCTGGTAATCAGTCTGCAGCTTGATTGATTTTAATTATCATTTCTACGGTATCTTCCACGGATGCATTTGTCTCATCTATCACAAAGTCTGCATATTTTTCATATAATTTACACCTGGCCGAATACATTTCATCCAGAGTTTCACCCGGCTTAAGTACTACGCCTCTTTGTTTGATGTTGTGAAGTCTCTTAAAGAGATTATCCTTCTCCACTTTAAGATATATTACCTTTCCATGCTTCTTCAAATGATTCATTCCTGCTTCGCTATATACAACACTTCCTCCTGTTGCTATTACAGCATTTGATGTATCAATCGACAGAACAGCAGCTTCTTCAGTCTTAAGAAATCCTTCTATTCCACGTTCTTTAATTATGTCACATAAAAGAGCTCCTTCACGCTGCTGGATTACTATATCTGAATCTATAAAAGTACGTCCCAATACTTTTGCAAGTATTACCCCTACTGTACTTTTTCCAGATGCTGGCATACCTACCAGTATATAATTCTCTTTGATAATATTTGTCATTTTAATTCTTTTTTGCCTCATTTATTACTTCTAATAAACCATCATTGAATGCTATAGTTTTTTCCCGGCTTTATTATAACTAATTAACCAAGAACTAATCCCAACACTCCCATAAATACAAAAAATACTGCCAGAATTATCAGCGATACAGTTGTAAGACCTGACATAACAGGATCATAGTACTCATCTAATGTCTGCGGATTAATAAGTATTTCTCTTGTTTCTCCTACTTTTACTCTGCCATTTTTATAAATAGCTCCCCTATAGAAAGTACCATTATGTATAGTTCTGGTCTCTCCATTATAGTAATACTCGTATAAAGGTGTACGTCGAAAACCTGAACTGTTTCTTTGCGCAAGTAATTCAACACATTTAGCCTGTACCGGATAATTGCATCTTTCAGCAAGACCTTTTCTTACAAGAAGATTACCAATTACAAGTCCTATACCAACTATAATTATTGCTACACACGCTATAGTTCCACCGGCAGAGTTTACAGCAGTCTTCCACTCGGTTTTTCCAAACTTCAGAAATAATCCATATGCCAGCATAAGAACACCACATATTTCTGCAATCATTAAAATATACAAACCATTTTTTTTCTTATTTTTCAACATATTCAGCAAGGTCGAATATGGAGCAAAAATAAATAGAGCTCCCGCAAGTACGAGTAGCAGCCATTTTGTACCAATCTTGGCTACAACACATATAGCTATTGCAAGTATGAATGTAATAATCATCTCCGGAGCACTCATACCTTCCGGTTTTCCTATTCTGGGATATCCAGATCCTGCACTATTATTTACAGATGAATCGTACTCTTTTAAAAGAGCTTCTTTTCTATCTTCAGTCATTAGTCCCTGACTTACTTTTAGATTTAAAATCTTTTCGACTTCATCTCTACCCATTTGTAAATTCATTTTTTAACCTCACATACTACTTTCTATAAGAAAAAGATTTTTATTACATTAATGTCTGTTCATTAATGATTAGATGAAACTCAAGATTCAGGTAGCTTGCAGCCTTTCGACAAAGCAGCATACGCTCCATAAAAATCTCAAAGTATTCGCCTATTTCTCCATACCTCGTATCTATCTCAAGCTTTAGTTTAATTGCTGTATGCTCTTGATTAATCTTCAGTTTTGAAGTTTTTACAGAATAATTTACCCTGTCATGAATATCATAGTTAACCTTATCTTCATCCTGAACACGGCTTCTTCTGACATCGGATTTGTCAGCCAGAATAAGCGCTGCAGCTATATTACTTACAGGTAGTCCATTTCCCTCATCATGATTGCCAATTGCCCTTATAACAGGCGCTATATCTTCTGCAGGTATTCCCATCTTATCAAGCAAACAAAACGCCATTAGCGCACCAGACTGGCTATGATCTACACGATTAATTACATTTCCTAAATCATGCATCCATGCAGCTGTCAAAGCCAAATCAATAGTATGATCATCAACTCCCAGTGTTTCTAATATATATGCAGTCCTGTCTGCAACAACCCCTATATGTGCAAAACTGTGTTCTGTGAATCCCATAGCATGCATCGACTTATTCTGTTCTTCAATATATACATTTATATCATGATCATGCTTCACTCTATAAAATAATGGAAATCTGTTTTTTTCATCTTGCATCTCATTACTCATAGCACACTTCCTCCATTAATCTTTCTGACAATAAAATAACATAAGTGTCAAAAGTCAAACAAGTTCTAATTGCTACTGATAGTATCATATAACTTTTTAATTGCTTCCTCCCCTGCACAAGGATAGTCGGGTTCTATGTAGTCACCTCTCGACGAATCTATTCTGGTATAGTAGGCCGTTGACACTGCAAGCCACATTCCGATATCCTCAAAATAGAACTGTGTTATCTCACCACAGGAGTTGCAGGGTTCAGCAGGTGGCTCTCCTATTACTTTTCCAAGACCATTATCTACTACCATCTCAGCAAACAGCATTGACGATGAAAATGAATCCTCATCAGTGAGTACATACACATTTCCATCAAACTCAAGTTCAGCATTTCTCTTATTCTTAGTTTTCCCACCCTGATTAACTGTCAGAAAGTTCCATCTTATCTTCCTGAAATTATCTCCCTGGTAATATGAATCTATCGGCAGATACTTAAATAGTTCATTTACAACATATGTGTCACCACCGCCATTACCTCTTAGATCAATCGCAAGATTCCCGATATTTTTCTCTTTAATCTCCGTAAACATTTCGCGAAGCACTTCCCTGTATTGAGCGCTTATCCTGCACTGCTTTAATGTAAGTACAGCCAGACTTTTTTCTCCGTCTATCTCATAATAGACATAAGACTTATTATCATCCGATGGCAGGTACTTATCCTGAAGATCATAGTATTCATTAGCAGTTATAAAGTCCTCACGGTTATAAGTGCGGGACAGCTCGTCTCCATCCTCATTCTTCCATACGACCTCATAAGGTGCCTCAACTCCGCATAGATCCAGAATAAACAGGTTTTCCATATTTACAGTGATTTTACGCGGTGTTTCATAGGAATAGTAAGGCTCTATAAGTTCCTTTAACCTGTCCTCTGTCACTTCATTTACAGAATAAATGCTATAGCCTCTCGCTTCCATCTCAGGACCATCCGACAACAGCATAGGGTCCCACGTATTAAATATTGTATGTGCATCATTTGTCTCATGCAGGATACTTCGGATACCACGAATAAGCTCTATCCTCTTCACCGTATCCTTTGATTCAAGATCAGCCCTGATTTCCTCATACTTTGCCTGAACCTCAGGTGTTAGCCCATCCACGAAGGATATATGATATTTTTTCAAATAGTCCATAACCTCACCCAGCGTATCAAGAGCCTCTTTTCTTGTAAGGTCCGTATTCTCATAATAACGAATCGGCCTGTCAGACTTGAAGCCATCACTGTTCCAAAACGGACAGGCATATGCAAGAAGTACACACATAACTGCAAAAACACTCGTGATGATTACCGCTATTATCTTTGCCGCTTTTCCAGTAAATACCTTCTTTGCTATAAGTAATGTAACCGCTATATCTACCACTGCTGCAAGTATCATAACCCACTGCGGAAAATCCTTCCATATCAGTAGCACATTCAGCGGAATTATACCAAATACCAAAACATTTAAAAATATAATAGCAAAAACCGCACCAGCTTTTTTGAATCTGTTCATTGAAATTATTACCATTCCTTCTAAGTATTATTAACCCAGCAATTGTTATACATGATTTCCGTTAAAAAATCATTAATTAATTCTTAAATATCTATTATAAAATATACAAAAGTTACTTATTAGTTTTGTCAACAGAAAAAAAGGACCTCCAAAGAGATCCTTAGTACATATTCTTAAGCAACATATATATGTGAAACATCTTCTTTCTTCTCTTTTCTATACTTGAGAAAATAATCTATTGCAAGACTTCCCCATACTATCACCATCGAAATATCAAAACCAAAGTCCCATCCTATTTTCTTATCTCCTGCAAAAATTCCATACATCTCCATACAGGTTATGATTATCCATATAGATGTTGTAATTGTATAAAGAATTGCACAAACTTTATTATCCCCCTTTACAACAGTTTCCTTACCCTTTACATTCATCATTGTATTATTCATTGTCGTATCCTCCCTTTAATCTTTCTTCTGCTTATTATCTTCGCAATCGGTAGCTTTGATGATTGGATATTACAACAAGCTGAGGATACATATATCAAATATGTTGTGAATGGACCAATAATTGGTGTAAATTGTATCATACCGAAAATATCAGGAATATATTGCTTTTTTTACCCCTTTTACTAATGGAAAACAAAATACAGTACGAATACTGCGGCTATTATGATAAATGCCCCTATAGTGAGGTATTTATAATTGTTGACTTCACCTGGATTATCAGAATTGACAGTAAGTAACCTTTTGTCGCCCTTTTCAAAATGTGTGGTTGACCAGTTTGATACGTAGTCATATTTTTGTCCCCTAACCTCGTATTCATAGGTTGCTCTATACCTATATTGATTTTCATCCTTATCGTATTTTCTCGACACACTCGTTACAACAGCAGTAACCTCCATATCATATTCATTATTTACTGTGAACTGACGTTTTATATAATGGATACCTGCAGCAATAAGAGCAAATGCTACTAGAACTCCAAAGAATATTCGGACCTTCTCACTCCCAGTATAAACATGGCGATACTTCTTTTTTTTAGTTTTCCTATTTTTCTTCTTAGTATTAGCTGTATCTTTTTCTGACATACCTTTCACTTCCTTAATTATACTTCAGCAAAATCGTCAAACGATATAAATATTATTATGATGTAGGTGTCATAAAATAAATAACCCCAAATACATAATTGCTCCAGCAATATTACCTTTTGCCGGCAATTTAGTAATCGCCAGCAAAAGCATTAATGGCAAAGTATTAAAAATGCATGCCCAAACAGGGAGAGCAGTTCTGCCCATCACTACCATCACAAATAATGTAATGACATAAACCATAAGTCCAAGATATCCCACAAACATAGTTACTATTGTTTTTTTCTGAAACTCTAATGCTACTTCCCTGACTTCATCTGTTCTTCCCATTCTCACATATAACCATTCCACCAGCCCACAAATAATATGATGAACAACTATAGATATCAGAAAAATTACCGCTGAAATGTACATTACTATAGACGCTGTTTTAGAATACTCCTCCATCCACCTGCTTAATCCCAAATATCCAAAACCAAATGCTGTAATTGCATAAACTCCTAAAAGGATTGATATAAGCGGCCACTTAAGTGGCATATCTTCAAAGGTTGTTCTCATTTTTACCGGATCTTTAAGGGCTGATTTTAAATCAAGCCTTCCGCTCGGAGAATAGCTAAGCAGGCAGTCACATATACCACATAGCACATGTCCTACACACGCAATAAGCAACACCAATTTCATCATGTTATTACCTCACTTCAAATACAAATTTTTATTGAACTAACTACTAATCCATTCTTTTATAGTAGATTGGATATGTTCATCAAGGTCGATACGACTCTTGCGGCACTCTTTCACAAAACCCTTTGAATCACTGAAAATGTGCGGAATGATCAGATCAACCAAAAAACGTGGTAAATATATGCTATACCTACTAAGCTTCTACGACATATTTTGCAAGTTCGAGTGCCATTCTGAAATGCCCTACATCATGCTGCCCCTTATCTCCATCTGCTTCGAAACGGGAATCCCATTCGGGAGCATCAAGAAGATCTCCACTTGTAAAAAACACATACAGATCAAGGTTTCTGAAAGTACACATTGCCTGAACTCCTGCGCTTTCCATCTCTACCGAGATACATCCGTCCGCCTTACGCTTTTCGAAATTATTCCTTGTCTCGCGGTAGAAAGAATCTGTTGTCCAGGTTTGTCCGAGAACATAAGGAATCTTATTCTCCGACATGAACTTTTCAACTATTTTACTGTTCAGAATATCTATATAATCTGATGCCGGAGCATAATGATAGGATGTTCCTTCATCCCTGTAAGCGGCTGTAGGAACCATTACCTTTCCGTGCGCTATCTCTTTGTTGAGGCATCCCGCTCCACCAAACAGAACATATTTATCACAATCAAGTTCTACCGTTGAGTCTTCTATTAGAGCAGTGGTAATCGGTGCACCTACAAATGTTCTGAAGAATGCAATTCTCTTATTATCACTTTCTATCATGTAGATTGGTGTTTTACCTGAAGCTGACCAGAGAGCAGCAATTTCCTCTGATGCATAATTATCAGCCACATATTTCTCAATCTCATGAGAAAATGTAACTATACATACATCCACCTTCACGGCATCCGGCTTTTTTATCAGATTTATTATTGCTTCCGACTTGTTGTCAAATGTCTCTGTTATCATCCTATTTTCCTCCTAAACGTAATAATCTTTTACATCTCTGTAAAGTATATTCCTTTTATCCATCCAGGGTTATGCGCACCCGTCCCACTTCAATTTTCCTTACCGCGACATTTTTTATAAATGCTATGCTTTATTAAACTTTTCCTTGCCCTGTTTATTAACTCGTCCTTCTATTCTACCATATAAAACAGCATAATTGCATCAAAAATAGAGTGCCATCAGACACTCTATTCTATAAATTATCACTATTGGCTGTACTCCGTACAGCGCATCCTACGCTCCGCTTCGGAACAACGATTCCTACCGGAATCGTTACCTGATTTACTCTCAACAAACCACCTACGATTATCTCCAAAATACAGATGACTCTCGTAACCATCTATATATATGGTATATCTGACGCCCATTGCTCCTGCCACAAGACTGGCAGCTCTTCTTACATCAGTTATCTTCTGTATCTCATAGGTAGTTCCATCCTCCCAGATAATAGATCTTGGGATCAGCTTACCCTCCTTGGTAAACTCAACATTTACGTCCACATACTTCTTATAAGGACTTTCGTCAATCATGCATACTCATCTCCTTTACATCATTCTAAAAGTCTGCAAAGTCAGCTCAAGTAAACTTAATGGTCTTATTTGATAGGTATCGTTTTACTGTACGGCTAGTATATATCTATTTATTTTAGATTTCAAGCGCAATATTCTGCATCTTTCTATATTATTTTAGATTTTTCTTGCCTTGAAGCACGAAATGTTGTATATTAAATATTGATATGCGCAGCATGAAATGTGCAAGTCCTATATAGAGAAATGACACATCTTGTTAAAGAAACGGCGGTGAAAAAAATGAAATCTTTAGGAGAAATATTAGCGGATAACAGAAAAAAGGCAGGCTTCACACAGGTAGCCGTTGCCAAGGCTCTTACAGATGCAGGCAATACTATACAAAATAAGAGCATTTATGCCTGGGAAAAGAACCTTGCAACTCCCAATGCGAAGCAGCTATTTTTCTTATGCAAAATGTATGGAATCACGGATATATACTCTACCTTTATAGAGCCAAACCCAGACAATCCACTATCGAAACTAAACGAAGCTGGAAGAGAAAAAGTCCTGGATTTTATAAAGATTCTTGAAATGACAGATGAATACAGACTAAGTGATGTGCCTGATAATGTAATAGATTTCCCAGTCAAAGAAAGAGAACTTCCTCTATACCTTCTTGCAGCATCTGCCGGTACTGGAGAATATCTTGACAGCGAATCTCATGAAATGGTTGTTGTCGGAAGCGAAGTCCCAGAAAAGGCAAGTTTTGGTATTCGGCTTAATGGTAACAGTATGGAACCACGATATATGAACGGACAAATAGTCTGGGTTTACAAAACTGCAGAACTCTTTGACGGAGATATAGGCATCTTCTACCTGGATGGACAAGCCTACTGCAAGAAACTACATAAGGGTAAAAAAGGTATAGAACTACTCTCCTTCAATCCAGACTACAAACCTATACCAGTTACTGATACAAGCGAATTCAAAATATTTGGCAGAGTCATATCTTAAATCCCATAAATAGGATACCTCTTTTATTATACTGTACACAAGGATATAAGCGAATTCTCGACTAATCCAATAATCAGTGAAAAGGCGGGGGGGACGAAATGAATGATAAACTAACTTCAAATCTTAGAAAATGCAGAACAGAGAAAAATGTAAGTCAGAAGGAACTTTCCAAAATGACAGGTATAAGCGTCAGATGCCTTGAATACTACGAGGGTCTTACAAATATACCCTCATTACTTAATGCATATAGATTAGCAAAAACACTCGATACACCTATATCAGAATTATTTCCCTATAAGAATGAATCATCATAGAGAACAAACACATCATAGAAAGGAATTACTATGCACGATATATGGAATCCATGGCATGGATGTATTAAATGCAGTGAAGGCTGTCAAAACTGTTATATGTATTTCCTTGATAGTCTGAGAGACAAGAATGGCTCAGATATATATCGAACCAAAGCAGGATTTCGTTATCCTCTTTCCAAGGACAGAGCAGGCAACTATAAAATAAAAAGTGGAGAAATGCTTCGAGTATGTATGACTTCAGATTTCTTTCTGAAAGAAGCAGATGAATGGCGCGATGAAGCATGGGAAATAATACATCAAAGACCTGATGTAAAGATGAATAAATTATTTAATAAACATATAATGCTTTTCTAAAGATTTTTTAATCATCCGTTACTATAATCTCGTTTGTATTAAATTCATGGAGGCAGGTAACGAGATGAAAAAGGTGTTTAAAGCTATTGGTAAAATTCTTTTAGTAATTCTTTCTTTAATTATATTATCTCTTCTAGGAGTATTCATTTATCATAGGATAAATTTATCGAAAGAAGCCTCATTATTTAGCAACCCACCCATCGGTGAGCTTGTTGAAGTGGATGGTCACAAAATGAATGTATACACCTATGGAGAAGGCGAGGATACACTTGTCTTTCTTGCTGGTGCATTTACAACATCTCCAATACTTGACTTTAAGGACTTTACAGACCAGATCAAAGATGATTATAAAATCGTGATCATTGAGAAATATGGATATGGATTCAGTGATATAACTGATGATGATAGAACAACTGATATTATGGTAGACCAGGATCGAAAGGCTCTTACTGCAGCAGGAATTGAGGGTCCATATATTCTTTGTCCACATTCATTCTCTGGTTTAGAGGCCATCTACTGGGCACAAAATTATCCAGAAGAAGTAAAGGCGATAGTTGGACTTGATATGGCTGTTGCAGACTCTTATAAGATCGACGACTATTCAGAAGAAAATGTAACTAAGGCAGTAAAGGGACTTAAGATTTACGATGTTGCAAGAAATATAGGAATCGTCAGACTTTTTGCAAACTCTTCTTCATACCCAGATTACTTATCCGATACAGAAACATCATATATCAAAACAATTGCCAGCCGTGGTTACATGAATAAGACTATTCAGAGTGAAGTTAGTTATATAAATGATGATGTAACTCTTGTTGATAAAAATCCAGTACCAGATGTTCCAACACTTCTTCTTATTTCAGATGGTTCAGGAACAACTGGTGAAAGATGGATCGATTCTGAATTAGACTATGCTTCGAATCTTTCAAATGTTAAAACCGTTCAGCTTAACTGCGGTCATGCAGTATACCACGAAAAGCCTGAAGAAGTAAAAAATGAAATGGAATTCTTTATCGACAGCTTAGAAGATTAACCTATATAAAGATTCTTCTCAAGACTATTTCCCTTCCCTGCTGCCTAACAAGAAAACCAGATGGTAGTGTTTCTTCAGGTATAATCTATTAACAATCTGAGCATTCGATCATTACTACCTGGGCCTTCTCCCTATTCGTGTTCCCAATTTTTTATTTCGCCTACCAAGCCGTCTAAATTATCAAAGTAAAGACAGTGTCCACCGTCTATTGCGACAGTTCGGCTTTGGGAATTTGCGGTAATATCCTCATGTATTTTTGTGTATTCGGGATACATTTCACAATTATCCTTTGAAAGCACCTGCAATACGGGTATGTTTTCAGGTATCTTCATATCATAGCATTTATCGACGTTTTCCGGCACAAGACCCATCTCGTTCATCTGCGTTTTGTTTGTGGGAATGGTCTTATCCATTGCGGCAAAAAGGTCTGCTTCTTCGTCTGTGAGCGTAGGTATCTTTTCCTTTGCGAACTCACGGTCATAGGTCGGCATAAGTCTGTCAAGACCTAAGAAAATATAGCAGCGGCTTATCATCCACACCATCTGCTGAGTTTCGGGTGAGGCATCTTTTATATTCCTCATTTGTGGTACATATTCATCAATGCCTATCAATGCTTCGACCTCCGAGGTGTATTCGTTGGAATAATAGGTCATATAAATACCTGACATCGAATGACCAATAAGCGTATATTTATCATATCCGAGATAATTCATTAGTCCATGAAGCTCCTTGCAATAGTTTTCAACGGTACGCTCAGTATCGGTCTGGTCGCTGAGCCCGTATCCGAGCGGCTCAACTATCACTACCTTGTATTCATCGTTCAGTTCCTTCGCAAGCGAATCATAGGTGTAATGCACCGAGCCACAAGCGAAACCTGGCAAAAGTACAGCGACCTTATCCGATTTGCTGTCATATAATGTGTAATTCATTTTATCGCCGTTCTCGGTAGTATAGTATTCTCCATAGGCATTCAAAAAGCTTTCTCTGTCCTTTTTGCTCATTATATAATGCCAAACAGAAGTTATCATGAGAAACATTATAAGCAATATCACAAATCCGAGTAATACTTTACCTATCAATTTTATTACTTTTTTCATATTCTTAACTCCCATCATTTTCTCGGTATCCTTATTCATATACCTTCGTCCTTTCATTTTGATTTCATTGATTAGACGTGAAAATATAATTTTCGTTACAAAAATTTACCAAATTTTTTTTGAATACTATTTTCATTAAAGAAAAACGCCTACAAGTAATTCTACTCATAGACGTCTTAACACTATATTTCATGGGATTTGATTTATAAGAAATATATAATCATAATAAATTTCAATTACTTTTCCACGGTCTATCTTTACCAATCCAGCCCTTCTCATTCCAATACTTATAGTCGCTATATTCGGGATTCTGTTTACCAAGATTTGTCTGAAGCATTCTTACGGCATAGAATTTTGCTTTTACAATCAGACTTGTATGAGCTGATTTCTTATAATCGATGGCACGCATTTTTTCTGCCACATTACCCAGCTTCTTTTTGATTGACGCTTTTTTATTTTCATCTATTTTATCCCATTCAATATCTGACATAAGTTGAAAACTTACAACTTTGATTGAAGAAATGCCCCACCAGGAAAGACTATCCTTTATATCCTTTGCCGCGGACTTTCCGCCTGCTCCGAGACATTGTGTGATTATTACAGCACGCTTCCCGAACATCTCTTTTGCAGGGCGATGCGGCATCCATCGATATCCAAAATGATCCAGCATCGCCTTCATAGCTCCGGTAGTGTGGAAAACATAAGCAGGCGAAGTAAATACCAGCAAATCCGCTTCAAGTAATGACTTCTCGATCTTCTGAACTTTTTCGGCATCCTTACAAAGATTCTGATTCCCTCTGAAACACGTAGTACACCCCGTACAGAATCCCGGACCGTCCTTTGGAAGATAATATTCTGTTATTTCTGCATTTCCCCTAAATGATTCTAAGAACAATTCTTTCATTCTGTATGTCACACCATGTTTTTCGGTTCCGTTAATTACTGTGATTTTCATTTGATATTCCTCCTGGATTTCTTCTCTTTATTCTGAATGATTTCTTCATCTCTTGCGTATAGCCTGTTAAACTGGCGAATGTGTGCTTCCAGTGTTTTAAGTACCTCTGCCTCACGTTCAGGATCACGGTCACATATGGTCAGCAACATATAAATCGGAGCGTAAAAATGCAACGTCATAATCTCCACATTCTCTGTCTGCAAAACACCGGCAGAAACCATCAACCCTAAAAGCATCCCCTGATAGGAAAGCGGATCATCCACATACTGTTTCATATATACATCCGCAAGTTTCTTATCATGAAACTGCTCAATGGTAAGCATCTTACGAAATCGCCTTGTGTAATCGTCATGTAAGAAATAAAGGAACATATTATTTCCAAGAGTAATCAGTTGCTCTTCCGATAAATTCTTGTAGATTTCAGCATCCATAGCAGCATCCGCTCCATTAATCTGTAATGCGCCTGCCTCCTCCAAAAACCGTCTGTTCATCTCTTCAATAATCGCATCAAAGATAGCCTGCTTATTCTTATAGTGTTTGTAAAGGGATGGCGCCTTAATACCGACTCTCTCTGCAATTTCAGCAACAAAAACATTTGCATATCCCTTTTCAGAAAACAAAGTCAACGCTTCATCCAGTATTCTGTGTTTTGTATCCATTTCATTCCTCTTCATTCTTTTTATTATTATCTCTTCTCTGCGGCTAATCTAAATTAGCTTAATTATAAGCTAATTCAGATTAGCTGTCAAGACAAAAATCGCTGAATCCTTTTTTGCGAAAAAACAGGGACTACTTTTACATAGTCCCTGTCGATTGAATATCAAAGAAGGTTATATCATACTACAGAATATCAATATACTCTCCTGCAAGTGCTTTATTCATACTCCTTACTGCACAGAACTTTCCACACATACTGCATGCCTCACTATGATCATCCTCCGGTAATCTGCTATCTCTTATAGCCTTTGCTGTCTCCGGATCAAGTGCACATTCAAACTGAGCATCCCAGTCAAGTATGCGTCTGGCATCCGCCATCTTGTCATCTATATCTCTAGCTCCAGGAATACCTTTTGCTATATCTGCTGCATGAGCCGCTATCTTAGAAGCAATAATTCCCTGTTTAACATCATCAACATTTGGTAATGCCAAATGTTCTGCTGGCGTTACATAGCACAGAAATGCCGCACCACTCATGGCTGCAACCGCTCCACCGATAGCAGATGTAATATGATCATAACCCGGAGCTATATCAGTTACAATAGGACCAAGTACATAGAATGGTGCACCCATACATATGGTACTTTGAATCTGCATATTGGCAGCAACCTGATTAAGCGGTACATGTCCAGGTCCTTCTACCATAACCTGCACATTGTGGTCCCACGCACGCTTTGTAAGTTCTCCAAGTCTTACGAGTTCTTCTATCTGACATACGTCTGTTGCATCTGCAAGGCAGCCCGGTCTGCAGGCATCGCCAAGTGATATAGTAACATCATGTTCTTCACATATCTCAAGTATCTCATCATAGTACTCGTAAAATGGATTCTCTTCACCTGTCATACTCATCCACGCAAAGACAAGACTTCCACCTCGGCTTACTATGTTCATCTTTCTCTTATGCTTCTTTATCTGCTCTATAGTTTTTCTTGTAATTCCACAGTGAAGAGTTACAAAGTCTACACCATCTTCAGCATGAAGCCGAACTACATCTATAAAATCTTTAGCCGTCAGTGTTGCAAGATCTCTTTGATAATGTATCACGCTATCATACACCGGAACTGTTCCGATCATAGCCGGACAATCAGATGTAAGCTTCTTTCTGAATGGCTGCGTATCTCCGTGACTTGAAAGATCCATAATAGCTTCTGCACCAAGATTAACTGCACTCATAACCTTCTGCATTTCTACATCATAATCCTTACAGTCCTTTGAAACACCAAGATTTACATTTATCTTCGTGCGAAGCATGCTTCCAACCCCTTCTGCATTCAATGACTTATGATGTTTATTTGCCGGAATAGCCACCTTTCCTTCAGCCACAAGCTTCATAAGCTTATCAACATCCATTTTCTCTTTTTCTGATACAAGCTTTATCTCAGGGGTTACTATTCCTTTTCTTGCAGCATCCATCTGAGTTGTATATTTTCTTGAATCAGCGCCTACTTTATTCTCGTTTGCCATTTTTATACCTCCTGTAATCTGTAATGACATTTTATATAGCGACTCAAAGTGGTGCCCCCAGTCAGCCGCTAAAAAACAAATCGGACATGCCAAGAGTGACATGTCCGCAAATTAACAAATATGTCCCTACGTTGGCATTATCCAAATCAGGTTATGGGTCGAGATCATAAGTCTCCTCTCAGCCGTTAAACAGCTCCCCTTTTCAATGAAGTATATTATATCAAATCAAATCAACAGTCAACAGTCAACTTTTAACTAATCATTTATTATGAATCTGTCCACCTTACAGGAAAAAGATAATATGACATAAGTGTCAAAAGTCAAACTGCGTTCCTGCTTGCAGGAAAAGCAGCTTGACCTTATGACACGCTGAAACACGAGGAAAT
>OCTX014530377.1_pt1 | contig 20823 bp, 20 predicted proteins | sample 1539691 | NCBI WGS metagenome assembly OCTX01 (sample SAMN02144231, study PRJEB22623) | gut metagenome | biome: sheep rumen | host: Ovis aries | place: New Zealand
CAGCACCTTGCGCAGAACAATCCCAATGTAGCTAATGCCATGAATCTGGTACAGCGATACGGCGGTGACCCGCAAAGAGCCTTCTTTGAAGAAGCTAAACGAAAAGGTATCGACCCCAACCAGATCATCGCGATGCTTAGATAACGGTCTGGCCAGACCTGTGCAACATGTCAACTTGTCTTACTAATCTATCGGAGGTACATAATCATGGCTGATGGAAATTTCTCTCCTGCTGATATCGCGGCGATGTCTGGAGACATGGGCGGCAACAACGCTTTCTTCTGGATTTTTGCTCTGCTCCTGCTCGGCGGCATGGGCGGAAACGGATGGGGCAATAACGGCTATCGCCCGCAGTATGCAACACAGGATTTTGTACAGAACGGATTCAACTTCAACGACCTTCAAGACCAGAACCGTGACATTATGAACGCAATTACCAATGGCACGGCGCAGGCGGTAGCTGCTACAAATCAGTCTTTCCACGACAACCTTACTGCAATGCAGGGCCTTTATAACGAACTCCAGAGGGATGCGGCAGCTAACGCAGTAAGCATTGCAAATCTGCAGGCCAACCAGAACGCCTGCTGTTGCGAGACTAAGCAGATGGTTATGCAGAACAATTATGACGGTGCTATGAGGGATGCGGCGACTAACGCTAACTTCACAGCACAGATTCAGTCTGTCAAAGACATGATTGCTCAGAACAAGATCGAATCTCTGCAGGCACAGGTTTCCCAGCTTCAACTCGCACAGGCCACCAACGGCGTGGTAAGGTATCCCAATAGCTGGACGTTCAATGCCGGTCAGTTTCCTAATTGTTTCTGCGGCGGTTGCAACGGCTGATAGGAGGTGAGATATGCTACAGGCATATAGCATCGGCGTAGATGTCGCCGCTAACGGAATTGTGCCATTTAACAATGTCGTTATTGACAAAGGATGCGCAGAAAATTTGGCGGGTGTAGGAACCATTGAACTTGAAAAGGCTGGCATGTACCTTGTTCTTGTTAACGGAACGGCATCCGCTTCTACGACCATTCAGCTTGTTCGCAACGGCGTAGCATTACCACAGGCGCAGGCTACTGGAACGTCACTTGCGTTTTCAACATTTATTCAAGTGCCGAACAACAACTGTAACTGCAACTGCAAAACGTCGCCGGTTACTTTACAGGTCAGTAACGATACAGCCGCAACATTTCCCAACGTAAATATCGTTGTTAAAAAAGTAGCGTGATTTATTCCGCAAGTCTCTTCTACGGGACTTGCGGATTTTCTTTAAGCATAAAAGGTGGGGGATGGGATGTCTGTCAGAAAAAGAATAATTGAGTGCGTCCTGTCTCCCGAATCCGTAGATAGCGCAATCAAGGAATTACAGGATTACAAGGACGAACTGCAAGACAAGCATAAGCAGCTTGTCGACAGGCTTGCTAAAATTGGAATCAAAGTCGCAGGCGAACGGTACGCAGAAGCAAGCGCAGGTTCCATAGAACCAGGAAAAATGACCACACCTGACAGCGCTGTTCCTACTTTGGAAATCACGACAGAGGACGGCGGTTTAACTGCGGTCATTCAGATTTCTGGACATGATGTAACGTTCATTGAGTTTGGTTCTGGCATCCATTTTAACAAGGCTTATGCCGGAAAACCTGCTACCACAAATGCAGAGAAATTTGGCTATACCATCGGCGGATACGGTACAGGACTTGGCTTGCACGAAGCGTGGCATTACGGAAACGGAAAAATATCCTATGGTACTCCTGCGGCTGATGCTACGGGTAAAATCGAAGAAGAAATCAAAAATCAAATCAGAAAAGTCGTAAAGGAGATTTATGGCTAATCAGATGTGGTACGCAGAACTGGAAGACAGAGTGTTTACTGTTCTGCGCACAAAACTTAATAACGCTATCGCCACAAGGTATCCGAACCTTGTTGGAAAAATAACCTATACCAATGACTACGAGGTAAATACTTCGCCGCATTTTCCAACAGTCTGGTTTAGGCAGATAGATTCGGATGAAATCATGGAAGATATATACGGTCATTCCGTCAACGGTATCTACATGCGCTGTCAGTGCGAAGTCTACGCACAGGACGAACGGACAGCAAAGAGATTATCGTATGAATGTATGCACGCTATGAAATCTATGGGTTTCTCCGCTTATTTCCTGCCAAAAAGAAGTGCATCCCGAACCGGTGTAGCCCGTTTTGTGGCTCGGTACAGACGGAACATTGGTGCTGACGATGCGCTTGCGAACGGCAGAACAAACGACAACTAATTTGCGGTTAATTCCGCAGAAAGGACTACACTATGGCTATTGTTGATGCTGGACTTACAAGTCTGGAAGTAAAACTTGGCTATGCTCTGGAAAGCACAGCAGGAACAAAACCTGCGGCATTTACTTGGCTGGAACGCTGTGACAATATCGGCGGCGTTTCACTGTCTACGAACCAGATTGATGTTTCCGCAATCGAAGACCTTGTAACCCGTTACAAAAAGGGGAGACAGGATACGGGCGGAACCTGGAGCGTAGGGTTCAATGTGAATGACGAAGTTATTACACAACTTCAGACCATGATTAATGCCTACAAGAATCGTGCTGACAAGACAAAGAAAATGTGGTTTGAGGTCTATCATCCTGAGATGACCAACGGTTTCTTTGTTGTGGCGGAACCCCCGGAGTTTATTCCTACTCCCGAAACCGCACAGAACGAAAAGTGGACTGTCACCCTTGAATTTATCATCGAGGAATACAAGGGTACTGATACCGCTATTGAGCCTGCTGCAGCTTCTTGAAGGGCATTTTACCCGTCAGACGGTTTATATCCTGACGGGGAACTGTATCCGGTAGGAATACTGAATAACTAAATAATCATTAGTTAACAAAGGGGGCGTACATCATGTGCGTCCCCTTTCCTTATATCTGGGCAACAGAGTATAAGGGGGAAAGGAAAAAATATGACCAGAACATTCACCATCAACGGAAAACTGTATAAAGCAAGAGAAATCACGTTTAACACAATCTGCGAACTTGAAGACGCAGGTGTTTCTCTTACGGAAATCGAATCCAAACCTATCAGCACCGTCCGTTCCTACTTTGCTATCTGCCTTGGCGGAAACAAAGAAGTTGCCGGACAGGAAATTGAAAAACACATCATCAACGGCGGAAGCCTTGACGAGATCATGACCGCTTTCAGAGAGGAACTTGCTGATTCCGATTTTTTTCAGGCGCTCACGAAGACAGCGAACGAGGAAGCTACAGAGAATCAGGAAGCGGAGACAGCAAAGAAGACGAGGAAAAAATAATTCCGCCGGAACCACTGCCTGATTTTAATTCCGCAACACAATTCATATGGGACAGCTATCTGCCTTATGCACTTACTATCGGCGTTCCCTATGATGTGTTCTGGAACTTAAATCCACGAAAATTAAAGCCCTTTGAAAAGGCTTTTAAGAATATCCGAAAAATGCACGATACGGACAGCTATGAACTTGGCTGTTACATACATGAAGCCGTCTTTGTTGCCGTCAGAAATGTTGTCGGTGCGGCGCTTAGCGGAAATAGGTCATTCACGCCTGCCGAATACCGCAAAATGTCCTACTCTATGGAAGCAGAAAAACGGGAACGGCAGAAACAACTTGAAAAGAATCACGACTACAAGATGTCGCAGGTTCGGAAACTGTTTAAGGGACTTGGCATGATGCAGGCGGCTTTTGAAGCAACTCACGGAAAGAAGAAAAAAGATGGCAACAGCTAAACAAACTAAATTTATCGAGGACATTTACAAGTACGTTGCGAAGTATGCTCCGTCCTATAACGTCAAGTGCTATTCCGCCGTTATCGCACAGGCAATCTGCGAATCAGCATGGGGCGAATCTGTACTTTCCGCAAAATATCATAACTACTTTGGTTTGAAGTGTGGAACTTTATGGAAAGGCGGTTCCGTCAATATGCGGACGGGGGAAGAGTATAACGGCAAACATGTTACGATCAGTGACAACTTCCGTACATACAATTCTATGGAAGAGGGTGTTAAGGGCTACTTCGTCTTCCTGTTTGACGGTAGAACAAGGTACAACAACCTTAAAGGCGTGACTGACCCTAAAACCTATTTGCAGAACATTAAGAATGACGGCTACGCTACATCGTCTAACTATGTCAAAACGAACATTAACTTAGTCAATCAGTTTAATTTGACGAAGTATGACCCTGTAAGCAAACCCGCTAAGGCCGAAGTTTCCGACAGGCAGGCCGTTATCAATGTCTTTGAATCATGGCTTGGAAAGAAAGAATCCGATGGAAGCCACAAGGAAATCATAGACATTTACAATAAGTATCTCAGCACCGCTGTGAAATTCGGCACGCTGAATTACAGGGTATCGTACAGTGACAGCTGGTGCGCTACTGCCGTTTCAGCCGCCTTTATTCATGCAGGTCTGGCTTCCCTTTGCCCTATTGAATGTTCCTGTCCTCGTCAGATTGCACTTGCAAAGAAGATGGGTATCTGGGTTGAGAAGGACAGTACCGTTCCAGAACCGGGATGGATTGCCGAGTATGACTGGCAGGATTCCGGTAGCGGAGACAACACCGGAACTGCAGACCATGTAGGACTGGTCGTTTCCGTAAACAAATCTGCTGGAACGTTCAAGGTCATCGAGGGCAATAAAAATGACGCTGTTGGCTATCGGACAATGAGTATCAACGGAAGATACATTAGGGGATTCGTTGCTCCTAAATTTACGGACGCAGATGTGCTCGCTCCAGAAGAAGATGACTATAAAGCACCTAACAAGACATGCGAGTATTGGGCAAAGGTCGTAACACAGCATGACCCTCTTAACGTAAGGCAGGGGCCTGGTACTGAATACGGCTTATGTGTGACGTTCGGCCCTATCCCCAAAGGCGAGACTGTCATGGTGTGCGATGAGATGAAAGCTAATGACGGTTCTGAATGGTGCTATATTTTCTGGGCTGGCAAGTACGGATTCTGTGCGAAGAAGTATCTTAAAGAAACGGGATTAAGCTAATGGCATGTAAAGATTATTTAAAAGCCGTAGGTAATTGTGCGGAGATAACCTACAAAAAGATCGTTTGGTTAAAGTGTACTCACAAGGTATCTTCCGCATCATTTACGGAACTTTGCAAAAACAAATCCACAACATGTAATTCCGCAGCTTCCATAAGTTTACAGCTTGGGGGCTGTCTGCCGGAAGGTGTTCGCATTGGACATGTGTCTACCAAAGGCAAAACGTCAGGGCAGATAAAGTCTATTACGGACGCTATGTATAATTCCAATAAGCTAAAGCACTGTCGGCTTATCTGGATTAACGGCTACTACAGCGACTTGCCGGAATGGCTGAAACGGCGTGGCGTAGTCTATATCCAATGGTCTAACGCATGTGTCTGCGCAGGCGATGGCTATATCTGGTCGTGCAATCAGCAGGGCGGCTATCACGGCGGTCGATATACTGTTTACAAGCATGGTGTTCTGGATAATGGCGGTACGTATCCTTTTGGTGGTCGTATCTTTGTAGCGATACTGCCGGAAGAGAAATGGTATCAGCACTATGCGGTGGAAGTTGTGCTTGGTCTGCATGGAAACGGGCAGGACAGAATGGATAGTCTTGGTTCCGCATATAACAAGGTGCAAGGTTTTGTAAACGGCATGTGTGCCGACTACGATTACTTCCTGCGGTGGGCGGCGGACTATCTGCTGGAAATGTACGCAGGCAAGGATTCCGCACAGATGAAAGCCGTGTTCGGAAAACACTATGATGCCGTCAAAAAGAAAGCATCGTGGGTACTCAGTGAAGCACAACTTTGCTGGCAAGGCAAAAGACCGTCAGGCATACGCAGGATGGCACATTACGGCAAAGATTACAAAATCGTACAGAAACAGATAAACCGTTCCGTCAAGGGACGGTCATTTAATTTCTCAAAACTTTGAGGTGACTATGGGCGTTATGTATTGTCCCGTCGAATCGTCGGGATGGGGCGATTGCGAACTGTTTGATGCAGACGGCAGTTTCTTTATGGTCGATACATGGACTAAAGGCGCTGTGAAAATCAGGTCGTTCGTCAGGAGCAAGCTTGGCAGGCGGAAGATGGCGCTGATTATCTCCCACGGGCATAAAGACCATAACGGCGATTACCGCTATTACATCGAAAACAACATGGTCAACCATCTTTATATCGGCGGTTTTTCTCCGGCGCAGGAAAAAAGCAAGGATTTAGACCGTTGGCGCAGCATGATTGACCTTGCAAAGAAAAAAGGTATCGCAATCACTTATTTAACTGCAGGCAAGGAATTTACCATTGGAAACGCTAAGATCAAATGCCTTTACGCAAAGGCTACGGGTTCCAATAACGCTAAATCGCTCTGCCTGAGAATAACCATGAACGGCGTGAAGATTATCTTATGTGGCGATGCTGAACCGTCTACGATTGCTGGAATGATTGCTTCTGGTATCGACTTTTCTGGCAACATCGTTAAGATGAATCATCACGGCGTGAAAGAGAACAATACGTCTACATTCGTCAAACACGCTAAAGCGGAATATGTCTTTTGTAACTGTTGCGGAGAGAACCCAAAAACTTTCCGTAGCTGGGCGAAGGATTCCTACAGGCGTTTTGAAGATGCAGGCGCTAATTGTGTTTCCGTACTTTATAATCAGGGACTTGCCTTTGATTGTTTCGCAGGTGAGGTCAATGTGATTATGGGCGGAAATTTCGCAACTGCTGTTAAAGAGGTTACTTCTGACGGCTTCACTGTTAAACGGCAATTTCACTATAACAAGTTGGAAAAACTTAATATCAAAGGTTCGATGAAATACGTGAACCTGCAACTTGCCAAAGATGTTATATGCGGAATGTACGGAAACGGTGAAGAACGGAGACAGAAACTTGGAAGCAAGTATGAGGATGTGCAGAAATTAGTCAATTCGACTATTACTTACTACGCAAAGCGTATGATCGCAGGCGATGGCGGTAATGGCGAAGAGAAACGAACTGAATGGTTGCGAAAATCAGGTTTCTTCAACAATCCTGCGCTTGCTTATGAGATTATCCAGTCAAAGGTGAACTCGATGGTTTAAAAAGAATAGGGGGTTAAGCTATGGGCGCAGAGGGCGAAGGCTCCGTTGTTGAGCGGTTAGCGGTCGAGATAAACGCTAATGCCAAACAATCGAATACGGCAATAGATAACCTGCTTGGTAAACTTACTCAACTTTCCGGCGCACTGAGCAAGTATAAAACTGAATACGTTGCTACGATGTCGGAAATGGCAAACAGCATCGGCAAGCTGAATGGCGAACTTTCAAGGCTTGATACCAAAGACATGAAAGCGGCTGTCCATACGCTTAATTCCCTTGCGTCTGCGGCTATGAGGGTCAATGACGCATTTAACGGAAGCGCTGGCATAGCATCGTTCGGCAAGGCTATTTCTAATGCGGTCGGAAACGCTGACAGGGCTATGGCTCGTTCGGCAAAATCCGCAAAGGACGCATCTGGAAATATCGTTTCTTCCTACGGTGAAGCGGCGAAAGCTATTGCAAAGGACTTTGGCTTTGACAAAACTCCAGAGGGCCGCAGTAAGATTCCAGAAATTGCCGATATGCTCAGAAAGGCACAAGGGTATCAATTCCCTGGAATGTCATCTGATGCCGACTTCTGGAACTTCGACCTGACAGATGAAGCCGCCATGAATTTTGGGGCTATTGCCGAACAGGTTTTTCGCCTTGCAAGGGCAGATAATGAAGCGTATCAAGAGCATAAGAAACTTGCCGATTACCTTAAAGGCAATGCCGAAAGCATGGGCGGCTATCTTGGGCGTTATCCCAAAGAGGTCGGAGATTTTACCGATGCAGACAGGCGACTTTGGGGACGGAACGCTCACTTAAAACAGAAACATGAAGGCGAGATGCCCGTTGCGTTTGATGTGCTTGGCGAGAACGCAAACAGCCTGTTTCCTGGTGTTGCGAATTTCAGCGGAAGTGCCGAAGAAATGTTCGGGCAGATGCACAAGTTTCTTTCCGACTTCAAGCAGGAAGAAGCGAAACTGTTTGGTGAAGATGCGGTAAAGTCAATCGGCATGACCAACAATCCGGCGTCCTATATTGGGGCTGTTGTTGCTGATTATCTCCAACAGATTGAGCAGGCAAAGCAAGCTGCTACTGAGGGTGGAACTGCCGCACAGCAGATTTCCGAAGCCAATGACAAAATCATGGCGGCAATCGCAGGCGTTTCTGAAAAGGGATTTGACGCAAATGCCAATGGTTTTGATTCGCTGGCAAAAGGCTTGCAATCGCTTGTTGGCATTACGCTTCCTGATTTTTCCGGCATTGAATATCTGACGCAGGCGCTTGGTCGTCTTTCTTCGGAAAAGGTAATCAATGCAGGCCCAAATCTGCAATCAATCGCAGAAGGGCTTCGGTACTTTGAAAATCTTAACATTGCGGACGTAACAGGTATCGCATCGCTGTTTCAGGCTATTAACGAATACAGCAAGTCAAAAGGTGAATCAGCCGCTAAATCACTGCAGTTTATCGCAGATGGCTTGAAATCACTGTCCGGCATTACCATTGACATTGATACGGAAAAACTTGCGGCGCTTGTAACTGCAATCGGTGAACTTGGAAAAGCCAAAGTAGAACGTGCGGCTGATGTTCTGCCTAAACTTGCAGATGCGTTGCGGAACTTCCTGTCAACCATGCAGGGGGCAGAACCGGTCAGAGAAGATATTTTAAATCTCGTTCAGTCACTTGGACAGCTTACATCGACCATGGGCGGTGGCGGCGGCATGGACAGGACAACAATGCTTGCCAACCAACTGCTTAGTCAGATGGGCAAAAACTCTAAGGTGGCAGACAACGGCATGAAGAACCTGCTTGCGACGATGATTAAATTTAAAATGATCGTCACAGGTCTAATGGCTCTTCTTCGTGGTCTTTGGAGTGCGTTCTCTGGTTCCGTACAACTTGCGTCTGATTTGGCGGAAGTGCAGAACAGGGTCGATACAGTATTCGGTTCCGTTTCAAAGCAGGTAAACGACAACGCAAGGAACGCAATTAAAACCGTCGGCATGTCCGAACTGACATACAAACAGACCGCATCTACGTTCCAGGCTATGATTCAGTCAATGGGCGTAACTGACGGCGCTGTTGCCACTTCGACTAAGAAACTTGAATCCCTTGGAAATACGTATGCCGGAACCGCTGATAAGGCAACGGATATGTCGCTTGTCCTGACGAATCTAACAGGCGATATGGCATCTTTCTATGACATCGACCAGCAGACGATGGCAAGGGCGCTTGCATCCGGCGTACTTACAGGCCAGACAAGGGTACTACGTCAATACGGCATCGACTTAACACAGGCAACGGTACAGGAATGGGCGATGAAGCAAGGTCTGGACGCTAACATGCAGTCTATGACTCAGGCACAGAAAGCCATGCTTCGGTATCAGTACACGCTGGCACGTACAGGTGCGGCACAAGGGGACTTCCAAAGGACTTTTTATAGCTGGGCAAACCAGACAAGGATGCTTGCACAGCAGTTACAGAACGTAGGCTCTAAATTCGGCGCTATGTTCATCAACGCCTTTAAGCCTGCCGTTATTGCCATGAACAATTTCCTTAGTGCGGTCACGACATTTGCCGAAAACGTACTTAACGCTCTTGGCAAAATCTTTGGATGGGAAGCGGAAGTTTATGCGTCTGGTGTCCCTATGGATTCTTCCATTGGCATGCTTGCTGACGACCTTGGTGCGGCTGGCGATGCTGCGGATGGTCTTGGCGGTGGTGCTGGCGATGCGGCTAAAGGACTTGGCGATGCGGCTGATAACGCAAAGAAACTTAAACAGCAGTTACAGGGCTTCGACAAACTTAACCTGCTGACTACTAATGCGGATTCCGGTTCCGGCGGTGGTTCGGGCGGTTCCGGCGGTGGCGGTTCTGGTTCTGGTGGTGGTGGCACTGGCGGTGGCGGTGCTAATGGTGATGGCGTTGTTACCGTTGCTTTCAACAAGACTAAAACTGCATTTGAATCGGAAATTGATTCGCTGTATGAACTTGGTGAGTACATCGGCGATACACTGACAAAAGCACTCAGGTCTATTGATTGGGATAGCGTTTACAGTGCGGCACAGGGATTTGGCATCGGACTTGCGCAATTCCTTAACGGACTTATCTCTGACGATCTGTTTTACGAACTCGGCAAACTTATATCCAGTTCCATCAACACAGTTTTCCATAGCCTGTTCGGTTTTGGAATGGCGTTTAATTTTAAAGAACTTGGTACCGCTATTGCGGCTGGAATCAGGGGCGTTACAGAAAACTTTGATTGGAACTTGATTAGAACCACGTTCCGTATTTGGGGGCGAGGTGTTGCACAGACAGTCAACGGAATCTTTACTCCTGAGACGTTTTCTGGAATCGGCGCTACGGCAGGCAAGGCGCTTTCATCTGTATTTGCCGGTGCTGGAACCTTCTTTAAGACAGTAAACGGGCGTGAAATCGGTAAGTCTATTGGTAAAGCTATCAGCAGTTTTATCACGAACATTGACGCTGACGACTTTGCAGATGCCGTGAACGGACTTGTCGATACCCTTTGGGAAGCACTTGGAGGTGCGATTGAAGGATTTGACTGGGGTGGAGTTGCCACTAAACTTGTTGAAGTCCTCAGCAAGTTAAAACTTGAAAAGATTAAGCTGACTATTGGCGGAATCATCGCTTTCGAGATGGCAAAAGCAGGCGTTTCGCTTTCGATTACCGCACTCAAATTGTTCCTGCTGAAGAATATCCTTGCTAAACTTGGTATCGGTGTTGGTCTGTTCAGTGGAGCAGGTGGCACTGCCGCAGGTACAGCCGCAGGTACAGCCGCAGGTACAGCTACAGGTGCGGCGGCAGGTAAGGGTGCTACAGGCGGATTGCTTGGCAGTATCGGACTTGGCGCTGCTTTTACAGCAGCTATGTTTGCGGCTCCGTTCGTTATTGGCGGAAAGTACGCTACAGACAAGGAATACCGAAAGGGCGTTCAGAAACTTGATACCGCTACAAGCACGGACGCTATGGCTATTCCACAGGGCGATGCGAGAAATAGCCCGTTGTACAAAGCTGGTGAAAAATTCGCTAACCTGTTCAAGAATCCGAATCCTGGGATGTCAATGTACAAGCCAAGTTGGGAAGCAGAATCTACTTCTGTTAAAGCGTCTGTCTCAATTGAAACGCCTACACGGTCTATTCTCCAAAAGGCATCTGATGGTGTCAGTGCCGGTTTGAAGAAATTTCCTGCTAAACTTGGTCTGACTACGGAAAACAAGGGCAAAAAGCCCAATGTTACCGTCAACGGAAAGATTGAGAGCGTTACTGATGCTATTCCTACCGGGAAGAAGATAATCGAAAAGGCTACGGCTTCCGTAAATACTTTCAAGGACAATGTTGCCAATAAACTGTTCGGCGGCGGCACTGTGAAAGTTGGCAAGTTGTCGGATGCGGTAACTCCGGCAGGCAAGACACTGAAGAATGGTTCTATTATCCTTAAAAGTGCTTCGGATGCGCTGTCAAAAACCTTTAAGAACATCAACAAAGGTAATATCACCTACTCAACTTCCAAAGATAGTTTGAGCGCAAAGCACAAGAACATCGATAAAGGTAACATTACCCTTGTATCGAAGAAGATGGGTTCTGCCTTTAACTATACTGTTGGTGGCATGAAAGCATCATTTACCAGTAAGGAAAAAGGCGCCGGCTTTAGTTCGACAATCGGTGAAATGAAAGCATCATTTACCAAAAAGCAAAAGGGGTTTGGATTTAACTCGGTCATCAGCGGCATGACGGCAGAGTTTACCAAAAAGAAAATCGCAAGCTCTTTTAGTAAAGTCATTAGCGGGTTTACAGCAAAAATCAGCAGTTGGCTCGGTGGCGGTCGGGCAGGCGGCGGTGTATTCAGCGCAGGCAGATGGCGTCCAGTACAGGCATACGCTAATGGCGGTTACGTCGATACTAACGGTTATTCTTCCGCACAGTTATTTGTTGCCCGTGAAGCCGGGCCGGAACTTGTCGGTACTATTGGAAACCATAGTGCTGTGATGAACAACGATCAGATTGTCGCTTCCGTAAGTGCAGGTGTATATCGTGCCAACAGCGAACAGAACAGCCTGCTCCGTCAGCAGAATCAGCTTTTACAGGCGATACTGCAGAAAGAGACAGGTATCTCTACGCGGGATGTTTTCAGCGCCGTACAGAGTGAAAACAGACGTTACTATGCCCGAACCGGCAAGAACGCATTAGTTTACTAAAGGGGGTACTCATATGTCATATGACGGGGGCCTTTTATATCTTGGGGGTAGCGTAAAGCTACCCCACTCCTATATCAAGCCGGAATCCTATACCATTGTTCCGAACAGGCGTCAGGATTTGGATTCTACCAGAAACGCAAACGGCGTTCTTGTGCGGAATGTCCTTGAACATACGGCGACGACAATCAACATTCAGACCGTTCCGTTAAACAACACTCAACTTGCGGCGCTTATGTCACTGTTACGGAACAACTATTCAAGTCAGCAGGAAAAGAAAATCCGCTTGCGGTATTACTGTCCTGATTTGGATGACTATAAGACAGGCGACTTCTACGTTCCCGATGTTGAGTATCCGATTGCTTATGTTCCGGCAGGCAAAAATACGATTGAGTATAATCCGATTACCTTTGAGTTTATCGAGTATTAAAAAAGGGGGTTTCCAATGAAAACTGTAACAGATGCGGAAATCCTTGCCTTTCACAGCGGAACCCAGAAAACGCTTAAACTGACATTCTCTAACGGAACGGTGCTTCAAAATGACAGCATTGTTTCTGAATCACTGGAAATAAAGCAGAGCATATCAGAAACGGATCAAATCAGTTTTAATACGGTGTACGCTTCGGAACTGCATGTATCGGTACTTCCGCTGACGAGATTTAAGGGACTTGATTGTACGGTTGAGATTACGGCAGGCGAATACAGCCGTGTCCTCGGCACGTATACGATTGTCTCCGATGATTCGTTGTCGGATTATTCAGCAAGACAACTTGTAGGATACGACAAACTGTACAGCATCATTCCACGTGATTATTCCATCTGGCACAACGGGTTAGATACTCAGCTTACAGGTACTATCACGCTCAAACAGTACAGGGATGCGTTCTTCTCACTTGTCGGAATCACTCAGCAGGAAGCCACACTTCCGAACGACAATCTTGCTGTGAATCTGCCGTCGCTTAACACTACGCTGACAGGCGGTCAGATACTTGGCATGATTTGTGACTTAAACCAGTGCTGGGGATACCTGGAATTTGACGGGACGTTCCGCTATGTGCTTCCACAGTATCCGTATCGCGTCGACAATCTGTATCCGTCACCTGATTTGTATCCGGCGGAAGATTTGTATCTTGGCGTACAGGATACGCAGGAAGATGCAGGCGCAGACCTTGTACTGTCCACTGGTGACTACTATGTTGACGGACTTTCGTTCTCCAACTTCGAATGTCAGCAATTTGACCAGATTGTTGTTCACTACGGAACCGGTGAAGAAACTGTCAGCTACGGAAATGAGGGCAACGCCTATACCGTAGAAAAGAATATCTTTACGCAGGTCATGTCGCAGGAACAGTTACAGGCGCTTATGGCAAATGCTCTGCCTGTACTGCAACTGCTGACATATACGCCTGTTACGGTGCGCTGTCAGGGCAGACCGTGGGTACAGCTTGGCGATAAGGTGTGCGTCCATAACTGGCTTTACAGTTACCATTTTCCGATTCTGGAACGTACACTGTCCGGCATTACAGGGCTTGACGATACCTATTCCGCAAAGGGCGTAGAGACAAATTATGACTATGCTAATTCATTGACCAGACAGGTCAATGATACAAAAGACTTTGCGGGTGTCATCAAAAACTATGTCAGGGATTCGCTTACGTTTTCGACCACATCGGTCAACAATGGTGATGGAACGACTACGGGCATAGCTACTGTATACAGGGGCAACGAGGACGTTTCCAACCAGTTTGCGGATGCTTGGTTTAACTGGTACATTGTGCTGGAATCAGGCTCAACACTTATCGGGCATGGATTGACTTGTACGGTCAATAACGATGATTTCCTTTACGGCGGTGTTTTGAAGTGCGTATTCCAGACATATACACAGATGGCGCTGTCCGTATCACAGGGCGTTATCGTCATGGATGATTCACTTACGATCTCAGCAATAGGAGACTAATATTATGGCTATTACAGTTACGTCAGAACAGAAATGCAACGAACTGCCGGAAGTCACAAATCCTGATAATTCCTACAGTTTTGTGGCTTTTGATGATGGCTCCAATGCTGGGGCCAAGATTAATTATTCCAAACTTGCCGATGCTATTCTGGCAAAGATTACCGAACGGGAATACACAATCGGCGGAGAGCAGGTCACGCTCATTGACGCTATTTCAGCTTTACAGACGCTTTCCACAAAACAGGAAACCGCCATGACAAACGTTTCCCTTGGCTCATACTGTCAGTTATGGGACAATTCAATCTCGTTCCGAGACATGAACAAAAACAGGAACGGCTCTGTTTATCGCTATTTTGCTTCTACGGGCGCAGAACTGTCCGGTGCTCCGGCAAGCTACGCAGATGTTACAGGTAATGTAGCAGGATACCGTCAGGAATTTACGCAGGTTGATTCCGGCAACGTCAAATATTCAGTCGTACATCTGTATGAGATACTGCCGAATCCTGGTCGTGTGTGGTTCAACGTATACAACAACGGCAACTGGTCTGGCTGGAAAGCATCTTACGGAAAGCTGATTGACAACGGACTTACCGCCGCCGTACATGTTGAGCCGCAGGCTTATGCGGATATAAATGTAAGCTATAATGTGGACTTTCCGTATACGCCTGTTGTACAGGTTGCGTTTGGTTCATCCCCTGATTATTATTCTCTTGGCTATTGCGCAGTTTCGGTCATTCGGTCGTCCGTAACCAAGACCGGCTTTACGGCAAGGGTATTTAATGCCGGAACCAGCGCACGTAATATCTTAGTTGCGTGGTACGCCATAGGATAGGAGTTTAAGTTATGCGCTTTGAAAGCGAGATTACAATCTTTAAATTAGATTCCGTAAAAGACGCGCTTGCGGAAGATTCGGCGCTTGCGTCGCAGCACTTGTACTGGTCTGATACGGACGGCATCATCGTTTCAAAGGATGTTGTAGGCTCCATATCGCAGTTTGTTGGCGGCAATGTCAGAATAGGTGACACAGGTGTCGGAATTTACATTGGACAGCGGAAAGTCGCAGAATACGGACAGGGCGCAATCATTGGTGACTGGAAGTCGGGTGAACCGTATGTCAGGATTTCCAATGATGGATTTACCCTGTATGACCGCAAGAATCGCGCTGTCATGCAGGCGGATGTATCGCAGATTATTTCCTCGGAGACTTCCGTAAACTACATCGACTTTAACATCCTCGAAACGCAGGTGAATGGCTATACGCAGGTCGCGGTATTCTCTGCGGAATACTTCATCGAGGTCTATGACTATTACGTGCAGCTTATCAGGGGCGGCGTTACTACAACTCTTACGGATAGTCAGGTAACGATTGACGCTTCATGTGCTGACGGTGTAGCGACGTTTGATTTTGCGCTTGCGGGTGACGTTATCTCTGATGCACAGGAAGATACCGCATGTACGATAAGGATTTCCACACACTCAAAGGCGCAGGTTCCGGCATATACAATGGGCGTTCGCTCTGGCGATTCCAGACAAGGCATGTACAGTTTTGCGTCCGGCAGAGGTTGTGCGGCATCGGGCGACTACTCAACAGCAATGGGAAATAACTGTAAGGCTACTGCCTATGCTTCCTTTACTGTTGGCGGCAGAAATGTAGCCGATAACCATTACTCTGCCTGTATTGGGCGCGGTCTTAACACGACAAGAGCAAGCCAGCTTGCCTGTGGAATGTATAACGATGACCAGTCAGGAAATTCCGCATTATTTGTGGTTGGAAACGGAACGGGCGATGATGCGCGGTCAAATGCCTTTTGGGTAGACATGGACGGCAACACACATGTAGCCGGAAACCTGATTGTAGACGGAACTGTTACAAGCAACTGAAAGGAAAACAGATATGGTAAATTACTATCAGGGCTTTGTGGATTTCATTGACAGGGGAAATTATGATCTGAACGCCCTTGTCGAACGGATTAAGAACTTTGAGATTCGGGGAGATATTGATTCCGACCAGTCAAACGAACTGCTGAATCTGGCAAGGGAGAAAGCCAAGGAGCAGGACAAATACGGCGACTTCCAGACACAAATAGATTCTATGGCAACGGCGATTGCTTCAATCAATCTCAGACTTGACTTGATTGAACAGAAATTCGATATGCTCTGTCAGGAAACCGGAATCGACATCGACATTTCCGTACCTGCGTCATCGGATGTGATCGCTGAGTTTGTCCAGCCGACAGGTGCGCATGATGCCTACTACACGGGCGACAAGGTTACGTTCAATGGGCGAAAATGGGTCTGCACTGCTCCAGAGGGTTATGCCTGCACATACAGCCCGTCAGCCTATCCTGCTTATTGGGAAGATTTGGGGGCGGCATGAATAAACCTATAAGCATTGCCATCAAGGAAACCAGACAAGGAATATGCGATGTCATCAATACGTCCGGCCTGCCGATTTCCGTAATTGAACTGATCGTGTCCGATGTATACGGCGAGGTACAACTTGTAGCCAGGAAACAGCTTGAGCAGGACGTTCTGCGCATGGAAAATAAGGACAATGCAGAAACGGGCGCATAACAGGCGATTCTGGCGATTTTAGTTAATTCTGGTATAAATTACCACAAGCATAATAAAAACGGCTCTACAGGGCAAATAGGCGGGCAAAACAGGCATCTCCGTACAATGTGAACCCGTAAACTTACAAAGGCAGGTATCTCGATTTTTGGGGCCTGCCTTATTTTTTTGTCCTCAAAACAGTAATGATTCCTGACGTTCATAGTTTGTTCATAGTTTATTTACAATTTGTTAATGCTGACATCGTGTCAAAATAGACATTTTGAGGGCGAGAAAATGGCTTAAATAAGCCAAAAACTGCCCATTAGATTGTGCACAATTTTTATGGTATACCACATGGTATACCACGATTTCCTATTATCCTTCTCTTACTCCATATAAGAGAAGGATATACATAAAATGATACTTACTTACTGTTATGTATATATATAATTATATTAGTATATGTTACTTACAAAGTATTAAGTAAGTAACATATATACTTATAAAGTTAATGTTATATTATAATTATATATGCTTATATAAACATAGTGTTTATAAGTGCATATTCATAATCTGTTTGCTTGAATATACTTAACGCTTAATTGCAGCCTAACGAAGTGTAGGCTTGCAACTTATCTTTGCTTGTTGAAAGTCTTATGCAAAGACAAAGATCGTTCCCCTTCTGGTTTTCCTTCCGGGTTTTCTTTTCTGCTCTGGAAAAATCTTTCCTGCCGTCCAATTTTCGGGACACCACAGCCGTTACTCTAACAATAGAACATACTTTCGGAACAGCCGTTTCGCCCTTGTGTTTTGTTTTACGGAATCCTGTTTTGTTTGCTACCTTTCGCACGGGTCTGCGTTAAAGCGCTAAAGTATCGTGCTGATAAGGGACAATCCAACTTGCGACCACTGAATTAATGTGCCGATTCTGGCGGTGCGAGGGTGCCGTGAGCGCGTTTTTGGCTTTTCCGTGAGTATTTGCCTATGGAAAACTTAACTCGCCCATATGGGGCGATAAACGGGCGGTTTTAGAAAGGAGACAGATATGGACTACCGAAAAGAGATCATAAGGATGGTTACGGAAATGACAGATGAAGATGTACTTTGCCGGATTTTTCATTTTGTGATTGTGAAGTATCGCAGGTTTAAGGGCTTCTGATTGCCGGAAACAAAAACTAAGGGCAGGCCGTGTAGCTGCGGTTCCTGCCCTTTTTGGTTTGTTCATTTCTTCATTTTTGACGACAGTTTCATGACAGTATATTCCAATACGTCACGGCTGGCCTTATCTAATTCCAGGTATGTTTCGATGAACGCTCGGATGAACTGATCGTCGGAATCATCTATTGCGGAAAGCAATTCCGTAAACAGTACGGACTGCTCGATGTACTTTTTGCCGGTTCCATTAAGAATCCACTCTTTAGAAACATGGAATACACGGCAGATGTTCTGTATTACGGCGTTTGTAGGTGTCCTGGTTCCCTTTTCGTAGTTGGTGATTGTGGACGGGCCTACGCCGATTCTTTTCGCAAATTCAATCTGGTTTAATCCTGCATCTGTGCGGATTTCTTTAATTCTTTCTTTCATCGGAATTATCTCCTTTCTTCAAAATTTTCCCTCTGGAATCCTACCAAAAGTATAGGATAAAAAACTCACAAAGTCAATCAGGAACGCTTGTTCACATAGCAAGAAAATAAAAATAATTACACAAAGCAGTTGACAAAACTCACGGAGTAAATTAATATTGGTCTTGTAAACATTCACAGAGCAAATTTGAAAACACACATAAAGAATCTGAAAGGAGTGAAGCAAATGTCAGATGAAACCAGAAACGTCACCGAAGCAATCGAAGACGGTCAGCTTCGGAACATCATCGAAGTCGCCATGTCTCTTGACAAGGTTGACAGGGCGGTACTGCTGATGCAGGCACAGGCGCTTAAAGCCGGGATGGACATCCGTGCCGGAAAGGAGCAGGAATGACAGGGTGGCACATGATCGTCATTGGAACAATCCTCGGTCTGATCGCATGTGCCGGAATCATCGGCATGACAGTCAGGAACATGTACAAGGATTACAGATTTCGCAAAATGACGGAAACACGCAGAGACAGGTTGTTCCAGATGTGGATTACGACTTGTGACTTGAAAGGAGTGAAGCATTGAAGAACATCACGTTAGACCGTACAGAGATACGGAACTTCAAGGGGCAGAAGTCGCTCGATATTGACTTTAAGCCCCTGACGATTATCGAGGGGCCAAACGCTTCCGGCAAGACGACCATATTCGATTCTTTCTGCTGGGCGCAGTACGGCAAGGATTCTTCCGGGTCTGAGAAATTTGAAATCAGGACTTTGGACGAGGACGGCAAACCTGTTGACAATACGGAAATTCTCGTTTCCAACCATATTACTGTTGACGGAGAGACACACATTTTCACCAAAACGCAGAAACAGAAATGGGTAAAGAAACGTGGCTCCACGGCTCCTACGTTCCAGGGAAATATCAATTCCTACGAGGTGGACGGCTATCCTATGTCGGAAACCGACTACAAAAAGGCTGTTGCCGGAATGGTCAGCGAGGACATCTTCAAGCTGATAACGAATCCGCAGGCATTTCCCAATATGCCTTGGAAAGAACAGCGCAAGATTCTGGTTTCCCTGTTCGGGGATATGACGAACGAATCTATCGCTACGGAACTTGGCGGATACGAACCGATCATGGCGGATTTAAAGGTCGCCAAAAGTACCGATGACATCCAGAAAAAGTATTCAAAACAGCTTTCACTGCAGAAGAAGCAGCTTGAGGAAATCCCGATTAGGATTGACACGCTGAACAGCCAGATAACTGATGCTGATGCGGAAGCCCTTGTGGCGAAACGTGCGGAACTTACCGAAAAGGTAAGCAAACTCAGGAACGCACAGACGGCTGATGATACCGCTGAAAAGCGCCGGAAACTTCTGGAAGAGCGAATCGAGTTACAGCGCAAAGCGAATGAGATCCAGAAAAAAGGTGAGGAAGCGCAGTACGAAAAGCGCAGGAAAGAAGCCGATAAATCGCTTGAACTTGGCAGGCAGGTCACAGAACTTGACAGGACAGCCGCAGACAAGCGCAGAGAAATTCATTCCATGACACTGAAAGCGCAGGCAGAAGAGGATTCCGTAAATCGTCTGAAAGATTCATGGCGGAGCGAAAAAGCTGCAAAGCCTGACTTTGATAAGCCTGCGGAGATTTGCCCTACTTGCGGTCAGAGACTTACAGAGAAACAGATTGCCGACAACATGAAGCGATACAACGGCAGGCTGGCGGAATGGCAGGAAAAGCACGATGCCAAACTCAAACAGATTACCTACGACGGCAAGCAGGCATCCGCAAACGTCAAGAAGTATCGGGAAGAGATTAAGGCTTTACAGGGTGAACTTGCAGGTACGGAAGCTGAACTGAAAAAAACGGAAAAGTTATACGGTTCCGCAAAGAAAAAGGCCAGTGAGATTCCGGCGGAATGGACACCTACAAAGACGTATCTGGCACTGATTGACAAGATCAAAACAAAGACAGAAGAGATTGAAGCGCTCAAATCCGCACAGCCCGATAACCAGGAATCCGAAAGGAAAATCAGCGAACTGCTTGAAGCAATCCGGCAGGTCGATGTTGAAATCGGCAAGGCACAGATGAACGAGGAATACAAAGCGCAGATTGAAGAGTTGACAGCAGAACAGAAAGCTGTAGCGCAGAAGATTGCCAACACGGAAATGATTGTTGACATGGTACAGGATTTTGTTCGCCGGAAAATGGAGTTGATCGGAAGCAAAGTCAACGGCCTGTTCAACGGCGTGAACTTCAAGCTGTTCGATGTCCAGATTAACGGCGGTATCAAAGAGGTCTGTGAGTGTACGGTAAATGGCGTTCCTTACGGTTCCCTTAACAATGGTCATCGTATCGTTGCAGGTCTGGAAATCATCAGGGCATTACAGCAAGTATACGGAGTTAAAGCGCCGATATTTATCGACAATGCGGAAGCAATCAATGACT
>OCTX012284669.1_pt1 | contig 20801 bp, 27 predicted proteins | sample 1539691 | NCBI WGS metagenome assembly OCTX01 (sample SAMN02144231, study PRJEB22623) | gut metagenome | biome: sheep rumen | host: Ovis aries | place: New Zealand
TCCATCTCGTTGTACTGGTCATTGGTCGGCGTGATGACCGTACCAGTGAATCCGAGCTCATCGAGGATGTCGAACGCCTCGAAACGCCAGTCGTCCTCGTAGTTTTGTCGAGGACAAGGTCCTGCGAGGAAGATGGAATTCGCCATGCCAGCCGGCTCGTTAATGCACTGGGCTTCGGCATTGTAGGGACGTAGTAGTCTGAAAGAATAGTTCTTCATGGTTATGCTCCTAGATGACTTCCAGAACGTTGGAAGCCGTCGGATATGCGTTTACGCTCTTGTTCGCCAATGTGATCTCGAACGGAGTCTTGGCGGTCAGAGTAATGGTTGGAAATTCGGCATTCTTGACTGTAATCTCAGGGAATGTGCCGGTACGGCTGTACTTCGCCACGAGGGCGTTGAATTCCTCCTGTGACCCCATCTCGTAGGTGGCGTAGTAGACCTTAGCCTTCTTGACCGTTCGACGTATTGGGATAGACCTCGGATGGGTCTCGTGCGCCATGCGGTCATAGGGACGTATTAGCGGTTTCAGCTCTCCCCACCAGGCATCAATTAGTCCGTCTATCAGTTCGTCGGTCGATACATCCGGTGTCAGTCCAGTGTCCTTGTATATTCTCTCAAGTTTCTGGTCTGTCCACCCCGGCAACGTATCGACCATTCGTCGTAGCCGGTTCGACGCCTCCACCGCGTCCATCGGCTTGCATCCGGCTTTCTTGGTTATCCGCCGTCGTATGTCGAACAGCGTCATGCTGAAAAATTCTTGCTTGTCTACCATTTCCACCTTCCTATGTGTCCATACTATTCGAACAATGTCTTGTAAGCACGGAGCCTATGCTCTTCTTCGGAACTGAACTGGCACATGCCATTTTTCCGCATATTTATGTACCAGTTGATAAAGCTCTTCATGAATACCTTGTCTATACCGTATTTTTTCATGAAGCCTGTCGTAATTTCTTTAGTTATTCGGGTTTTCTCTTTTTTTGTCTGCTTGACAAGAGGATGGCACAGACGGTAATATGACACCGCGTATCCGTTTACTTGGCTAATGAATATGTTTAAATCGTCCATGCCGGCTGATACCCAGCCGTGGTCGAATACCTTGCTGTCACCCGGAATATAGACGATGGGTCGCATCAGCTTGTTCCGCTTACCTACGGCGACTCCTCCCCAGCGTACAAACTCTACGCAATCCGGTTTCGGATAGTAGTATTCAGCATCTGTGTCAGGTATGGTGAACTTGTGCTGTTCGAAGCACTCTCCCCAGCCATCCATGAGCTGTCCGTTAAGCTCGCCTATACAAGTGTCAATGAACTCCTTGAAGTCCTTGTAATCGTCGTACGGAATTTTAATTTCTTGTCCTTCATGACCGGTTATCGACTCGTAACGTTGCGGAATATTGATGAACAGCGACATTCTGATATACAGTTTACCCTCGTATATCGTCATATTGGCACATGTCGCATAAATCTTATAACCAAGTTTGTCAAACTTGTCATTTTCAATGAACTCGGCGAGGTCTTCACAGAAGTCCACATGGAGCTGGCTCTCGATGGCGTCCAATATAGTGCCAAGAGTCTCGTTGCATTTCGGCTTGGTGCCGAGACGACCGTTATAGCCAGTTATAGTACACGGTGCATAGAAATCAACCTTCATTCCCTTTTCCCTCAATCGACATCTTCCAAATAGCCTTCAGCTCGCTGAAGGACAAGTCGGGCTTGTCAAGCACGGGAGGATAGGACGGCTTTGCAGCCGTCTTCTCCTTAATCTTTTTCTTGAAAAGCTTCCTAAGCATTGCAGTCGGCACCACGGAATTGGATTACCGGCTTAGCTTGTTGCGGAATGTCTGAAAGGGAAATTTTGGCGGTCGCAACCGGTGCGCCTACAGTATCTTGGGCGGTGCAGTACGTAACCTGTTGCCACCACGGCTTACCGTCACCTGTACTGATACCCGGCTGATTGATGACGATCTGCTTGTCCTTCATGGCTTCGATGAGCTTGTTGAGCTGTTCGTTGTCGAGCTGGACTGTACCCTTGTTAGAGCCTTGTTCGTTGGCCGGAATGGTGATGGTAGAACCACCACCCTCAAGTAGTGGGCTGTATTCCTTCACCGTAATGCTCGTTTCCGGTGCCATAGCGTTGAGGATGTCTACCTGACCGTCGATGTAACCGATGACGGATGCAACCAGTGCGCTCGGATTGTCGGTCTGTTCGGAGAGCTTGGTCTTGATTTTTGTAAGGATATCAACAACCTTGTTTAGTAGAATCTTGTTATCCATAAGATGTTTCCTTTTCGTTGTAACAAATATAGCAAGTTTGCACAAAACGTGCAAGTATGCAAAAAGGGCGGTCTTTTGACCGCCCTTCCACTCCTACCAACAAATTATTCGTCGGCGTCGACTACGATACATTTACTCATAAAGGCATTACGGTTTATCAAGTCCATATCCTGAGGATACATTCCACGGAAGAACTGCTGAGCTGTTTCTATCATCTTCTCGGCAAGGTCCTTGTCGACATACTGAGTAGCCTTCTCCTTCGGTCCTCCGAATGGGATAGGCAAATCCGTCTGGTCTTTGTCGAAGAACAATCCGTTCTCCTTGTGTAGCATTATGTACATAGTCGTCTTCCTTTCATTTTTTCTTTCCGCCGTCCGTGGCATGACCGGTGACGTCGAGCATCTGCATCATCGGGTTGTTACCGTTGATGACGTCCGGCAACTGACCGTCCCACTTCTCGATGAACTTGAGCATGAGGTATTCGCTACCGCTCTGCTGCTTGAGAGCCTTCATCTGGAGTGCAATGACCGTTGAGTCCGCACGTGCACGCTCGACCTTCTGCTTGTTCTGCTCGGACAGCTGCTGTGTGATATACTTTTCCTTCTGAGCCTTCTGCTCCTGGACTTGCTTTTCCTCGACGGATGCCTTGAACTCGCGAGAGAACTCGAAAGACGTGATGGCGAGACCGTCGATGATGATCGGTGCCTTCGCCGAGTCGAGCTTCGTTCTCAAGGTCGTACGCATGCGGTCTCGGATTTCCTCGCGCTTCTGGAGCATGTCCTCAGCCTTGTACTGCGGAGTGACACCAGTAATCGTCTCATTGATCTTCGGCACGAGGATGTTGTCCACGTAGTCTAGTCCGTAGTTCTTGTAGATGACGTCGACCTTGTTCGGGTCTACGTGGTAGTTTACTTGAGCCTTCACAGTAACCGTCTGGAGGTCGTTGGAACCAGCCTCAAGCGTAATCGTCTTGAGCTCGGTACGAATCGGGAACTTGATCACCTCGTCGGTAATCGGGTTGATGGCGTGCATGCCAGAGCCGAGAGTTTCCGAGTACTTGCCCCAAGAAAGGACGACACCACGTTCGGTCTCGTCGATTACGGAACAGCCTACGAAGAACAACGCAAGCATGAGGATTGATATTAGCTTTTTCATTGGTTTCTCCTTTAATATAAGATTTTTATTTAAAAATGTCAATTGGGATTGGACTCTCGCATTTGAATAACGGTTCTTTAGATTCAGCCGTCAGCTCGCCAAGCAAGTCCATATATTTGCTGAATATACTCTTTGTCATGGAATCCGGAAGCTCACGCCACCCTCTCCATACGCGGCCAAGGTATTCAGTCGGGAGCTCCGACGCCTGGTCATACTCAACCCCGTCAGACGTGACGAACTTGCCGTTGAATCCGACCACTATCCGTCGTACCGGAGTAGAAAGCGGTCCCTCGCTGTCCCATACCACCATCCAGCGAGGGCTTACCGACGGTGGCATGGATGTATCAAACCCAGGCAGCTCTTTGCCGTTATAGTACTTTTTCATTTGTCCTCCATAAAATACTCGGCAATCTTTGCGCCAAGTATAGCACATGACAAGTAGTAAATAAACGTGCAAAAGCACATTCCTACCGACCAATCTGGTTCTACCCGGAGACCTTCCATGATGGCGGCAAGTATGAAGCAATACCAATATTTTTCAACGAATTCCTTCATCTTAACCTCACGATAAGATGGGTCGGGTCGTTTACATAGTCGATAGCGTACTCAGTCATCTCCTCGTAATCGGTAAACGTCTTCTTGCCGATAACCTCGTACTCATTCTCGCTCTTGCGGATTCCGAGCTTCATGCCGAACGCCATCACGGCTTCGCCGACCTTTGCGTTCATGAACTGGAACGCGACCTCACGCTTGTTGGCGGTCGTCGGTACGATGTTGTACTGTTCGATAACGTTGTAGGCGTACTTCGGGTCTACCTTTAGGCTCTCCAAGTCAGTCGACTGGGAGAAGTCCTCGTTATCAAACAAATGGAAACTGTTAGTCGTGGCTATAATCTGGATTCCGCGAGACTCGGCAAGCTTGAGCAACCTTGGCATCTGTTCCTGAGTGACCATATGCATGTGCATGTCGATGTCGTCTACAAGGATGGTTCCAGGCTTACCAGAAATGGCTAACGCGAGCAATAGCATACCGAAGTCGCCCTTGGACGGTGTATGACGTCCAAAAATAGGCTTGATGCTGTATGAGCCGTCCTGGTCAATTACAGGAGCGTCATACATCATTTCAATGCCGTTAAGCATAGGTGAACCCGGCTTCTGCCACGTATAATCCCAGACAGAACTCTTATCGCCATACATATACGGAACGTTGGCAATAATGTTAGCCATGTACCATTCCGGGTTGCGTTCGTCAATAATCGACCTAAGATAATACTCAAATGCCGGAGTCCTTTCAAATGAATACCGTTGTGCCGTCATGTGGGTCAATTCGTCAAACCGGTCGTCTCCCAAGAATTTTGAATTGACTTCTCCTATCGTCTGAATCTCGTCATGTTGCCACCCCTTGCAAATATCCTCGCAACGGTTTTCATATACCGGCTCACCGTCACGGCAAACCGTAACCCAGTAATGATCTGGGTCAAGGCAAATCATTTTCATAGAACCGCCGAACGTTTCCAATGTCAGTTCAGTGAAGAGCAAACCTTCATAACCAGGGAAATCAATGTCGAGGTAATTAAAAGGGCTGAAATTGCCATGATCGATTGCCTTGATAGCCTTGTTAATCAACTTCAGCAAAGAAGTCTTGCCAGAGCCGGTTGCACCGGTAATGTACGGCTTGTCGAGGAACTCGATGTGATAGTCGAACTTGCCAAGGAATTTCTTGACTTCGAACGACTTAACCCAATTTGTGACATATTTGCATGATACCATCAGAAACTCTGCGAAATGACGTTAAAATCGATCTGGAACCACGGCTTGGCGTCATTGTCAATCGCGAGCTTGATTTCGATATGCGGTTCGATGAGCCATATAGGTATTTCCTGGTTTTCATCGTTGCTAGGCGGACGGAACTTGAGATAGGCATGGTATATGCCGTCCGTCGGCGAAGACGACTTGTATGCAGTGCAGTAGCCATCGAACACAGAGACGCCTTCAGCATTCTCAGCCGGTTCATCCCATCCAAGCTCATACATAGCGATAAGGAATCGACAGACCCGTTCAACTTCCATCGACAAGTCGAAGCCCTTTATGGGGAATCTTTCGTCCTTGTCCCACCCCTCGCACACGATATCGAGCTTGTTAGCAACATAGGCGACCCCGTCGAAATCGAACGCATGTAGCGATTCGGCGACAATGTCGTGCCATTCCTTCCAATCGACCTTGTAGTTCATCACGTCGTCACGGGTCAGCTTACGAGACGACGCTTTACGTATTGACTTCCTAGCCATAATGCCTCGCGTTTCATGGAAATATAGCAACCAAATGTGTCACAGTCAAGGCTCGGCAGACTCCATCAAATCGTTGCCAAAAATCTACTATAAAAAAGAACGGTTCGGGATTCAATCCGAACCGTTCCCTCATCTGGAAGACGAGAACCGAAAACTAGTACAAAGACATGTGTTCCTTGATGAAGGCGTCCTGACGACGTGCCTCAACAAGCTTCTTGACGTTGATACCGCAGCTCTTTGCGAACGTGCGTGCCGCCTTGGACTGCTTGTCCCAGCGTGCCTGTTTCTGTTCCGGGGTTTCATCGGAGATAAATGTATGCTTCTTCATGTTTTACCTATAATGCAATTCCATTTTTAACTTTGTTATTCGCATCGACTGCGGCGGCGTCGCTCAGCAACGATACGATGGGATATTTTAAATTATTATTATGCCAGTCTTCGTGGAAATATAACTTGCCATTCACCGTGAAGAGCTGTCCACTAGCAATGACTTGAGGATTCTTCGGGTTAACCAGTATACGATACTTGTATTCCCTCACGAGCACATCAATCGGACAGTCTCGTTCAGCCGGTATAAACACCGGGTCTTTGAACTCTGGAGACTTGTCATCAAGGTAATCCTCTGTGGTACGAATGTCGACACGGTCTGCCATAAGGTACACATGCGGAGAGTCCGGTGCACAGTATTCCGAACGGTTATAGTACTTCTCGTACTCGGGCTCGTACTTAGCAAGCCGTTCCTTGAGCATCTTGTTCTCGGCGGTAAGGGATTCGACAAGTTGCTTGACCTGTCCGACAAGCTGTTCCTGGGTCTCGACAATCTTCTTGAGCTGGTCGTCGGTTCCCTGCTTGCAGATGTTTTCCATAATCAAATCGGTACACAGACCCATAGCATTCCTTTAATGCCTAGAGCTGGTGGCAGGACTTGAACCCGCAACATCTTGAGTACAAATCAAGAGTTCTACCAAATTGAACTACACCAGCAGTGTTAGCATTAATCTAGTTTATTGTTTCTAATTTCCACCGATTTCGCCGGTAGAGTCGACAATCATGGCTAAAGCGGCATTGTATACCAGCGTATCCTCGTCGTACTCCTCGTCGGTAATCTTTTCCAGTGCACGTGTCATCCAGATTTTCTCGTTTTCCGGCTTGATATCGCGTGCCAAAGAAAAGAAGAACGTATCTAGACCGTTTCCTTGGAAATCGTCTGGTGTATTGATATACCAGTTGCCAGGACTGCTATTACCGCTTCCGTCGCTCATCAAGTTGATGTCGCTATTGTACGGAATCTTGATACCCTTGACTACCGGAAGGTCAAGCATCTTGTAGATAGCATTTATCCACTTCAAGAACCGCTTCTGGTCACTATGACTATAGCTTTCGCGGAACGGATTTTCTCCGCAAGCCATCATGCCGATACCAAGCATGATGAACTCCATAAACGTCTTCGGCGACGGGCTAAAGTCAATTGCACCCCAGTCAGTCGGCTTGAGCTCGATGACGATGATGCCGTCCTCATTCGGCAAGGGGAACTCGGCGAGCGGTCGCGGATTCTTACCGAGGGTAAGCTCGTGGCAACTGCTCGAATTGGTCTCGAATGTACCTACTCTCAAACTTTCCATACTAGCATTCCTTCTCAAAAACGATACCGACAACGTCGCCAAGCTGGACGAACGTGCATCCGCAAAGATCGCTACTCTCCAATTTGTAGCCATAGAAAGCGTTCTCAATAGCGTCCGCATCCTGGTCAGTAATGGTCTTGTATTCTTCTCGGATGACTTCAATGGCCTTGCCATCGCTCATCTTTATCAGCACTTCACCAAACGCTTCCTTGGTCAGAGTGTGGCGGAATCCATGCTTCTCCGCGTACTTGACATAATCCTTCCACAAGGTGTCAATCGCGGTAGCATCGTCCATGATTGTACCAGCACCCGGCTCAGACTCGTCGCCACTGCGCTTCCACTCGACAAAGAAGTACTTACGCCATGTCTTTCCGAACATCTCGGCAGACATGAGAACCATAGCGTGACAGCTGCTGGAATTGGTCTCGAACGTGCCTAATCTCAAGCTCTCCATCAGCCTTCTCCCATGTCTGCGCCCTTGTAGAGCAACGGCTTATTTTTAGCCTTCGGCTCGCAACGGAAGTCGAAACGGTCACGATCATCGCTTACGGCGAAATCATACGCACGGTCTCTGGACTGGGTGTCGTTAATATACAGATAACGGATACCCTGCGAGTCTACGTGGACGGTAGACTTGTAAGACAAGATCCACTCCAAATCATGATGCTCGTCGAACGGGTTGTGGCACAGCACAAACACGTTGAACAACACGTCGCCCTCGTTGTAATCGGCACCGACCAGTCGCTTTAGGCTATACTGCTTGAACTGACGTCCGGTATCAGTGGGTACATGTGGGAGACATTTTCTCCATCGTTGCAAGACACTATAATCCTTTGGTATAAGATCGCCAAACACGTCGCGTTGTTTTCCAGCGTAACGAGCGATAAGCGTAGCTTGATTGGTGTTCACCTTGTCAGCCATGCGTAGCGACTGCAAGATTTCCTCGGCTCGTACGATATGTCCGAGCATGCTAAACTGTGCTTCCGGCTTCTCACTTTCGAAAAAGGTTACATAGCGTGCGTATTCCTTGTTCGAAATGATAGCATAGTGATCTGGCAAGCAGTCCTTGCCCCACATCTTCACTACATACATAATACTATTTCCCCTTAGACTTCTCTTCCGAAGCCTTGAAGTTGTAAATCGGCTTGATTGTCTTGACAATCTCGGCGGTCTCCTCGATGTTCTTGACAATCTCCTCCATCGGCTTGTAAGCCATCGGCGACTCGTCGATGGTTCCGGTACCAACGCACGTCGTATAGACATCCTTCATGGACTCTTTGAAGGCTTCCATCGTCAGCGTCTCCTTAGCCTTGGACCGTGACATCAGTCGACCGGCTCCGTGCGGTCCGGAGAAGTTCCAGTCCGCGTTGCCCTTGCCCTTGACAATCAAGGAGCCGTCCCTCATGTTCATCGGGATAAGGGCAATCTCGTCCTTCTGCAAGGAAATCGAGCCCTTGCGAAGAATCATGTTGTCGAGGTCGATGTAATTGTGCACCGTGCAGAACTTGTCCAACATCTGGTGTTTCTTGATACCAAGCTCAGACACCATCACGTCAAGCATGCCCTCACGGTTCCAGACAGCAAACTCCTGGGCTATCTTCATGTCGTGAAGATAGTTCTGCATCAGTTCGCCCTCAAGATATGCGAGCTCGTCCGGAATCGGACACTGGCTCGCCATGTTAGCCTTCAGAACAGTATCGATCTCAGACTGGCGACCCTCAGCCTTGAGCTGCTCGATGACTTCCGGCTTCGTACGACGCTGGTTCTTGTGGTACTTGATTGCCTCATTCTGGTAGTAATTGCAAACCTCAATACCCAAGTGCCTAGACCCGGAGTGAATCACTATGTAGTGATTACCTTCGTCGTCAACGTCAATTTCCGCGAAATGGTTGCCGCTCCCTAGTGACGCAATCGAATAAAGTAACTTTTCCGCATGGACCGGAGCAATCATGTCGTCAAGATTGACATGAGAAGCGAAACGGTGCTTCTTCGTGTTGTGATTCATTCCGGACGGAATAATCTGGTGCCAAATCTTGTCAACCTTCGGCAAGTCGAAATGGAATGACTTGTCCACTTTGAGGACAAGCATTCCGCACCCGATGTCTACCCCGACCAGGTTCGGTACAACACGGTCGACAATCTTCATCGTCAAACCAATTACGCAGCCGGTTCCAGCATGGCAGTCGGGCATTATTGCAAAATGTGAACCTTCGGCAAACTTCTGGTTCATCAAGTTCAAAATCTGCTTGTAGGCGGCGTCCTCCACCGTGTCGGTGTAGACCTTCGCCGTGTTGAACTTTCCTACAATTTCAATCATTTATTTATCCTCTGTATTGGGGGTAAATATAGCAACACTCGGGCTGGATGTCAATTCTCCAGTCTCCAAACTGGTATGGCAAATCCACGGTCAAGATCATGTACAAAGCAAGCGGGTCTTCTGGTACCGGAAATAGATGTCTGTCCGATGCCGGTACGGCGAACAATACAAGAAGCACCGAGACACATAAATGCCACCGGTGCTCCACGTAGATAAGCATTACGATCAGTATTGCTAACAGCCAGATGACCGTTAATACCGCTTGGTCAATCATAGTCTATCTTTCCATGCACGTTCATAGCAAGCAACGCCGCAGTATAAAGGATATCGTAGTCCGCACACTTCCCACTCATCGCAGAAACCAATGACAACGCAGTGTTATTTTGGCACAGCAACAACTGGGCACCCAAATCTTTTACACTACCCTCATTAGAAGAAAGCATTAGCTCCATATCACTCCAATTCGCAACACCATCTATGCACGTCTCATATTCATTGAGTTCAAGCGCATGAGCAGATTGAGGCAAATCAATGACGACCCCATCGATTTCGTCAAGACCAGCCATTTCATATGCAAGCTGAACCGCCTTAATAAATCCAGCTCGCTTTCCCTCGTCCACCATAAACAAGTCTTCGAGATGACCTGTACATTCCGACCCGTTGATAAGGATAATTACCAACAGCTGAACTATGGATGTAAAACTATCTAACCCATCTAGGTCTTCAAAACGTCTCCACGGTATATGAATACGACCATATTCGTCAGGTTCCGGAAACTCCTTTCGGTCTCGAATGCCGACACCTACGGTGAACGAGTGCATGGAGGACGAATTTGTCTCAAAGGTCTGCTCACGTATTGTTTCCATCGAAAACCCCAGTCTTGGCTATTGATTCATATGAATGGATTAAGACTGATATATCCACTGGTGTCTTTAATTACCGTAGTATCAGACTTATGTACCATTGCCATTTTATGGCAATGCCATTCCAGTACACGGAGCTTCTGCCCCTAATACACCCGGCGAGACTCGGACTCGCGACCTTGGCTTTCGGAGAGCCACACTCTTCCAACTGAGCTACGGGTGCTTGCTTCTATCTCAAATGTATCGGAACCGTTCCTCTTTGTACAAAATATAGCAACGCCCTAGATGTGTGTCAACTAGGGCGTTCTATGGACGGAGCCAGACTTGAACTGGCAACCTTGAGGTTCGAAATAGCAGTCGCTACTTTGGACTATATCTTCGCCATGCATTTCTGTTTAGGCGTCGGATGCTTGTGCGGTTATTAAGTGGACTGTACCACTCCGCTAGTCTCTACACCTTCCGGATGTGTACTTCCGGCTCGGCTCGGTATTGCCATTACTGGGTTCCACCGAATCCTTCCGATTTGCACCATTCCCTTTCAAGAATGGGTCACAACTGTTTATGAGTCTCTCGCTCTGACCAATTGAGCTATCCGTCCGTTTCGTATACACCTATTAATTTTTTATCTGACGAGAAATAAACCCCATGCTTGCATAATTCATTAAAGATAGGAATATGTTTTTTAAACCGTTTACGAAGTGCTTGATAAGTAACACCGTGTATTTTAGCCCAATCGCCTAAAGACGCATATAGACCAGAATGAAACTCATCCCATACTTTTCGCGTCTCATCCAATGCCAGTTGGCGGATATTGGCGTTGGTATCACGTACATGAATTCGTTTACGCTTTCCTGATAATTGATTTGATGAAATCGCATGTTTTCGAGAAATACTTTTTCCATCATCACCAAACTCTAAATAATTAGATTCACCACGAAATAAGTTTCGACCTTTAACCCAAGGAAAACTTAATTCACTATCACTGCACCTAACCGATCCATCGTCAGCACTTGTATACCAGTGCATACCATAGTGTGAATTTCCCTCGCCACGTTGTTTAGCCGAAACCAGTTTACCAATAGCGGTCGCATATTTAATCCGTAACGACTCATACGCTCTCGCATTAATATACCGGTTACCCCGTTGAGACCCACTACTAGACCTCATTCGCCAGAATGCGATTAGCATTTTTGATTGGGGGTCACTACCATCTGGGTATATCTTTACCAACAGCCAATGACATATAAAATGTTCCTTAGCAGTTAGTACAGCTAAATTGGACTTTTTATCGGTACCACCCAGCGATTTAGGAATTATATGATGCACTTCATAGTATGCACCATTGATTTTCTTATTCAACCTACGCTCAGCGTCTTCAGACTGAGCGCGTAAAACTATACTCGCGTATATTCTTTGATAATTCATGAGCAAAACATCCGACTATGTTTCACTCAGTAGTTTATAGCATTTCAAAAACTGGTTACCAGAGTAAGGCTATTTCTAGCCAAATAGAGTCGGCTATCTGTCCTCTGGAACCATTCAACTCTTGTTTAATAGGGTATACGTTTTGTCAATCTTCTCATCTAGCTCGGCGGCTGATGATTAAACTTTCAGCACTTCATGTCCCTCGTCCAGGTACCGGAGTCGGTCGGAAGGGACAAGCATTTGGCATTACTAATTCCAATTAATATTAGGCAATAATAAATTTTGGAGTTTTACCCTCTAGGCATGTTTGCTTAGGAATTTTGTGATTACGCACAGCCCGTTAGTTTTACGGTTCTACCACACGGTTCATCGATTACTACCCAACCGTCATGGATTCACCTTCTTTAGACCGTACGGAACATCGTCGTAACGATATAAGTTGCTTCCGGGACCCCAGACATACAAGTAATGCCGTTGTGCCTAGAGTCCGAGCTTCTTGGCAATATCGGAATCGATACTGACCGGGAACTCGGTCTCGTTATTAAACTTCTGGAGATCTTCTTCGAGCGTACGCTTCTCCTGCTTAGCTTCTTCGCAAGCCTTGCTATACTGCTCCGGATCGTAGATAACTTTCTGGAGCTCGATAACCTCGTACTTGCCGGTGACGTTGTTGAAGAAGCGGTCTGTCTGCTTTGCACCGCGAACAATACCGTCGATGCGTTCGTACAGCGTAATCAGTCGGTTACACTTTTCAATCTTGGCAAGTTTCACCTGACCTTCGACGTTGTTCTGCTCGATGGCGATATCAACGGCCACCTTGGTATCGAGGAGACGGTTCAATTCCTTAACGTCGTCAGAGAATTTGCCGGTTTCCAAGCGAGTAAGCTCGGCTTCATACTCGTCCTCGCGTACGTATGCACGGACGCATTCCAAGTTGTTACGCATCTTGGCGATAAGGATGTTGAGTTCCTTGCGAGCATTGAACGCACGAGCAAGGGTCAAATTAACAATGATAGGTTCAGCCATAAAATCCTCAAAACTTTAGTAGCAGGGGGCGGATTCGAACCGCCGTGGACCTTTCGGTCGCCGGGGTATGAACCCGGTGATATCAACCACTAATCGACCCTGCGTCGTTGATTTAATTATAGCAAACACTAATAGTTTTGTCAACCTATTATACGATATCAGCTGACCGAACTTTATCAATTAACTCTTTAACAAATTTCTTTCGTTCATTTTTATCTAATTTATTATAAGACGACCACCTTATACGAGCTAATAATCGCCATCCGCATTTAAGCAAACGCGTCGTTCTTTCATTATCATGAGCAATACCCTTCGGTGTATAGTGTTGTTCTCCATCCACCTCAACATATAGCTTTTTATCGACCCAAGCAAAATCTAAAAAATATCGATCAACATGATAATTATGACTAGCGTCAGTAAATATCTTAGAAAAATATCGTTCGGCATATGACATCTTTTCCGATGTATACCATATTGTTTTCCCTTCATAATACTTTTTCAGAGCCTTGGATATTTTTTCTTTTGTTATATCAGTCATTACAACTGATTGTTTTGCTAAATATATTCGATTTGGATTTTTATCACAACATTTTTCATGTAAATGTAATCCACTTACACTTTTACAAGTACGACCGCAGTATTTACATGTTTCGCTAGTTACTGGAACGTTATGTGAAAATTTTGATTTTGTACAATCATCATCATTATGCGTTTTATAATGTTCGCGTAACTTTCTACGAGATTCACATACTTTCCCACAGCATTTGCACGTCCAATTATATTGCTTTGTTAAGTTTTTCTGACGACCTCTATTTGGATTTTTATCGCATTTCTTAGCAATGTGATTTCCTAATTGAAATCCAGTCTCAAACTCCATTCCACAAAATCTACATATATGATTAGCCATACATGTAAGTTTATAAAAGTCAAGACGAGCTACGGCTGACTTGTACGTGCAAGTGTTCGTTGGCATTACCGATATCCTCGTGCAGCACGAAGAAACGCGAGCCCAAAGTAGTCTTGACAGCATCCACGATACGAGTCTTTGTAACGTAATCCAGGTCCTTTATACGGAAGTCGACCGCCTCGCCACGGTAATGTGCCGAATTGGGCTTGTGACCGCCGTAATCGTTCGCACTTGTTATCAGAGGCTTGTAGCCGGTATCGCCAAGCACGTTCCGGTATACGCATACCACCTTGAATACAGCAGTATCCATCCGAGGCGTGACCGTATAGTTGACCGTATTCTTCATACGGGTCATACTGGATGCGACCGAGTGGATATCTGCCCCCGAGGGCAAGCTCTCCAGCTGTTCGTCCACCTTTTTCGACAGACGGTCAAAAAGGTGGACGCTACGCCTCGTCTGGAAACCGTATACCATCCACCCGATAAACATCACCACGCCGACAACGACGGTCGTCTGCTTCATATAGCGGATAGATACCCGTACAAGGATGTTGACGAGTATCATCGCGCCGATGGCGTAGACGACCGACTCGCACACGAGCTGTGCTATCTGCCTAAGCGTCTGCATTCTTCAGCCAGTCCTCAACGCTTGCGTCGCTAGGCATACGCCAGTCCGCACGAGGGGAGAGCGACAGCGTACCAACCTTCGGTCCGTCCGGAATACAGCTACGCTTGAACTGTTGCATGAAGAAGCGACGCAAGAACAATTCCAATGCGTCACGGAGCTCCTGCAAACGGAAACGTTTTTCGAAGGCGTATCTGGCGAGCATGAGCATCTTGTCCGGCGAAGCACCGTACTTGATAAAATGGTAAAGGTAGAAGTCGTGGATGTCGTAAGACCCGAGAATGTTTTCCGTCTTCTGGGCGATATTTCCGTTATCGTCGGCTGGGAGCAGTTCCGGGGAAACCGGCGTGTCGAGGATGTCGTTAAGCACGTCCGCAAGACGGTCATTGGACTTTTTGTCGCTGTACCATTTGACGATGTAGCGGACGAGCGTCTTGGGGATGTCGCAGTTCACGGAATACATGGACATGTGGTCAGCGTTGTACGTGCACCAGCCGAGTGCAATCTCGGAGAGGTCGCCAGTGCCGATGACAATGCCCTTCTCGGCGTTCGAAATATCCATGAGAATCTGTGTACGCTCGCGAGCCTGAACGTTTTCGAATACGACGTCGGTGACCTTCGGGTCGTGTCCGATGTCCTCGAAGTGCTGGAGGCATGACTTGGTAATGTCGACCGTACGGAGTTCCACGCCGAGACATTCAGCCATCTTCTCAGCATTGCCCTTTGTACGCTTGGTAGTCCCGAAACCGGGCATCGTGACCGCAAGGATATCGGAAACCGGACGCTTCAAGATCTTGAAAGTTTCATAGACGACAAGGAGGGCAAGCGTGGAGTCGAGACCGCCGGAAAGACCGAGGACGGCTCGCTTGATATTGCCAGACTCGAGTCTCTTGGCAAGACCGGCACACTGGATGTTGAAAATCTCGGTACAGTTGGCGTCACGTTTCTCTACGGAACCCGGAACAAACGGCGTAGCGGATACATAACGATACTTGAGCGTTTCGACATAAGGAATTGCCCCATAAGCATATCCGCGACGGTAGATTTCGTGACGAGTGTCATAATCCTGGAACGAGCCCTCGCTGATACGTTGCATGTTCAGTCGGCGTGCGTCGATATCGGCGTAGATGATTTCGCTCTCCCTGGAGAAACTGTTCTTCTCGGCGATAAGGCTTCCGTTTTCAGCTATGATGAGGTGACCACTGCATACCATGTCCGTAGTGGACTCGTGTACACCGGCGGACGCATATACATAGCCGGAGATACAGCGTGCAGACTGGTTAAGAACAAGGTTACGGCGGTATTCGGCCTTACCTACGAGGGCGTCGCTTGCCGAAAGGTTGACGATTACGTTTGCTCCTCCGAGAGCGAGCTTGCCGCTAGGCGGTTCCGGTGTCCAAAGGTCTTCACAGAGTTCCACTCCGATATGAAGGTCGCACGAATCGTCCGCCGAGTCAATACGGTTCGTGATAGGAATCGGACCGAAGTCGGCAATTTCAACAGTGACCGGATGAGTCGGGTCGTCAACATTGCCACGGAGCAAGTCGCGACCGCTGTTGAAGTGACGCTTCTCGTAAAATTCCCTCTGGTTCGGCAAGTAAGTCTTGGGCGTAATCGCGATGATGTCGCCTTGCTGGATGAATACCGCACAATTGTAGAGACGTCCGAAAAGTCGGAGCGGTGCTCCGACACCAATAATGACCGAGCGTACCGAGAATTCATCCGCGATACGGTTAATCGCGCGAATGCTGTTTTCCAGCAAGAGTTCTTGGTGGAACAAGTCGTTGCACGTATAGCCAGTAATGCACAGTTCCGGGAAGATAACAACGGCAGCACCGTTGTCGGAAGCCTTCTTAGCGCACTTGATTATTTCACTTGTATTGTAAACAGTGTCCGCCACCTTGAGCTTAGGGCAGACGGCAGCAAAACGGTAAAACCCGTGGTTCTTGCTCATTTGATTTCCTTTGTCAATTACTACTTTGTGCAGAAGAATATAGCAATCCGTCACGTTTTCGTCAATAAAAACGCCCTCGGTTTCCCGAGGGCGGTCTATTTTAGCAAGGATTAAACTTAAAGGCGGCACACGATACGGTTTGCGTTGATCCTTAAAAGGGAAGTGCATTAGTTGATTGCTGTGTGTATCGTTAACCGTCGAAGTCATGACACACCGACGGCACCACCTCAAACTCGTGGGACACGGTGCGTTGTCTTTTCTTGGAGAGAAAATTGCAGTTATTGCTGTACGCACCGTTAATCCCGGAAGGCAAGACTGCTACAAGATACGTTTTTTGTCTTAGAATTGCTCTACCAGTTGAGCTATCCCCCGTTGTAGCCGGGGGAGCCGGACTCGAACCAGCAACCCATTCTTCCCTAGTAGACGAAGTCTGATTGCTGTATGTATCTTTCTCGCAGTCTTACCTAAATTCGGTGAGACAGAACTTACAAGATGCCTTTGTGCTACGTGCTCTCACCAGCTGAGCTACAAGTTCCCTTTCGGAAACAAGGAGTGGATTCGAACCACCCGACCCCGCCTTTATCAGAGGAATGCGTAGTTATTGCTGCAAGCATCTTTCTCAATCCTGTCTCAAAGTCTTAGTAGTCCCTAGCGGACTCGAACCGCTGTTACCAGAATGAGAATCTGGCGTCCTAAGCCGCTAGACGAAGGGACCGAAGACAAGGTGCACTATCACTTATCTGAGCCTGGATCAGAGGTTTTAGATTATTGCTGTAGGCACCTTTAAACTCTTGATGTCAAACTTCCGATTCAGTCTGGCTGAATCACTGACGAAAATATAGTTTATACACTTTCGTTTGTCAAGGCTTCGCCGGCACTTTTTCGGGTTCCTTCGGATGATCCTTGTAGAGCTGGTACTTCTTGCTGAGAGCATGGCTTACGTCATCCGGCAACGGCTTGAACCACACGCCGACACGGCAATACGGCTTGCCGTCCGCATCAGTGGATTCCGGCTTGAGCTCCGTAAGACAAGCGTCGTCGATAAAGTCATAGTCAATACCTTGCACCAATCCCATCGAATCGGCGACTTCCTTGACCTTCATCAAGTGGTTAAGGTTCTTAGCCTCGCATATAGTCTTGACGAACAGACCGTTGACATACTCGTCCCATACCGACTTCGGGATTTCAATTGAGACGGTATAAGATTTCCGAGCATATCCCTCTCTCGGGAACTTGAACGTCTTTTCGCCTCGTTCATGGGCTTCCTCGGCCGCCTTGGCAACCGCCGGGTGTCGATACTTCAGCCAGTAGTTGGGATCGTCATCGGTCTCGACAGGCAACGTCTCGAACTCGTTGTCACGTATACCGCCAAGCGACGCAAACCGCTTAAGCAAGGTCGTCCAGTAGCCCTCGGCACAATGTGCCACCATAGCGGCAAGCTTGCCAGCCGACAGATTCAAGTCTTTTCTAATTATGAACAGTCTTCTCATCTTTTTCCGTTGGTTTCAGTCCGATCGCGGTACGCAACTGATTGAGTACCTTGAACTGCTTGTCATCCATCTCATTACTGCACGTGTCTGCAATCGCCAGGATTTCCGAATAGTATGCCGGCTGGGCGTCCTTCAAGTTTACCTTGATATCCTTCCCGGCACCAGCAATGTAAATCTTATACCAGTCATCCCTTGATGACGGGTTGTCAAGAATCAACACAAACTGGGATATTTCATCAATAATCGGAAGTCTAATTTCTTGGCTTGCACCGCGAACGACACGGTCGCACTTTTCTTTATAACTAGTGTGCTTGATTCTGATGCACTTCAAAATCCGGGTATCGTCACCCATGTCAACAACACGAAACAGATAAAAATTAGTTACCACACTAAACGAATGGTCGGTAACGGTCTTGTAACACGCTCCGTCAAAGTGGTCGGCTGCGTACAAGGCGGCCTCGGCATGCTTCATCTTGTCTAATTTAGGCAGATCGACCGGCTTAGGCAACTCGGCATTTTCTCGACCGCTACCGGCAAGCTGGTACAAGCGAGTAATGACGCCGTCATATTTGCGGTGACCCTTGTCGAGAACCGTAAGGATGGGTTCTGGGTTGTTGTGGTATACCTTAAGGTGACCACGCTCATATTCGTCACGGATGCAGTCTAACGAATAATTAATATAAAATTCGTCTTGCAACCAGGGATAGACGGAATCACCACTACACAGCTCGACCCCTTCGACAATAAACGACTTGTCATTCTTATGATAAGTAGCCTTGACGTTGACAACCCAATTGTTGTCAAACTTAATATAGGTTCCCGGAATGGACAGATCATCGACAAGCATCTTGGCGAAGCCGTCGCCCTTGAGTTTCTCAATCTGCTCGTTAAGCTTCTTAGCTTGTTTTTCAAGTTCTGACAACTTAGACATAAAACCCTACTTCGTATAGCCAATGGCGAGCTTGACTGCATCAGTAAACTTCTTGCTAGATTCAGCCATACGGCTACCACACGATGTCACAAGAGCATTCAACTCACACGGCTTGACTAAATGACTCTCAGCAACAATTCGCTTAATTTCGGCAACCCATTGCTTGGTTTCGTCGTCTTTAAGAATCGGCTGATATCGAACCATCTGCACCATATAATCTTCCTCAATCCTCGGAAACCAGTCGTCACGGAAACGTAAATCTGTCGATATCTTGATGCACTTAATCAACGACGCGCCGTCACCAGTATCGACAACCCTGAAAATATAATACACCTTTTCACAGTTGTTATAGTAGGCTTGTTCAGAAGACCGAGCAAACACCAACTTGTCAAACCGTTCCAACACATAAGGAATCAGTTTGTTCACGGTAGCCTTCTTGAACTCCTCCGCGCTCCACAACTGCGGCGGTTCGTCGTACGCTTCAGGACTCGATGCGACCGAATTAACTATGTAGCGAAGCACCTCCAACAGAGCACCCGATTTCTTTACGAGCTTCCCCATATAGTCAATAATCGCACGAGGCGTGTGGTGTACAATATACGACTTTGATTTCATCATACGGCGGAACGAATTCAAATCATATCCGCCAGACGACCACTCATTAAGCGTCGGATATAAACCTTCTCCACCGACCAATCTCTTACCGAAAAATTCGACGCTCCGCTTCGACGCCTTGCGATACTTCAACACTGGATTGATGATGAACAGCTTCGTACTCCCCCAATCATCTTCCAGATAAGTACCTGGCTTTTCAAGGTCAGCGATAACCGAATCAACAAAATCGTCACCCTTTGCAACTTTCAACTCGGCGATTTGCTTGTTGATTGCGGCAGCTTGCCGTTCAAGCTCTTCCAAAGACTCAGACATACTAACCTTGCTTGTTATTGGTCTTCAACCATTCTTGGAAATACCAGAGCTGTCCGCATCCGCCTCCGATGTCGTCCTGACCAGCAGGGTTGAATACCCTCAAGGACACGCCACGGTTCAGCAGTTCCGTCTTGAACTTGTCGATGACGCCGAGTTGGCGGTCGATAGAAGCAGCGACCGATTCGTCCTTGGAGCAAATCACGCTCAGTGTCGTCTCCCACACCTTCGGGTCGAACAGCTCGACAAGCCTCTGGGCGTCCTCAGCCGTGTTGTTACCCTCGTGAACGCAGTAGTTGTAGAACGGCTTGCGACCGACAAACGCCGCCCACATGTTGCCCATAGAGGCAATCTGGCGGAGCGTGCACGTCTTCGTCGGAATGAGCTTGGCACGGTTCTCGTCAGTGCTCTCGTGCACGGAGAACTGGAGACCGACCTTGTCGATCTGCTGTGAAAGCTTGATAAGTTCAGTGATGAACGGCATACCGGCTGTCGGTGCCGACGTGGACACCAGCAAGGCAGCGTTAGGATACTTCTCGTGGAGACGCTTGATGGCACATTCGAGATTGTAGTAGTTCATCAACGGCTCGCCCATCGACATGAACATGATTTGGAACTTCTTAATGCACTCCGTACAAGTGTCCTTGAGTACGGAATCGCTTATAGCGGTATCGACCTGTTGGATAATCTCGTCCGCCGTCAAATTTCTGACAAAGAACTTGCCGGTTCCGCAGAACGTGCATCCAACCGGGCATCCGGACATGACGGAACAGCAGATGACGGTGCGTTCGGAATAGGAACCGTAACGGTACAATACCGCCTCGGCAATTGCAGCCTTGGTCGGCTTGAAAGTAGGCGACTCGTCCTTGCTCCACTCGAATACGTACTTCTTGACATTGGTGTCGGACGACTGGAATACCTTGAACTGCATAGAAACCTCTTTTTTGACCAAATATAGGTTCCTATATGCCGGACGTCAAGACTATTTCCGCCTATACCC
>OCTX012261078.1_pt1 | contig 20798 bp, 12 predicted proteins | sample 1539691 | NCBI WGS metagenome assembly OCTX01 (sample SAMN02144231, study PRJEB22623) | gut metagenome | biome: sheep rumen | host: Ovis aries | place: New Zealand
AAACTCGAGTTCATCATCAAGGAATCCTCGAACGGCTGCACAGTAGATGTAGATAAGGCGATCGCCGACGTTAAGACGCAGTTCAGTAACTCGAACTATCAGGTAGTTATTCCGGTCGATGCGGAGATCGTGAAGCCGGAGACGTCTTCGGACGATCTTAAGGAGATCCTCGGTCTTGTTTCATCGACGACATCCGAGACTACAGATAACGATAACCGTAATACGAATATCCGTCTCGTCTGCGAGAAACTCGACGGTCTGGTCCTGCAGCCGGGTGAGAAGTTCAACTTCAATGATTTTATCGGCAGAAGAACGTCTGAGGGCGGTTTTAAGATGGCACACGGCATCTATAACGGCTCGATGAGAGATGAGATCGGTGGCGGCATCTGCCAGGCGAATACGATGCTTTATCAGAGCGTTACGAAGGCGAACCTGAAGGTCGATGAGAGAAAGAACCACTCGATCCCGAGCACTTATGTAGATAAGGGTACAGACGCGACTGTTACCTGGTACAGCCCGAACTTCCGTTTCACGAATGATTCGGAGTATCCGATCGCGATCCATGCGTACTATGCGGACCAGAAAGTCACTGTTGAGATCTACGGAAGAAAGCTCCCGGACGGACAGCACATCGAGCTGGTCGGTGAGCAGGTCAGAACGATCTCTCCGGGAACGAGCTATGTATCGGATTCGAGTTTGCCGGCGGGAACCCAGAAGAAAGTATCTTCCGGACGCACCGGCTACGTCTATAAGTCCTATAAAGTCTGGTATGACAAGGACGGTAATGAGATTAAGAAAGAGGACTATTTCCCGAGTACCTATCCGGCAAGATCGGCGATCATTCATGTCGGTACCGGCGGAGGCGGCGGAACGGTCGATCCGAATACGGGTGTAGTTACACCGGAGACAACGCCGGAAACCACACCGGATCCGAATTCCGGAACAGATCCTGTGACACCTCCTCCGACAAATGAGACTCCGGCACCGACAAGCAGCAATGAGACACCACCGCCGGAGACTACACCGAAGGAAAACCCGCCGGAGACCACACCGAAGGAAAATCCGCCGGCAGAAAAACCTGCTGAAGGTGGCGGAAGCGGCGGCGGTTCTGAGGGAGGCTCAGGATCCGGTGGCGGAGCTGAAGGCGGTTCCGGTGGCGGTAGCGGCGGTGAAGGCGGCTCCGGCGGAGGAGAAGGCGGAGCTGGCGCCTAAGAGTGCTTTTGCAGTGGAAGCGTCGCCTAAGTGTTCCTGCAGCGGCAGACCAAGTGCTTTTGCATTGGACGCGCACTTAATGCTTTTGAAGCGGAAGGCCGCGGAAAGAATTGATAGATAAACCGGGATGAGACTCGCGAGATGGCGGTCTTGTCCCGGTTCTTTTTTTTGTACCGTGTATCTGGCGTAAAATCTGATTCTTAGAAAAATAAAAACCTCTCAAGCAAGAGCTTAAGAGGTTTTGGCGGAGAAGGAGAGATTCGAACTCTCGAAACCCTTTTGGGGTTTACACGATTTCCAGTCGTGCGCGCTCGACCAGGCTACGCGACTTCTCCATGTCTGATCGAATTTGTGAAACGTCTGTTTCACGTGCTTTAAAATAATATCTATTTCAGAGAGATTTGTCAACCTGTTTTTTCGAATTTGGCGGCGCAGGCTAAAACAGGACCGCCGGCGGCGCCGAAAAGATAGGCGGGATAGGTGCAGGGAAGGAGTGGCCGGCGGCGGAAAGATAGGCGTGATAGGAGCAGGAAAGGAGTGGCCGGCGGCAGAAAGATAGGCGGGATAGGTGCAGGGAAGGAGTGGCCGGCGGCGGGCGGCGGCGAAGAACGGCCGCGCGGCAAGTGCTTTTCCATAAGAAAACCCCGGACAGGAGATTTCCGTGTCCGGGGTCCTGAATCATCGGAATTTAGAACTATTAGCCGAGGAGCGACATAAGTTCATTAAGATCACTGGTGCTGCTCGGAGAGTAGTTGTAGAGAGCTTTGTCCATGTCAAAGATCTTCCAGAACATCCAGTTGAAGAACTTCGCGGCAACCAGATAGCAGATGATAACGAGGAGGGCAAACATCAGTGCTCTCGTCTTGCTTACTGCACCCGGATTCGCATTGATCGCGAAATCATAGAGAACAACGATCATGAAGTAGAGACCAATCGCTGCGATGACGGTGGAGATAGAGAAGAAATCACCCTTCTTATCGATGGCGTCATAGATCTTGGTGTTGAGGAACTCAACAAGACGGCAAGCGAAGATCAGGGCAAAAGGCAGACCGATAAGAGACAGCGAGGACAGGAAGTCCAGTTTCTTGATCTTCATAGCGGAAGCCAGGAGCATCGCGATGCATACAAATGCTGCGATAGCAAAAATCTGTGTGAGCAGTGTGTAGAAGCCCCACTGAGCGGACTTCGTCTTGTGGTTTACCAGAGCGAGGATGAACTCGAGGATGGCATAAGCACCTGCGAAGATGAGAGCCATCAGCCAGAACTTGGAAGTTGCTCTGGATGTTACAGCGTCAATCGGGTTCTTGAAGAAGTCACTGAAGAATCCGCCTACGTTAAGGTCGAAGTTTGCCGGCTGCTTCGGTGCGACAGGAACTGCACCATACGGAGCCTGCGGATAACCCTGCTGCGGGTAAGGCTGCTGAGCATACTGAGCGTTCGGATCAAAAGCCTGCGGAGCTGCCGGAGCCTGCTGTACCGGTGCCTGCGGAGCCGGTGCGCCGATCGGAGTGCCGCACTGGGAGCACACATTAGCACCGTCAGGAAGCTGTGTGCCGCATTTTGGACAGAAAAAAGACATAATACATTTCCTCCTATTTTTTGTAACTAAATCCCTCGATGATTATTTAGTTAAACCTTATTACTATAATTCTTACACTAATATGTAAAAAAAGCAAGAGAAACAGGAAATGAAGACACTGTGTGAAATCACTCGATCAGAGAGAAGCGAAGAGTCTGCGGCTGCTTACTCGATCAGAGAGATGCGGAGGCTCTGCGGCTGCTTGAAAAGCTCGTACTCGAGGATGAGTTCTTTTCCCTCGGTATAAATGTCCTTGATGACTGCCTGACGCAGGGAGTGGATGGTGTTCCAGGTGACGGTGTCCTCGGCTTCGTAAGAACTGAAGTCGTCGGAAGTGAGGATCATGCCGCGGGACATGCCCATCGCGCGGCCGAGGGCGAAGCGCTTATCCTTCGAGAAGTAGAAAAGCGGGTTGTTGATCGGGAGTGCATTTGTGAAGATCGCAAACGCACGTCCGGCGAGCTGCCGGTGGTTGATCATGTCCATCAGGGCGCGGTAAGTGGAGTTCTGCTCGCGCGATGCCTGCGAAAGCGGCGGGAACCACTCCGGAGAGAGGTCGCAGCTGACCTGACAGTAGTCCATGACTCCGGCTGCCGCCATCAGCGGAACGCCGCATGCGATCGTGATAGAATCGCCGACGCAGTCCTTCAGGAAATGGATGCAGTCATAGATTTTTTCCGCTCTGGTCTGTGTGGTCGATGGGATCATGCAGGCTGCGTAGAGGAAGTCGAACTTGAATACGGAGATCCCCCAGTCATCTCTCATCGTCATGAGGACGTTCTTCAGATGACGGCGGAAGTTCGCATTGCTGGTGTCGAGGCAGTAGCACGTGTTCCAGGAGGTGCAGGCCTTGACGTAGTTGCCGGACTTATCCTTCAGGAGCCAGTCGCGGTGATGCTTAAAGATGCGCGAGTGCTTCTCGCAGATAAACGGTGCGATCCAGATGCCGGCACGAAGTCCAGCGCCCGTGATCTTCTTCGTGACCGGATATATTCCATGCGGAAAAGCACTTTTCTTCGGTGTCAGCCAGTCGCCGAGTGCGTTTTCGTAGCCCTCGTCGATGCAGAAGATCTGGCAGGCATATTTGGAAGATGCTTCGCTGACCTCGGCGAGGTCTTTGAGCATCTGGCGCTCGGAGATGTCCTGCTGGTGGCGGTACCAGGTGGTGTAACCGGTCATCGGCTGAGCATTCGTGGAAGTAACGCCGAGTTTTTCGAAATAGCCGTCAAAGACTTCATCCTCGGTGCCTCGGAGAAAGATGACGTCCAAAGCGGTGAACTCGGTGTCGAAAAGACGTGTCTGCAGGTCTTTCCTGATCGTGAAGGTTTCTTTTTTTGTATCAATATCGAAGAAGGTGAAGCCCTGCTGTTCATTGAGGGACCCGAAGAAGCGGAAGTCCGCCTTCTGACGGATATATCCGTAGCTTACGCCATGAAGCCAGCGGTTCTCTTTCTCGTAGTCCGTGAACTGGCGGTCGCCGGTGTTATCGGTCTTTCTGTGCTTCAGGACCTTCGCCATATTCTCGGCGCGGTCGATGGTCGTGTCGCTGCTGTATTCTTTGCAGACGGTCCAGGACTGGTATCCGTTCATGAGGATATGGTCGCGGTCGTCAAACTTGTACGGATAAACGACCTTCAGTTCTGTGATCTCGATGGCCGACTTCGGTGAGAGGCGGATCGTGATGCGGTCGTCTTCGATCGTGTTTTCAAAGCGCAGAATATCCTCGGGCTTGCCCAAAAGGTCCAGCTCATGCTTCTGCCCGTTCTGTAGAAATTTGATAACTGCGCTTACCGGTTTCATTTCTAATCACGCTCGATTCCATTTATTCAATACAAGTATATTTAGTTTTCGGGATTTTGCAAATGTTGTGCGGGGGCGGGCGCCCGGCGGCCGGCGCAGGGGGGAATGGAGACTTAAGATGGGCGGGTGCCCGGCAGGGGCTGGCCGGCGCGCAGGAATGAGAAAAGGGGGCGGAGAGTTCACAAACGAGTGCTTTTCGAGTAAAATAGCGGGGAAATGCCGACTGCCGCGAAGAGCTGTGAGGCGGGAAGACCGACGGCTACGGGGTATCCGATGAATATTCCGAGGGAAAGCGGCGGTCGGAATAAAGGAGAAATACCATGGCCAGAATGCGCAAAAAGAAGAATCTTGTTTCCCGTACCGAGGCGTGTGCCGAGCACTATTTTGAGGTGCCGCAGGACAACCGCGGGAAGTGGAGAACGGCGTGCGGGATGCCGGAGGATTGCCGGCTGTTCGTCGAGATCGGCTGCGGGAAGGGTTCTTTTTCCGAGAAGATGGCTAAGAAATACCCGGATGTGTGCTATGTCGCGATCGAGCGTGAGCCGTCGTGCTGCCTGCTCGCGATGGAAAAGGCGCAGCGTGAGGGCCTGAAGAATCTGTTCTTTATCCGTGGCGACGCGCAGGGACTTCTCGAGTTCTTCGGGGAGGGCGAGGTCGATCGGATCTTCATTAATTTCTGTGATCCGTGGACCAGACAGAATAAGCCGAAGCGCCGCCTGACGTACCGCGCGTTTCTGGATATGTACCGCCAGGTGATGGTGCCGGGCGGGGTGATCGAGTTTAAGACGGACAACGATCCGCTCTTTGACTTTACGCTCGAGGAAATGACGGCGTCGGGCTGGGAGACGACGTGCGTGACGCGCGATCTGCACCACAGCGAGTGGGACGCGGACAATATCCGGACGGAGTTTGAGACGAAGTATGCCGAGCAGGGCATCCCGATCAAGCGCGTTGTGGGCGTGATGGGCGACAAGCCGGCGGCGACGGAACCTGAAGCGGCCGGGGAAAGTGCTTCGGCCGAATGAGCGGCGGCGCCGTATAAAGAAGTATAATGCCGCCGTGAGGTGAGTGCCGGCGGCGCCCTTTGAAATCGCAATAAAGCTTGCGATATAGGAAATCTTCTTGTTAATTCCGGTTAGTCCATATATAATTAGGGGCGTCTGCGGCAGATGTTTGGCCGCGGAATGAGGAGGACAGAGAATATGGCTGCTTTGTTTGAACCCAAGAAGAATAATTCGATCGCGATGCTGCAGAAATCGATCGAGGAGAAGGACGGACGTATCCGCTTCCTTTACGATGAGATCGGCAAACTGTATTTCCGCCAGTACCGTGACATGAATGCGGATGTTTCGCGCGAGATCAATACCCGCTGCGAGTTCATCACGAATCTTTATATCGATATCGAAAACTGCCGTCTGCGTATCCTTTACGAGAAGGGCTACAAAGAGTGCAAGAACTGTAAGCGGCCGAATCTTCTGGAGCATGCGTACTGCTGTGCGTGCGGCTCGAAATTCCCTGATTCCAATGATGTTAACATTGTTACAGCGGTCGATCCGGAGAAGTTTGTGATCAAGATCCCGGATGTGACGATGATTCCGATGGCGGAGGCAAGTGCTCCGGCGGGTGCTGAGGCTTCGGTTGCTGAGGCTGCGGTGGCGACGGCGGCTGCTCCGGTGGCGCAGACTGTAGCTCCGGCTGAGGTGGTCACAGGTGAAGTGATCTCTGCGGATGTAGTTCCTGCTGAAGTGGCCAGCGCCCGCGCAGTGGAGGAGACTGAAGCTGCGGCCGAGTGATTTTGCATCGGAAAACGGTGTATTTTATGTCTGAAAAATCGTTTGGCGGTTTTAGACATATCTCCTGACGGCAGATTTATGTCTGAACTTAGGCTTTTGAAAAACAGACATATGAAAATGAGAGAAAAATATGTCTGTACAAGTGCTTTTCGAAAATAGACATAAAAACGAAGAGCAAAAATATGTCTAAAATGGAGTATCTTCGATTTAGACATAAAAACGAGCAGAAATCGTATGTCTGAAAATGGGTTGTTGAGAATCAGACATATTTTGCAGACACCGCCATATGTCTAAAATGAAGTTTTTGGGAAACAGACATATGACAGTCATCAGATATCCCGGAACAAAAAAGAGCTCCCCTCTGTGAAGCCCCAACATTATTATTCTAGCATACTTTGCGAAAACTTTCCGACGCGTATGTTACCATTTTGTGAACCTTAGTTCGATATAATGGAGACGTAGACAGAACAAGGGTCTACGAAATTGAACAATCGGAAGGATGTGATTATATGAAGATCACGACACAGGGAAACGGAATCAAGATCGGCACACGTCTGGAGGAGAAAATCGCCGGCAAACTCGCTAAATTCGACAAGTACTTCGGTGAGGAGGGATCTTTCAACATTAAGATCCATCCCGAGAGAGAGCTGAAGAAAGTGGAGATCACACTGAAACTTCAGAATCATATTTTCAGAGCGGAGGCAAAAGACGAAGACATCCTGAATGCGGTTGACCGTACGGTCGATAAGCTGGAGTCGCAGATCAGGAAACAGAAGACGAGGATCCAGCGTCAGAAGAAGGACTATCCGATCCTCAACGACTATCTCAATGACATCGTTGAGGAGGATTACGAAGAAGAGGACAACGAGCCCAAGATCATTAAGCGTAAATCATTTGAGCTGGTACCGATGGATTCGGACGAAGCTATTCTGCAGATGGAAATGCTCGGACACAGTTTCCTGGTTTATCTGGATGCGCAGACCGGGAATGTGTGTGTAGTATATAAGCGCAAAGACGGTCAGTATGGTCTAATCGAGCCTACCTATTAATCCTTCCATCAAAGTATTAATTTCCTTGTTCAATAGCCGTACTTGCGCTTGAACACCGGGGAGGGGATCCTAACAAGATCCCCTCCTTTTTTGTGTGTTTGGAAAGATGCCGGGGCGGTCCTTTTTCTGCGCGAAAAGCACTTGCCCGCGGCGGAGATTTCCGGCCGCAGCTTAGCGGGCTGCCGGGTGGGCCGGTGATTCTCGAAAATTAGACTGGCGGTAACTGTTGGTGCGTATTCCCGTATGTTAGAATTTTGATTGTGAAGGGAAATCACACAAGGAAACATAGGGGAAACACAAAATGGCAAAGGAAGAAAAGGGGACAAAGAAAAGCCCGGATAAAGGGACAACTAAAGGCCCGGATAAGGGGACGCCTAAAGGCCCGGATAAAGGGACAACTAAAGGCCCGGATAAAGGGAAAAAGAAGTCCGCGGATAAGGGGGGAAAGAAGTCCGCGGATAAAGGGAAAAAGAAGTCCGCGGATAAACTGTCGTTCGCTCAGACGGTGAGCAACAATGTGTTCGCCATGAAACTGGCGGGAAAATACACCCGGCTGATGGTCGTTGCCGCTTTTATCTCGACGGTATTCGGGTACTTCGAGTGGGTGTTTTTCGATGGCGTTTTCATAAGGAAGATCGTGCAGGCGCTGGACAGTAACGCGTCGTTTCGTTCGGTGCTGGGTTTTATCGGGATCATGACGGCGGTGTTCTTTCTGATCGAGCTGTATAACAAGTATGCGGACAATGTGATCTACCCGCTTGAGACCATCAAGCTTTACGGTGGCATCTATAAGCAGCTTTTCGCGAAGGCGAAGAATGTGGAACTTAAGTGCTATGAAGATCCGGATTTCTACGATAAATACACCATGGCCATCGACGGTGCGGAGGAGAAGATCTGCGCGATCGTGAAGCGCTTCTGGGGCTTTCTTGTATCGCTTCCGGCACTGGGTGTGGTCTTTTATCTCATGTACGATATCGACCACTATGCGGTGCTCTTTATCATCTCGCCCTTGATCGGTAACTTCATCTTCGGCAACTATAAGCGGATATATGAGTATAAGCGGTATCAGGCGCAGGTGCCCGGTAACAAGGTGCATAACTACGTCAGCCGTATGATGTATCTTCCCGATGGTGCAAAAGAAATGCGTCTTTCCAATGTGTTCGCGCTTCTTCGGAAGCAGTACAGTGAAGCCACGGAAAAGAACGTCCGTGCGGCGGTGAAGTATGCTTTTGCCAACTGCTCGCTCTCGTTCTGGAGGATCACATTCACATTCACGATCATCTTCGAGGGCGTGCTCTTCTATGCCAGCTACAGAACGCTTGTCAGTAAGACCATTTCGCTTTCCCAGCTGGCCATCATGACGAGCCTGATGGTTGCCATGACATGGATGCTGATCACGGCTTTCGAAGATATTGTGGAGCTCATGAAAAACGGCGTCTTCATCAATAACTTAAGGACGTTCCTAGAGTATGAGGAGCAGATCCCGCAGGATCAGGGCGGCGTGATGCCGGAGGGCTTTGAGAGCCTGGAGTTCCGAAATGTGTGCTTCTCGTATAAGGATGAGGAGACGATCCGGGATCTTTCTTTCAAGATCGATAACGGCGATATCGTCGCGCTCGTCGGCCACAACGGCGCCGGGAAAACGACGATCATTAAGCTGCTGCTTCGGTTCTACGATCCGACGTCCGGCGAGATCCTCTTAAACGGGCGCAACATCAAGGAGTATGACCTTCGTGCCTACCGGCGCCTCTTCGCGACGACGTTCCAGGATTTTGCGATCTTTGCGATGAGCGTCAAGGAGAATGTTCTGATGGGGCGCCATTACGAGAACGAAGATGAGATCGTGCACCGCGCGCTCCGGAGGGCCGGCATCCTCGAGAAGGTCGAGTCGCTGCCGAAGGGCGTGGACACTGTCATGACCAAAGAGTTCGACAAGGAGGGCGCGGTCTTTAGTGGCGGCCAGCACCAGAAACTCGCCGTGGCCAGGACTTTTGCAAAGGAATCGCCGGTCAAGATCTTCGACGAGCCGTCTTCCGCGCTCGACCCGATCGCGGAGTATGACCTCTTCAAGAACATCCTGAAAGAAGGACGCACGCATACCATGGTATTTATTTCCCACCGGCTGTCGTCAGTAAAAAACTGCGACAAGGTCTTCATGCTCGAAAAGGGCACGATCGTCGAGCGCGGTTCGCACCGTGAGCTGATCGACGCGCATGGAAAATACGCGAAAATGTATATCCGCCAGGCTATGAACTACCTGGCCGTAGAAAAGGAAGAGGAGGTGATCCTGTGAGCAAGAAAAAGACGGAGCGCGCGGCGGGCGCGAAAGCGAAGACGCGCGCGGAAGCGAAGAGCGAAAAGAAGAATACAAGTGCTTTTGCCGACGAAAAAGATAAGAAAGTCAAGCAGCCGGCCTCGCAGGTCTTTAAGAACAACTTCTACTTCATGGGCATGATGTTCAAGGCCTCCCCGAGATTCGTGCTGTACCTGGCGCTCGACGCGATCCGCGGACAGGTGTCCATCTTCTTCGAGCACATGATCCTCATCGGATTCGTCCTCGAGGCGGCGGAGTTCGGCTACTCCTTCCGGCGGGTCGGAATCACGATCCTGATCTTCGCGGCGGCGATCACCCTGGGTATGGTGTTCACGGTCATCGCCGGCGACCTGATGGCGGAAAGAGAACGGCCGAAAGTCCGGCAGAAGATCAAGATGATGCTTTATGAAAAAGCCCGTTCCGTGGACCTTTCCTGCTACGATGACCCGGACTTCTATAACAGTCAGGTCATGGCGATCTCCGAGGTCGACAAGCAGATCGACCAGACTATGGATTTCATTAAGAACGTGCTGTCGGGCCTGACGGTATTTTTCCTCACCGGCGGCTACTTCCTTGTGAAGGATAAGCTCTCCATCGTTTTCGTGCTGATCTCGTTCGTGCTGAGCTTTCTTCTCAACAAGGTCTATAACAAACTGTCTTTTCAGATCCGCATGCGCCGCTATCCGCCGGAAAGAAAGCGCGAATACGTCAAGCGTGTCTACTATCTGAAAGATTATGCCAAAGAGATCCGTCTGGATCCGGAGGTGACCGATGTTCTGGAGGAACGCTTTGTGGCGGCCAATCAGGAAGTCTATGAGGCGGAAAAGTCACTGGCGAAAAAGAAGTTCGGTGTGGCTTTTCTGAAGGATCACATTTGCAGCCGGCTTTTTACGGATTCGTTCTATTCGGGCTATCTGGTCTACCGCTACACGGTGATGCACGCGATCTCGCTGTCGTCGCTGGTCATGCTCTTTAACTGGTTTACGGATCTCAAGCGGAGCCTTCGTGTCTTTACCGAGTCCTATCCGAAGGCCTGTGAGACGAGCCTTTATATCCAGAAGATCCGCGACTTCCTGGCATACGAGCCGAAGGTGGTTTCGGAAGGTGATGTGGTTCCGTCTTCTTCTGCAAAAGCACTTTCCCTCGAGGGTGTGGGCTTTTCCTATAAGGAAGGTCTCCCGCGGGTACTGTCTGATATTACGATGAATGTGCACCCGGGTGAGAAGATCGCGCTCGTCGGCTATAACGGCGCGGGCAAGACCACGCTGGTCAAGCTCCTGATGCGTCTTTACGATACGACGTCAGGGCGGATCCTCGCCGACGGCGTCGATGTGCGGAAGTACGATGTCGAAGCATACCGCGACTCGATCGGCACGGTATTCCAGGACTTTGAGATCTTCGCGGGAACGGTGAAGGAAAACGTGGTGCTGGATGATGTGGATGGCGCGGGTGCGGGCGCGCGCGTCGATGAGGGCAAGGTGCGGCAGGCGCTCGCCGACAGCGGCCTCCTGAAAAAGGTCGATTCGCTCCCGATGAAGCTCGACACGCCGCTGACGCACGAGTTCTCGGAAAAAGGTGTCGATCTTTCCGGCGGCGAGCGGCAGAAGCTCGCGATCTCACGCGTGTTCTACCAGAATGCATCGCTGATGATCCTCGATGAGCCTTCTTCCGCACTCGATCCGATTGCGGAGTACCAGCTCAACCACGCGATGCTCGAGGCGACGAAGGATAAGACCGTCATCTTCATCTCGCACCGTCTCTCGACCACGCGTCTTGCCGACAGGATCTTCATGCTCGAAGAGGGCCGAATCGTCGAGGAGGGCTCGCATGAGTCGCTTCTGGGCAAAGGCGGCAAGTACGCCGAGATGTGGAAGGCCCAGGCCGGCGCGTATATTGAAGTGTAAGTGCTTTTCGGGCGAAAGTGCTTCTCGGGACGAGGAGCTTCTAGGGTGAACTGTTTCTCGGGTGGGAGCGCTTCTCGGAAAAAGGAAAGTGCTTTTCGGGCGGAATCGAAGGAAAAGTGACAGATAGGATCATCTTGCCGGATTTCCACGATTGATCCTATCGAAAAGCACTGGTGATAGGATCGGTTGGTGAAAAATGGCGATATCATCCTATCAATTATTGTGAGCGATAGGATCGATTTCTGATAGAGCTTGAAAAGATCCTATTTCGGTGAAAAGAGGATAGGATCATTTGGGCAGAAATCGCCAAAAAGATCCTATTCTGGTGAAAAGAAGATAGGATCAGTTGAACTGGATTTGTCCAAAAGATCCTATGGTGCTGAAAAATGGATAGGATCAAAATGCCTTTTGGGGTGTTTTGATCCTATTTGCTTTTGAAAGGGTAGGATCCCAAAGGGCGGTGGGAGCTGGAAGATCCTATCGGCGCGCAAAAGAAGAGGGAAAGTGCTTCTCGAGGAGAGCAAAGATGAAAAAGGGAAAGTGCTTCTCGAGGCGAGCAAAGTTGAAAAAGGGAAAGTGCTTCTCGAGGAGAGCAAAGATGAAAAAGGGGAAGTGCTTTTCGAGGAGAGGGGGATGAGGGGGGTGGCTTACGCCTCGCCGTGGATCTGCGCGTCGGCGAGGATCACGGGATGGCGCTTGTTGTAGCAGACGATCGTCGCGCGGGTGCCTTCTTCGAGGAGGCGGAGCGTGTGCGCGGAGAAAACGGGCATGGCTTCCATGGTTTCGCCGGATTCGGAGATGAAAGTGACCGCGTCGTAGTACACGCCGGTGTCTTCGCTGGTGCTGACTTCGCGCTTGTTGGAGACGCGGCCGTGGCAGACCTTGCAGGTCCAGGCGGGCATGTCGATGATCGCGGTGTAGATGAGGATCACGAGCGCGATACCCATGCCGATGGCGGAGATCCACCTGAGACGGCCGTTTGCGACGATGAAAAGGGAAGCGATGGCGACGATGGACAGAACCAGCCAGATCGTGCTGCGCAGGTTCAGAATGCGGAAGATTCTTTTCTTTTCTTCTTTAGAAGCATCGCGGAAAGTCAGCGATGAAACATCGATATCCATACTACTTCTCCTTATTTTGCTGTAATAGTATCACATATAAGGGGCGCGGGCAAATCCCGGGGCGATTCTGCTGCGCCTGTGAGCGGCGCGCGGCCCGAGGTCGGGATGGTGTGGGCAAATTTGCGAGGTTTCGTAACGAAATAATGGTATAAATCCGGCGCGGGATTAGGTACAATAATGACAGGGGAAAGTTCTTTTGCAAAAGCACTGGTACGGGATCCGTCGGTGCGCACTTTATCAGGTTGGAGGACTGGATTATGTTTACTAGAACAATGAATGGATTTGATAAACCTGTATCGCTGCTGGGCTTCGGGTGCATGCGTTTCCCGACGACGGCGGACGGCAAGATCGATAAGGCCAGGGCGCGCGCGATGCTGCTCCGTGCGCACAAGATGGGCGTGAACTACTATGACACCGCCTATCCGTATCACGGCGGTGAGTCAGAGAATGTAGTCGGCGAGGTCCTCACGGAGCTCCCGCGCGACTCGTATTTCCTGACGACGAAGCTCCCGGTGTGGGAAGTGAAGTCGAGAGAGGACGCCGAGAAGCTCTTTGAGAAGCAGCTCGGGAAGCTTAAGCAGGAGTATCTCGACCTGTATCTGCTGCATGCCATGAACGAGGACCGGTTCCAGGAGATGGAGGACCTCGGCGTGATCGACTTCATGTTCGAGCTGAAGAAGCAGGGGAAGATCAAGAACGTGGGATTCTCGTTCCACGATGATTACCCGGTATTCGAAAAGTGGATCAGGAAGTATCCGTGGGATGCCTGCCAGATCCAGTTCAACTTCATGGATGTTGAGAACCAGGCCGGTACGAAGGGCCTGAAACTGGCGGAGTCGCTGGGTATCCCGGTGATCGTTATGGAGCCGATCCGCGGCGGTTCGCTCTGTATGTATCCGGACGACCTGCTGGGCGAGCTGAATGCTCTTCGCCCGGGAATGTCGAAAGCCTCGTGGGCGCTGCGGTTTGTCGCATCGTTCGAGGGCGTGAAGGTGATCCTGTCGGGCATGTCCGCCGAGGATCAGCTCGAGGACAACCTCGATACATTTAACCGCTACGTGCCGATGACGGAAGACGAGCTCGCTGCGATGGGCCGCCTGAAAGAGGCGCTCGACGCGAGAGTCTTTAACCCCTGCACCGGGTGCCGTTACTGCATGCCGTGTCCGGGCGGCCTCGATATCCCGAAGGTCTTCCGCATCTGGAATGAATACGGAAAGTACGGTAATGCCGGCCACGCGAAGTGGGAGTGGAGCATGCTGAAGGAAGACGAAAAGCCTGAGAACTGCATGTGGTGCGGAGCCTGCGAAGACCAGTGCCCGCAGAAGATCAGTATCCGCGAAGACCTCGTAAAAGCGGGCGAAGTGATCTCGAAACTGTAAACGGGCCGAGCGCTTTTCGAGCGGGAAAAGGCGGAAAAACGGCGGCGAAATGCGCAAATATGCAAATTTCGTTGACGAACGCCGAAATTTAGAGTAATATATGTCCTGTTTGAAACCGATAGATTTGGGTTTCCTAAGTTTAATGCACGGAAGGAGGGATAACAAGTGTCGGAAATCAGACTTAAAGAAAATGAGTCCCTTGACAGTGCTCTGCGTCGTTTCAAGCGTTCCTGCGCTCGTTCTGGTGTACTCGCTGAGGTACGTAAGAGAGAGCATTACGAGAAGCCTTCTGTACGCCGTAAGAAGAAGTCGGAGGCGGCTAGAAAGCGTAAGAGATAATTTCTCTTCCTTAGTTGAATAATGATGATGAAAAGAGCGTTTCAGAAGAGGCGCTCTTTTTGCGTGTGTCTAGTGTTTAGTTGTTCTTCGGAAAAAGCACTTGTTCCCGCGCGCGTGTGATCGGGGCCGCGGCGGGGCACCGATCGCGGGCCGCCCAAACTGCCGAACTTGCCGCCCCGCGCGCCATCGGCCGCGCCAATTAGCCGCCGATGGTGTAATTACTTACGATGTCGAGCGTCAGCGTGATGCAGGCGGTATGGCAGTGGAGATTGACGACGGCGGATTTTGCACCGGCGGGGAAGATGATCTCCTGCTTGATGCTGGTATCCGCAGAATACGAAAATGGTGTCTGTGCGCCGCTCTCATCCGTGGTATAGCCGTCGATGCAGACTGTTCCCGGACCTCCGCTGCAGGCCATCTCCATCGGGACACCGGTTAAGATCTGCCCCTTGAGCGTCATGTAGTATGCGTAGGCATCCGAAGTCGCATTTGAATTCTGATCGTAAATACGGGCGCCCTTACTGTACCACCAGACCGTCGCGCCGTCATCCATGTGCTCGGCGACAATGGCGGTCTCGTAGACCTCGTTGACGACGAGCTCGAGCGGGACATTTGTCTTCGGCGCGATGAGATTAAATTCGACCTTCAGCTCGGGTTCCTCCTCGCCGATCTTCTGGCCGGGGGAGTAGACCCATATCTCTTCCGGAGCACCGACGAGAAGATAGGCGATAAAGATGACGGGGAACTGTGCTCCGCCGTTACTGTCGAGCACGATCTTCCAGTCATCGGTGACTGCGGCTTCATTTAGCTTGGAGAAGACGGCGGTGTAGCCGGCGTAGTGCGAAGGCCGGTCGTTCGGACGGACTTCGTTGATATCTACGGTGATCCTGGTATTGAGGATCTTACGGATGTTCTCGATGCGCTTCTGCTGCTCTTCCCAGAGTTCAAATTCCAGATCCCTCTGGACCGCGCCAAATACAGCCTGCAGGGAATCGAGGAGCTCTCCTTTGAATTCGTCCGTGATCGCCTGCTTCGTGGCGGCGTCCGGGATGCCGTGTCCGCCGGAGCCGACCTCGTCGTAGATCTCGGCGAGCTGGTCGTCCGGGATGGTCCAGAACTCATTGCAGTAGCGGTCGATCTCATCCATGATCGCTTCTTCTGCGCTGTCGCGGTTGAGCGCGGCATCTTTTGCGACCTGCTTTAGGATCTTTCTCCAGTCCTTGAGCGTACGCGGTTTCCCGTGCCAGTTATTGTTGGTCGTCATGTAGTAGCGGTACGCGCAGGTCAGGGTCTCTTTTACTTTATTGTAGGCATAGTTGCCCATCTCGGTGATCGTGTAATCGATGCACCAGACCGACGCCGCGATCGTGCCGAGCGTCGCCTCGCCGGTCAGTGAAGCGAGCAGATAGACGGCGTCTTTATACATGCTTACGATCTCATTATCCGTCTTATTTTCTTTCAGAGCCATGGTGGCCAGCGAGAGGATCGATACTGCCATCCCGGCTTTTCCGAGCGCCGTGTTCATGCCGTTGGTAAGTTCGTTGTTCGCGATCTTCGTATCCAGGCCTGACCCCGTGATGAAAAGCGTCGTCAGATTGGTGATATAAGTGGTGGTCGATCCGGTCTGCAGGTTCATCTCGGCAAACGAGTTAAATGTCTGCTCGAGGTATGGCCGCATCAGCTCCTTACATTTCTGGCCGGGGATGCCTTCGTTGTCCACGATCTCTTTCACGGCCTCCAGATACTCTTTCACATCTGTATCTTTATCGACCATGTAGTCGTTGATCGCGCTGACATAGCAGTTCCGCATGCCTTCGTTCTTGAACTCGAAGCAGCCGTAAGTGGAGAAGTGGTCGGTGTAGATCACGAGCTCCTGTTTTTCCGCGTCCACCTCGAAAAGCACCGGCTCCCATTCGCTTGTTTCTTCGTTTAAGTACATCGCGCCGACGCACTTTGCGGGGTCCTGTCCCTCCGGGATGTTGGCGGGATCATACGGGATCCTGACATCGACAAATCCGTCGAGCTCGTGGTAGTCCCCGAGCGTGATGTCGTAGGCGGTGCAGTGCGCACCCATCTCCTCGATGACCTCCTCCTCCATCTGCGTGACGGTGAGCTCTGTGCCGGGCTCGATGCCGAGGCTTCCGTCGATATTGACGGTGACGTTCAGATCCGTCTCGAGATTTATATCCTCGAAGGACTCCGCCGGAACAGCCGTCTCGAGTTCCTCCTCGATCGGATCGATGGTCGTTTCCTCCACCGTAGTGGTGGTCGTGGCTTTCTTTTTCTTCTTTTTCGAGGAAGTAGTTTCTTCAGTGCTTTTCGAGCAGGCACACATGCCGCTCATGAGCGAAAAGACGAGAAGCAGAGAGATGTACTTGACTGACTTTTTCATACGCGTGATCCTCATTATTCTTCTGCAATACCTATATATTCAGTATATCCCGATAGAGAATGCAGGGGAATGAGAAGCGGAGTAATTTAACACCCTTTCCACAAAAAGAAAACAGTTTGTTTACAGGTTCAGGCCGGATTCACATCGAGACTTTTACTGCTTGAGAAACTGCAGCAGAAGACTCTCTTTTTTATTGCCCGGCGAAGGAGGTGGCGAGATGACCCGGATGCTTCTTATAAGATTTACCTAAAAAAGAGCGAGCCAATGGCGCAATTTCTTGTATGCACTGCCTATGTGCGATAAGTTGCGCAAGTCTAACATGTGAACTATAATACATATGAACGGATATTCATATGATGATCCGTTCACCAATTCAAATTCATAGGAGAGGCAAGTGCCTGCGGTGCATCGGGAGTGGGGACCCGGGCGGCCGCCAAGTGTGTGGGGCAAGTGCTTTTCCGGAAAAATGCGAGGTAATAGTATGTCAGAACAGGAATTTCTCAAAGTCTGTAATGTTTGTAAGGGTTTCGGCGAGGGCGACAGCCGCCAGGAGGTACTCCGCGGCATGGACTTCACCGTCCAGAAAGGTGAGTTTTGCGTGCTGCTCGGGCCGTCCGGCTCCGGCAAGTCCACACTGCTGAATATCATCGGCGGCATCGACAGCGCCGACGACGGCTACATCGCGATCGCGGGCGACAAGCTCCGTGATATGGATGAAAAAGCACTTACCCGTTACCGCCGCAAGCACCTGGGCTACGTTTTCCAGCTTTATAACCTGATCCCGAACCTGAACGTGAAGGAGAATATCGAGGTCGGCGCGTATCTGTCCGACAGCCCGCTCGATATCGACGATCTGCTGAATACACTCGGCCTGTGGGAGCACCGCTACAAGCTCCCGAACCAGCTCAGTGGCGGCCAGCAGCAGAGGACCTCGATCGGCCGCGCGATCGTTAAAAATCCGGATATCCTTCTTTGCGACGAGCCCACAGGCGCTCTGGACTACAACACCAGCAAGGAGATCTTAAAGCTCATCGAGGACGTTAACCGCAAGTACGGAAATACCGTCATCATGGTCACCCACAACAACGCGATCTCCGACATGGCCGACCACACGATCAAGCTCCGCGACGGCAAAGTGAGAAAGAACATCATCAACGAAAACAAGATCTCCGCAGTGGATCTCGACTGGTAAGCGGAGGCGATAATCATGGCTATAAATTCCAATAATTCCGCGGGAAAAGCACTTGCCCCGGCAGCCTCTTCCCGCAAAAAAGTCGGAAATCCGATGCGCAAGCGTCTGTTCCGCGAACTGAAAAAAGACTGGAAGAAGTACATCGTACTTTTCCTTCTGATGACTTTTATGATCGGACTTGCATCCGGTATCGATGTCGCGAACGACAGCATGATGGCGGCAATCGATGAGTCCTACGAGAAGTACTCGATCGAAAACGGACACTTCGAGCTCCGCGACAAGGCCTCCGACGCGCTGATATCGAAGTTCGAGGGCGCCGGCATCACGGTGTATGAACAGTTCTTTAAGGATCTGTCCGAGAGCAAGACCGCGCCGAATGATATTGCGATGGCGGATGCCGGCGATAGCAGTGAGGCAGGCGGGAATGCTGCTGATGAGGCCACGGATGCCGTCGCGCCAAAGCCGTCGGAAAAAGTCGATTCCGACGAAAAAGAAGTCACAGTCCGTATCTTTAAAATCAGAAATGAAGTGAACCGCGCCTGCGTCATGAAAGGCGAACTGCCGTCAAAGGCGGATGAGATCGCCATCGACAACAACCACGCGTACGTTAACAAGATCAAGGTCGGCGACACACTGTATATCGGGGAAAGTGCTTTTACCGTATCGGGACTCATCTCTTCCTCCGACTACACCACACTCTTTAAAAAGAACTCCGACTTCATGTTCAATGCGGTCGATTTTGACATCGCGGTCATGACGGAGGAGGGCTGGGAGAGCCTGCCGTCATCGGTCTTCTACCAGTACGCCTACATGTATAACGAGAAGCCGCAGACGACTTCGGAGAAGAAAGAAAAAGCGGACGCTCTCATGGAAAAACTCGCAGTACTGTCCGCGACGGGTGGTTTTACCGATGACAAAGAAGCTGCCGAAGAGCTGGCGGTGAAGGTGCAGCAGAAAGACCCGGAGACGCTGAAGCTCCTCTCTGAACGCGAGGGTGACATCAACGAACTCAAGGATTTCGTGCCGGAATATGCCAACCAGGCGATCCACTTCGCGCCGGACGACATGGGCTCCGACAAAGCGCTGATCGCCGTTCTGGTGTATGTTTTCATCGGCGTGCTGGCCTTCATCTTCGCGATCACGACCAGCAACACGATCACGAATGAATCCGCCGTTATCGGTACTCTTCGCGCGACGGGCTATTCGAGAGGCGAGATCCTGCGGCACTACATGCTGATGCCGATCATCGTGACACTGCTCGCAGCGGCCGCCGGAAACCTCCTCGGATACACGCTCTTCAAGGACGCGGCCGTCGCGCTGTACTACAATTCCTACAGCCTCGTGAAATATGAGACCCTCTGGAATATGAATGCATTCCTTGTCACGACGCTCCTGCCGCTGATCCTGATGGCCATCATCAACTTCATCGTCATCTACAGAAAACTGCGCCTGTCGCCGCTTAGATTCCTGAGAAAGGACCTGCGCACATCGAAGAGAAAAAAGGCGATGCGGCTTCCGTCGTGGAGCTTCCTCAAGCGCTTCCGTCTCCGCATCCTCTTCGACAACATGGGCGGATACGTCGTACTCTTCGTCGGTATCGCGTTTGTCATGCTGATGCTGGCATTCTCGATCGGACTTCCGCAGACGCTCGACCACTATAAGTCGAACCTCGACGAGAATTTGCTGTCGAACTATCAGTACATCCTGAAGGGCTATAAGGACGAAGCCGGAAATATCATTTCCACTTCGGAGGAGTCGGCGGAGAAGTATTCGATCACTTCTCTCGAGACGATCGACGGCGCGCATGTCGGCGAGGAGATCAGCGTGTATGGTTACACGGAAGGAAGCCGCTACATCAAGGTCGATGAACCGCTGAACGGAAACGAGATCTGGGTATCCTCGCCATATCAGAAGAAGTTCCGCCTGTCCGAAGGCGACACCATCACGCTGAAAGAAAAATATGAAGACAAGTCCTACGACTTCGTGGTCAAGGGTGTGTACGACTACGACGGCGGGCTCTGTGTATTCCTGCCGCAAAAGAACTTCAACAGCATCTTCGGTCTGGATGCGGATGCTTTTACCGGATTCCTGTCACAGAACACGATCACGGATATCGATTACGAACAGATCTACTCCGTAGTCACGATCGAAGAGATCATGAGCATCGCGACACAGCTCGATCACAGTATGGGCGGCATGATGGACATGGTGTCCTGGGTCTGCCTGATCATGGCGGTCCTGATGATGTACCTCCTTACGAAGATCATCATCGAGAAGAATGCCACGTCCATCTCGATGGTCAAGGTCCTCGGCTACGAGAACCGCGAGATCAACAGTCTCTACATCCTTCTGACCTCCATCGTGGTCGTCGTCAGCGCGATCCTGACCTGCGCCCTCGCGATCCTCGGACTTTCGGGCATCTTCCGCCTGTACATGAGATCGCTGAACGGCTGGTTCGACGTGTACATCAGTCCGGCAGGCATCGCGAAGATGATCCTGATCCTCGTCGTATCCTACGCGATCGTCGCGATCTTCGACACGATCCGCATCAAGAAGATCCCGCTCGCCGACGCACTGAAAAATGTCGAGTGAGCGATAGTTTGGCAGAAGGCGCAAACGGCTTCCGGGCCGGGCTGAAGGTAGACTAAGAAACGGACAGCGATTTTCCAAAATCCAATCTATAATTAATACGAGGAGGAAGAAAACAATGTCACGATCTTATAC
>OCTX012279433.1_pt1 | contig 20782 bp, 11 predicted proteins | sample 1539691 | NCBI WGS metagenome assembly OCTX01 (sample SAMN02144231, study PRJEB22623) | gut metagenome | biome: sheep rumen | host: Ovis aries | place: New Zealand
CCCCCAACGGGTGAAGAACCGTCCCCAAACCGCTCACTCCACCGTCACCGACTTCGCCAGGTTCTTCGGCTTGTCGATGTCGCACCCGTTCTCCTTCGCGACGTAGTAGGCGAGGAGCTGCAGCGGCACGATCTCGGTGACCGCGGAGAACAGGGGATCAGTATCCGGAATAAAGAGGAGATCGTCCGCGACGGAAATGATCTTCTGGTTGGAGCGGAATGTCAGGGCGAGGACTTCCGCTCCTCTTGATTTCACCTCCACGATGTTGGAGAGGGTCTTGCCCATGATCGCGGGATTGCAGCAGAGTGCGATGACGGGCGTGTGCTCCTCGATGAGCGCGATCGTCCCGTGCTTGAGCTCGCCCGCGGCGTAGGCCTCCGAGTGGAGATAGGAGATCTCCTTCATCTTGAGGGCCCCCTCGAGGGAGACCGCGTAGTCCGTGTTGCGGCCGATGAAGAACAGGGCCTTGCTGCTGTGGTATTTCTTCGCGAGATCCGGGATCGAGGCATTTAAGTCGATCGTCTGCTGGATCCGGCGTGGCAGGTGCTGGAGGTCTTTGACGAGCGTTTTGTATTCATTTTCAAGGAGACCGAGCCTGTCGCCGATGTAAACCGCGAGGAGGTAGAGGACCGAGACTTGCGTGGTATAGCCCTTGGTGGTCGCGACCGCGATCTCCGGGCCGGCCCATGTGTAGACCGTGTTGTCCGCGAGCTTCGCGACCGTGCTGCCGACCACGTTCACAACCGCGAGGGTGCGGGCGCCGCGGGCTTTGCACTCTTTGAGCGCCGCGATCGTGTCGGCGGTCTCGCCGGACTGGGAGATCACGATGAGGAGCGTGTGCTCATCGATCAGCGGGTCGCTGTAGCGGAGCTCGCTCGCGAGCTCTAAAACGACCGGGATGTGGGTGAGCCTCTCGAGCGCGTATCTGGCCGCGCAGCCCGCGTAGTAGGCAGAGCCGCAGGCGGTGATGACGATCTGGCGGATCTCACGAAGCTCCTCCGCGGTCAGGGTCAGCTCGTCAAATACAACCCGCCCGTCGCGGATGCGCGGCGCAATCGTCGCCTTGACCGCACCGGGCTGTTCCATGATCTCCTTCATCATGAAATGCTCGAAGCCGCCCTTCTCCGCGGCCTGGACATTCCAGGCGATGCGGCTGATCTTCTTTTCGACCGTCTGGTTCAGGCAGTCAAATATGCGGACTGAGTCCTTTGTGAGCTCCGCAAATTCGCCGTCCTCAAGGTAAATGACGTTCCGCGTGTGGGAGACCAGGGCCGTGACGTCGGAGGCGAAGAAATTTTCCCGGATGCCGACGCCCAGGATGAGGGGGCTGGCTTCGCGGGCGGCGTATATTTTCCCGGGCTCGTCGGAGCAGATGACGCCGAGGGCGTAGGATCCGGAGAGGCGGTTGGTGGTCCTGACCAGGGCCTCATGCATGTCGCCCCGGTAGTAGAGCTCGATCAGGTGGACGATGACCTCGGTGTCGGTCTCGCTCTCAAAACGGTACCCGTCCTGCCGGAGCTCATCCCGGAGCGACAGGTAATTTTCGATGATCCCGTTGTGGACGACGGCGAAGCGGCCGTCGTTCGAGAGGTGCGGGTGGGCATTTTCCTCAGTCGGGGCGCCGTGCGTCGCCCAGCGGGTGTGGCCGATCCCGGTCGTGCCGGGCAGATCCGCGCCGTCCCGGGTCCTGGCGCACAGGTTCGCGATGCGGCCCGTGACCTTGCTGACCGAGATCGCCTCGTTGTTCATGACCGCGATGCCGGCCGAGTCGTAGCCGCGGTATTCCAGTTTTTTGAGGCCTTCAAGCAGGACAGGGGCAGCGTTCTGCATTCCGGTAAAACCTACGATTCCGCACATGGTGATTCTCCTTTTCCCAAAAAAAGGCGTCCCTGAACGAATGTTCAAAGACGCCGTTGCCTTCACACGGAAGAATTGTACAGCAGGGGATGCCGTTTGTCAATGGGTACAAGACAGTTCACACGCCGCTTGCCCCGTAGTTTGAAAGGACGCGGGCGGAGGGATCGTCCACATTGCAGCCGTCCCACTCGCGGTTGGGCATCCAGAAGTCCGTGATCATTTCCGCCTGGCCGGGGTAATATTTTTCAAAAATCTCCCGGTAGAGGAGCGACTCCTTCGTGAAGGGCTGCGCGTGGGTGTATTTCCGCCGGAGTATCTCAAACTCCTCATCGGTGTATCTCTTCGCGGCGTATTCCTTCAGGTAATCCACCATCGAGTGGCCGACCGCGTCGGAAAATGCCGCCTTCTCCCGCCAGAGGATACTGTCGGGGAGAAGCCTCTGGCCCTCAAAGGCGTGCCTGAGCAGGTATTTTCCTTTTCCATAGGTGTTGATCTTCATCGCCGGGTCAAGCGCCATCACGTATTTTACGAAATCAAGATCCCCGAAGGGCACCCGGGCTTCCAGCGAGTTGACCGAGATGCAGCGGTCCGCGCGGAGCACATCGTACATGTGGAGCTCCCGGATCCGCTTTTCGGCTTCGGCCTGGAAGGCCTCCGGAGAAGGCGCAAAGTCGGTGTATTTGTAGCCGAAGAGTTCGTCCGAGATCTCGCCGGTCAGGAGGACGCGGATGTCCGTCTTCTCGTGGATCGCCCTGCAGACGAGGTACATGCCAACGGAGGCGCGGATCGTGGTGATGTCAAAGGTCCCGAGGAGCCTGATGAGTTCCTCCAGGGAGGCGATGACCTCGCCCGGCGTCATATAGACCTCCGTGTGGTCGGCGCCGATGAAATCGGCGGCTTCGCGGGCGTATTTCAGGTCGATCGCGTCCTCGCTCATGCCGATCGCAAATGTTCTGATCGGAACGGCGCGCTCGCGGGCCGCGATCGCGCAGACGAGCGAGGAATCGAGCCCGCCGGAGAGGAGGAAGCCGACCTTCGCGTCGGCTACGAGACGCTTTCTGACGCCGGCTATGAGCTTTTCCCGGATTTTGCCGCAGGCTGTTTCAAGGTCATCGTGACATACGATATCTGCATGGGAAATGTCCGTATAGGGGATAAAGTATCCGCTCTTATAGTAGTGGCCGGGCGGGAAGGGCCTGATCCTGTCTGTAAGGCCGAGCAGGTTCTTCGGCTCGCTGGCGAAGATAATTCCGCCTTTCCCGTCGTACCCGTAGTAGAGCGGCCGGATCCCGATCGGATCGCGGGCTGCTATGAACTCCTTTGTCCTTCCGTCAATGAGGATCAGGGCAAATTCCGCGTCGAGCATCGAGAACATGCGGGTCCCGTACTCGAACCAGAGCGGGAGAATGATCTCGCAGTCGCTGCCGCTCTTAATAGCATAGCCTTTTTCTTTCAGGGCCTCCCGCTGCGCCTCGAAGCCGTAGAGCTCGCCGTTGCAGACGACGAAGCTTCCGTCCAGCTCGAAGGGCTGCATGCCCGCGCAGGTAAGTCCCATGATCGCGAGGCGGTGGAAGCCCATGAGGCCGCAGCCGGTGTCGACGATGCGGCTTTTGTCGGGGCCGCGGGAGACCGTTTCGTCAAAACCTTTTTGAAATTCTGTGAGGTCGGCGGATTCGCCGCACCAGGTCATTATCGAGCACATTGCATACGCCTTTCATTTTCCTTATTCGACATCCTGAAGCGCGTCGTAGCCTTCCTCGCCGGTGCGGACTTTGACGACATTTTCCACATCATAGACGAAAATCTTGCCGTCGCCGATATGCCCTGTATAGAGCACCTTCTTGGCGGTCTCGATCACGTCGCGGACCGGGATGGCGGATACGACGATGTCCATCTGTACCTTGGGCCGAAGGTCGGTCTCGACCGCAACGCCGCGGTAGTACTCGGTGTGGCCTTTCTGCATGCCGTAGCCCATGACGTGGGAGACGGTCATGCCGGTGATGCCGAGGCGGGCCATCGCGCTCTTTAAAGCGAAGAGTTTTTCTTCCTTGAAGACGATCTCCACCTTGCTGAATTTGTGTCCGTCGCTTGCAAAGACAGGTTCTTTCTTAACGGGAACCGCTTCCGCCGGCGGGGTTGTGCCGGTGACGACCGGAACCTGCTCGCCCGTGCCGTATTCGACATAGTTATCGACGGCCGGCACAAAATCCGCATAGGCACTCGGGAGACCGTGTTCGCTGATATCGAGTCCGGTGAGTTCGTCGGCGGGGTCTGCGCGGAGAAAATCGCATTTTTTCAGAATCATGAAAAATGCAAGCATGGTGATGGCTGCCCACGCCGCGACCGCCGCAAAGCCGAGGAGCTGGAGACCGAGCTGCGTGAAATCACCCGTGTAGAAGAGACCGCGGAGACCTGCCGGCGCATCCGGATTGGCGAGCAGGCCGACCGCAATCGTGCCCCAGATACCGTTTGCGCAGTGGACGCCGACTGCGCCGACCGGATCGTCGATGTGGAGCTTAAGATCCAGCACCCGGACAACAGCGTCGACCAGAATACCGGCGATGAAGCCGACAATTGCGGCACCGAGCGCATCAAATGCGTCGCAGCCCGCGGTGACGGCGACAAGGCCGGCAAGGGAGGCATTTAAGCACATGGAGACGTCCGGTTTGCCATTCTTCACCCAGGTGTAGATCATTGTCGTGCAGGTGGCCACGGAAGGCGCGATGGTCGTTGTGAGAAAAATGGAAGAAAGCTCCGAGGGTGACGTCGCCGCCGCCCCGTTGAAGCCGTACCAGCCGAGCCAGAGGATAAAGACTCCGAGAGCGCCGAGCGGGATCGAGTGACCGGGAATCGCGTTGACTTTGGTGACTTTGCCGTTTTTGTCCGTCACATATTTGCCGATGCGCGGACCGAGAACCGCTGCGCCGATCAGGGCTGCGATGCCGCCGACCATATGGATCGCGCAGGAGCCTGCGTAGTCGTGGAAGCCGAGCCGGGCAAGCCAGCCGCCGCCCCAGATCCAGTGAGCCTCGATCGGATAGATGATGAGGCTGATCACGCCGGAATACACACAGTAGGCGGAGAATTTAGTCCGCTCCGCCATCGCGCCGGAGACGATCGTGGCGGTCGTGGCACAGAAAACCAGGTTGAAGACGAAATAGCTTGCGTCCGTGAAGCCATCCGCAGGGGAGGCGATAAACTCCCTGAAATGAAGGAACAGGTCAAGATTGGGCCTGCCGATCAGGCCGAAAAACATATCTTCACCCATCATCAGCGTGTAGCCGAGGAGAGAGAAGACAACGGTACCGATGCAGAAGTCCATGAGGTTCTTCATGATGATGTTGCCGGCATTTTTGGCGCGGGTGAAACCCGTTTCGACCATGGCGAAGCCGGCCTGCATCCAGAAGACAAGTGCGGCACCGATTAAAAACCAGAATTCGACAGTCATAATAATATACTCCTTTTTAAATATAAGAGGGACGGCTCCGGAAACCGTGTCCGAAACCGCCCCGGGAAAATAAGAGAAGGCTTACTTAACCCCGAAGAGAAGGTCCGAGTAGGTCGGATACGGCCAGTAGCTCTTGGCGGTCAGCTGCTCCGCCTTGTCGCAGGGGACGCGGAGCTCGCCCATCGCCTGAAGCAGGACGTCTCGTATGAGGGCGGATTCCTCGACGATGTCAGCTGCGCCGCGAACTTTTAAGAGCGCGGTCTCAAGCTCGTCGATCTTCGCGGCGATTTCGTCGATGAGGCCGGTCAGGGCTCTCACAAGGCCGGTCTCATGAGCACACGGAAGCTCCGGCGCGACTGCCTTCTTGGCAGCAACCGCCCTCGCCGTGTCGGCCGCGAAGGCCTCAATCGCGGGCAGGATCTGGGTGCGGGCCATGTCGACCATGGTGTTGGCCTCGATCACGACGCTCTTGCAGTAGTTCTCGAGCATGATGTCGCGGCGGGACCGCATCTCCTCGATGGTGAAGACGCCCAGAGAGGTGAGCATTTTGACGTTCTTTTCATCGAGGAGGTGGGGCATGCAGTCAGCGGTCGTGCGGTAGTTGAGAAGACCCCGCTCTTCGGTCGCCTCCCGGATCCATGCGTCATCATAGCCGTTCCCGTTGAAGATGATCCGCTTGTGATCCCTGATCGTTTTTCTTATCATCTCATGCAGGGCGGTCTCAAAATCCTCCGCTTTCTCAAGGCGGTCGGCGTAGATCCGGAGACTCTCCGCGACGGCTGCGTTCAGCATGATGTTGGCGCAGGCGATCGAGTTGGAGGAGCCGAGCATGCGGAACTCGAATTTATTTCCCGTAAATGCGAACGGTGACGTCCTGTTGCGGTCCGTCGTATCCCGGTTGAACTTGGGCAGGACATCGACGCCGAGCTTCATCTGGGTCTTTTTGGTGCCCGCGTACGGGACATCGTTCTCGATTGCCTCGAGGACCGCGTTCAGCTCGTCGCCCAGGAAAATGGAAATGACAGCCGGCGGCGCCTCGTTCGCGCCGAGCCTGTGGTCGTTGCCGGCGGTCGCGACGGAGAGACGCAGCAGATCCTGGTAATCGTCGACCGCCTTGATGACGGCGCACAGAAAGAGCAGGAACTGGGCATTTTCATAGGGAGTCGCGCCCGGGGAGAGCAGGTTCTGGCCGGAATCGGTGGCGATGGACCAGTTGTTGTGCTTGCCGGAGCCGTTGACGCCCGCGAACGGCTTCTCGTGGAGCAGGCAGACCAGGCCGTGTTTTGCGGCGACCTTCTGCATGATCTCCATGGTCAGCTGGTTGTGGTCGGTGGCGATGTTGGTGGTGGAGTAGATCGGCGCGAGCTCGTGCTGGGCCGGCGCAACCTCGTTGTGCTCGGTCTTGGCCAGGATGCCGAGCTTCCAGAGCTCGTCATTTAAGTCCGCCATGAAGGCCTGGACGCCGGGCTTGATCACGCCGAAATAGTGGTCGTCAAGCTCCTGGCCCTTGGGCGGCTTCGCGCCGAAGAGCGTGCGGCCCGTGAAGCGGAGGTCGGGGCGTTGGTCGTACATTTCCTTTGTGATAAGGAAATACTCCTGCTCGGGACCGACCGAGGACACGACGCGCCTGGCGGTGTTATTTCCGAAGAGGCGCAGAATGCGGAGCGCCTCGCGGCTTAAGACCTCCATGGAGCGGAGCAGAGGGGTCTTCTTGTCGAGCGCGGGTCCGCCGTAGGAGCAGAAGGCGGTCGGAATGCAGAGCGACTTATCCTTGATGAACGCGTAGGACGTCGGGTCCCAGGCCGTGTAGCCTCTGGCTTCGAAGGTGGCGCGGAGGCCGCCCGACGGGAAGGAGGAGGCGTCCGGCTCGCCCTTGATGAGCTCCTTGCCGGAGAACTCCATGATGACGCTGCCGTCCGGAGACGGGGAAATGAAGCTGTCGTGCTTCTCGGCGGTGATGCCGGTGAGCGGCTGGAACCAGTGCGTGAAATGGGTCGCGCCGTGGGAGACAGCCCAGTCCTTCATCGCCTGGGCGACGGCGTTCGCGACGCCGAGATCGAGCTCGCGGCCCTCATCGATCGTTTTCCGGAGGGATGCATAGACGTCCGCGGGGAGGGTGGAACGCATGACACGGTCATCAAATACGAGGCTTCCGAAGTATTCCGGTACGGTTTTCATTTTCATAATCTCCTTTTCCTTAAAATAAAAAAGGCAGCGATCCCTTCGTGTGAACACGAAAGACATCGTTGCCTTTCTGTATGTTTTTCCGAAAAGAAAAGGCGCCTCTGAGCTGTTAACTCAAAGACGCCGTTGCCTTTTATGGTTCGGAATTGTACAGCAAAAAATTTAACTTGTCAACGGTCAAATTCAAATTTTTTTCTGTTGACAAACAAAAGCATAAACATTATTATGTGCCTTAGAGGCAACGGAGTCTCTAATGTATGAAGGCATTAGAGGCTCCGCTGCCTTTTTTTGTAAGCAGCGGCGCCTCGGAAAGGGAAGTAATTATGAAGCAGGGACTTTCATTTGACAGAGAACATGATGCGTGCGGCATCGGCGCGGTCGTAAAGATCGACGGGATCCCGGAATATTCGGTTCTGGACGATGCGCTGGCGATCGTGGAGAAGTTGGAGCACCGGGCCGGCAAGGACGCGAGCGGAACCGTCGGGGACGGCGTCGGCATCCTTGTGGCGATCGCGCATTCATTTTTTGAGAAGGCCGCGAAGGAGGCGGGACTGTCGGTCGGGGAGGCCGGCGAGTACGGGATCGGCATGTTTTTCCTGCCGGAGGACCGGCTGAAGCGCACATTTGCCAAAAGGCTCTTTGAGGTGATTGCCGCGAAGGAGGGAATCCCCGTGATCGGCTGGCGGAAAGTGCCGATCCACCCGGAAATCCTGGGCGAAAGAGCCAGAAACTGTATGCCGGCGATCCGCCAGTGTTTCCTTAAGAAGCCGGCGGATACGGAGAAGGGGATCGATTTTGACCGGAGGCTATATGTGGTCCGCCGCGAGTTCGAGCAGAGCTCGGAGGACACCTATGTGTGCTCGCTGTCTTCGCGGACGATCGTCTACAAGGGCATGTTCCTGGTCGGCCAGCTCCGCCGGTTCTATGAGGATCTTGAGAGCGAGGATTACAAGACGGCGATCGCGATGGTGCACTCCCGGTTTTCGACCAACACCCTGCCGAGCTGGGAGAGAGCGCATCCTTACCGTTTTATCGCTCACAACGGGGAGATCAACACGATCAGGGGCAACTACGACCGCATGCTGGCCCGCGAGGAGACCATGCACTCGCCGCTCCTTGAAGGGGAGAAGGACAAGATCTACCCGGTCATCTCCGGGAACGGTTCCGACTCGGCCATGCTCGACAATACGCTGGAATTCCTGTATATGAACGGAATGGATCTTCCGCTCGCCATGATGACCCTGATTCCGGAGCCTTGGAAAAACAACCGGTTCATGAGCGAGACCAGGAAGGACTTCTACCACTATTACGCGACCATGATGGAGCCCTGGGACGGTCCGGCCGCAATCCTCTTTACGGACGGCGAGCTCTTCGGCGCGACGCTGGACCGCAACGGCCTCAGGCCTTCCCGCTGCTATGTCACGGATGACAACCGCCTGATCCTCTCTTCCGAGGTGGGCGTTCTTGACATTGCGCCGGAGCATATTGTCCGGAAGACGAGGCTCATGCCCGGCAGGATGCTGCTCGTCGACACGAAGCGGAAGAGGATCATCTCGGATGAGGAGTGCAAGGAATATTACGCATCGGCCCATCCGTACGGAGAGTGGATCGACGCGAACCTGGTGCACTTAAAGGACCTTGCGATCCCGAACCGCCAGGTGCCGGTCCACACACAGCCGGAGCGCGACCGCCTCTACAAGGTCTTCGGCTACAGCTATGAGGAGGTCAGGACTTATATTCTCGAAGCGGCGGCAGGCGGTGCGGAGCCAACGGTCTCCATGGGCCACGACGTTCCGCTGGCGTCCCTCTCGGATAACTATCCGCTTCTTTACCGGTTCTTCCAGCAGCAGTTTGCCCAGGTGACCAACCCGCCGATCGACGCCCTGCGCGAGAAGATCGTCACGGACACGACCGTCTACATCGGTTCTGACGGGGACCTGCTCCTCGAGAAGAGCGACAACTGCACGGTGCTCGAGGTCAACAACCCGATCCTGACCGGCGTCGACATGATGAAAATAAGATCCATCAGGCGCCGCGGCTTTAAGACGGAGACGGTTTCGCTGCTCTATTATAAGCACACCTCGCTGGCAAAGGCGGTCGACCAGCTCTATCTGGCGGTAGACCGCGCGGCAGCCGGCGGCGCCAATATCATCATCCTGTCCGACCGCGGCGTGGATGAAAACCATGTGCCGATCCCGGCGCTTCTTGCGGTCTCCGCCGTGGAGCAGCACCTCGTCCACACGAAAAAGCGGACGGCCGTGTCCCTGATCCTCGAGAGCGGCGAGGTGAGGGACGTTCACCAGGCGGCCTGCGTCCTGGGCTTCGGGGCACGGGCGGTCAACCCGTACCTTGCGCACGAGTGCATCGAGGAACTCATCACGCTGGGGCTCCTCGACAAGGATCCGCACACAGCGGTCGACGATTACGACCAGGCGCTCCTTTCCGGGGTAGTCAAGATCGCGGCCAAGATGGGCATTTCCACGATCCAGTCCTATCAGTCCGCCCGGATCTTCGAGGGAATCGGGCTGGCAAAAGAGGTGATTGACCTTTATTTTACCGGCATGACCTGCCGCGTCGGCGGCATCGGCATCAGAGAGATCGAGGAGGGCATCGCCTACCGGCATGACCGGGCTTTCGACCCGATGGGCCTGCCGGTGGATCCGGTCCTCGACAGCAGCGGCTTCCACAACCTGAGGAGCGGCCCGGGCAAAGAGGACCATCTCTACAGCCCGAAGACGATCGTGCTCCTGCAGCAGGCCTGCCGGACCGGAAACTATGAGAAGTTCAAGGAGTACAGCTCTCTCGTGGATGACGCGAATCACCCGCACACGCTGCGGGGGCTCCTCGATTTCCTGCCGGCGGGCGATCCGGTGGCTATTTCCGAGGTCGAGCCGGTGGAGGAGATCGTAAAACGGTTCCAGACGGGCGCCATGAGCTACGGCTCCCTCTCCGAGGAGGCGCATGAGACGATCGCACTGGCGATGAACCGGCTCGGCGGCCGCTCCAACACCGGCGAGGGCGGGGAGGCCCGCGAGCGGTTCGGCACCTTGAAGAACAGCGCGGTCAAGCAGGTCGCTTCCGGCCGCTTCGGCGTGACCGAGGAATACCTCTTAAGCGCGAAGGAGATCCAGATCAAGATGGCCCAGGGGGCAAAGCCCGGCGAGGGCGGAAACCTCCCGGCCAAAAAGGTCTATCCGTGGGTCGCGAAGACCCGGTGCTCGACGCCGGGCGTGCAGCTCATCTCGCCGCCGCCCCACCACGATATCTACTCCATCGAGGATCTGGCCCAGCTCATCTACGATCTTAAAAATGCAAACCGCAAAGCCCGCATCTCCGTCAAGCTGGTCTCGGAAGCCGGCGTCGGCACGATCGCCTCGGGCGTCGCGAAGGCGGGCGCCCAGGTGGTTCTCATCTCCGGCTATGACGGCGGAACCGGCGCGGCGCCCTACAGCTCGGTCCACAATGCGGGGCTCCCGTGGGAGCTCGGCGTGGCGGAGACCCACCAGGCCCTCATCGAGAGCGGCCTTCGCGCCAGGGTCCGGATCGAGACGGACGGCAAGCTTATGACCGGGCGGGATGTCGCGATCGCAGCCCTGCTCGGGGCGGAAGAGTACGGATTCGCGACGGCTCCCCTCGTCTCGCTGGGCTGCATGATGATGCGGGTCTGCTCGAAGAATACCTGTCCTGTCGGGATCGCAACCCAGAACGAGTGCCTCAGGGCACGGTTCGCGGGCAGGCCGGAGCACCTCATCAATTTCATGACCTTCATCGCGACGGAGCTCCGGGAGATCATGGCGGGTCTGGGGTTCAAAACCGTGGACGAGATGATCGGCCGCACGGACTGCCTGAAGAAGAGGGAGCAGTTTGCGCAGCCGCATGCGCAGATGGTTTCATTTTCCGAAATATTAAAGCCCGGTTTTGCCCATGCCGAAGACAGCCGTTTTGACCCGAAGAGAAGCTTTGATTTCGGGCTGGAGAAAACCATCGATGAGCGGTGCCTGCTGCCCTGGTTTGAAAAAGCGGCGGAAGACGGCGGGGAGCCCGCGGAGATCTCCGTGGCGGTGAGCTCGACCGACCGGACCTTCGGGACAATCCTGGGCTCGGAGATCGTGCGGAAATACGGGAGCGGCTGTGAAAAACTCCCGGAAGACCGCTTTACGATCAACTGTGAGGGCGGCGGCGGCCAGTCCTTCGGGGCGTTTATCCCGCACGGGCTCACGATACGGCTGAGAGGCGACGCAAACGACGGCTTCGGCAAGGGACTCTCGGGCGGCAAGCTGGTGGTGAGTCCGCCGGAGGGCAGCCGTTTCGAGGCTTCGGAGAACATTATCGTCGGAAATGTTGCACTCTACGGGGCGACATCCGGCAAGGCGTTCATCTGCGGCGTCGCGGGCGAGCGTTTCCTCGTCAGGAACTCCGGCGCGACGGCGGTCGCGGAGGGCTGCGGCGACCACGGTCTCGAGTACATGACCGGCGGGCGGGCCGTGATCCTGGGGCAGACCGGCAAGAATTTTGCGGCCGGCATGAGCGGCGGCATCGCCTACGTGCTCGACCGAAGCCACAGCCTCTACCGGAGGGTCAACAAGGACCTGGTCGAGCTTGGCGAGGTCCGGGAAAAATACGATATCGCGGAGCTGAAAGGCATCCTTACGGAGTATGTCCGCGAAACAGGCTCGAAGCTCGGGCGGGAGATCCTGGACAACTTCGACGCGGAGATCCTGAACTTCAAGAAGGTCGTCTCCCGCGATTATCTGAGGATGATCAAAGCCATCAGCCGCTATGAGGAGCAGGGAATCGACAGAGAGAAGGCGGAGCTCGAGGCTTTCAGGGAGCTTACGGGAACGGAAGCCTCATAACGGCGGGAGGTAATAAGATGGGTAAAGAGACAGGCTTTCTTGAATTTGAACGAATCGATAACAGAGAGATCCCGGTGAGGGAACGAATCAGGGGTTACGGGGAATTCCACACGAACGTAAGTGAGGCGGTCAGGAGGAACCAAGGAGGGCGCTGCATGAACTGCGGCGTTCCCTTCTGCCAGTCGGCGATGCAGCTTTCCGGCATGGTGGTCGGCTGTCCCCTTCACAACCTGATCCCGGAGTGGAACGATGCAATCTACCGCGGCGAGGACGAGCACGCGCTCTCAAGGCTCCTCAAGACCAACCGCTTCCCGGAATTCACCGGCCGGGTGTGTCCGGCCTTATGTGAGAAGGCCTGCATCTGCGGGCAGTATGACGATCCGGTGACGGTCCGGGACAATGAATTCTTCCTCATCGAGAAGGGCTATGAGAAGGGCTGGATGCGGGCAAAACCGCCTGCCGCGGAGAGCGGCAAGAAGGTGGCGGTGGTCGGCAGCGGCCCCTCGGGGCTCTCCTGCGCGGACGCCCTCAGGCGGCGCGGCCACGCGGTCACCGTCTTTGAGCGGGAGGACCGCATCGGCGGGCTCCTCATGTACGGGATCCCGAACATGAAGCTCGACAAGAGCGTGCTGGCAAGAAGGCAGAAGCTGATGGAGGAGGAGGGTGTCATTTTCAAAACCGGGGTGAATGTCGGTGAGAAAATGAAACCCGCGCGCCTCATGAAAGACTATGACGCGGTGGTCCTGTGCTGCGGATCGAAGCAGCCCCGGGCTCTCGCCGCGGAGGGCATCGAAGGCGCGGGAGGCGTCTTCTTTGCGGTGGATTTCCTCAAAGCCGCGACCAGGAACGTGCTCGGGATCGAGGCCCTGCCGGAAGAATATGATGCGAAAGGGCGGGACGTCGTGATCGTCGGAGGCGGCGACACCGGCAACGACTGCATCGGGACCGTGATCCGCATGGGCGCAAAGTCGGTGACGGCGCTCGAGATGATGCCGAAGCCGCCGCTTGAGAGGCTGCCGGGCAACCCCTGGCCGGAGTGGCCGAAGACCTTCCGGACCGATTACGGGCATGCGGAGGCAATCGAACTCTTCGGCGCGGACCCGCGGGTCTTTAAGACCACGGTCAAGAAGGTGATCACGAAGGACGGACGGGTCTCGGAGATCACGACCGTGGAGGTGAGTTTCGTGAACGGGAAGCTCACGGAGACGCCCGGGAGTGAGCGGACGATTAAATGCGGCCTGCTGCTCATCGCGGCGGGCTTCATCGGGGCGGAGAAGCTGCTCCCGGAGGCATTCGGCCTTGCGATGACGAAAAGAGGGGCCGTCGCGACGCCGGAAGAAAAATACGTAACGAGCGTGCCGGGCGTGTTCGCCGCGGGCGACATGCGGAGAGGACAGAGCCTTGTTGTCTGGGCGCTGGCGGAGGGAAGGGCCTGCGCCGCGGAAGTGGATGAGTACCTGATGGGATACAGGAACAGCTGACGGAGGGATCATGAATTACACGAAAGAGGAAGTGAAGCAGTTCGTTGAGGAGGAGGACGTAAAATTCATACGCCTCGCCTTCACCGACGTGTTCGGAAAGGCAAAAAACGTCTCCATCATGGCTTCGGAGCTCGACCGGGCCTTCCGGGAGGGCATCGCGATCGATGCGTGGGCGGTCGCGGGATTCGAGGATTTTCCGACCTCGGATATCTTTCTGCACCCGGACCCGGACACGCTGGCGATCCTGCCCTGGCGGCCGGAGCACGGGCGGGTCGTCCGCATGTACTGCAGCATCACCTGGCCGGACGGGACGCCTTTTCCGTGCGATACGCGGAGCCTGCTTGTGAGAGCGGCGGCGGAGGCTGCCGAAAAAGGCTATACCTTCCGGTTCGGGACGGAGCAGGAATTTTATCTCTTCCGGGATGAAGGGGAAAATGAAAACACAAAGATCCCCTACGACAAGGCAGGCTACATGGATATCGGGCCGGACGACAAATGCGAAAATATCCGCCGGGAGATCTGCATGACGCTGGAGCAGATGGGGATCTTCCCGGAGAGTTCCCACCACGAGGAGGGACCCGGGCAGAATGAGATCGATTTCAGGTACTGCGAGGCCCTCAAGGCGGCGGATGACGCGATGACCTTCCGCTCGGTCGTCCACGCGATCGCGAACCGAAACGGGGCAATCGCGGATTTCTCCCCGAAACCGCTTCCGGGGAAACCGGGGAGCAGCATGCACATCAATTTCTCCGTGCGGTCGGGCGGGAAGGATATCAGTCTGGATCCGGTCATCGCAGGGATCATGGCGCATATCCGGGGGATGTCTTTATTTTTCAATCCTCTTGAGGAATCCTATGAGCGGCTCGGCGGCCTCATGGCGCCCGGATACATCTGCTGGGCAAGGGAGAACCGGTCGGCGCTCATCCGCATCCCGGCTGCGTTCGGAAAATACCAGAGAGGCGAGCTGCGCTCTCCGGACGCGATGGCGAACCCGTATCTCGCGTTTGCCCTGGTGATCTATGCGGGGCTTGCGGGCCTTGAGGCCGGGCTGGTTCCGGAAAAGCCGGTCGAGGGCAACCTCTACCGGGCTTCGGAGGAGGCGCTCGCGGGCCTTGAGCGGCTCCCGGGTTCCCGCGCGGAGGCTGCGGAGGCGGCTTCGGGCAGTTCCCTGATCAGGAAATGCATCCCGGAGCAGCTGCTTAACGTCTTTCTTAGGGAGGATAACTGAGGATCTTGCCAGACGGAAGGAATGAAGCTATGACAAAAGCCGGACGAACGTACAGTGTGCTGCTGGTCTCGGCAGCGAGAAAAATAAATACCGCGCTTATGTCCTTTCTTCCCGGCGAGCGATTCGACCCGGTCACGGTCGTGGACACCGCGGGAAGAGCCCGGCGCACGATGACGGAGAGGGAGTATGACCTCGTCATCATAAACGCGCCGCTGCCGGATGAGTTCGGAAGGAAGCTCGCGGTCGATTTCTGCGATGGCAGCGAGCGGGTGGTTCTTCTCATGGTGAGGAGCGACGTGTACGAGGATATCTCGATCGCGATGACGCCGCACGGGGTGCTGACGGCCAGAAGACCGATGGATACGGGCATGCTGGAGCAGCTCCTCAACACGATGTGCAGCGTCCGGGAACGGCTGAGAGGCTTTCAGAAGAAGACACTGACGCTGGAAGAGAAGATGGAGGAGATCAGGCTTGTCAACAAAGCCAAATGGGCTCTCATTGAATCCTGCCACATGACGGAGGAGAGCGCGCACCGCTACATCCAGAAGCAGGCGATGGACCAGTGCGTGAGCAAGCGGGATGTGGCAAAGAACATCATTAAACTATACAGCTGACGGAGGAAACATGGCGAAATATGTATTTGTGACCGGAGGCGTCGTCTCCGGGCTGGGCAAGGGCATCACGGCGGCATCGCTTGGGCGGCTTCTTAAAATGCGGGGTCTTCGCGTCGCATCCCAGAAGCTTGACCCCTACATGAATGTGGATCCGGGCACAATGAGCCCCTTCCAGCACGGGGAAGTCTTCGTGACGGACGACGGGGCGGAGACGGACCTCGATCTCGGGCACTACGAGCGCTTTATCGATGAAAATCTGAGCCGCTACTCGAACCTGACCAGCGGAAAAGTCTACTGGAATGTCCTAAACCGCGAGCGCAGGGGCGAATATCTGGGCCAGACGGTGCAGGTGATCCCCCATATCACGGACGAGATCAAGGACTTCATTTTCAAAGGGGCGGAAAATTCCGGCGCGGACGTCCTGATCACGGAGATCGGGGGCACCGTCGGCGACATCGAGGGACAGCCGTTCCTCGAAGCCATCCGGCAGGTCTCGCTGGAAGCAGGGCACGAGAACTGCCTGTTCATCCATGTCACGCTGGTCCCCTACCTCTCCGGCTCGAACGAGCACAAATCAAAGCCGACGCAGCACTCCGTCCGTGAACTGCAGTCGCTCGGGATCCACCCGGACATCATCGTGACCCGCGTGGACAGGCCGCTTGAGCGCAGCATCATGGATAAGATCGCGCTCTTCTGCAACGTGAAGAAAGACTGCGTGATCGAAAACAGGACCTTGGACTGTCTCTACGAGGCCCCGCTCATGCTGCACGAGAATGGGCTCGATGAGGCGGTCTGCCGGGAGCTGGGACTTTCCGGCCGGATGGAAGGCTACGCGGCCTGGAAGGAGATGGTCGACCGGATCCGTCACCTTAAGAAGCACGTGAAGATCGCGATCGTCGGCAAGTATGTGGGCCTCCACGACTCCTATCTCTCCGTGCGGGAGGCGCTCTACCACGGCGGCTATGAAAATGACGCCGAAGTCGAGGTATTGTGGATCGACGCCGAGGAACTGACCGGCGAGAATATCGGCGGAATTCTCGGCGAAGCGGACGGCATCCTGGTGCCGGGCGGCTTCGGCGTGCGCGGGATCGAGGGGATGATCCTGGCCTGCCGGTATGCAAGGGAGCACGATGTGCCCTATTTCGGGATCTGTCTCGGCATGCAGGTCGCCGTCATCGAATACGCGCGGAACGTGCTGGGACTTAAAGACGCCAACAGCCGTGAGTTTGACGAAGCGGGCGCCAGCTGCGTGATCGATCTTATGGAGGAGCAGACAAAGGTCCTCCTGAAGGGCGGGACCATGCGGCTCGGAGCCTACCCCTGCCGGATCACGCCCGGGAGCCTGCTGGAGAAGGCCTACGGGACCCTCGAGATCTCGGAGCGGCACAGGCACCGCTTTGAGTACAGCAATGCGTACCGGGAAAGGCTCACCGCCGCAGGTCTTTCCGTCGCCGGCACCTCCCCGGACGGGACGCTGGTCGAGGCGGTCGAGGCGCCGGCAGGACGCTTCCATGTCGGGGTGCAGTTCCACCCGGAGTTCAAGTCTAGACCGGACAAGGCCCATCCGCTGTTCCGGGAGTTCGTGAGGGAGGCGGCCTGTGGGCATACATGAGGAGTGCGGGGTCTTCGGCATCATCGGGGAAATGAATCCCGGCATCGCGCGGGAGGTCTATTACGGGCTCTGCGCGCTGCAGCACCGCGGCCAGGAGAGCTGCGGGATCGTGGTGAATGATGACGGGGTTTTCATTTCCCATAAGGACCGGGGGCTCGTGGGGGAGGTATTTTCGGAAAATGAACTGAACGCGCTGCCCGCCGGCCGCATGGCAATCGGGCACGTGCGCTACGGGACGACCGGCGGGAACAGCAGGAGCAACATCCAGCCCATGGTGGTCGCCCATCAGAAGGGAAATCTGGCTCTGGCCCACAACGGGAACCTGACCAATTCGCTGGAGCTGAGGGACTACCTGGAGCTTACCGGGGCGATCTTCCATGCCACGAGCGACACCGAGACGATCGCCTACATGATCACGCGGGAGCGGCTCCGCGCGGACAGCATCGAGCAGGCGGTGCTCGGTGCGATGCGGCATCTGAAGGGGGCCTACAGCCTGATCATGATGTCCGCGACCAAGATGATCGCGGTGCGGGATCCGATGGGCTTCCGGCCGCTCTGCTACGGCAAACGGCCGGACGGGAGCTTTGCCGCCGCCTCGGAGAGCTGCGCGCTCGACGCGGCGGGGGCTGCCTTCGTGCGGGATCTTCTGCCGGGGGAGATGCTGGTATTTTCTGCTGAGCATCCGGAGCGCGAGCCGGTCTCCTACAGGGATTACTGCGGCGGGGCGGCGAGTCCGTGCATTTTCGAGTATATCTATTTTGCGAGGCCGGATTCCGCCATCGACGGGATCCCGGTGCATGAGACCCGCGTGAGGGCCGGGCGGATCCTCGCGAGGGAGTTCCCGGCGGACGCGGATGTGGTCGTGGGGGTTCCGGATTCGGGGCTCGACGCGGCCATCGGATTTGCGGCGGAGAGCGGGATCCCCTTCGAGATCGGGCTTGTGAAGAATAAATATGTGGGCCGCAGCTTCATCGCCCCGTCCCAGGGAGAGCGGTCCGACACAGTCCGGATCAAGCTGAGCCCGGTGAGAAGCGTCCTGGCGGACAAAAGAGTGGTCCTGATTGACGATTCGATCGTGCGGGGGACGACCAGCCGGCGGATCATCAGCCTTCTCCGGGAAGCCGGCGCGCGGGAGATCCACCTGAGAGTCTCCGCGCCGCCTTTCCGCCATCCCTGCTACTACGGGGTCGATATTGATTCGGAGGAGAGTCTCATCGCGAGCCGCCACGGCGTGGAGGAGATCGCGGCCATGATCGGGGCGGATTCTCTGGGATTTCTTCCGCTCGGGAGCCTTGCCGAGATGAGCGGGTGCGCGTCGTACTGCAGCGCCTGCTTCGACGGAGCCTATCCGGGCGGGGTGCCGGCGGATCCGAGGAAGGACCGGTTTGAGAGAAGGCTCACAGAGGTGACGAAATGATATATAAGGGAAATAAAAGAAAACTGATCCTCGCTTCAGGCAGCGAATACCCGGGGGAGGGCTTCGGCGCGGACACGGGCAGCCGCATCGCGGAGCTGGTCTTCAACACCTCGCCGGTCGGTTACCAGGAGATCCTCTCGGACCCGTCCTATACGGACCAGTTCGTCGTCATGGCTTACCCGCTGATCGGCAATTACGGGATCAATGATGACGATTTCGAGACGCTCATGCCGACCATCGGCGGATTTGTTGTGCGGGACTATAACGACCTGCCGTCCAACTTCCGGAGCAGGCGGACGCTCTCGGAGACCATGCGGGAGCTCGGCATCCCGGGGATCTCGGGCGTCGACACGCGGGAGATCATCCGGAAGATCCGAAACGAGGGGACCATGAAGGCGCTAATCGCGGATGCGGACATGCCGCTGGAGAAGGGGCTCGACATCCTTAAGGAGACGGATCTGCCGCGCGATGCGGTATCAAGGGTGAGTCGGGAGCACCGGGAGAATTTCATTTCCATGAATGCGAAGTACCACATCGCGGCCGTCGATTTCGGGATGAAGGAAAATATCATCCGCTCCTTTCTGGCGCGCGGGTGCAGTGTGACGGTATTTCCCTGGAATGTGACCGCCGAGGAGGTCAGGAGCGTGCGCCCGGACGGGGTCTTTCTTTCGAACGGGCCCGGCGACCCGGCGGACGTTCCGGAGGCGGTCAGGCTTGTGCGGAAGCTCCGCGGGCAGTACCCGATCTTCGGGATCTGTCTGGGACACCAGATCATCTCGCTGGCAGCGGGGGCTTCCACCTACAAGCTGAAGTTCGGCCACAGGGGCGGCAACCACCCGGTGCGGGATCTTCGGACGGGGAAGATCGAGATCACCTCCCAGAATCACTCCTATGCGGTCGATGAGAAGTCTCTTGCGGGGACCGGGCTTGTGGTGACGCACAGAAACATTCTGGATGGGACTGTCGAGGGCGTCGCCTGCCCTAAGGACCGGATCTTCAGCGTGCAGTATCACCCGGAGAGCTCGCCGGGACCGCATGACGCGGTCCATCTTTTCGACGAGTTTCTGGGGCTTATGCGAAAGGAACGATAATGCCTAAGAGAACCGATTTAGAGAAAATACTGGTGATCGGCTCCGGCCCCATCGTCATCGGACAGGCGGCGGAGTTTGATTATGCGGGGACCCAGGCCTGCCTGGCGCTCAGGGAGGAGGGCTACCGGGTCATCCTGTGCAACTCGAACCCTGCCACGATCATGACGGACAAATCTGTCGCCGACCGGGTCTACATGGAGCCGCTGACGCTGGAGTATGTCGCGAGGATCATCCGGACCGAGCGGCCGGACGCGATCCTGCCGGGGATCGGCGGCCAGACCGGCCTCAATCTTGCCATGCAGCTGGAGAAGAAGGGCATCCTTCGGGAGTGCGGCTGCGAGCTTCTGGGTACGGATTCAGCCAGCATCGAGATGGCGGAGGACCGTGAGAAATTCCGCGACCTGTGCGTGAGGCTCGGGGAGCCCGTTCTGCCCTCGATCGTGGTGCATTCGCATGAGGAAGGCAGGAAGGCAGCGGCGGAGATCGGCTACCCGGTGGTCCTCCGGCCGGCCTTCACGCTCGGCGGGACAGGCGGCGGCTTCGCGGACAACGAGGCGGAGCTCGATGAGCTCCTTACCGCCGGACTTGACCTCTCCCCGGTGGGGGAGGTCCTGGTCGAGAAGAGCGTCCGGGGCTTCAAGGAGATCGAATACGAGGTGATCCGGGATGCCGCCGACACCGCCATCACCGTCTGCAACATGGAAAACCTGGATCCGGTCGGGATCCACACAGGCGATTCGATCGTGGTCTGTCCGTCCCAGACGCTGACAGACCGCGAGTATCATATGCTGCGCGACAGCGCCTTAAAGCTCATCCGGGCGCTGAGGGTCGAGGGAGGCTGCAATGTCCAGTTTGCGCTCGATCCGAAATCATTTCAGTATTACCTGATCGAGGTCAACCCCAGGGTCTCGAGGTCCTCCGCGCTGGCCTCCAAGGCCTCCGGCTACCCGATCGCGCGGGTCTCCGCCAAGATCGGCGTGGGTCTCACCCTCGA
>OCTX012225686.1_pt1 | contig 20758 bp, 48 predicted proteins | sample 1539691 | NCBI WGS metagenome assembly OCTX01 (sample SAMN02144231, study PRJEB22623) | gut metagenome | biome: sheep rumen | host: Ovis aries | place: New Zealand
TTTCAGATTATTTTCATTTCTGCCCTAACTGCGGAGCGAGGATGGAGGAAATATGAGACTAGAAGATTTTGAAGTTATTATTCAATGGCAATGGGATACAGAAAAAGAAAAAAATACCCTTCGCTTAAAATCAAACGTTAATCCATTAATTAGATGCAAAGACTGCAAGCACAAACCTTATCTGGCGAAGCGCAAGTTTGATGGAGTGGAAGCTATTTTTCGACCGTTGAAAGAAAATCCAGAATACGAGGGCGAAGAAGATATGACTTGTCCATTCCTTTGCGATGACTGCTACTACGACAGAGTACCGCTCGATGATTTTTTCTGTGCATATGGAGAAGCAAAAGATGACTAACTATAATACGCGGCAGTCACTTTTAAGCTGCTGAGGGCTTAGATTGGAGGATCCTATGACCAACCGCCGCTGTCCTTTTTGTGGAACAGAACCTTTTGAGCAAATTAGTTTTGAAGAAGAATCCATTAAGTTTTGTATTAAATGTCCAGAATGTAGTACTTTAATGGTTACTTCTATTAAGATTGATAATTTAGATAATTTTGATGAATTTAATAACATGGTATATGTTGCTATTAAATTTACTAGAGAAAAATGGAACAGAAGATTTGATGATAATGGTAACGAGGTGTAAATATGCCTGCACGTAAAAGATCAACAAAACGAGGTGGAAATAGTCATTTCCATATTCCTAAATCACCTATCCCCTCTCCTAAGAAAATTGCAACGAGAGGGTTGTATGAAATTATGTGGGGAGCAGAACATAGAGATTATGATAAAAGAGTCAACGGAAAGAAAAGTAAAAACAGTTGAATTAATCAATGCATTGTCAGTTATTCAAGACACATGCAACACTTATTCCCCTTTTTGTACCTCTTGTCCTTTGAGAACAGAAAGTGGAACAAGATGTATTTTTAGCACGGAACTTTTTCCTTTTGAATGGAAAATAAATACAGAACCTCCGAAAGAATGGAGAGCAATAAAATGATACCTTTATTGATTATTTTAGGAATTGTTGCTTTTATTTGGATAATAGTAGGAAAAGATAAAGACGATGAATGAGATTAAATCTTGTTTATCGTCTTTTTAAACTGAAAGAATTTTTGGAGGGAGAAATGTCGAGCGCTTTGCTACTTTACTGTGCTAAAGTGTCCAGTCCTTTAACCTACCGGGGAGGTGGGTTGTTCGAGTGTTTCCTTTAACGCGTTAAAGTGTGATACCCTGGGGGATTTTTTCAACCTCTCCATAATAAAATTTTACTACAGAAACGTAGAGTTAGTCAAGACTAACTGGTCTTTTGTCGTTTTGTTATTTTTGTAAAAAGTAAACAATTAAAACGTGAAAATTTATAATAAAGACCTATTGTAAACCGGTTCTAAAGTGCTATAATTATTAATGTAAGGAAGAGATAAACAAACAAGCCAAACAAAAAGGAGATAAAAAAATGTATACAAAATATATGGAATACACAAAAAACGATTTCAGAAAAATGACCTACAGAGAACTTGTAAAAGCGTCTTTCGATATTCTTAACAGCATTGATAATTATACAGAAACGAAAGAGGAAGTAATAAATAAATATAAACTTGCAAATTGGATTGATAATCTCGCAATGGGTAGAAACGTATAAAAGTTAAAAGGTGGCGCAAGCCATCTTTTTTTTTATCGATCCGAGTTAGTCGTGACTAACCAAGCCAAGCCAGAAAAATTGTTAAAAAATTCACAATCAACAAATTCAAAACACAATTCAATTAAACAATTATTTAATTGTTTTCACGAAACTATAAAACAAACGATTAAACAATTAAACAATCTTTTAATGCTACAACGATCGAACAATTAAACGTTTGTTTAATCGTTTAATTGTGAAAAGTGTAACAATTAAATGATTGTTTAATGCTTTAAAGTGGCAAGTTTGTTAAAAAATTCACAATTAAACACTTGTTTAATTAATAGACGAGTGTCCGCGTCTTAGCAGCCAAAAGCCAAGAGTGCTAATAATGTAGCGTGCTACACTTTAATGCTTTAAAGTGGCAAGTTTGTTAAAAAATTAACAAAGTACAAAAGTAGAAAATGACAAATTTTAATAACCTACTAAAAAGGTAGGTTAAAACATGCGGCGGTTGGCTATGCGGAGAATTAACCTACTCCATTAGTAGGTTAAAGCAACGGGCGCAGGTAACATAACTTATAAACGGGTTAGTTATATTATCTTTTGTTGTCTTTTGCTATTTTTGTAAAAAATAAACAATCAAAACGTGAAAACTTATAATAAAGACATATTGCAAACACTTTTTAAAGTGCTATAATCATTAATGTAAGGAAGAGATAAACAACCAAACACGAACGAAAGAGAGAAAACAAAATGTATACTAAAGAAGAGATTAAAAACATGAAATACAAAGAACTTGAAAGAGCATTTTTCAAACTTCTTAATAGCATGGATTTGTTCACTGTTGAAAAGAGAGAAGAAGCATACAAAGAAATGCATTGGATTGAAAATAGAATGAGAGGTTTTGAGATTTAAAAGAGGAAGGCGCAAGCCTTCCTTTTTAAGGAGTATGAGTTAGTCATAACTAACTTAAGACCAAACGATTAAACAATTAAACAAATGATAAAACAATAAATGATAAACATGATAAACATAATAACATAACTTATTTATATAACTTATTTAATTAATAAATACAAACAGCGAACCGGCGCCCGCGGATCTAAAACCTACTAAAACAGTAGGTTTTAGTTAGTTATAACTAACTCGAGTTAGTCGTAACTAACCATTGCAGCTCGAAAAATTACCTACTAAACCAGTAGGTAAATAGTTTTATGGGTTTTTATAATGTTATGTTAACTATTTTTACCCAAAAATAAATTGTAAACAATTTGTAAACATTGCAAAAAAGGGCTTGCATTATCTGATTTTATCGCTTATAATTACTATAGAAATTAAGAGAGGAGATCGAAAACATGGAAAGCAAGCATTGGAAAGAGGAAAGAGCCGAAAGAGAAAGACTTATTAATGAGGTCATTGGAATCGGCAAAGCCGTTAAAGAAACTATCATTGACAAGGGACACAAAAACGGCGCAGAAAGACACGTTTTGACAAATACAGGAATCATCATTGTATACAATGCAAAAAGCGGAAAACTAGTAACAAAACTTATCGCCAGAGTCGGACAGGTTAAAAGATATTATAAAGACGGAAATGCTCCGAAAGAGCTTATAAAAATCGCAAGAAAGCATACAGAGCTTGGATACAATTACAAATAGAAAAGAGGGACTCAAAAAGTCCCTTTTATTTTATCTTTTAAACCTACTAAAAAAGTAGGTTTTAGTTAGTCGTGACTAACCATTGCACCCCAAAATGGCAGGACACCCCACTTCAGTATAGCAAATTTTCAAAATCATGTCAATTACTTTTGAAAAAAAATCCCGAAAAAATTTTTTTTTAATAACATGGATCTAAAACCTACTAAAAAGGTGGGTTAAAGTTAGTTACGACTAACTAAATGTATCTAATTTGTATCAATTTAAAAACTTTTTCAAAAAAGCTTGTAAAACACCTTAAAATTTGATATAACATAGTCAGAGGGAAACAGCAAAACAAGCCAAAACCAAAAAGGAGATAAAAAAATGACATACTTCGCAAGAAATAACTTCGAAAAAGACACTATCCGCAGAGCATATGAATTTGAGATTAATGCAATCGAATTCATGAAGACTACAGGTCAGATTGATAACAGACCGAATCCATATAAAGAAACTGTCCTGTTAATGGCTGACGGAGAAAAGGTCTGGGAAGCAATCGAAGAAGCGCTTGAGATGGCTTTTAACTAAAAAAAGGGGTGGCGCAAGCCACCTTTTTTATTGCGATCTAAAACCTATTAAAATAATAGGTTTTAGTTAGTTTAACTAACTTTCGTTAGTCATGACTAACTTCCGTGGCGCACGATTAAACGATTGCTTAATTGATAAAATGAGAAAATGTTATTTTTTTATCATTCTAAAAAGTCCTATAAACCTACTAAAATAGTAGGTTAAAGTTAGTTATAACTAACCAAATGTATCTAATTTGTATCAATTTAAAAACTTTTCAAAAATAGCTTGCAAAGCACCTTAAAATTTGATATAACATAGTCAGAGGGAAGCGATAAAGCAAACAAGCCAAACAAAAAGGAGATAAAAAAATGACGAAAGAAATGATTATTGAAAACCTGACAAAACAGTTCCGTGAATTCCTTGAAAATGAATATGTGGTGGAAGATTTAAGAGACCACGATGGACATAGCAATGCACTTGCTTCTATCCTTTTTGAGACCGATGGAAATGATGAATCTATCCGCATGGACATTGCCTACTGCGGTTAGGAAAAGGAGCCGAAAGGCTCTTTTTTCAAATGCCGAGTTAGTCGTGACTAACCCTTGCAGCTCGAAAATTTTACCACAACAGCCCTCAACTTGTCAAGAGAAAAAATCACACAAATTGAACAAAAAAATCACGCCCGATTTATGCACTTTTACCTGTCAATTAAATAAAACTTTCGCTTGACAGCCGGGATTTTATTTGCTAAAATGACTATAGAAATTAAGAGAGGAGATCCAAAAAATGTATAACACGATTTTCACAAAAGAAGAATACAAGGCTCAGGGTTTTAAGGAATGGGAAACCGCTTATGCGAAGAGACACGACATTCTTTTCAACAAGTACAAGGACGAGAACATAAGCCGTGCGGAAATGATTGAAATGATTTTCATTGCGAAGCTGTTGAAACTGTAAGGAAGAGGTGAGCGGAGGAGGGGCGCAAGCCCCTCCATAGGCAAATCTTAAATTTTTGTAAAAAAAAATTAAGAAAAAATTTACATTTTAGATACATTTTTTTTACAAAAATTTAAGATTTTCTTTCGCCGGCGCGCGGTCGGCGGTTTTGCCTCGCCGCGCGCCGCTGTTTGAAGTCGCTCGCCTGGTTGAAGTTTTTTTAGCGACTTAGCAGCCGGTTAACCAGTTGACATAATCCCGTTACCAACATGCAACAAAATTAGCAGCCATCACTTGAGAGTGCTAACAGCCCAAAAAATAAAAAATTCGTTACTTTTGTAACAATTAAAAATCCATTTAATTAAACGAACTTTTTATTGACAAAATAAAAAATATCGTTTATAATTATTATAGAAAACAAGAGAGGGAAAATAAAATGAACAAAATTAACAACCTTCCCGCCTACGCAAAATGGTATCGCTATTTTGTCGTAATACAGAGCCTTGATGGACAGCTCTGGTTCTGGGTGGCCAGTGACAGCAAGAAAGCCGCCGCAAAAGAAGCCCTTGAAATTGATGGACTTATCATTGAAAATAATGGCAAATAAATCAAAAAAAAGCTTGACATTACAAGAGAATGTGATACAATAGAATTACAGAAAGGGAGTTGCTCATCTCGGTATTAGCCTTCTACAGACCAAAGGCGATGAGACAACGGCTTATCCGGGGCTTAGGTATCCGGCGCCTACAAACCAGCGCTAGCCCGTCCGATAAGAAAAAACAGTTGACAAGAGAAAAGAAAGTGATATAATAAAGGTAGAAAACAAGAGAGGAGATAAACAAAATGCGTAAACTGATTTATGAGATTAAGGACACGAACGGAAACATCATTCAGACTGTTGCTACTCTGAAAGAGAGACAGGAAGCCGAAAAGAACGGCTATACTATTACTGATAAGGTTGAAGAGGTTGAAACTTTTCAGCCGTGGAAAGAGAAAGAGGAAGCGCCGAAGCGCAAGCCGAGCAAGTATCACAAGTTCGTAATGGATAGATACCAGTAAGAAAGAGAGAGAGTCGAAAGGCTCTCTTTTTAAATTGCGGCGGTCGGTCGAAACCTGCATTAACCTAGTCTGTTAGTGGGTTTTAGCAGCCGCCGCGAGTTTGTGAAATATTTGTCATTCTCGACCCTGGCAGTTCGTTTTAGCGCAACACCCCACTTCAGTATAACAGATTTTCGAACCCATGTCAACCCCTTTTTCAAAAAAAATCCCGAAAAAAATTTTTATAAAAAGACTTGACAACAACCCGGTTTGTGATATAATGGAATTAAGAAGAAAGGAGATACAAAATGTATAAAATCACTAAAATCTTTAATGTATGGACTGGAACAATTGAAGAGGTCAACATTATTACTGATAAAAAGGGAATGGCAAACCTTGTTGTAAGCGGTCTTGAAATCGAAGAGTATGAAAAAATTTCAAAAAATGCTTGACATCTCTACAAAAAGTGCTATACTATAATCAGAGAGAGGAAGAGAGGAGAAAAACAAAATGACTACCCACGAAATGATTGCCATCCTTATTGACTACATTGGAATCAACCCCGAAACCATTAACTGCATGACTTCTATCAATGGTTACAAGGAAGAGACTTGCGAGGACATTCTCTACTGGGCTACTGGATATGAAGATTTTACAGAATGGCTGAACGATAACATGGAGAACTAAAACAGCAGGGCGTCTGAACAAAGACGCCCTTGATTTTTAACAAGCCCGGAATAAAACAAAAATACCCCTAAAAAATTTTTAAAAAAGTATTGACAACCCGGCCTTTATTTGATATTATAACAATGTAAGGAAAAGCAAATACAAACACGAAAGAGAGGAAATAAAAATGACTACCATCGAAATCGCAACCATTGGAAAAGACTTCTATGACAACCGCTATTCCAAGTATCATCATTACGTGACTAAGACTTATAAATACCGCGGAGAAATCAAAACTCGTAAAGACCTTGAGCTGACCGAAGAAGGGCGAGCCATCCTGATGGGCGAAGCTCTTAACGCAAAAGTTTTCATTTGCCCCTACTGTGAACGGAAAGTTTCCTTTAATGACCTTGAATACTGGGGTGAGGAAATCGAAAAGGTCGTAGCAAATAAAATCTGTTGCTCGGAATGTTATGAAGATATGATGGGCGAAGACCTGTAAAGGAAAAGAGCCGAAAGGCTCTTTTCTTTTGTATATTAGTTAGTTAATACTAACCGAAGTTAGTCGTGACTAACTCGAAAATATTATACCACAAGGTCAGCACATTTGTCAAGTGTTTTTTTCAAAAAAAATTTTTTATTTTTTTTGCCTAAAAGTGTTGACATTATCCCGGGACATGGTATAATAAAGACAGTTAAGAGAGATGCACAAATCGAAAGGAGAAAAAAATGACTACCATTTTTCTTATAATTGCAACTGTTATAGTGATTATGATGTATATTGCATTAACACATCTTATCATTGGAGTAATTAAAGATTTTAAAGAAGATAGAAAAGAAAAGAAACGTAAAAAAGAATATGAAAATTGGAAAAAGAATTGGGAAAAAGAGCATTTAAATAAATAAAAAAGAGAGCCGAAAGGCTCTCTTTTCCAGTCAAAAGTGCTTGACAAATTCGGGCTTTTATGTTATACTAAAGTCAGCAAAAGAAAAGAGAGGAGTACAAAATGACCTACGAAGAAAAATACCACGAAAAATATGCAGATTTCTGCAAAGGCAAAATTTCAGAAGAAGAATGGGCAGACTTTTGCACTTTCTTCCTTGAGGAACTAATGGAAGAAAATACCGACATTCTGAAAAAGTTAAAGGAAAATTGGTAAAAAGAGCGCGTCGACCGGGCGCGCAAAATACAAAAAATTTCAAAAAATGCTTGACAAATATTCCGGGGCATGGTAATATATAATCAGAAAGAGAAAGAAAGAGAGGAAACAAAAAATGACAGGAAAAGATGCATTTGAAGCCAAAAGAAAAAGAGAAATTAACAAAATTGCACATTATTATGTTTCCAAAATCTATGCAGAAGCCGAAGAAAAGTTAATGTCTTTAACAGAAGAAGAACTTGCTTTTATAAGAGAATGTATCAATGATAGAATAAAGCAGAAAGAAATTTTATATAAGGCTTGACAAAAGAAAAGAAAGTGATATAATAAAATCAGAAAGAGGAAGGAGATAAAACAATGATTTATAACTGCAAAGAACGCTTCGGTTATACATACCTTTGGACATGTGATAAGAAAATGCAAGGTCTTCTGTTTGCCTACTGTGAAGGGCGTTCCGCTCTGTGGTGTATGTTCTTCGGTTGGCGAAAAACAACAAAAGATAATCAAATGTTCTTCTGGATTCCGTCTCATGAAGTTGATAAACTTTTAGAAATTGCAGAAGATTTTTAAAAAGTACTTGACACAACCCGGAAACATGCTATAATAAAGTCAGAAAGAGAAAGGAGATACAAAGAAATGTATAAGGACTGGTACGAAGTGAACGAGGAAGCTTGGCTGGAAGAGCAGGAAGCTCGCAAGTGGTGGGCAGAGCACTGCCACGATGAGGAAGATTAAAAAATCTTCCAAAAGTGCTTGACAAATCCCGGAAACGTGCTATACTAATAATGTAAGGAGGATCTGACATGCGTACTATCGAAATCATTGAGGGTGTGACCCTCACCGCAACTGAAGAGGCCCTTGCACTGTTCGCCGAAGTGCGGAAGTGCTGGGAGACCCTTCACCAGCCTCTCTGCGAGGACTGGGAGTGGTCGGACTGGGACTGGGAGTGGTCCCTGTACGACGAGGCTCTCTCGTCGTGGTACTGCTACCGAGGGTAGTACCAAAAAAATTTTTCAAAAACGCTTGACATTACCACCAAGTGTGCTATAATAACAATGTAAGGAAGATCCTTTTCTGGTTTGTTTCTCTCACTCGACTTCCCGTCCAGAGACGTAAGCTCCTGGGCGGGCGGTCATTTTTTTTTATAGCTTTTCTTTTCGGCGGCGCGCGACCAGTCCACGCGCGCCGATTTTGCGAGTTCCTGGAACTCAAAAAAATTTTTTTTGCATTTTTTGCATTTTAGGGGGTTGACAGCTTATCCCGGAAGTGGTATAACATAGTTACAGGGAAACGATAAGGCATCACCGAAAGGAGACAAGATCATGACGAAAGACAAATTCATTCGTATCCACGAAAACCGCGGTTATCACGTTGAAGAGGTTGGGAGAATGGTTTTCCTTACCATGGGTAACTACACCGCAATCTGGTTCTTCAATGAAGATGGCACTCTTGACAAAAACAACAAACCTTTCTGGAAACTTGAAAAAGGGGGTTGACAAGCTTCCAGAAATTTGATATAACATAGTCAGAGGGGAACAGAAAGGAGATACAAAATGATGTACATTCTTACGATTACCGATAACCACGATGAAAGAGAAATGTTTTATTTCCATCGTAGAGAAAATGCTATCGAAAGAGCTTGCGCTCAGTATTATCTCGGAGAGCATGACGAATACAAGGAAGAGTTTCTTGCAAGGTTCGGAGCCGTTAATAATGAAACTGTTATTGATGATGGCTATGTCCGTCTTGAAGTCCTCCACACTGAGGACTAAATGAGGTCCAAAACAGCTCGTCTAATAAAGTCAGAAAAAGAAAGGAGATAAAAAAATGATGAACGAAATCAACCACCTTCCGATTTACGCAAAAGGATATAACTACATTGTGGCGAGAGATGTTGACGGCGAGCTCTGGTTCTGGGGCGCATGGGACGACCGCAACAAAGCCAATGAAGCGGCTCTGGAACTCGGAAATGGGGTTGTAATCGAGAACATCTGACCTCATTAAAAGACCTCAAAAAATAAGGTCTTTTTTTTGGCGGCTCGTCGTGGGCAGTAAGCTGTCCGTGACGAGCCGCTTTTATGTCACCCATGGGTTGTGAAATTTTTAACGAGCATATTAGCAGCCGACCAGGTTGAGTGCTAATCCCATAACGATTAAACAACTGTTTAATCGTTTAATTATAAAATTTTTATAAACAAATTGTAAACAAAAATTTTTATTCTTTATTGCAAAAACTAAAAACCTTTAGGTTTACATAACTTATTATTTTTACTTTTATTATCCAAAAATAAGTACAAAATAAGCGAAAAATCCAAAAAAATGAATAAAAATTTTTTTTCAAAAAGTGTTGACAAGCTGACCGGCATGTGATAACATATACTCAGATAAAGAAAGAGAGGTACACAAAATGAACAAGGACGAACTTTTCCGCAACATGATGAACGCTTACCATAACATGAGCGCGGCTCACCGCTACATTCTCGGCTACGAGCAGGACGGCATGATTTATGTCATCGTAGGCTCTCCCGAACTGGTTGACGGCTGTGTCATTCTTGACAAGGCGAGCCGCGGTCAGGGTTACGCTATCCGCTTCAAGCCGAACCGCGCTATCAAGCGCATGCTCACCCATAGCGGCGCTCAGGTTCTTTGCTCGGCGGACTACTTCAACGGGCTTGTCGCCGATAGCAAGTACAACAAGGGCGAGATTTTCGAAAAGCTCGTCACGGAGCTGATGTTCGGGCAGGTCTGGGAAAAGGATAACGTTCCCTTCTACCTTGACGGAGATGTGACTGACGCATACGGCGTCAAGTATCAGGTGAAGTTTGAAAAGGCAACCTTCACCAATGAGAAAGCCCTTTACAACCTCGCCAATAGGTGAGGTGTAAGGGGTTGACAAACCGCCAAAAGTATGGTATCATAGGCTCAGAGATAAGAGAGGAGCAAAAGACATGAACAAGTATCTGGTATTCGACATGGACGGGACTATAGCAGACCTGTACGGGGTTGACGGCTGGCTGTATGACCTCACGCACGGAAAGACAAGAGCATACGAAATTGCCAAACCACTGTATGATATGGCTGAGCTTGCAGATATTCTGCATAGCCTTAAAGAAATTGGTTGGACAATTATCGTCACAACGTGGCTCGCAATGAGTGGAAGTAAAGAGTATAACGACCGCACAAGAGAAGCAAAGAAAAACTGGCTTGCACGATACAGCTTTCCATATGACGAAATTCACCTTGTGAAGTATGGAACAACTAAAGCGAATTGCACTCGCAAGCATGGCGGTTATCAGGTGTTGGTCGATGACAATAGCAAGGTGAGAAAAGGTTGGAAGCTCGGAGCCACCATTGACGCAAATGAAAATATCCTTGACGCACTGAAAGATTTGCTTAATTAAGCAAGTCTTTTCTTTTATCGCGGCGGTCCGGTCTGCTGCAGCATGATCCTTAGTTATGATCCGGATTTGACCGGGCGCCGCGCGTTTACATAACCTTTTGACCGGGCGCCGACGCCTGTAAAAAAATTTTTTCAAAACCTCTTGACAAGATAATACCCATGCTGTATAATACCTATTAGAGATTGAAAGGAGATATGAAAATGCCGAGAAATTTTACTGGTCTTGATACCGAAACTTGTAATAGCCTTATTGATGAAAAGGGCGCCCTTGATTTGTCTCAGTCTCTTGTTTATGATGTAGGCTGGAAGATTTTTAATAGAAAGGGGCGAGTGAAAAAGCGCCGTTCTTATGTAGTAGCTGAAATCTTCCTCAATAAAGAACTTATGGAAAGTGCCTACTACAAGGATAAAATTCCGCAGTATTGGGAAGATATTAAAAGCGGAAAAAGGGAACTCAAGAGTTTTAGAAATATCTGGCTTCAGTTTCTTTCAGACAGAAAGAAATATAACAGCAAAGTAGTTTTTGCCCATAATGCCTACTTTGATTATAATGCCCTCAATAACACTATGCGGTATTTAACTAAAAGTAGAAAGCGGTATTTCTTCCCTTATAAAACTGAAATTTGGGATACCCTCAAAATGGCAAAAGATGTTTTTGGAACCTCCCCGAAATATATTGCCTTTTGTGAACACCACGGATTTATGACTAACCATAAAAATCCGAGACCCCGAATGACAGCAGAGGTACTTTACAGATATTTACATAATGCCCCCGATTTTGAAGAGAGCCACACTGGTCTGGAAGATGTAGAAATCGAGAGTGAAATCTTTTTGAAGTGTCTGAAAAGCGGGAAAAAAATGAGAAAGGCTTTGTTCCGAAAAGGATAAAGCCTTTTTGAGTACCAACCGCCCGGACAAAATTAAATAAACTTTTAATTGACAAATAAAAAAATATCGTTTATAATGATTATAGAAATTAAGAGAGGAGAACAAAACATGATTATTCTTGCTAACAGAACTTGGGGCGGTTATCGGAATACCGAGGAATTCGCGAAGCACTTCGGACTTAAGGACGAGTGGGACGAAATTGATTTTGACGCCCGTGATAACCCCGAATATGTTGAATTTTATCAGACCCACAACCGTGGAGACATCGGCTTCTGCTATGTCCCCAATGATGCCACCGATTGGGACATCATGGACTATGACGGCAAAGAGTGGGTTATCTACGTTCTCAACGGAAAGCTGAATTACAGCTACCCCGAATAAGAAAGGAGAAAGAACTATGGAAGACATGATGAGAGATATTGATGGAGTGGTGAGCCGTTGCACAGGAGATTTTCTCTACCTGTTTAATGAGTACCGAGAAGTCTGTTCTCGCGCAAACCTCGCCTTCTACATTGTGAGAGCGGTCTCAGATTACGTTTTTGACATTGCCGATGAACTCGACAGAGAAGAGGAAGAGGAGCAGTAATGCCCCTCTTTTTTTGATGGAGCGCGCCCGGCCCACCTGGCGCGCTTTTCCATTATATCACACGCCGCACTTTTTGTCAATAGGAAATTTGCACAAATTTTTTGCCCTTAAAGCCCGAAAATTTGTGCTTGACAAACAATAACACATCTGATATACTTAATAATGTCAAGGGGAGAGGCGAGGTAAGCAAGGTAAGGCGCCACCCACTACTGAAAGACAAGAGCCAAAGAAATTTGAAAAAAATTTCAAAAAACCCCTTGACAAACCTTTGAAAACATGATATACTGATAATGTCAAGGGGAGAGACAGCCGAGGTACTTACGAGGCGCGCGACTCCATGAGAGAAGGTTATAAGAGTTCTCGAAAAAAAATAAAAAAACCCCTTGACAAACCTTTGAAAACATGATATACTTACTACGTAATCAAGAAAACACATTATCAATGAAAGAGAGGTAACTATTATGACTAAGCGTGAGATGTTTGCGGCTATTCGTGAGCGTGTTCTGGACAATGCCGAGATGGTGGAGTTCATCGACCATGAGGTAGAGCTTCTTGCTCGCAAGCGTACTTCGACCAAGCCCACCAAGACCCAGCGTGAGAACGCGGTTATCAAGGAGCAGATTATGGATATTCTGTCCGAGGACGGAAAGACTGCTACTGAAATCGTGAACGAGCTCGGTGGTGAGTTCAAGGTTCAGAAGGTTTCGGCACTGCTTCGCCAGCTGGTTCTGGAAGGCAAGGCACAGAAGGATATTGTGGGCAAAGTGTCCTACTTCATGCTTGCCGAGTAACATTCGGCACTAAAAACTGAATATTGTATACAGGCTCTCCCCACTGGGGAGAGCTTTTTTGACAAAAGCAAAGATATTATGTAAACGCGGCCGGGCGATCCTCGGCAGATCATGGTTCAGTATTATGTAATCCTTTGACCGGGCGCCGCGCGTTTTACATAACTATTTTTTCTTTCTCGACTTATGAAAAAGCATTGAAAAATAAAAGGCAATTTTCTTTTAAAAACAGATGTTATCTTACCTCATGATTAAATGCTCATGCGTTAAAAAATTTTTAGAAAAAAGCCTTGACAGCTGAATTTCCATTTGCTATAATCATAACTGTAAAATAAAGAAAGAGAGGAAATAAAAGTGAAAGTAGCTGAAAAGTTTATTGTGCTTGACACAGAAACCGCAAACAAGGTAGAACAGCCTTTGCCTTATGACATTGGATGGGCGATAGTAGACAGGAACGGAAATATTTACGCACAGCGTTCTTATGTTGTAAAAGAGGTTTTCTGTGGTATGCGTGATGTTATGGCAAGTGCTTACTACGCAGAGAAAATCCCTAATTACGAAGAGGATATTAAGAACGGTTCTCGTCTTGCAAAGGGCTTCTGGGAAATCCGTAGACAGCTGTTAAAAGACATGAAAGAGTATCATGTTAAAAAGGTCGGAGCTTATAACATGAATTTTGATAAGCGAGCTTTGAACAATGATATTCGTTACATTTCTAAGTCGTGGATGAGATGGTTTTTCCCTTATGGAACAGAGTTTTTCTGTATCTGGCACATGGCTTGCACTTGTATTATGAACAGACCTACTTTTAAAAAGTTCTGTGAAAAGTATGGATACATCAGCGAAAAAGGAAACCTTAAAACCTCAGCTGAAATCTGTTACAGATACATTACCAAAAACACAGACTTTGAAGAGTGCCATACAGGGCTTGAAGATGTGCTTATTGAAACCGCTATTATGGCGCATTGTTACAGACAGCACAAACATTTTGAAACTAAACCCTATTCGGCTTGTTGGAGAATTGTACAGAAAGCCGCCTGTTAAATAACAGGCGGTATTTTTGCCCGGGCCGAACGATTAAATAAACTTTTACTTGACATTCTTTTATAATCTGCTATAATACTATTAGAAAAAGAAAGAGAGGACACACCAATGAACGCTATCAAGAGATTTTTCAATATCGAAACTGCTTATCGATTTGAATACAATGACCTCAGATGCTGTGTAACTATTCTGAACGTGGCTCTGATTATGCTTTTCGGTCTGAAAATTGCTTGGCTTGGTCTAATTATCGCTCTTGTTGGCGTAGTAAAAGACCTCCGCACGGATAGAAAAATTAGCTCTTTGCTGATGCATGGGTCGAGCGTAATTCTCAATTTGTATTTTATTAGTCTTATTTAAGAAAGGAGAAAAAAAATGGTTATTTATTATGTTGATATGCCTTATGGATGTAAAGACCTTAACTGTGCTTGGTCGAACTTTGATGACGCTGTTCATTATCTTTCTGAAGAAGCAAAAACTAATAATTGGACTGCTATTGATATTAAATCCACTGATGAAACCTCTTATTTTTACTGTGAACTTAATATTGATAATCATCCTCTTGGAACTGCTAAAATTTATCCTATTTTCTTAGATGAAAAACCTTATTTTTACCCTAATGAAAACTAATCTAAAAGGGAGCCGAAAGGCTCTCTTTTGCCCGGGCCGAAAAAAATGCTTGACATTAGTTTAAAACTATGATAATATTACATTACAGAAAGAGAGGCACTTAAATGAACAGAACGATTTTTTTCGATATGGATGGCACTATCGCAAATCTGTATGGTGTAGATAATTGGCTTGAAATGCTTATTAATCACAATCCTACCCCTTACAAAATCGCAAAGCCCCTTGTAAATATGAACAGCCTTGCAAGAGTGCTTAACAGATTACAGAGAAAAGGTTTTCGGCTTGCGATTATTTCATGGCTTGCAAAAGATAGCAATACTCATTATGACAATGAAGTAGCTTCCGCAAAGCACAGCTGGCTTAAAAAGCATTTGGCAAGCGTGAAATGGGATGAAATTATTATCACTGCTCACGGAAACGCAAAAGAACAGTTTGCCCACAGTGAAAAGGATATTCTTTTCGACGATGAAAAGAAAAATCGTGATAACTGGACTGGAATTGCTTACGATGTAAATAATATTATCGAAGTGCTAAAGGCGGTTATGTAAATCGCCTTTTTGCCCGGGCAAAAATTAATACTTGACAAATAAAAAAGAAAGATGTATAATTAAGACACAAAAGAAAAGAAAGAGAGGAAATAAAATGCTTAGATATTTTGACATTGTGCGTGAACGCTGGGGAGAAGAAGTTGCTTACAGAATTTTTATTGCCAGTAAGTATCCAATGACTTTTGAACAGTTTCTTTCTCAGCATTGCTATGAAACTGGTGGAGATTGGGGAAAAATGCTTTTAACGGGTATTAAAAAGCTTTGGCCTCGTGTTTATGATGCTATCCCTAACTACATGGGAAGTAACTGCTTTGAAACTATTATGTATACTCTTTACTGCCTTGGGGTTTGGGTTCCCGAAGACGCCTAAGGGCGTCTTTTTGTCCGGTTTCGATTAAACAAACTTTTACTTGACATTCGCTCAAAACCTGTTATAATTAAAGTACAAAAGATAAAGAAAGAGAGGAAAAAATATGTGGACTACTTACTGGTGGATGTTTGATGATGAAGAGAGCGAACTTTGCGGAGAAGAATTTTTTACTACTCTTGAAAACGCAAGCCGTGATGCACATTGTAATTATGTGGGCGAACTTTTTCCTAACGAAAGCCCTTGTTGCCTTGGACGAGTGACTGAAGAGGAAGCTGAAATGATGGGACTTGACACTTATTAAGAAAGGGGTTTAAAATGATAACTCTCATAACAAAAGCCAATGATGATTACTGGTATCGTTTTAAAGACATTAATACTCTTGAAGAGTTAATGAAAATTTATCCTCGTGTAATCGTCGGAAAAAATTATTTTACTGAAAGTGATGTAGAGTTTTGGGAAGGTTTTAAACAGGAAGATATTCCAAAACTTAGAGAAGCAAAATATCATGTTACCATTTATAATGGATATGTAGAATAAGAAAGGGGTTTAAAATGGAGACATTAATTAATCTTGTAAATATCTTTTTAATTCTTAAAATCATTGGAATCATTGGTGGCTTTATCGGAGCTATTCTCATGATAATTTGTTTTATTCACGATAGATAAAGGAGTTTAAAATGATTAGATACCACGTTTTTTATCAGAGAGAAGATACTGGTTTCTTAGACTGCTTAGACGTTTATGCGAATGATATTGGAGAAGCTTTTCGCCGCGCAAAAGATATTTTTAAAGACCATAATATCCCAACAAATAATATTATTGGTATTACAAAAAAAGATATTTATGAAAAGGAGTCTTAAAATGAAAAATATTACTCTTGAAATGATAGATAATTTTGAAATTCATTTGGGTATGCTTATTGCAGAAGTCGCGGCAAGTGCAATAAATTCTTTGCCTGATTGTGAATGTGATATTTTTGAATTTACAGAAGATAATCTTGATGTAATTAAGGCATTTTCTGATAAATATGTCGGAGACTTGTTTGAAGATTTGGGTTTAACTATCGCGGGCGCCCTTAATGAATAAGGGCATGCCCTTAGCCCGGCCGCACGTTTAAATAAACTTTTAATTGACAAACCTGTTAAAATTTGCTATACTTCTAACAGAAAGAGAGGTAAGGATATGGATTTTAGAGAATATACTCAGGAAACGCAAGATGTTCTTAATGAATATTTAGGAGAAGTTATTTTTAATTGTGATAAATGTCAAAATTGTAGTTTTTATCATGATGATAATATATGTTTTTTCGCTTATGAGTGTGTAAAAAATAATTTTAATTATTTTAAAAAGGCTCTTGACAATTAAAAATAAGTATGCTATACTTCTATTACAATAAAGAAAGAGAGGTATTGAAAATGATGTATCTATTTCAAGAACATTTTGCTGGAAGATGTGCTATTTTTACTTCTGAAGAGAAAAGAAAAAATTTTATTAAAGAACTTTCTCTTTGGCACTTTGAAGAATTTAATGAGTTTTTAGATAAAGATGATTTTTCTTGTCAAGATGTAGAAATCGACCCCGATTTTAATGAATGGTGGAACGAATAAAAAGAGAGGTATTAAAAATGAGTAAAGTTATCTATTGCCCTGTAAATGGCTGGGATTGCCCTTATTTTGACGCTAATGGTTGTTGCATGATGTATCCCGACACTGACCCTATTAAAGAATGTGACGATTTCGCTATATTTTGGGAAGAGGGTGAAAATTATATCTGTAATACAGATAAAATTGAACGCTGTGAACACTGTGACCATTTTATTGAAGGTGACCATGGTGAATGGATTTGTACTGTTCTTAAGCAGGATATTGAAGAAATTGAAGAGTGTCCCGATGATTATGACTATGAGCCTGATGTAGATGAAACTTTTTATGACCCCTACATGGGCTGTGACTTCTATGAATAATCAAAAGCCTACCTACAAGGTGGGTTTTTGGCCCGGGCTGCGAATGACATAACTTATTACTTTCACTTTATCAAAAAATTTTTAAAAAAACGCTTGACTTTTAAAGTACTATCACTTATAATAAATAATGTCAAGAGGGAAAGCACTTACCAAATAGGTAAGCCCCTTAAGGGATAAGGTCAGTAGTAAAAAGTCCTGCAAGACTAGTGCAAACGCCGAACGCTTGAAAAAAAGTTGCAGATTTTTTTCAATCCCTCTTGACAAAATAAAAAATCTCATGTATAATATACATGTAAGATAAAGAAACACCTAAACAACACACAAAAGAAAGAAAGAGGTACTTATTATGACGAAGAAAGAAATGTTCACTGAAATCGCTAACCTGCTTGCTGACCGTGAGGACATCGTGGAGTTTTGCAACCACGAAATTGACTTGCTGTCTCGGAAGCACACTTCCACGAAGCCTACGAAAACTCAGCGTGAGAACGCTGTCATTAAGGAGCAGATTGTCTCCACTCTGTCGGATGAGCCTATGACTATCGGCGAGATTAACGCCAACATGGGTACGGAGTATTCTCCGCAGAAAATGTCGGCACTGCTTCGCCAGCTGTGTCTTGAGGGTGTCGTTGTCAAGGACACTGTCGGCAAGGTTTCTTACTTCGCACTTGCGGAGTAACGCACATAAGGGTTTGGGGCGGTTCCCTACAAAAACCGCCTACCTGTCAAGGGGTGAGACGAAGCGCCTTGTGTATGATAATCTCAGAACGTGTTAGGAACGCGAGAAATAAGCAAGGGATTTTAACAGAGCTATCTTAATGGAGTGAGACGAACAGCCACTTGACATAATTTGTGCCTGTAGCTTAGTTGGTAAAGCACATGACTTTTAATCATGGGAGCGTGGGTTCAAGTCCCACTAGGCACACTGTTCTTGTTTTCATTTTGAAATCCTCCTTTCTGTGGCTCCCCTATGGGGAGCCTTTTCCTTACAAAAGACAAAAAGTTATGTAAACCGCCCGGATCACCTAGACCGGGCAAGTTAGTCTTGACTAACTGCTCAAAATTTGCTATTATTTAAAAGAGAAAAGGAGATAAGTATGGATATTTTTAAAAAAGAAACTGTAGTAGACTACACCGCCTGGGATTTAAATTGCCCTCATTATGTTAATGTAAAAAATAGACAAAAGCTCGAAAAGAAACTAAAAAGGAAAGCTCGCAGAAAAAATCGTCATGATTTGAAAAAGTACTTGACAAATTAAAAAAAATATGATATAATATTATTAGAAAAAAAGAAAGAGAGGGTGATTTTATGAGATGCAATTATTCCTATAACGGCAAGTCGTACAGCATTGAGGAAACTGTTATTAATGAACTCATGGACAAGTACGATATTTCGGAACTCGAAGCGGTTGAGGTTTATCTGTCTGATAATGAAGTTATTGAGAACTCCGAAGTCACGGAACTCACTAACAAAGCAAACAAGAACCGCGTTCTGACTACCATTCACGGAATTAAGGGTGAGAAGAAAGAGCGCAAGCCGAGAGAAAAGAAAGAGAACCCCTTGAAACAGGAACTCATTAAGAAACTCTTTTCGGCACTCGCTGACTACCCTACCGCAGTTGTCACGAACCCCGAGCGGTCTATTGACATTGTTATTGAGGGTCGGGAATTTACTGTAAACCTCGTCGAACATCGCCCCAAGAAGTGATGTTGACATAACAAAAGCAAAAAGAACAGGGACTTGCTGAGTCCCTGTTTATTTTTATCGCGGCGGCTGGTTAACGGATTATGTAAACTGGCCCGGGTGCAGCCTTAAGGCGACCGCCGCGAATTTTAAAAAACCTCTTGACAAATTTTTCAAACTATGATAATATTAACTCACAGAAAGAGAGGAGATAAAAAAAATGTTAGAACGTAATCCAAACAAGAAAGCACTTAAGGCAGAGAATGCAAAGCGCCGTTCAACTATCGCTAACTTCAACACTGGCACTCGCACTTTCAAAACTGCCAAAACCTACAACCGCAAAGCCCTCAAGGCACAGCTTAGAAAGGAGTTTTAATTATGTTAAGGAGATGTGAAGAGAAGCTTATCGAAGACCTCGCCCTCATGGACAGAGAGGAGTTTAATACTCTCGTTGCTCATGTTGAGCAAAAGCGTGAAGAACTCCACAGAGAACAGCTGAAGGAAGCTTTCAATGCTTTTAACGAAAGCTGGGAGAGGATGGAAGAGCTTGGTTATTATCCTGTCATTCCTCTTGAAAGTGGAGAAGGAGAAATCTCTCTTGACCTTATTATTTGGAGAGAGGTTAAATAAGGAAAGGAGTTTTAATTATGGAAATGGTAATTACTTACGACTTGCTTAAAAGTTATTCCAATGAAGAGCTTACAGCTATTGAACTTAGTATTGATGAAATCAAGAAAAAGCGAGAAATGGCTAATTTTAAAGAAAAAAAGGAAGCTTTTGAAAAAGCTTTTGAAGCCCTTCTTGAAATTGGGGCAAAAGTTTATGATGCAGAATACGGTGAAGAAATCCACGAATTTGAAATTGCTATGTAAAACAAGAGGGTGACATAACACCCTCTTTTTGCCCGGTCAAAGTAATATTAAGTAAACCAATTCAGCGGCACACTTTCTAGCGAAGCAGTGCCGTTTTCTCACCCACTTGTCAATAGCAAATTTTACAAAATGAAAAAATTTTTTCATAAAATTTTCCAAAAATCCCGTAAATGTGTTATGTTAACATGTTATGTAAACCTTAAGGTTTACATAACTTATTTACTGTCACGCTTTAACGCGTTAAAGTGCTAAAGGGTAACGTGTTATGTCAACCATGAGGGTCAGGGACAAGAGCAGAAAGAACTGCTCTATAGGCTTCATTCATCTGGTTGACGAATTCACTATAGGCGTGCGGCAGCT
>OCTX014554032.1_pt1 | contig 20731 bp, 17 predicted proteins | sample 1539691 | NCBI WGS metagenome assembly OCTX01 (sample SAMN02144231, study PRJEB22623) | gut metagenome | biome: sheep rumen | host: Ovis aries | place: New Zealand
TGGAACCCTTCTTCATCATGGCAATCATAAACTATGTCGTTCAGAATACATTGCTTTATAAACTCTGAAGGAACGATGTCGTTGAACTCTTTCTTATAAAAGTCGTGAATGAAGGTCTTCACACTGTTCTTAACGATGCAAATGCTGACGGTATTGTCATAATATATATTGTCAACAATCACGCCCTCGTTGTTATAACTGCTCTTGGTAACCTTAAACGTAGTAGGGTTTACCTGAATATAGATGTGATTCTTAACGTTGCCAAGCATCACAACGGTGTCGCTCTTTATCACTCGCCGCTGGTTGATGGCTACAGGTTGTTTTGTTTCTACTTGCTCCTCGGTCTTTACATCAGCATTCTCTTCTTTCGTGAGTTTCACTTCTTCTCCATTCTGGTTCTTGAAGACAAACAGATGGTCAGAAAGTTTCTCTATTGCATACTTCGTAGTAACAGCGCCCTTCAAGCACAGTGAGTCGTCAACGACACGGAAATAGGCAGGCTGACTTGTTGAGTCGGGATAGAAAATCGTATCACCCTTCACGCTGAACACCACATTGTCTTCAATTTCATCATACCATACGCCCTGCAACATCTTCTTTGCAGCCATGTCTTCCTTTATGTCTGCATTAGGTTGCTTTGACTCTGTGCATGATGAAATCAACAATGCCAGTCCAAAGAAAAGAGTAATACAATATTTAGTCATATCTTGTCTTGAATGTCTAATCGAAGAGGTCTGCCTCGGATAAACTCTTGCCAGCCTCGTCCTTCGGACTGAGCAACATCTCTTCGGCAGCGATGGGCCATTTGATGCCAATTGTCGGGTCGTCAAAGCGTATCGAAGCCTCCGACTGTGGAGCATACACATTGTCCACCTTATATGTAAATATGGCTTCGTCACTCAGAACAAGGAATCCATGGGCAAAGCCACGCGGAATGAACAACTGACGTTTGTTTTCCTCGCTAAGTTCCACCATAACGTACTTTCCGAAAGTAGGAGAACTCTTTCTTATATCAACGGCAACATCAACAACCTTTCCTTTTATTACGCGAACCAACTTTGCCTGCGACCATTCGCCCTTCTGGTAATGAAGTCCCCTAAGAACTCCTCTTGAAGATTTCGACTCGTTGTCCTGAACAAAGTTCACTTTGCCTACATTCTCTTCAAACTCATTTTGCTTGTATGCCTCAAAGAAATACCCACGTGGGTCATTGAATACTCTTGGTTCGATGATATAAACTCCATCGATGTCTGTCTTGATATAGTTCATTCTTGTAATTCGTCTTTCTATTAGTGTTGCAAAAATAAGAATAATATTCCATTTAACGAAAGTATTTTGGCTTTTTTTTATTTTTAAAATGCTTTTTGCTTTGAAATATCGCAGAAAGTGATTACTTTTGCAAACGTGAAACAACTGGAAAGACATATCGAGATATTGTTGTTAAGCAATGATTGCGTCATGGTGCCTGGTTTAGGAGGCTTCATGACTCATCATGTTTGCTCTACTTATAGCGAACATGATCACCAGATGTTTCCACCACTTCGCACTCTTGGTTTTAATCCCAAACTCAAGGCTAACGACAACCTGCTTGCGCAATCGTATGTTGAGGCATTCGACATAAGTTACCCAGAGGCAATGCAGAGAATAGAGGATGAGGTAGGCGAACTGCTTGAAAGGCTCAACAACGATGGTTCGTACATGCTTAACGACATCGGAACGCTTACGGTAAATGACGAGGGAAACATTGAGTTTGCTCCTGTCAAGGCTGGTTTGCTCACTCCCGAACTTTATGCTCTCGACTCTGTATCGGTGAAAATGCTCAGCGAACTGCCCACAATAAAGGCAACTAACGCCAAGGACAGCGTAACAGAAGAGACAAAAGCGCAGGTTATCGACATCAACGCAAAGCCTAACAGCATTGAGGAACAAGAGGCGGAAGACGATAATGGCGACTCTATCAAGATTAAGGTTAGTCTGCTGAGGAATATTGCGGCAGTAGCAATAGCATTGATAGGCTTTTTCCTCTTCACTTCCCCACTTGCCAACGGCAATTACAAGATGAACATGAGCAACATCAACACCGAATTGCTCTATCAGATTATGCCTAAAACTATTGTGAGAGAAGGAGTCAATGACGCTAAGCCTGTCATTGCCGAGAAAGATGCTGCCAGCAGCAAGGAGAAAGAGATTGCCCAGACAACCGATATTCCAACAGAGACGAAGCAGGCTACTGTTAATGAGACTAACATTAAAAAGGATATCGTTGCCGCTCCTGTTGCCAAAACCTATAGTCTGGTGTTGGCAAGCCACTTCTCCAAGGTTAATGGCGATGCATTCCTTGAGGCAATCCACAAGGACGGCTTCACTGATGCAAGGATTGTTGAGGTGAACAACATCCGTAAGATTCTTTACGGCCAGTATGACTCGGAAACAAAGGCTTATGAGGAACTCAACAAACTGCACTCCAACAAGTTCTTTAAACAAGCATGGGTAATTGAGGTGAAGAACAATTAGTTACCACACATCCCCAATCATCACTTATCATATCATTATCTACATGAAACGCGTAAGATGTCCTAAATGCGATAACTTCATCACGTTTGATGAAACACGATATACAGCAGGTCAGTCACTAATATTTGTATGTCCTGAGTGCAACAAGCAGTTTGGAATAAGGATAGGTAAAAGCAAACTCCGCGACACTCAAAAGGAAGAAAACCCTGAAGACCTTGTCGAGAACGACGACCTGGGTGCCATTATCGTTATCGAGAATGTTTTCCACTACAAGCAGATAATACCTCTTAAGATGGGCGACAATGTCATCGGGCGTTATCAGAAAGGCAACCCTATCAACACTCCCATAGAAACCGTTGACCCCAGCGTTGACAACACTCATTGTGTGATAAACGTCAGTCGCGACAAGAAAGGTAAATTAAAATATGTGTTGCGCGACGGACCGAGCAACACAGGAACTTTTGTTGACAACGTTATTCTTGGCGACCGTGAGCGTCGCGTGATAGAAGACGGAGCACTCTTCACCATCGGTGCCACAAGCATCATTCTCAGGGGTGGTAAAGAGGAATAGCCTACATGCTTTCGCTATCAAAGTTGAGGGGCAAAATATCCTTTATGCTTTCTATGACATAAACTACATCTGCGCCGTATAGGTACAGACGTATTGGCTGTTTGTAACGGTTTTCCACTTCAAGAATAACCTGACGGCACGAACCGCATGGTGCTGTTGGCGCTGGCGTAAAGCCATCTTCGTTACGCGCCGCAATGGCGAGTTGCTTTACCGAATGTTCCGGATATTGTGCCTGAGCGGCAAAGATGGCAGTCCGTTCGGCGCATAGTGTAACGGGGAAAGCGGCATTCTCCTGGTTCGCACCAATTATTTCGGTGCCGTCGTCAAGCCTTAATGCCGCGCCCACCCTGAAGTGTGAGTAAGGCGAGTAAGAATTATCCGTTGCCTTCTTAGCCAATTCTATGAGTTTCTGTTCTTCTTCAGTCAACTCATTCATCTGGCATGCGATTATCTTTGAGGATATTACTTTTTCTTCCATGATATAGTAGTTTGATAATGATATGCCGCATTAGCATTACTCTTCGCGGAACTCATAGCACCCCATGTCGGGTTTGTCGTCACGCGTTTTGCCGTCTCTGTCGTTGGCAGGAGCATACGTTGTCGATGCTGCTCCTATTGCCTTGGACTTGTCACTCAGGTGGAAATCATAGTGCTGAGTGTCTATGTCAACGAGTTTGAAGTTCTTTTCGCCACCATATACAGTGTCTTCTGGCTCTTCCCAGATAATATCTGTGAAGAAAGAAGCAGACTTCTCGTCTTTCACCTCGGGAGTACGGAGAATGCAATTAGCGAACGAATAGGAGAATACCGTTTCCGACTCGTTAGTCTCTCCCATAATGACGTCCTCGGCATAGCCTGTCACTATACTGTTTACACAGTTGAGATTGTAGAGCGGCAAGGTTTTTTCTTCAAAGAAGTTGGTGAACCTCAAGGCCGCGCCACGTCTGGAATCGAACGGATAGAACTGTGCCAACGTGGAATTGCCGACGTATGCATTACCGCCAAAGAATGCCACGCAGTCGTTCAGGGTATTTGTTATCTGGCAGTTTTCTATCTTCACGCTGCTCGATATAGCCTTTATTCCGTAGCCCTGGCAATTATGAACGATAGAGTTCTCGATGTCAAGTTTCAGTTTTGAGAGGTCGCTCTCGTCGCACACTATACCGTCCATTGTGCTATGAATGTCGGCATAGCCTATGTAATTATCATACGACGAAGCCTTAAGATGAATACCCTTCCATTGCCCGCTGATAAGGTCGTAAGGCAAGTAATCGAACATATTGTCCAGTCGCGAGCCTCTCAGAGTGACGTTCTTCTCGGCGGTTCCCTCCACTCTCAGCGTTCCATTGACCTCTATGCCGGCGTTGCTGCTGAAATAGATGGTTTGTCCTGCGGGAATGGTGAGCGTCGCACCTTCCTCCACTATTATCATTCCGTTAACGAGTAATGGCGAAGTGCTCTCAAGAGTCATATCACTTGACACCACCAGATTGTTCACTTCCTCTGCATCCCACGAGAAGGCGTCGAGCACAAGTTCCTGAGTGTTGCCGCTCTCGAGTGTGAAGAGCAGTTTGTCTGACAGTTCCTGAGGCTCCAGTTTTCCTGTTTTTGGCGATGTCAGTTCTACGAAGACGCGCAGGCTGTCCTTGTTTCTTATCTCCACATCCTGCATCTGATAGCCTGCTGCAGGGCTCAGATACACGCCGTCAACATTAACCCGATAGCCCGTCTGATTGCCGTTCAGCAGGCGCACATTGGTGCATCGGAGGTCTTTCCCCGACCTGTTGTACACCCACATGGTGCGAGTGCTTGTTGGAACCTTTGAGAATATGGTGTCAAACTTTACCGTGTCGGTAGAGAAAGTCAACGACAAAGCGGGCGAAGAAGAGAAGTCCTCATCGCTACATGCGGTAATGCCTATAACGGCAATAGCCAGCATTAAGAGATACTTGCACGATTTCATTATTGTTATAACGAGAATATCGCCTGTTTATTATATGCATACGGCGTTTTTCTCATTGTTCTCATCCAGAGTATCTCATCTGGTTGAGCAGTTCTTTCTGGCGTTCGCTAAGATTGGTGGGCAGCGTAACGTTGTATGTAAGTATCAGGTCGCCCGCCCTTCCGTTCATAGTTTGCTGTCCTTTGCCACGAAGTCGCACCTTAGTTCCTGGCTGAGTGCCTGGCTTTACCTTAATGTTATATGCCGTGCCGTTGCTCAGTCTCACGCTGATGTCACCGCCCAGAATGGCCGTGTACATGTCGATGTTCACCGTAGCATTGGTGTCTGCATTCTGCTGGAAACCGCCAAAGCCGCCCGAGAAGCCACCTCCTCCAGTGCTGAAGCCGCCATGTGGGCCGCCACCTCGGAACAGTTCTTCGAAGAAACTGCTGAATCCGCTACCCGAGAACATGTTCGGGTCGAAGCCGTCTGCGCCTCCCCCACCGCCAGAGAAGCCACCAAAGCCCTTGTCAGCATCCTTCCAGTTCTCGCCAAACTGATCGTACTTCTTTCGCTTCTCGGGGTCGTTGAGCACCTCATACGCCTCGTTCAGCGCCTGAAACTTCGCTTTTGCTTTCGGGTCATCAGGGTGAAGGTCGGGATGGAACTGCTTTGCCCGCTTTATATAAGCCTTCTTGACATCCTTCTGGGGGATGTCTTTGCTTACACCAAGAATCTTGTAATAATCTACAAATGCCATATCTTTTCTCTCCTTTCTTTGTTTGTTGATGTTGTTATTTCTACAAACATCAGCAGCAAAAACCATGCCTAACTAAAAAACAAATGATTTTGTTTTGCACAACAAGCGATTTTTCTTATCTTTGCACATTAATTCTAAAATAATGAAAAGACATCTCTGGCTGCTTTTGGCAGCACTATTCATGAATTATAACGCTATGGCACAGACAAAGAACGTTGAACTCAGAGTTATCGAAACAAGTGATGTTCACGGTTGCTTCTTTCCTTATGATTTCATCGACAGACGTCCTTTGAAGGGTTCGCTCGCAAGAGTATGCACATACGTCAAGCAACTAAGAGAGCAATATGGTGACCGCTTGCTATTGTTGGACAATGGCGATATACTTCAAGGACAGCCCACATGCTACTATTGCAACTATGTGAAGCCCGAGATGGAGAATGTTGCGGCAAGCGTTATCAATTACTTGAAATATGATGCACAAACCATTGGCAATCATGACATTGAGACTGGCCACCCCGTTTACGACAAGTGGAGACGCGAGGTGAATTGTCCGATGCTTGCGGCCAATGTCATCGACCGTGAAACGGGTGACCCCTACTTCACTCCCTACACTATTATTGAACGCGAAGGCATAAGGATTGCCGTCATAGGAATGCTCACCCCAGCCATACCAAACTGGCTCAACGAGAGTCTATGGAGCGGACTGAGGTTTGAGAGTGTTGTCACAAGTTCCAAGAAATGGGTTAAGCAGGTCAAGGAGAACGAGCATCCCGACATCATTATCGGTCTCTTCCATAGTGGCAGAGATGGCGGAATAAAGCACGAGGACTATGAGGAAGACGAGTCACTAAAGACCGCCAAGGAGGTGCCTGGCTTCGACTTGATTCTCTTCGGACACGACCACACCGTCCACAAGGACATTGTGAAGAACGCGGAAGGCAAACGCGTGCTATGTCTCGACCCTTCGAGCAATGCCCTCATGGTGTCTGACGCAAGGATAACGGTCACTCTCGAAGACGGCAAGGTGACTGAGAAGAAAGTGGATGGCGACATCGTTAAGATTTCCGCATTTGACGTTGACCAAGAGTTTGTACGTTTCTTCCAGCCTCAGATAGACAGCGTGAAGGCCTATGTGGACAGAGTCATCGGCCGTTCGGAGACAACCATCCGTGTGCGCGATAGTTATTTCGGCAGTTCTGCGTTCTCCGACTTCATCCACAACATGCAACTAAAGATGACCGGAGCGGACATCTCGTTCAATGCCCCGCTGACCTACGATAGCGAGATAAAAGAGGGCGAGGTGCGCGTAAGCGACATGTTCAACCTCTATAAATATGAAAACCAGGTGTATGTGCTTCGAATGACGGGCGAAGAAGTGAGACGGCACCTCGAAATGAGTTACGACCAGTGGGTGACAACGATGCACTCGCCCGACGACCATATAATGCTGCTCAACGAATATGCCAAGAACGACATGCAGCGTTATGGTTTCAAGAACCTCGCCTTCAACTTCGATAGCGCGGCAGGAATCATCTATGAGGTTGACGTCACAAAGCCCGACGGCGAGAAAGTGCGCATCCTGAGTATGGCAGACGGCACTCCTTTCGATGAGAGCAAGTGGTACAAGGTGGTGATGAACAGTTATCGCGGCAACGGCGGAGGCGAACTACTCACTCGCGGCGCAGGCATTCCGCACGACGAACTGTCCAAACGCAGAATCTACGAAAGCGAGAAAGACCAGCGATACTACCTCACCCGCGAGATTGAGAATTTGGGAGTTATCTCGCCGAAAGCCAACAACAACTGGCGATTCGTGCCCGAAGAATGGACCAAGCCAGCCTTGGAGAGAGACATGAAACTCATCTATGGCGAGTGAGGAAATCACTACTCCGATTGTCAGGAGATACAAGTGAGGTTGTCAGGTATATCTCCTGAGCACCTCAGGAAGCATTCCTGACAACCTCAGGAAGCATACCTGAGCACCTCAGATATATATAAGTGAGAGTGTCAGGAAGCACAAGTGAGAGAGTGATTAGGCCCTAATCACTCTGCCAAAAGGCACAAGTGAGAAAACAAGAGCATATATATAACAGCATTAGAACATATCTTTTATGGAAAAGAAACTGTGGTTCGTATTTTGCAAGTCAGACATCCTTCTTCGCAAGACAAGCGAGGGAGGGTATGAAATACCATACAGCGAGCAGCCGCCAACCGAACTTAAGCCCTGGACAACGGTTCACAACATCACCCCGATGGGCGACATTCCCGTGCAGACATACCGCATAGAAGTGCCCGTCACCGATGATGCCGACTATGAAATGTGCGGACTCCGCGCCTCTTACGGCAAGATATCACACGAGCAATACCTAAAGGCGGGCAAGTGTGCGGAGATTATCTATTGGGACATCAACACCCAGTATTGCGGCATGTGCGGTGCTCCGATGAAGAAACACACGGACATATCGAAGCGATGCACCAACTGTGGCAAGGAGGTGTGGCCGCAACTGGCAACGGCGGTCATAGTACTCATTCGCAAAGGCGACGAGGTGCTGCTCGTGCATGCTAACAATTTCCGACGAGACTTCTATGGTCTTGTGGCTGGCTTTGTCGAGACGGGCGAGACACTCGAAGAGGCGGTGGAGCGCGAAGTGATGGAGGAAACCGGACTGAAGATAAAGAACCTGAAGTACTTCGCGTCGCAGCCGTGGCCCTACCCTTCTGGCTTGATGGTGGGCTTCAATGCCGAATATGCCGAGGGAGACATTCATCTGCAACGCTCCGAACTCTCTGACGGAGGATGGTTCAAGAGAGACAACCTGCCGCACATACCCGAGAAACTCTCAATAGCAAGACAACTGATAGACAACTGGCTGAAAACATACGAATAAGAGGTAAAGAACAGTATGGACAACTATATAGAGATAAAGAACGCAAGGGTAAACAACCTGAAGAATGTGTCGCTCAAGGTGCCGCGCGACAAGTTTGTCGTGGTGGCTGGAGTCAGCGGTTCGGGCAAGTCGTCGCTTGCTTTCGACACGCTATATGCCGAAGGCCAGAGGCGATATGTGGAGAGTTTGTCGTCATACGCGCGCCAGTTTCTCGGCCGAATGAGCAAGCCTGAGTGCGACTACATCAAGGGATTGCCACCGGCAATAGCCATCGAGCAGAAGGTGATAGCACGCAATCCGCGCTCCACCGTGGGCACCTCTACCGAGATATACGAGTATCTGCGATTGCTTTTTGCCCGCATCGGCCACACCTTCTCGCCCATTTCGGGACAAGAAGTGAAGAAACACTCCACCGAGGACATCATTGCCTGCGTGAAGCAATATGGCGAGGGAACGCGCTTCGTGGTGCTTTCGCCGATACATATTGCCGAGGGAAGAACGCTCGAACAGCAACTCAGGATGTACGTGCAAGAGGGTTTTGCGCGTGTATGGATAAAGAATGACTTCGCAAGGATTGAGGATTTGCTTGACGGCGAGGAAAACCTTGAGGAAGGTCCTGCCGACATGATGCTGCTCATCGACCGTCTCTCGGTTGACTTCTCAAAAGATGCGGTGTCGCGACTCATCGACTCCGTTGAGACCGCCTTTTACGAGGGCAACGGCGAGTGTCGCCTGATGTTCCTCCCGTCGAACATCTCTTACGACTTCTCCACACGTTTCGAGGCCGACGGCATCACGTTCGAAGAACCCAACGACAATATGTTCTCGTTCAACTCTCCGCTCGGAGCGTGCCCCACATGCGAAGGATTTGGCAAGATAATAGGCATCGACGAGAAACTGGTGATACCCAACACGGCGCTCAGCGTTTATGACGGGTGTGTGCAATGCTGGCACGGCGATAAGATGAAGATGTGGCAAGACGAGTTCTGCCGACGTGCCGCAAAGGACAATTTCCCCATCTTCGAGCCATACTACAACCTCACTCAGAAGCAGAAAGACATGCTCTGGCACGGACTTCCAAGCGACAAGAGCCGCCCCGAGCATGAGCGGGTGTCGATAGACGACTTCTTCCAGATGGTGAAGGACAACCAGTATAAGATTCAGTACCGTGTGATGATGAGCCGCTATCGTGGAAAGACGACGTGCCCCGAGTGTCACGGAACCCGCCTGAAGCAAGAAGCCAACTATGTGAAGATAAACGGAAAGAGCATCACCGACCTCGTCGAGATGCCCATAGATAAACTCTACCAGTGGTTTACAAATCTCCAACTGAGCGAGCAGGAAGAGATGATAGCCCGCCGTCTGCTCACCGAGATTCGCAACAGGCTCGAATTCATTGTCAATGTGGGACTTGGATACCTCACGTTGAACCGACCATCGAATACACTTTCGGGCGGTGAGAGCCAGCGAATAAACCTTACCACATCGCTTGGAAGCAGCCTTGTGGGCTCACTTTATATCCTCGACGAGCCCAGCATCGGTCTTCATAGCCGCGACACCTATCGACTGATTAAGGTGTTGAAAGACCTTCGAGACATAGGAAACACAGTTGTCGTGGTGGAACACGACGAGGAGATTCTTCGTGCGGCAGACTATCTCATCGACATAGGTCCCGATGCAGGTAGGCTTGGCGGTGAAGTGGTGTTCCAGGGAAGTGCTGAGGACATTGAGAAACTTACCGAGAAGAACTCCAGCGACTACCTCTCGTCACGAAGTTATACCGTGCGTTACCTCACCGGACAAGAAAGCATACCTCTGCCAACAAGCAGAAGGCCGTGGAACATGAGCATTCTTTTGAAGGGTGCACGCATGAACAACCTCAAGGGCATTGATGTCAAGTTCCCGCTAAACGTGATGACGGTGGTGACTGGTGTCAGCGGCTCGGGCAAGTCGTCGCTTGTTAAGGGTATCCTCTACCCCGCCCTGAAGCGTCATCTCAGCGAGGTGGCTGAGCAACCGGGCGAATATATCGCTCTCGAAGGTGACTGGGAGCAGATAAAACACGTGGAGATGGTTGACCAGAACCCCATCGGCAAGAGCACGCGTTCTAATCCCGCCACCTACGTCAAGGCATACGATGCCATCAGACAACTGTTTGCCGAGCAACCATTGTCTAAGCAAATGGGATTCTCGCCACAATATTTCTCGTTCAATGCCGACGGCGGAAGGTGCGACGAATGTAAGGGCGCGGGAGTTATAACGGTGGAGATGCAGTTCATGGCAGACCTCTCTCTCGAGTGCGAAGCATGTCACGGAAAGCGTTTCAAGAAAGACATTCTTGACGTACAGTTCCACGGAAAGAACATCGACGATGTGCTTGAGATGACCGTTTCGGAAGCAATAGAGTTCTTCGATAAGCACAACGAGCCACTCATTGCCGACCGTCTGCGCCCGCTTGATGCCGTAGGACTGGGTTATATCAAACTGGGACAAAACTCATCGACACTCTCTGGCGGTGAGAACCAGCGCGTGAAACTCGCATACTACATAGGACAGGAGCGTCAGGAGCCCACACTCTTCATCTTCGACGAGCCCACCACAGGTCTTCACTTTCATGACATACGCCGCCTGCTGGCTGCTTTCGACGCCCTGATAGAGCGTGGTCACTCCATCATAGTTATCGAGCACAACATGGACATCATAAAGTGTGCCGACCACGTCATCGACCTGGGACCGGAAGGAGGTGCCGCCGGCGGTTTCATCGTGTGCGAGGGAACGCCAGAGACAATAGCGAAATGCGAGAAAAGTATAACGGGACGATTCCTAAAAGACAAACTATAAGGCTTCGCAAGCAGAGCGGTAAACGGGACTCGAACCCGCGACCCTCGGCTTGGGAAGCCAATGCTCTACCAACTGAGCTATTACCGCATCATGTAAGTTGTCTTTTTTTATGAATTCTGGAGCCGATACCGGGACTCGAACCCGGGACCTACGCATTACGAATGCGTTGCTCTACCAACTGAGCCATATCGGCATTCCACAATTCATCAACATGTAGAAAGAAGCATTTTCGTCAAATGCGGTGCAAAGGTAGTTAATTTCTGCAACTTTCAACAAATATCTCTTTGTTTATTCTTCCTATTTAACTTTTTTAAACAAGAAGTCTTATTGTACGACGTTAATTGCTTATCGTGGCCACAACATATTCCGAGCGGGTGCCTATACGGAACTTTCCGCCCCATATACCTATGCCCGAACTTACGTAGTAATCGGTGTTGCCGCGCTTCCAAGGGCCAAAGGCGCACTCGTAAACGCGCTCTGTTATGAGTGATATGGGCCACACCTGTCCGTGGTGGGTGTGTCCGCTCAGTTGGAAATCGATGCCGTTCTGCTCCGACTCCTCAAGGTTGTAAGGCTGGTGGTCGAGAAGTATAGCGTACTTGCCTTTATCAATGTTCTCGACGAGTTGTGCCGTTTTCTTTCGACGGAGGTTAGTCCTGTCGTCGCGCCCAATAATCTGCAGAGAGTCAATCACTACCGAACTATCGCGCAAGAGCGTTATTCCAGCCTCTTCGTAGAACTCAAGCGAGTTGGGCTCGCCTGCATAATATTCGTGGTTTCCTAAGCAGGCGACTATTGGAGCATTGATTCTCTTGAACTCTTCTGCCATCTTGTCTTCTTTCAAAGGTCGTATTGAGCGGTCAATGATGTCGCCCGCTATCAGCACCACGTCGGGTTTCTCGCTATTGATAATGTCCACCCAGCGGTGCATCTCGCCGCGTCTGTTGTGGTAACCGAGATGAAGGTCGCTCAAGAGCACTGCCTTTATGCTATGCGGCAACGGTTTGGATGTCTTCAGGGTGATTGTTTCGCGGTGCTTATTATAATAATGTATATTGCCATAAAGCAGCAATCCGCCTATCAATACGACAACGGTGAGCGTTCCCCAAAGGCAGTCCTTGAGAAATGACGCGGGCACCAGATGAACCAGTCTGCCAACATCGAGAAGCAGGAAAAGCATCACCAGATAGAGCAATGCAATGAGCCACCCCGTCCCGAGATTGTAAACAACACTTGCAATGCCCATCGGCACCTTGTCTAAAACAGGCGAGAGAGACAAGACGAGACAAGCGACAGAGATGACAACAAAGCCCACCGACAACCACTTCAACCATGAAGAGAGCGGCAAGATGCGCCAGAAATGCCACGCCACATATGCATTAGCCAATAGCAGCAACGACAAGAAAACGATAAAAAACAATCTCATTATCTTAGTTATTTTGGTTTGCAAAAGTAACATTTTATGCTCATATTACAACAAAAAACATACTCAAAAATGATGATTAATGACAAATATACCTTAAAAAAGATGTTTATTTCGGCAATTTAGGGTAACTTTGCAAGCAAAAAAGAGCGCTATGGATTGGCAAATGATTATAGTATTGGCAATTGTGTTGCTTGCCGTGGTTTACGTGGTGATGAGGATTCGGCGCACTGTAAAGCACTCCGACAACCCTTGTTGCAACTGCGGTTGTTGCCAGCAGAGCAAGCACGAGAAGTCGCTTGGCGGTGGAAAATGCCATTGCGAAGAAATAAATAGCAGCAAAAATTTGCACGTTTAAAAATAAAACACTACCTTTGCACTCGCTTAATCGAAACAGGGTACCTTGGCCGAGCGGTTAGGTAACGGTCTGCAAAACCGTGTAGAGCAGTTCGACTCTGCTAGGTACCTCCAACAAGAGATGCTTCTCCAAACATTAAGGAGAAGCATTTTTTGTGTAATTATTTGTGAGTATTGTCTCTTTTTAGTATTTTTGCACCATGATTTTCTATTTCTCGGCAACTGGTAACACACTATGGGCTGCACAATTATTGGCTGAAGCCACAGGTGACAGGCTCGTCAACATGGCCGACAAGAACCTTCCCGCAACGTGGAATCTTGCAGAAAACGAGTCTGTTGGTTTCTGTTTCCCCGTTCATGGATGGCGACCGCCGTTGCTTGTGAGGAGGTTTATTAACGGGCTTCGTGTCAACAATTACCACGACAACTATGTATGGGCGTTGTGTTCGGCTGGCGACGACATCGGACAGACTATGGAATACCTTGCACGCGACTTGTCTGCCAGAGGATTAGAACTCAATGCTCGCTTCTCGATTATCATGCCCGAGAGTTACGTGGGACTTCCATTCATGGATGTTGACAAGCCCGAGAAGGAACTCGCCAAGAAGGAAACGGCGAAGAAGATGATATCTAATTATGCCGAAGACATAGCAGACCACAGACGCGGAGTTGTGAAAACGTACAAGGGTCACTGGCCTCGCATCAACAGCCATGTGCTTGGCAGCGCTTTCGTCAAGTGGCTCGTCACCGACAAACCGTTCCACGTCGTCGAGAACAAGTGCATTGCATGCGGCACGTGTGCCAGCGTTTGTCCCGTCGGTGACATAAAAGGCGGCAAGGGACTGATGCCAGAATGGATACACAACGGGCAGTGCCTGACGTGCTTCAACTGCTATCACCACTGTCCCACTCACGCTATTGAATACGGAAAAAGAACCAAAAACAAAGGACAATATTATTTTAAATTAAGGTAAAAATTATGAAGAAGGAAATGAGAAGGCTTACTCTGATAGCCGTTTCAATGCTTGTATGCATTGCCACATGGGGCGTGAAGGTGCATCCAGGACCAGCACTTATCACACAAAGCGACGGCACCGAGATAATGGTTTATGCCTATGGTGACTGCGACAACCATTGGTACACCACGGCCGACGGCGTATTGCTCTATCACGAGGGGTTCGACTATTATGTGGCAAAGGTTGATGCCGAAGGCAAACTCATGCCTACTAAGCAACTCGCTCACGAGATGAAACAGAGAAGCGCAGCCGAAGTGAAACTGGTGAAGGCGCAAAACCGCAAACTTTTCTATGACAAGAAGAAGGAAACAAGTGCACGCCTAGCAGCGAGAAAAGAGCCCGTTGAGAATGACGAAACGCTCTTCTTCCACACCGGAAGTCCCAAGGCGTTGGTCATCCTGGCTGAGTTCACCGATAGCGTTTTCAAAGATTCCGACCCCAAGAGTGTTTTCGAGCAGTATCTGAATGCCGACGTGATAGACAATACCGTGGGAAATGGTACTGTTGGACGTAACTACGGCAGCGTCAAGAAGTATTTCTCCGACATGAGTTACGGCACGTTCACGCCGCAATTCGATATCTATGGACCCGTGAAACTCTCGCATAATCTGAAGTATTACGGCGAGGGTAAAAGGGACCGCATGGACAGGCTGATACCTGAAGTGTGCCAACTGGCCAACGTGCAGATAGACTTCTCGCAATACGACGAGAACAACGACGGAAAGGTTGACCTCGTTTACATCATCTGCGCGGGCTACTCTGCGTCGTGGGCACAAAACTCTTCCGACTGCATCTGGCCAAAATCGGGCTGCGCGGCTAACTATAGCAAGTCCGACTTCGGCGTTTACGACGGCAAGGCAGTTTATCGCTTCGGTGTACATACCGAACTGAACGCATATCCAAGAGCATTCAGCCAGCCATATAGAATCAACGGCGTGGGACTCTTCTGCCACGAGTTCTCTCATTGCATGGGTCTGCCCGACATCTATCCTACCGACGATGCGGCGCAGAATGCATTCAATCCGGGAATGGAATACTGGGATGTTATGGACGGCGGAGAGTATGTTTACAACGGCTACTACCCCACCGAATATACCGCATGGGAACGTGAGGCAATGGGATGGTTCGCCATTGACACTCTGAAAACCACCCAGAAGGGAAACATCGCGCTCGGAAACATAAACAACGGAGGCAAGGCTTACCGAATAGTCAACGAAAAATCGGATGGAGGAAAAGAATATCTCATTCTGCAATACATCCAGAAAACAGGCTGGAATTATCGTCTGCCAGGTCACGGAATGATAGTCACTCATGTCGATTACGATGCTGATGCCTTCTCGTTGAACTCAAATTCGGTGAACGACACGATAGGACACTCGCGTATGACGGTAATCCCCGCCGACGGCGAATACATCAGTTCGTACGATAAAAACAACAAAAGCATCTACACACAAAGCATGGAGGGCGACCCCTTCCCAGGCACATCAAACACCACCGAACTCGACACCATTCCGTGGTACACAGGCAAAGACGGCTCCAAGCCGTTGCTCAACATCGCCGAGAACACATCGGCGGCAAACCCAGGCATCACCTTCGACTACATCGTTCCTAACGACGTGTTCGAAGAGAAAGAAGGAAGTGCCATTGACAGCATCTTCGTCAACGCCATCAACACCGGCAACATGACACTTGAGAATGCTATTGCCACAACATACGCCAACGGCGATTATCTCATCGAGGCTACCGACTTCAACAACGCCAAGATATTATTCGCCGACGCCATAGACATCAGCGAGCGCGACTCTCTGCACCTTAACGTCTTCGCATACGAAGACCTTGACCTGAAAGTGGAACTCGTCTTCGACTACGGCAACAACACATCTAACGGTGTAAAGAGAAACATCAATGCCAATATTGCCGACGACGGCACGGCAAGCATCACCGCAAAGCAATGGAACAACATTGACCTGGCGATAGAGAAACTTGCTCCCGAATCCGCCGACCTCACCAAATTGAAAGGCATCAGCCTCACTGGCGGCAACGGCAAGACACTGTTCCTGAACAACATCTTCTTCTTCGGCGAACTGCCCAACGGCATCTCGGAAATACAGAACGACACAGTTAAGGGCGAAAAGATATACACCATCAGCGGCATGCGTCTCAACCAGAGCCGTGATAGTCTGAAGAAGGGAATATATATCATCAACGGAAAGAAGGTGATTGTTAACTAATCGCATTCCAATTGATGCTTAATCGCGGAGTGATTAGACCCTAATCACTCCGCGATTTGTATATCATTCAGAGTGCGATTCATATATAAAACAGAGTGCGAAAGATATGCTTTCGAGAAGCGAAAGACATTCTCTGGGAAAACAAAAGATATGCTTCCGGAAGTTAGAAGCATATCTTTACGTTTTTATTATCAATACACTCTGGGCCCGAAGATGGATGTGCCGATGCGCACCATTGTTGTGCGGCACTTCAGGGCGATGGGATAGTCGTGGCTCATGCCCCATGAGCGCTCGCAGAACGAGGGGTCGTCGGCGAAGTGCTTGGCCTTCATCTCGTCGAAGAAGTCGGCGGCAAGAGTCATCTCGCGACGTATAATGTCGTCGTCATCGACATTACTTGCCATCATCATAAGCCCGCAGATGCGCACGTTGTGGAGTTGTCTCCACTCTCCGCCGTCAAGCATCTCACGGCATGCGTCAAGCGAGAATCCGTACTTAGTCTCCTCCTCGGCGATGTGCAGTTCGAGGAGCACGTTGATGACGCGGTTGTTCTTCAGCGCCTGCTTGTTAATCTCGCGTAGCAGTTTCATGGAATCTACGGCGTCAATCATGTGGATGTAGGGCGCAATGTACTTCACCTTGTTTGTCTGCAGGTGTCCTATGAAATGCCACTCTATGTCCTTGGGCAGGACATCTACTTTCTGCCTGATTTCCTGCTCGTGGCTCTCTCCGAAGATGCGCTGCCCCTCGTCGTATGCCGCCATGATGTAGTCTGCGGGATGATATTTGCTTACGGCGACGAGTTTCACGCCTTCGGGCAGGTCGTTGAGTATTTTCCTTAGATTCCCCTTGACATCGTAATCCATATCGCTAAGGTGTTATTGTTGCTCGTATTCTGGCTTTTCTTCTGCTTTGTTCTCTGTTTTCTTGTCGGCTCCGGTATATTCGTAAACATCCATTATCTGTGTCTCGGCAAGGCTTGCCACTACATAGTCGCTCATAGTGGTACCCATTACCGCATCAACATTCTTGAGTGCCGACTGTAGTGAACCTCCCTGCACGAGATAGGTAACGGTGGAGCGTTTCTCCTTTCCGCTCTTTTCATCGATGGTTATGAACTGAAGTTTTGCCTTATACCAGCGGTCATCGGCGGGAGCGTCGCTGAAGAAGATTTCTCCATAGGCTGCCGGCTTGATGTCGGTGACGTCGAACTCACCGCTAATATATGCCGACGACTCCTCTGTTATGCGCTGCTCTGCCTCGCTGAAACTGAGGGCGTCAACCACATATTGTTCTGTAACTTTCTTCTGCTGACCGTCTTCCATCATCTTCTCGTAACGGATTTTGGTCTCAAACCATTTAGATGTTCTGCTTCTCATATATGTTTTAAATATCTTGTTATTCAATTTGGAGGGCAAAAGTAATCAAAAATCCACACCGAACCAAATATCTCGCGCCTTTATTTTTAGCAACCATGATTAAAAGCAGATGTGAGCGGGAGAAAAACGGAAATAAAATTTGGTGTTTATTGCAATTAATCGTAATTTTGCAAGCGGAAAGCGAAAATTATACATTTACCAATAAAGTATGCCACAAATATCAGTGCGAGGAATAGAGATGCCCGAATCGCCTATCAGGAAACTGGCACCTCTGGCAGCAGCAGCAAAAAAACGCGGTACACGGGTGTACCATCTGAACATCGGCCAGCCCGACTTGCCTACCCCGAAGGTGGCTCTCGACGCCATAAAGAATGTTGACAGGGATATTCTGGAGTATTCACCCTCACAGGGCTATCTTAGTTACAGAGAGAAACTGGTTGGCTATTATGCCAAGTACAACATAAACGTCACCCCCGACGACATCATCATTACGTGCGGAGGCTCGGAGGCCGTGCTCTTCGCCTTCATGTCATGCCTGAACCCAGGCGATGAGATTATCGTGCCCGAACCAGCCTATGCCAACTACATGGCGTTTGCTATCTCGGCGGGAGCGAAGATAAGAACCATAGCGACCACTATAGAGGAAGGCTTCTCTCTGCCTAAGGTGGAGAAGTTTGAGGAACTCATCAACGAGCGTACGCGCGCGATACTTATCTGTAATCCCAACAACCCTACGGGTTATCTATACACTCGCCGCGAGATGAACCAGATTCGCGATCTCGTGAAGAAGTACGACCTCTATCTCTTCTCTGATGAGGTATATCGCGAGTATATATATACTGGTTCGCCATACATCTCTGCCTGCCATCTGGAAGGCATCGAGGAGAACGTTGTTCTAATAGACTCGGTGTCGAAGCGATACTCAGAGTGCGGCATCAGAATTGGCGCGCTGATAACCAAGAACAAGGAGATAAGGAAGGCGGTGATGAAGTTCTGCCAGGCGCGTCTGTCGCCACCGCTCATCGGACAGTTGGTGGCCGAAGCCTCGCTCGACACTCCTGAGGAGTATATGCGCGACGTTTACGACGAGTATGTGGAACGCCGCAAATGTCTCATCGACGGGCTAAACCGCATACCTGGCGTCTATTCGCCCATTCCGATGGGAGCATTCTACACTGTGGCGAAACTCCCTGTCGATGACTCCGAGAAGTTCTGCCGCTGGTGTCTCGAAGAGTTTGAGTATGAGGGCGAGACCGTCATGATGGCTCCCGCAAGTGGTTTCTACACCACTCCGGGCGCGGGCATCAACCAGGTGCGCATTGCCTACGTTCTGAAGAAGAAAGACCTTGAGCGCGCCCTCTTCGTTCTGCAGAAGGCACTTGAGGCATATCCGGGAAGAACAGACGACTAAACAATGAATTTCCCCCTGTTCATAGCACGCAAGATTTACAATGACAAGGGCGACAAGCATCAGGTGAGCCGCCCTGCCATCCGTATTGCTACGATAGGCGTGGCGATAGGTCTTGCCGTTATGATAATCAGCGTCAGTGTAGTGCTAGGATTCAAGCACACCATTAGGGACAAGGTGATAGGTTTCGGATGTCATATCACCGTTGCCGACTTCCTTGCCCTGCAGGAGGAGCGCCCCTACCCCATCTGCATCGACGACAGCATGATGAATGTGCTTAAAGGTGTCAAAGGCGTGAAGCATGTCCAGCGATACGCCATGAAGCAGGGCATACTGAAAACCGACAGCGACTTCATGGGCGTGATGTTCAAGGGAGTCGCCGAGGAGTATGACACCACATTCATACACCAGAACATGGTGGAGGGCACAATACCAAAGTTCTCGTCGAAGGCAAGCAGCAACAAGATTCTGATATCGAGGATGACCGCCGACAAACTGAAACTGAAACTCGGCGACAAGGTGTTCACTTACTTCATAGACAACAACGACGTAAGGGCAAGGAAGTTCAGCATCGCGGGAATATACCAGACAAACCTTACGCGATTTGACAAGATAATCTGCTTCTGCGACCTATACACCTCGGTGAAACTCAACGGATGGGAAGAGGGACAGGTGAGCGGAACCGAACTTACCGTAAATGACTACAATCTGCTGAAGGAAACAGAAGACGACGTCGTGAGAAAAGTGAACCGCACAACAGACAAATACGGCCAGACATTCTCCTCGTCAACGGTGGAACAGATGAATCCGCAGATATTCACATGGCTCGACCTTCTCGACCTGAACGTATGGATAATACTTGCGCTGATGATATGCGTGGCGGGCATCACCATGATTTCGGGTCTCCTTATTATAATATTAGAACGCACCAACATGATTGGTGTAATTAAGGCGCTCGGCGCAAGGAACCGAACGATAAGGCATACCTTCCTGTGGTTCGCCGTCTTCATCATAGGCAGAGGAATGCTCTGGGGCAACATCGTAGGCATAGGGCTCATTGCACTCCAGCATTACACGGGCATCGTATCGCTCGACCCTTCTACCTATTATGTAAGCACCGTGCCGGTAGAGTTCAATTTCCTTATCATATTGGCCATCAACATTGCAACACTCGTTGTCAGCGTGCTCGCCCTGATAGCCCCCAGTTATCTCATCTCGTTCATACATCCTGCCAAGTCGATGAGATACGAGTAAATACCCGAAGTCCCGAACTCCCTGAACTCCTGAACTCCCTGAACTTCTGAACTCCCCGAACTCCTTGTTCAATTTTTCCGTTTTAATGTTCTCAAATAAGCATAATTGATGCTTATAAGATAAATATGTACATTTAAACAAAAAAAC
>OCTX012280313.1_pt1 | contig 20718 bp, 23 predicted proteins | sample 1539691 | NCBI WGS metagenome assembly OCTX01 (sample SAMN02144231, study PRJEB22623) | gut metagenome | biome: sheep rumen | host: Ovis aries | place: New Zealand
GATCAATGTTTAATAGTAGGTTTGTCATAGCAATATATGGGTTTTAGTTTTCACTCTTCACTCTCCTGCCCGCTCGATGAGTTCCGTGGCTACGAAGTCGGCCTCTCCTCCTTTCTCGGCATGCTGGCCGATGTAGTTGGGGAAGAAGAAAATCTTCAGAACGGCAAACATGATGAATAGTTTGACGAGGATGATGGCCCAGAGGGTCTTCCCCAGTGTCATACTGCGGAAACCGTCGTAGTACAGGTCGAAGGCCCGATAGAGAAATCCGTCTTTTTTCATGAACGTGACTTTTTACTTGGCAAATATAGGCCTTTTTCCTGACATTTCCAAATAAATCCCCGATAAAAATCTTTTTGCGCTCAATACTTGGTTGTTTTTGATTGTTTTTGCTCGTTAGTATTGTCATTTTGGATATTATTGTGTGACTTTGCAGCACTAAATCAAAAGAAAGAATCAAGAAAGTTCCCAAATTAATGTGAAATTATTTTGCCGTTTCTGCCGAATGCAGTAACTTTGCACAAAATTTTGATAAAAGATTGTTATGAAGAGATATTTGCCGTGGATTGTGGGCGGAATTGCCGTCCTGGCACTTGTGGCCGCACTGGCGTGGATGCTGTTCGAGCGTCAGGGGCTGAAGGAAGAGAATCAGGAGTTGCAGGAACTGCGCGAGTTGGCCGAACTGGACAAGCAGGAGATGGAGAACGACTACGAGCGGTTGACGGTGCAGTATGGCGAGATGATCTCGCAGATCAACAACGACTCGCTGATTGCACAACTCACACAGGAGCAACTGCGCACGCAGCAACTGCTGAAGGAACTGAAAGAGGTTAAGACAACCGATGCCCGTGAAATCACCCGTCTGAAGAAAGAACTGGAGACGGTGCGTGCCGTTCTGCGCGACTATATCCGCCAGGTAGACTCGCTCAATCAGGTGAACCAGCAATTGGTGGCCGAGAACGACCGTGTGAAGGACGAGTTGGCCCAGTCGAACCAGGCCAATGCCGGACTGCGCCAGGAGAAGCAGAACCTGACGGAGAAGGTGGCCATCGCCGCCCAACTCGATGCCACGAACATCTCGATGACCATCCTGAACAAGCGCGGCAAGGTGACGAAGAAGATGAAGGACTGCAAGACCATTCAGGTGAACTTCACCATCGCCCGCAACGTGACGGCCGCCAATGGCAACCGCACCCTCTATGTGCGTATCCAGACTCCCGCCGGTAGCGTGCTCACCGAGGGCACCTTCCCCTACGAGAACCGCCAGTTGGAGTACTCGATGAAGCGTGTGGTGGAATATGCCGGCGAAGAACTGCCCGTCACCGCCAACTGGCAGGTGGGCGAATACCTGGAGGGTGGCGAATACCGCGTGAGCATCTTCTCCGACGGCAACATGATTGGCACACGGACTTTTACTTTTAAATAAGAAACGCGAACTTATACTTTTAACTCAGATATAAAGTAATAAAAAAGTATGATGCATCGGAAAATCGTGATGGAGATGAAAGGAAGGGTAAAACGGCTGCTGCCTTTTTGCCTTTTTGCCTTTTTGCCTCTACCCATGCAGGGACAACACCTGTTGACGCTTGACAGTTGCAGGGCGATGTCCTTGCGCAACAACAAGCAGTTGGGCGTGTCGCAACTGAAACAGGAAGTGGCCGCCAACCTCAGGAAGTCGGCCCGTACGAAGTATCTGCCTCATGTCAGCGCAATGGGCGGCTATATGTTCTCAAGCGAGGAGATATCGCTGCTGAACAGCACGCAGAAGGGTGCCCTCTCAAACCTGGGTACCAGTGCCGGGGGAATGCTCCAGGGTTTAGGCACGGGTATGATGACCCAGATGGGCGACTTGCTCGGACAGATGGGTGTTCCCGCTGAGGCTTTGCAGCAGATGTCGGCTGACATGCAGCAGCAGATGCAGCAGAGCGTGGGTCAGGTGGTACCCCCGCTGAATGCCGCCGGCCAGCGCATCGTCGATGCCTTCCGTACCGATACCCGCAACATCTTTGCCGGCAGTGTCATGGTGACACAGCCCGTGTTCATGGGCGGAAGTCTCATTGCTCTCAACCGTCTGGCCGACCTCAACGAGCAGTTGGTCAGCCATTCTGCCGATGCCCGTCGGCAGGCTGTGATGTATGCTACCGACCAGGCTTACTGGCAGGTGGTGTCGCTGAAGCATAAGAAACGTCTGGCAGAGAGTTATCTGGCCCTTGTCAAGAAATTCGACCACGACGTGCAGCGTATGATCGCTGAGGGCGTGGCCACCCGTAGCGACGGCCTGAGCGTCAGCGTGAAGGTCAACGAGGCTGAGATGGCCGTGCAGAAAGTCAACGACGGTCTGATACTGTCGAAGATGCTGCTCTGCCAGATGATGGGCCTGCCTATGAACGATACGATTACCCTGGCCGACGAGGATGCCGAGAATCTGGCTGTGGTCGCCCTGCAGCCGCAGATGGATGTCGAACAGGCCGTCAGCAACCGTCCGGAAATAAAGATGCTCGACAGTTCGGTGGGTATGACTAAGCAGGTGACCAACATCCTCAAGGCCGGCAACCTGCCGCAGGTGGCTCTTATGGGTGGCTATATGGTCAGCAACCCCAGTCTGCAGAATGGCTTTGAGAAGAAGTTCCGGGGCTGCTGGAATGTCGGCGTGCTGGTGCGCATTCCCATCTGGAACTGGGGCGACGTGGCCTACAAGGTGCGTGCCTCTAAGGGTGCTACGGCCATTGCCAACCTGGAGATGCAGGATGTGCGTGAGAAGATTGAGTTGCAGGTCAACCAGAATACGTTCAAGGTGGAGGAGGCCAACAAACGTCTGACAATGGCTCAGAACAACATCGAGAAGGCCAACGAGAATCTACGTACCGCCAACCTTGGCTTCAGCGAGGGTGTCATTGCCACTACTGTGGTAATGGAGGCACAGACGGCCTGGCTGCAGGCCCAGTCGCAACTCATCGATGCCCAGATAGCCGTCAAACTTGCTCATGTGGAACTGAAGAAGGCTGTCGGCGACCTTTAAATAGTCCAATAGAATATAAATAGTCCAATAGAAAGATAAATAGTAAATACGTAAAAAGTAAATATCCCTATGTCTACGCAAGCAAAAAAACAACATCATAATATTCTGTGGGCCATCCTCGGCTTTGCCGCAGTCGTTGTCGTCGTGGCGCTGATTGGTTTCTTTACCCTGGGGCGCGACCCGGAACTCATACAGGGACAGGTGGAAGTCTCCGAATATCGCGTGTCGAGCAAGGTGCCAGGCCGCATACTGGAAATCCGTGTCAAAGAGGGCGACTTCGTCCGTGCCGGCGACACGCTGGCTATTATCGATGCCCCCGAGGTGAGGGCCAAGATGCAGCAGGCACAGGGTGCTGAGGCCGGTGCTTCGGCCTTGGAACAGATGGCGCAGAACGGTGCACGCAAGGAGCAGGTGCAGGGTGCCTTCCAGTTGCTGCAGCAGGCCAAGGCCGGTCTTGAAATTGCCGAGAAATCGTATCACCGTGTTCAGCGTCTGTTCGACGAGGGTGTGGTCAGTGCCCAGAAGCGCGACGAGGCCGAGGCCATGTATAAGGCTTCGCAGGCTCAGGTGAAAGCCGCCCAGAGTCAATACGACATGGCCGTCAACGGTGCCCGTCAGGAAGAGAAGATGGCCGCTAAGGCCCAGGTGGCGCGTGCCCAGGGTGCCGTGCAGGAGGTCAGCGCCTATATCGGTGAGACCGTGCAGGTGGCTCAGATGGACGGCGAGGTGAGCAGCATCTATCCCAAGGTGGGCGAACTGGTGGGCACGGGTAGTCCCATCATGACCATCTCGATGATGAACGACCTGTGGGGCACCTTCAATGTGCGTGAGGACCAGTTGAACGGCATGCAGATAGGCACTGAGTTCACGGCCTTCGTGCCTGCCTTCAATCGCGAGGTGACGATGAAGGTCTACCACATGAAAGACCAGGGCTCGTATGCCGTATGGAAGGCTACCAAGGCCAACGGCCAGTTCGACCTGAAGACCTTCGAGGTGAAGGCCCGTCCGGTGGAGCCCCTTGAAGGGTTGCGTCCCGGCATGTCGCTGATAGTGAAAGAATGAAGCAACTGAGGCAAATATTGCAGGTGAGTCTGCGCGAACTGTCGATTCTGCGCAGGAACCACATGTATCGGTTCTGTATGGTGGCCTTCCCCGTCCTGGTGATGTTCTTCTTTACCTCGCTCATGGACGACGGGCTGCCGACGGCTATGCCTGTGGGCGTTGTCGACCTCGACAACACCTCGACGTCGCGCTCGCTGGTGCAGCGCCTCGATGCCTTCCAGATGTCGCGCGTCGTGGCCCACTATCCGAGCGTGAGCGAAGCCCGGCATGCCATTCAGAAAAACGAGATCTACGCCTTCCTCTATATCCCGAAAGGAACGACCGACGACCTGCTGGCCAGTCGCCAGCCCAAGGTGTCGTACTACTATTCCTATACGACGCTGGCGGCCGGTGCGCTGCTGATGAAAGACATGAAGACCATCTCTACCTTGGGGTCGGCTGCCGTCGGACAGGCCACGCTGCGGGCCAGGGGCTTCACTGACGCACAGATACAGACGCTTCTGCAGCCCATCCGCATCGACCTGCACCAGATAGCCAACCCGTGGACCAGTTACAACTCCTACCTCTCGACGATGATGGTACCGGGCATGATTATGCTGTTCATCTTCCTTATCTCCGCCTATTCGCTGGGCAACGAGGTGAAGTTCAACACGTCGAAGGAGTGGCTGGCTCTGACTGACAACAACATCACGCTGGCCATGCTGGGCAAGTTTCTGCCACAAACACTCATCTGGCTCGCCATTGTCTATGGCTATCAGATTTATGTGTTCTATGTCCTCGGCTTTCCCCATCTGGGCAGTCCGTGGATGATGGTCCTGCTCGGGCTGATGCAAGTACTGGCAGCCCAGGGCTTCGGCATCTTTGCCTTCGGCCTGATGCCCTCGCTCCGCATGTCGATGAGTGTCTGTTCGCTCTGGGCGGTGCTCAGTTTCTCGATGGCCGGTTCCGCCTTCCCGGTGATGGGCATGGACGGTCCGCTGCAGTCGCTGTCGTGGCTGTTCCCCCTGCGCCACTACTACATGCTCTATCAGATTTGCGTGTTCAACGGCTATCCGCTGTTGGAGGCGTGGTTTCATTTCGCCGCCCTGGCAGCCTTTGTTCTGCTGCCGTGGCCGGTAGTCAGGAAAATTAAAAATGCCATGCTCACTTATGTCTACATACCATAGTTTGAACCGAATGCTGCAAGACACCTTCTATATCTGGCGACAGGAGTTCAAGCAGGTGTTCAAGGATGAGGGTGTGCTGATCTTCCTCATCATCGTGCCTTTGGTCTATCCGTTGCTCTACTCGTGGATATATAATAATGAGACGGTGCACGAGGTGCCCGTCGTGGTGGTCGACGATAGCCACACCTCCCTGTCGCGTCAGTTTATCCGCCGGTGTGATGCCTCGCCCGATGTGCGTGTCGCTTTCTACGCCCAGGATATGGACGAGGCCAAGTCGCTCATCAGCCGCCAACTGGTGAAGGGTGCCTACTATATCCCCGGCGATTTCGAGACTAATGTCTATCGCATGCAGCAGGGTGTCATTAGCGTCTATTGCGACATGAGTCTGATGCTCACCTATAAGGCCATCTTCCAGACGGCGCAGTTGGTGTCGCTCGAGATGGGGGCGGAGATCAGGACGAAACTTGGCGGTCACTACACGTCACGCGAAGAGACTATCACCGCCCGTCCCCTCGACTATGCCGACGTGCCCATCTTCAATCCCGCCGGCGGCTACGGATCGTTCATCCTGCCCGGTGTGCTGATGCTCATCCTGCAGCAGACCCTGGTTCTCGGCATCGGCATGTCGGCCGGCACGGCACGCGAGAACAGCCGCTACAAGCAACTCATACCCATCAGCCGTCCCTATCAGGGCGTGTTTCGCATCGTCTTCGGCAAGTCGCTGTGTTATTTCATGATTTATGCCATCATGGGTGTCTGGCTGGCCGTTGTCGTGCCGAAACTGTTCAGTTTTCCGCAACTGGCCACAGGGTGGACGCTGCTGGTGCTGATGCTGCCCTATATTCTGGCCTGCATCTTCTTCGGCATGGTCACGTCGTGCCTAGTCAAGTATCGTGAGAACGTGATGCTGCTCATGGTTTTTATGTCGGTGCCCCTGCTGTTCATGTCGGGTGTGTCGTGGCCGCAGAGCAACATCTCCGGCCTATGGCAGGGCGTGTCGTGGATATTCCCCTCCACCTGGGGCATCAAGGCCTATGTTCGTCTTAACTCGATGGGAGCCTCGCTGAGCGATGTAGCCTTTGAGTTGAACATGATCTGGCTCCTCATGACGTTCTATTTCGCCATCGCCTGCGGTGTCTACCGCTATCAGATCTATCTGACACGGCAGGATGCGCTGGAGCGTTTGCATGCGATGAAGGAGCGGAAGAAGGTGAAGCGAGAATAAGTTTCAATTCTCACTTTTCTTCCGCCTGTTGACCACAGTCACCACGGCTTGTGCCAGATTGATGAAGGCCTGGCCGGTTATCGTGTCAACTCTTGTGGCGGCAGGCTCACCCTCGTCGCCGCTCTCGCAGATGCTCTGTACCAGAGGTATCTGAGCCAGCAGGGGCACGCCCATTTCCTGTGCCAGTTGCTTGCAGCCCTCCTTGCCGAAGATGTAGTATTTGTTCTCGGGCAGTTCGGCCGGTGTGAACCACGCCATATTCTCAATCAGTCCCAATATGGGCACGTTGACCTTCTCGTTGCGGTACATGTCGATTCCTTTGCGGGCATCGGCAAGGGCCACCTGTTGCGGTGTGCTGACGATGACGGCACCCGTGATTGTCAGTGTCTGCAGCAGCGTCAGGTGTATGTCGCTGGTGCCCGGCGGGGTGTCCAGGATGAAGTAGTCCAGTTCGCCCCAGTCGGCATCACCGATGAGTTGCTTCACGGCGCTGGTGGCCATGCCGCCACGCCATAGGGTGGCGGTGGTGGGACTGACGAAGAATCCGATGCTGAGCAACTTCACTCCATACTTCTCTACAGGCTCGATGAGGTCGCGGCCGTCCACCTTGACAGCATAGGGACGGGCATCCTCAACGTGAAACATCTTGGGCATCGACGGACCGAAGATGTCGGTGTCCAGCAGGCCCACCTTATAGCCCAGCCGGGCCAGGGCGATAGCCAGGTTGGCCGAGACGGTGCTCTTGCCTACGCCGCCCTTGCCACTGCTCACGGCTATGATGTTCTTCACGCCGGGCAGCAGGTGGGCATCATCCGGACGGGGCTTTGTCTTGTATTCAGTGGCGATGTTCACTTCCACATCCTGACCGCAGTGGTATTTGATAGCCGCCTCGGCAGCCTTGACGGTCGACTTCAGGAAGGGGTCGGTGTCGCGGGGAAACAGCAGTACTACGCCTACCTTCCAGTTTTTACCGTCTACTGCGGGGTTGAGGGGCGTCACCGTCGGGGTGTCGGCCACCATGTCGCTTTCTACTAGGTTCTTCTTCGTGCCCGCATAAGTTACTGTTGCGAGCGCATCAATAATAAGTTTCGGATATAGTGTCATTGTCTTAATTCTTAATTCTCAACTCTCAATTCTCAACTCTCAACTCTCAATTCTCAAAGATTTGTGAGAATTTATTCCACGACTTGTTCTTCTGGTAGTGGCTCTTCGAACCTCTGGGCACGTAGACGCGGCAGGCGTTGTTGACGACGCCCTTGAACGTGCTGTGGCTGATGTCTGGCGGCAGGGCAGCCATGGTGTGGAGGGTCTTCAGCGAGACGCACTTGGCAAAGGCGTTGCCGCCCACTTTCTTCAGGGCGGCGGGCAACTCCACATGACTCAGGGTGCTGCATTCGCGGAAGGCCGCACTGCCGATGTTGGTGCAGGCAGCCGGGATGACGATTGCCTGCAGCGAGACGCACTGCTCGAAGGCATTGTCGCCAATCTTGGCGATGGCAATCGGCAGGAGGATGCTGCTTAGCGACGAGCAGCCTTGGAAGGCATTGTCGTCGATGGCCTTGATCGACACGGGCAGGTTGACTACGCGCAGGGAGTGGCAGTAGCGGAACATGTCGCTCTCTATCCTTTCGATGAAGCCCTGGATGGTGATGCTGTCGAGCGAGGCGCAGTTCTCAAAGCAGTCGCTGCCTATGTGCTTCGTCATGTTGGGCACCACTAGTGAGCGCAGGCTGGCACAGTTCTCGAAGGCATGGTCGTTGATGCGCACCAGCGACGATGGTAACTCTATTCGCTCCAGCGACTTGCAGTCGAAGAAGGCCTTCGTGTCGATAGTCTTCACCGTCGAAGGCAGTGCGGCTGTGAGCAGGCTCAGACAGCCGGCGAAGGTCTCGTCGCCGATTACTTGCAGGTTGCCGGTGATGGTGGCCTGCTGCAGGTTGGTACAATTGTAGAAGGTCATCTTGCCCATACGGCTAACACTGCCCAGTTCGGCCTGTTGAAGGCTCATACAGTTCATAAACACCTCGTCGCCAAGGCGTGTCACTGTCGGCATGGTGATGGTCTGCAGGCTCTGACAGTTCTCAAAGGCATTGTCGCCTATCTCGTCGATTCGCTCAGGCATCGCGATGGTTGTCAGCATCTGGCAGTCCTTGAAGGCTTCCTTGCCTATCTGGCTGACACCGGCGGGCAGCGTCAGGGTGCGCAGATGGGTGCAACCGGCAAAGGTGTTGTTGCCGATGCGGGTGATGGTGGCTTCCAGGGCGACGCTGTCCATTTGCTCACAGCCGTTGAAGGCATAGACGTCGATGTTGGTCACCGAGGCGGGTATCCGGATGGCCGTCAGTGCCCGGCAACCGTCGAAGGCATGGTTCTCTATGGCCGTCAGCGTCGGCGGCAGTTCCAGTCCGTCGAGACTGGTGCAGCCGTTGAAGGCATAGTCGCCGATGGTCTGCAGCGTCTCGGGCAGCACCACTTCCTGCAGGTTGATACAGCCGCTGAAGCAACTGCGGCCAATCTCAATGGCCGTGGCGGGCAGGGTGATGCGCTCCAGTACCTTGCTGTTGAGAAACATAGCGGCAGGCACCACACCGCCGCGGGTGCGAAACGTCCCCTTGCCTTCTTCTATCGTGGCATCGCTCAGGTCAATCTCCTTCAGCACGGCATCGCCGGCTTTCTTGGGCCTGACGCGGCTGGTCATCTGCTGTATCACCTTGATGTCGCTACCGTTGAGCGGACCGCTGATCTTCAACCGCTCTATGGTGTAGCGGATGCTGTCGGGCAGTTGGGTAGCCAGCAGGCCCACGCTGTCGACGGTGACCTCCGTCTGCTGGGCTGTTGACAGGGTGGGGCAGACGGCTGTCAGTACGATACTTATCAGTAGGTGCTTGATGTTCATAGGCTTTAGTTATTTGGCAGTCTCCAGCGAACTGCGCTTCGTCCGATGGTAACTGCGGTAGTCGTCTAAGGGTATTTCGATGTCCGGCTCCTCCAGCGGTCCTGCTGCGGGCAGGCGGAATCTCAGGTATTTGATGTTCAGGCCGCGCTCCAGCCACATCTGCTCGTAGTAGGTCTGTATCGACCGGGCCTTGGCGTAGTCGGCAGTGTCGTTGTCGGCGGCATACAGGTCGGTGGTCTTCTGCACTACGGGCAGACCGTTGCGGCTCACCAGAGCGTCGGTGTAGGTGAACAGAAAGTTCGAGTCGGTCTTCAGGTGGATGGTGCCCCCGTCGGTCAGGAAATGGCGGTAGCGCTCCAGGAAGTAGGTCGAGGTGAGGCGCTTGCGCGGGTTCTTCATCTGCGGGTCGCTGAACGTGAGCCATATCTCCTGCACCTCGTCGCGGCCGAAGAAACGGTCGATGATCTCAATGTTGGTGCGCAGAAAGGCTACGTTCGTCAGTCCCTGCTCCAAGGCCAGGGTGGCACCGGTCCACATACGGGCTCCCTTGATGTCGACGCCGATGAAGTTGCAGCCGGGGTTCTGCTTGGCCAGTTCCACCGCATATTCGCCCTTGCCGCAGCCCAGTTCGAGCACGATGGGGTTGGCGTTCTTGAAGTATTGTTCGCGCCAATGGCCGCACATGGCGAACGGCACGTCGCTCACCACCGAGTAGGGGTACTGAAAGACGTTCGCGTAGGTCTCCATGTCGGCAAACTTGGCCAGTTTTCCTTTGCTCATGTTTTGCTATTCTTGCCTTTGGTGCTGCAAAGTTACGCTTTTTCTTTCAATTTTCCAAATAATGTTGTATCTTTGTGACCATGCGACGATTTGTGATCCATCTTCGGTCGTAAAGTGCCATACTTTCGGGTCGAAGATGGCGTTCCTTCGGTTTCTCTATTAAGTACTTTGGACAGTAGGACAGTAGTTTTTATAAAGTTATCGCGTACCGCACACATGCGCGCGGTACGCGATAGGATTTTTGCAAATTGTACTGTCCTACTGTCCTACTGTCCTGCGTCGGGACTCGTCCGTACGGTCATTCATGCTCCGCCGGTGCGCTTGTGTCTGTTAGTAGGAGAGCATGGACAGCGACTGGAGCAGCGTCTCGGAGTTCTTCTTGCGGGTGGCACCCATGATGAGGAAGATGTCGATGAGCCACCAGACCCAGAACAGCGTGCCGCAACTGATGGTGCCAACGATGATGAAGACCAGCAGTTTGCCTACACCCATGCCGATATCGCCGATGTAGAAGCGGTCGACGCCCAGTTCGCCAACGATGATCGAGAGGATGATGGCCAGAGTGGGATCTTTAAGATTGGCAAAATATACGGCGGCCTGGCTGTACTCCATGTCAAGCAGACGCTCACGGATGGTCTCGATATACTCCGGTGCCAGTTTTGAACTGTTCATCATGATCAGTTGATCGGCTTGCTTCTGTTCCATAATGCTATGTTTTTATTTGTTTTTACATGATTTTGGCTACAAAGTTAATCAAAATAATCGAAACCGCCAAATAATATGATAAAAAAAAACGCCCCGACGATGCAGGGCGTTTCTTTTTGTTTTGTCGGAGACAGATCAGATCTGCTCCAGAATCTTGTTGAGGTTAATCTGCTGGGCTCTCTTTTTGGCGGTGAAGATGTCGATGAGCCACCAAATGCCACAACCACCACAGGTGAACCATTTGCAAATGCCCATGCCGATTTCGCCTAGATAGAGACGATCCCATACGGTGAGGATAGCCAGAATGAGGGCGATAGTGGGGCTCTTGAGATTGGAGAATGCGGCTGTCGCTGCACCCTGGTCGGCATTAGCAAGACGCTCGCGGATGGTGTCCATGTCCTCGGGGGCGATTTTGTCAGCATTTACGGACAAAAACTGTTCAATTTGTTCTGTTGTCATAGTTCTAATTGTTTTAAAGGGTTAATAATGATGTATTACAAATGACTCTATATTTCAAGTATGTTCCTAATGACGGTCCAGCCCGTAACAAGAACGAGCATGGTCATCACCATCTCTTTTCCTTCCAGTATACGCTTCCATCGCTGTTTCCTTTCACCGGTGAGGAGCAGGTTCTCAACGCCGAAGAGTATCATGTAGGGTATGAAGACGATCAGGATGTAGTTATATTGGATGGCCTCGAGAAACCGGCCGTGCAGGAAAGCATGGATAAACCGCTGCATCCCGCACCCTGAACAACTCCAGCCCGTGATGGCTTTGAATACGCATTTGGGCGCAACTGATGTCTCTGTCGGGTTGAAGATGTAGAGCAGCACCAACACCGTGATCACACCCAGCGTGCCCAGGATTAGTGCAACAGTCTTCAGGACCCTTTTGCTCATCTCCGCATGATTAGTTGAGTGCTCCGGTGAAGTAGAGGATGACGTAGATGAAGTTGCAGATGAAACTCAGACCAATCAGTGCAGACGCAATGATGTTGTAGAGTTTGGCTTTCTCTGAGGCATCCTGTGCCTGTGTGATGCCCGTTTCGCCCATGGCGACGAACTTGCCCACGTCGTTTGACTTCAGCAGGGCCATGATAGCCAGTACGAGTCCGATGATGCCGCAGCATCCGCAGCAGAGCACGCCCAGTACGATGTTGATGATGGACCAGATTTTGTAGTCCTGTGGGGCAGCGATGTAGCCCGTGTCTTGATACTGATAATCCATATTTCTTTTAGTTTTAAATGTTATAGAGGTTTCTTACGACAAACCAGATGAAGAATGTTACGATATAGAAGTGTATGAGATAGCGATGCTCAATCACAGCCTCAGCCTTCTTTTGCCATTTCCCGTGCAATGCCCATTTCTCGACGATGACCGCTATCAGGTAGGGCAGGGCAAACACTAGCCAGTAATTATAGCCCAACGCTTCTGCTATTCGTCCGTGCAACAGTGCGTGGATGGCTCGTTGGAAACCACACCCCGGACAACTCAGCCCAGTGAGCAGTTTAAAGGGGCATTTCGGCATCAGTTGATGGTCGACGGGATTCAGTACATAGAGTACAGCCAGGGTGATGACGCATGCCGCGACTACCGCTATGGCTCGTTTCTTCGTAGACACAGAACTGTTTTAACTGGCAGCGGCTATGACGAAGATGATGATGTAGAACAGGATGTACAGAATCCATACGACAGCGCTGGCGCCAATGCCGATAAGGCTCCACTTCTTTGCCTGCGCCGCTGACTCAACAGCCTGGTCGTACATGCCCATGTTGTATTGGTTGTTTACATCGTTTGCCTTGATGATGGCATAGATGCCTGCCGGCAGACAGCAGCATGCCGTGCAGAAGATGGCCAGGATAAGGTTGTTGTCCGGTTTGGCGGGAGCGTAATAGCCTTGATTTGTTTCCATAATTCAAAATCGGTTATTTCTTGTTGATAGTTCTATTCAATAACCACACTGGTCCAGCCGTGCTTGTCTTCAATCTCGCCGTACTGGATGCCGCGCAGGGTGTCGTAGAGTTTCTTGGAGATGGGGCCGGGCTGTGCGCCGAAGTCGTAGCGCTTGCCGGTCTCCAGGTCGTCGATATAGGAGATGGGTGAGATGACGGCTGCCGTTCCGCAGGCTCCTGCCTCTTCGAAGGTCGAGAGTTCTTCCTCGGGAATGGGACGGCGCTCTACCTTCAGTCCCAGGTCTTCGGCCACCTGCATCAGCGAGCGGTTGGTGATAGAGGGGAGAATAGAGGTAGACTTTGGGGTGATGTAGGTGTTGTTCTTGATGCCGAAGAAGTTGGCAGCGCCACACTCGTCGATGTATTTCTTCTCTTTAGCATCGAGGTAGAACTCGCAGGCGTAGCCTTTCTCGTGGGCCAGGTTGTTGGCGAAGAGGCTGGCAGCATAGTTGCCGCCCACCTTATATTTACCGGTGCCGAGGGGAGCCGAGCGGTCGTAGTCGCGGATGATGACATAGGGGTTGGAGGCAAAGCCGCCTTTGAAATAAGGGCCTACGGGCGTGACGAAGATCATGAACAGGTATTCCTTGGCGGGATGGACACCCACCTGGGCACTGGTGCCGATGAGCAAGGGACGGATGTAGAGGGTGGCTCCGCTCTCGTAGGTGGGTATCCACTCCTGGTTCAGGCGCACCACCTTGTTGACCATCTCGGTGAAGAGTTCCGTGGGCACTTCGGGCATCATGATGCCGCGGCAGGTAGACTGCAGACGCTCGGCATTGTCTTTCACACGGAAGGTGCGCACCTTGCCGTCCTTGCAGCGGTAGGCTTTCAGACCCTCGAAGGCCTCCTGTCCGTAGTGCAGGCAGGTGGCTGCCATGTGCAGTTTGAGGTATTCATCGGAGCATACTTCTATTTCGCCCCATTGTCCGTCGCGATAGTAACAGCGTACGTTATAGTCTGTCGGCCTGTAGCCAAACGATAGATTTTTCCAGTCTAAGTCTTTCATCTTAATTTACTATTTTCTTTAAATGATGATGCAAAGATAGGCAAAAAACTAATAACTTGCAAGTTTTTCTAACTTTTTTCTAAAATTTTCTTGATTTCGCTGTCAGTTTTGTTCAGTTTCGCCTTGCATTGTTCAATGAGGTGCTGTGCTTCCTTGAGTTGTTGTGCCAGTTCGTCGACCGAGAACTGTCCGTTCTCCATCTTGCTGACGATGGCTTCGAGTTTGGCTAATGATTCTTCGTATGTCATAACGGTCTTGGGTATTAAGTGTCTGATGAAGTGTTGACGACGGTAGAGGTCAGACAGCCTTTGGCCAGTCGGGTTTGCAGAATGTCGCCCTGCTTTAGTCCGTCGGTCGATTGCAGTACCTTTCCGTTGTGGAGGGTGATGCTGTAGCCGCGTTTGAGCAGCAGGTCGGGGTTCAGGCTGCCGGCACGCTGTTCGAGCAGTTGCAGCCGGTGCTGTTCGGTCTGTAGCCGGCTGGCAGTCATCGCCGGCAGTCGGTCGGCAAGTCTCTCCACCCTGAGGCGTTCTCTCTCAGTTTGTCTCTGTATGATGGTGATGACGGTCTGACTCAGTCGGTCAAGCAGAGCCTCTTGTCTTGTCCTGACAAGAGAGAAGAGGGTGGGGATGCGTTCGGAGAAGCGGGCCAGCCGTAGTCGCTCGTTCTCCAGACGGTTCTGTGCCAGCCGGGTAATGCGCTCGCTGCTTGTCGTGATGCGTTGCAGCGTGTCGTCCAGGAGGGTGATGAGCATCTGGGCCGCAGCGGTGGGTGTTTTTACGCGGGTATTGCTGACCATGTCGAGGATGCTCTCGTCGCGGTCGTGGCCGATGCCGGTGATGACGGGCAGTGGAAACTGGGCAACATTCTCCGCCAATGCCAGTGTGTCGAAACCTGATAGGTCGGCTGTGGCTCCGCCGCCCCGGATAATGACCACGGCGTCAAAATCGTTGACACTCTCGAAAATTTTGTTAAGGGCAGCGATGACGCTCTGTTCTACCTGTTCACCCTGCATGATGGCCGGGAACAGCCGTGTTTGGAATGCGTAAGGTGAGTCGGCCAGTTGATTGACGAAGTCGCCATAGCCGGCGGCCGTCTCGCTGGAGATGACGGCAATGCACAGCGAGAAGGGTGAGAGGGTAAGGCCTTTCTGCAGGTCGAAGATGCCCTCGGCCTTCAGTTGGCGAATAATCTCCTGTCGCCGGCGGGCCATGTCGCCCATGGTGAATGTCGGGTCGATGTCGGTGACGATCCACGAGAAACCGTAGGTCTCGTGAAACTGTGCATAGACCTTCAGCCGTACTTTTAGTCCGGCGTGCAGGCTCTGTCCGGTGGTGCGTTCGAAATAGGGAGCCACCATTGTCCATGTGCTCTGCCAGCATTTGGCCGATGCCCGTGCGATGGGGGTGTTCGAACGGTCGTCTTTCTCTACCAGTTCCATGTAGCAGTGGCCTCTGCTCGTGCGGCATTCCGACAGTTCGGCTTCCACCCAGTACTCTCTGTTGAGTGTCTGTTCAACAACCTGTCGCACCAGACGGTTCAGTTCGTATAATGATAATGTTTCCATTTCTTTTTATTGGCCTTTGGCCTTCGACCGTGTTATCGGTCATCCTTTATCAGGTGCCGGAAATCGGGCATGCCGTATCCGAAGATGTTTGTAGGACAGTTGTGCTGGTCGGCGCAATGGCGCACCATGTCGATAATCTCCAGTGCGGTCTTGTCGGGGAAGGCCTGCCAGAGACAGGCCACCAGGCCGCAGACGAGGGGGGTGGAGAACGAGGTGCCCATGTCGTAGACCAGTGTGCCGCGTCCGGAAATAAGGGCCACCGAGGCTCCCAGTGCCACCACATCGGGCTTGATGCGCCCGTCTTGCGAGGGTCCGATGCTGGAGAAGGGGGCCAGGTTGTGCTTGCGGTCGATGGCACCCACGGTCAGTATGTCGCGGGCATCGGCCGGTACGCCGATTTTTTTCCACTGTCCCATGCCGGCGTTGCCGGCGGAATTGCAGAGTACGATGCCCTTCCGGGCCAGTAGAGAGGCACTCCGGGAGATGAATGCTGTGTTGCCGTCGAGGTCTTGCAGGCGGTAGTCGTCGTTGTCACCGTCGTAGTCGTAATAGCCGAGCGACGAGTTGATGATGTCAGCCCCTACGGAGTCGGCCATCTCTGCCGCCATCGTCCAGTAGTCTTCTTCGATGGGCTGTTCGGTGGCCGGGTCTTCGCATCTGAAGAGCCAGAAGAAGGCGTCAGGGGCCGTACCGATGGCTACCTCGGGTGCATAGGCTCCGATGGCCGAGAATACCTTGGTGCCGTGGTCGATGGCATGGAAGGGGGAGACGTTCCGGGGCTTCTTGTTTTTGGCTTTGGCCGACGGCTGAGGCATTGGAGGGGTGACAAAGTCGTGAGTGCCCAGTATTCTTGCTCGTTGAAGGGCGGGGATGCGGTTGTAGTTTTGGAAACCGCCGTCGAGGATAGCGATGGTCATGCCGCGACCTCTGAAGCCCGCCTCGTGGAGGCTTACGCCGCCCATTGCCTCTATCTGATGCCGCATGGCTCCGTAGGGCTCGTTCCTTATTGAATCCCACAGGTTGAACTCTTCGTGCACATTCCAGATGATGTCGCCTGCCGGTTCGATAGAGTCAGGGGCGACGAACACACAGCGTGAGTCCCTGACCAGTGGCAGGCGGCACAGCGAGTCGAGCAGCAGCGAGTCGGCCGAGCGCACCAGCACGGTGTTCTGCCAGCGGCTGGTGCCGATGACCTGGCAGCCGGGGCGCACAAACTGTCGGATGTAGGCTTTGCAGACCGGGATGTCGGTGGAGTCGACTGTCAGCCGCTGTCGTTCCCTGCGGTGCAGACTCTTGCTGCTGAGGAAGCGGCGGGGAGCGTCGAGCGAATATTCCGTACCAGCCTTGTCGCGCAGATAATAGCGGTAGACAAAAGTCTTCGGCTCCGGATTCTTCACCTTGTTGGTACGTGCTGCTGCCGGCAGCAGCACGGCCAGTAGGGTTAGCAGTAGTATGTTTCGTAGCATAAATGTGTGCAGTCTTTCGGTTTCTGTCGACAAAGGTATGTATTTTTTTCTGAACGGCCAAATTCCTGTTCATCTTTTCTTTGGCGGTTTCATTTTTTCTTTGTACCTTTGCAACGTGAATATGGATAATAAGCAGAAAGCGCTGGAACTGGGACAGAAGCCTGTAGGCCAACTGCTGTGGCAGTATGCTCTGCCTGCTATAGTGGCTATGACGGCCTCGTCGCTGTACAACATCATCGACCGGGCGTCAATAGGACAGGTGGTGGGTGCTGATGCCATCAACGGCCTGTCGGTGACGTTTCCGTTTATGAACCTCAGCGGCGCTTTCGGGGCTGCCGTGGGTGTGGGCGCGTCGACCTGTATCAGTGTCAAACTGGGACAGCGCGACTATCAGACGGCAGAGCATCTGCTGGGCAATACGGTGACCCTCAACCTCATCGTGGGTTTCCTGTTTATGGCCGTCTGCCTGATTTTTCTCGATCCGATACTCCGTTTCTTCGGAGCCAGTGAGGTGACGCTGCCCTATGCCCGCCGCTTTATGGAGATTATTCTGGCGGGCAATATGATCACCCATATGTACTTCGGCATGAATGCCGTGCTGAGGGCTTGCGGAAAACCGCGCCATGCGATGTATGCCACGCTCTTCACGGTGCTGATGAACATCGTGCTGGTGGTCTGCTTCGTGTGGTGGTTCCGATGGGGCATCCGTGGCGCGGCAGCGGCTACTGTCATCTCGCAGACGATGGCCCTGTGCTGGCAGATGTGGATACTGTCCGACCGACATGAACTGCTGCATCTGAAACGGGGCATCTACCGGCTGAAGGCCTCGCTGGTGAAGAATATCATATCCATCGGTGTGTCGCCATTTCTGATGAACGTAACGGCCTGCGTCATCGTGATATTCATGAACCGCCAATTTCGCGACTATGGAGGCGACATGGCTGTAGGAGCCTATGGCATTGCCAATACATGGGGCATGCTGTTCTTTATGTTTGTCATCGGCATCAACCAGGGCATGCAGCCGATAGCGGGCTATAACTTCGGGGCAAAGAAATACGACCGTATGATGCGCTGCCTGAACCTGGCCATCCTCTCGGCCACGGCCGTGATGACCTTTGGCTGGCTCCTGGCCATGCTGTTTCCCGGGGCCATGGCCATGGTGCTGACCCACGATGCAGAACAGGTGCGGCTGTCGGCCATAGGCATCCGCATCAATATGCTGCTGTTCCCGCTCATCGGCTTCCAGGCGGTGGTGACCAACTTCTTCCAGTGCATCGGACGGGTGAAGATAGCCATTTTCCTCTCACTCTCCAGACAGTTGCTTTTCCTGCTGCCCCTCATCTTCGTGTTGCCGCTCATCTGGGGGCTCGACGGTCTGTGGGCTTCGCTGCCGGCCAGCGATGGCATCGCAGCACTCGTGGCATTCTTCGTGATGTGGAAATATATGCGTGAGTTTAAAGTAAAAAAGACATGAAACGGATAGGCATCATCAGCGATACGCATAGTTACTGGGACGACAAGTATCTGCACTACTTCGAACCCTGCGACGAGATATGGCACGCCGGCGACATCGGCAGTGTGGAGGTGGCTGAAAAACTGGCAGCCTTCCGGCCGCTGCGGGCCGTCTGCGGCAACTGCGACGGTGGCGACCTGCGACTGATGTATCGTGAGTTGAACCGTTTCCGCTGCGAGGATGTCGACGTGCTCATCAAGCATATCGGCGGCTATCCCGGCCACTACGACCCGTCGGTCAGAGGCCTGCTCTATGCCAGCCCGCCCCAACTGTTCATCGCCGGACATTCGCATATACTGAAAGTGAAATACGACAAGACGCTCAACCTGCTGCACATCAATCCGGGGGCGGCCGGACTGCAGGGCTGGCATCGCGACCGGACGCTTGTCAGACTGACCATCGACGGCACGGCGATGAAAGATTGTGAAGTCATAACGCTGGAAGATCCGAGAAAACAATGGATGGGATAAAAGAATGGACAAAGGAACTGGCCCTCGACACAATAGTTGCCACTGTTGTGACGTTACTAGTATATATAATAGGAATAATCGCGGGGGCGAAAACGTCGTGGGACGATGCCGCGCAGACGTTCATCATGAGTTTCCTGATCATGTTTGTGTTAGGTGTTTATCGAAAAATAAAAAAGCAATAGTACAATGAGAACAATCGTCATTACAGGTGGTGCAGGCTTCATAGGAAGCCACGTGGTGCGCCTTTTCGTGAACAAGTATCCGGACTATCATATCGTCAATCTGGATAAGTTGACATACGCCGGCAATCTGGCTAATCTGAAGGATGTCGAAGACAAACCCAACTACGAGTTTGTGAAAATGGACATCTGTGACTTCGACGCTTTCTATCAGTTGATGCAGGACAAACGGGTCGACGGCATCATCCATCTGGCCGCAGAGAGCCATGTGGACCGAAGCATCAAAGACCCCTTCACCTTTGCACGTACCAATGTGATGGGCACGCTCAGCCTGCTGCAGGCTGCCAAACTCTATTGGGAGAGCCTGCCTGAGAAGTATGAGGGTAAGCGCTTCTATCACATTTCAACCGACGAGGTGTACGGTGCTTTGGAGTTGACTCATCCCGACGGCATCGAGCCGCCGTTTACGACAACCGCTTCGTCTGCAGAGCACCATCTGGCATACGGCGACAAGTTCTTCCTGGAGACCACGAAGTATAACCCGCACTCGCCCTACAGCGCATCGAAGGCATCGAGCGACCACTTCGTGCGTGCCTTCCACGACACCTATGGCATGCCTGTCGTAGTTACCAACTGCTCGAACAACTACGGACCCTATCAGTTCCCTGAAAAACTGATTCCGCTGTTCATCAATAATATCCGCCACCGCAAACCGCTGCCTGTCTACGGTCAGGGACTCAACGTGCGCGACTGGCTCTTCGTCGAAGACCATGCCCGTGCCATCGACCTTATCTTTCACAAGGGTAAGATAGCCGACACCTATAACATCGGCGGTTTCAACGAGTGGAAGAACATCGACATCATCAAGGTGGTGATTAATACTGTCGACCGTCTGCTGGGACGTAAGGAGGGCGAGGACATGGATCTCATCACCTACGTCACCGACCGTGCCGGACACGACCTGCGTTACGCCATCGACTCTACCAAACTGCAGCGCGAACTGGGCTGGGAACCGTCGCTCCAGTTCGAAGAGGGCATCGAGAAGACCGTACGCTGGTATCTCGACAACCAGGAGTGGCTGGACAACGTCACCTCGGGCGACTACCAGAAGTATTATGACAACATGTATAAAAACCGCTAATAAATATGTGCCATGAGTTTCCCCCTCATGGATTCCTGACTAAGATGAAGAAAATATTGCTTTTAGGCTCAGGTGAACTGGGCAAGGAGTTTGTGATTGCCGCCAAACGTGCCGGCCAGTATGTCATCGCTTGCGACCGTTATGATCAGGCACCTGCCATGCAGGTGGCCGACGAGCGCGAGGTGTTTTCTATGCTTGACGGCGATGCCCTCGAAGCAGTGGTGCGCAAGCACCAGCCGGACCTCATCGTGCCGGAGATCGAGGCCATCCGTACGGAGCGCCTCTTCAAATTTGAGGAAGAGGGCATCCAGGTCGTTCCGTCGGCTCGTGCCGTCAACTTTACAATGAATCGTCGTGCCATCCGCGACCTCGCTTCGAAGGAACTGGGACTGCGTACTGCAAAGTATTTCTATGCCAAGACCTTCGACGAGTTTAAAAAGGCTGCCGACGAGATCGGCTTCCCCTGTGTCGTCAAGCCACTGATGTCCAGTAGTGGTCACGGCCAGAGTTATGTACATAACGACGACGAGTTGGAACAGGCATTCCGCGAGGCCATGGAAGGCTCGCG
>OCTX012049469.1_pt1 | contig 20716 bp, 20 predicted proteins | sample 1539691 | NCBI WGS metagenome assembly OCTX01 (sample SAMN02144231, study PRJEB22623) | gut metagenome | biome: sheep rumen | host: Ovis aries | place: New Zealand
TGGCGGATGCTGAAAGTGTCCCTTGAAAGAGCGGAGAGTGGTACGAACGGCATTACAGACATTGAAAGCAGTGAGAAAGTTGTCAAGACAATCGGTCTGTTCAATATTTTTGCAAATGGCGATGCCAATCTCCGCAAGGAGTCGTTGGAACGCTATTGTGAACTAGCACTTGGGATTGAATGTCCTGGCGATGTTATCAAAAAGCTGGAAAACGCCAAGATAATTCGTTTTGCGGGATATAAACAACGCTATATTCTGTTTGAAGGAACTGATGTTGACATAGAGTATGAGCTGAATAAGGCAGCCTCTGTCGTACCAGAGGTGATAGTTTCTGCAGATAGTTTGAGACCCTATTTCAAGGAAAGGGTAGTGCTTGCCAATTCCACCTATCACAAGACTGGGTGTCCCCGTTATTTTGAGTTTGTTCTGTCAAATGGCGGAGTTCCAACCGAGCAGAAACCTACAGGAGACATAGACGGCTTTGTGGCATTGACATTCCCCCAAAATAAAGAGGAGAAAGAGACAATTATCAAATCTTCGGAGGTAGATAAAAGAGCGATTGTTTACGTGATGTTTAACAATAACGAAAGGTTACGTAATCGCTTGACTGAAATTTCCAAGTTGAGTTACCTAAAACAGGTAATTGGCGTGGAAGACCACGTAGCCCTTAGTGAGATAGAACATCAAATACAGTATGAGGTTTATTCACTTGACTTAGAGTTGAACCAGTCTTTATATGATGTATCAGACAAGGTTACTTGGGTATACCGAGGCAAGATTCAAGCTGTTTCCAGCATGCGCCAGTTTTACGGCTTGCTCGGAGAAGTATGTGACGATGTATATGGAGAAACCCCGGTTGTGAGATGCGAGATGCTGAACAAGGAAAAAGTAGGAGCCACTATTTCCAAAGCCAGGTTGACACTGCTGAAGGCCATGTTGAGCAGTGCGGATAAAGAAGATTTGGGACTTGGTGATAAATATCCGCCAGAGAAAACCATCTACAATATTGTGCTGAGACAAAATGGCATCCATAGATGGAATGACGGAGAAACGACATTTGGGCTGTATGCTCCTACAAATCTTCAAGTTCTACCTCTTTGGCAAGCCTGTGAGAGTTTTCTGGAAAGTACGAAGGAAAAGAAGCGCAGGTTAACCGATTTGGTTAAGATATTACAAGAAAGCCCTTTTAAATTAAAGCAGGGACTCGTGGATCTTTGGGTACCAATGTTCATGATTGTAGAACAGTCGAAATATGCCCTGTTCAACAATGGTAAATATATACCCTATCTGACCGGGGAGTTGTTAGAACTCCTACCGAAGAACCTGAAAGATTATTCTATAAAAGCTTTTTCGCAAGACAACATCAGCAAGGAGATATTTAACAAGTATCGTGAGTTTCTGCGGAAACCTGGAAGCGAATTTATTGAAAAGGATACGTTCAATAATACCTATAATCAGTTTTTTATCTTTTATAGGAGCCTGAATGACTATTCAAAGCAGACGAGAAAATTCGACAGCCCTTATACAGCAAAGTTCCGTGATATATTGGCTACGGCTACTGACCCGGAGAAGGCCATCTTTGAGGATTTGCCGGAAAGTTTGGGCCTTACAGGAATTTTGAAAGAAAACCCTAAGGCCTGTGATAGTTTTCTGGAGCAGTTAAGAACTTCAGTTCACGAGCTGGTAGTATGCTATGATGTCTTTATAGACCGAATTGAAGCAAGCGTGGTAAAAGCTCTGGGATTAACGGGGGATTTCCCGGATTATAAGATTGAACTTGAAAAAAGATACCTTCATGTTAAAAGAGGTCTGCTGCCACAAAAGACTTTGGCCTTTCTTCAGCGTGTATTATCCCCTGCAGGAACCAAAAAGGAGTTTTATGAGAAAATAGGCAGTCTGATTTTTGACAAATCACTTGTGAATATCACAGACGGAGAAGAAGATTATCTGATTGATAATATCCTATATTTGTTTCGCGAGCTTGACAATTACGTTGAGATTTCTGACTATGATGAGACTAAAAATGAGGTGTACAATTTTGAGATGGTCTCTAGTGGAGGGAAGAATGTGAGACGAAAAACAGTGGTGCTTACCAAGACTCAAGCAGCCAGGACGACCTTATTGGAAGAGAAGATAGAAAAAATACTTACCGGGCACAAAGAGGAGGACACAGCAGTTTTACTGCACTTGCTGAGTAAGAAGATGAAGGAGGACGAACATGAAAGTTAGGCATATACTAGGAATATCCGGTGGTAAAGACAGTGCGGCTCTGGCTATCTATCTGAAAGACCGCTATCCTCAAATACCGTTCGAGTTTTACAATTCCGATACAAAGTGTGAGTTAAAAGAGACTGAGACGCTCATCAGCAGGTTGGAGAACTATCTGGGTGGTATTACAAGACTTGTGGCGGCAGAGGGAACACCAGAAAAGACACCCTTTGACCATTTTTATAAGGTATACGGAGGATATCTGCCTTCGCCGCAGGCCCGCTGGTGTACCCAAAAGATGAAACTGGAAAAAATGGAGGAATTCGTAGGAGAAGCTCCTACTATTTCCTATGTTGGTATTCGCGGTGATGAAGACAGGGAGGGTTATGTTTCCACCAAACCCAATATTCAAAGTATCTTTCCCTTCCGTCGGAATATCTGGAGCATGGATGTGATAAATCGTTTATTCCAGAATAAAAACATTTCTTTGTTAGGGAAAATATGCAGAGAGTTCTGCCCAACGGAGTATCTGAATGATTTTCTGAAGGTGGTTGAGACACCAACCAGTAAGGACTTCTACTTTTCCAAGAAAACAAATGCACTGCTTGATGTCAGTGTGAAGACCTTCAACCATATCGTTTTTGAGTTTTTGAAGACGACGGAACTCCCTGTGGGACAATTAGAAGAGTTTCCTCTCATTGACAATGAAGATGTCATCGTAAAGGATGATGTGTTCAGAATCCTTAGAGAGAGTAAGGTGGGAGTACCGTCCTATTATGACCCTATACCATTTGTGGTGGATGGTCAGACAGGTTACTACAACCGTAGCCGTTCGGGCTGCTATTTTTGCTTCTTTCAACAGAAGATAGAATGGATATGGCTTTATGAGCAGCATCCAGACCTTTTCAAGAAAGCTATGGAGTATGAGAAAGACGGATATACCTGGAATCAGGGAGAGAGTCTTGCTGACCTCATACAACCTGAGCGTATACGAGAGATAAAACTAGATGCTTTACGGAAACAAGAAGCCAGGAAGACACAAGGTTGCCGTCTGGCAGATAATGTTGACGATGATGCATTTTGCGCGAATTGCTTTATATAGTAGTTAAGATAAATCTGAAGTTATGGAATACAAAGTAGAGACTATTGACATTCGTGAGTTGCTGCGTTTAATCAAGGATAAGAAGCTGAATCTTCATCCTGATTACCAGCGAAATTTTATCTGGTCGCCCAAAGAGCAAAAAATGCTCATTAAGACGATAGATGACGGGTACCCCTTACCAAACTTTTTCTTTGAGCAGAAGGAAGATGGAACGTATGATATGGTCGACGGGCAGCAGCGCGCAATGACTATCTTGAAGTATTATAATGATGAATTCAAGGACCTGGATAACAAGTACTTCAGTGAGAAGGACAAGGATAGATTCTTGTCATACATACTTGCAGTTATAGTTTTATCCAAGGTTAACCAGAATCAAGAGAAGACGATTGAGAATTTCTATTTTCTAGTCAATAAACAAGGAGAGCATTTAAATCCAGCAGAAATCAATAAAGCCAGATATTATAATTCTGATTTCCTTAGTCTTGTAAATTCCATAATGGAAGAACAAATGCTGATAGACTTGGATATCTTTACATCCGCAGCCGTAAAGAGGATGAATGACCGGAGTCTTATAGAAGAGGTTGTTGCCTATCTGTTCAAAGGTATTACGGACAAGCGTGACGCTGTAGAGGAACTGTTCAAGAACGAGATGAAGGAAGAAGAAATCCATGAGAAGAAAGCGCTGTTTATGTCTCGTCTGGAACGTATACACAAACTGAATGACATTTATCCTTTGAAGAACAGCCGTTTCAAACAGAGAAATGACTTTTATACGTTGTTTACATTTGTTGATAAACATTTTGAGGAAAGCGATGAAGTGCTTTCGTATCAGTATAGAGTGATGATTATGCTGGATCAGAACCAGTTTATCAGACCCTCAAATGATGATTGTGAATTGTTTAAGTCGTATGCAATTAATTGTGTTACACAGTCGAATTCAAGGGATGCAAGACAAAAGCGTTTAGAGATTTTAGATGAGATTCTCTGTAATACAGCACCAGTGCCAGCAGAAGGTTATTATGCTCTGTCGTGTGAATATATTGCGGATGAGTACGGACTCGACGAACTGGATTTAGTCCAGGTGGGTGATTATTATCTGTATGATTTATCTCAGTTGGAAGAATAATGGTAGATGTATTGTATTTTTACACTGAGACAGAGGATAGCAAAAAATACCCTTTGTTGAATGGCATGGAACCTTCAAAAAACCTCATCAACATAGATGGTGTTGACTATTACATGGGCCCCCTCAATCCAGCAATAGAAGGCAATAAGGGTGGCAATTCGTATGTATATAAGTTATATCCGATGACGGATTATGAAAACGGAATAGAAGAACCAGCGTGTATTATCAAGATATCAAAGAATAAAGAGTCTTACAGTCTGAAGGACCATAAACCGCGGACAGAACTGCGCCAGAATCAAAGGTTTAGACGAGAAGTTTCTGCTTTACAAAAGTGCAAAGAAGAGCATATATTGGATGTTATTGAGATATTTGATTCCGGCAATATCTTTATAGAGAAAGAAGCAAAAAATGGGCGGAAAAGCTATCAGTCTTACCCTTATTATACGATGGAGGTTGCTGAAAGCGATTTGAAGTCGTATATGGAAACCAACTTTCAAGAGATAGGACTTGAGGGCAAGATAAGTATTTGCTTGGACATTGCCAAGGCTATTTCCGGCTTGTTGTCTTTGGAATACTATCACAGAGACTTGAAACCCGACAATATCTTTGTTGTAAACGGACATTTCAAGGTTGGAGATTTGGGCTTAATTAGCAAGAGAAACGAAGACTATGAGTTCGAAAAAGGCAAGTATATTGGACCGCGAGGATGGACAACACCAGAGACTATGAACAAATATCTGACGGAAGAGAAGGGCTTTGGAGATTTTGATGTAACGATAGACCATCAATCAGATTTATTCCAGCTTGGAATGATATTCTGGTACATTATGCAGGGAAATGCGCCAATAGGCGAACTCCGTCAAGAAGATTTCAAGGTCAAACGTGATGACATATATAGCTTGATACACCATATGATAAATCATTCAAAGGGCAGGCGTATTAAGAATGTTAGCGCTGTTATTACTGAGCTAGAACGAATACAACAGAAATTAGTTGCAGAAAAACTAAGAGGTTTGGACATTTAATCTAGTAATAAAAGCGAGGAGGAAATGCACATGGTGCTGCCGCTTTTGCGGCTGCACGATGTGCGAGGGGAGCGGAGGCTCTTTGGGGCAATGCCCCAATGTGCCGGAAGCGAGGATTTCTCGATTTCGCACAAAATGTCAATAGAAACATAATAATTTAAACATAATAATAAGAAGACAATGGCAAAAGTTGCTTTAATAACTGGCGTTACAGGCCAGGACGGTTCTTACTTGAGTGAGTTCCTTTTGGAGAAAGGTTATGACGTACACGGCATTATTCGTCGCAGTTCAGTGGACTTCCGTGAGCGCATTGCACACCTGGAAGGGAAGCCGCATTTCCACCTGCATTATGCAGACCTGGGCGACTCGATGAGTATAGTTAAAGTGGTGGATAAGGTAAGACCAGATGAGATTTATAACCTGGCAGCACAGAGTCACGTTCAAGTTTCGTTTGATAGTCCTGAGTTTACAGCTGATGTAGATGCAACGGGTGTGTTAAGAGTTCTTGAAGCTGTGCGTGCTTGTCACTTGGAGAAGACCTGCAAGGTTTACCAAGCTTCAACTTCTGAGCTGTATGGCAAAGTAGAAGAGGTGCCTCAGAATGAGAATACTCCCTTCCATCCTTATAGTCCATACGCAGTAGCTAAACTTTATGGATTCTGGATTGTTAAGGAATACCGTGAAGCATACAATATGTTCTGCTGCTCAGGCATTCTGTTTAATCATGAATCAGAAAGACGTGGTGAGACGTTTGTAACCCGCAAGATAACGCTGGCCGCTGCCCGTATCTCTCAGGGTTTGCAAGATTGTCTGTATCTTGGTAATTTGGATTCACTCCGTGACTGGGGCTATGCCAAGGACTATGTGGAGTGTATGTGGTTGATTCTCCAGAATGACAAACCCGAAGACTTTGTGATTGCAACAGGCGTGCAGCACTCCGTTCGTGAATTCACTGATTTGGCCTTCCGTCATGCAGGTATTGAATTGAAGTTTGAAGGTGAGGGCATCAATGAGAAGGGAATTGTAGTAAGCGGTCCCGAGCAGTTGATTGGAAAGACTGTAGTGGCCGTCTCAGAGGACTTCTATCGTCCTACGGACGTGGTGAACCTCTGGGGAGACCCCACCAAGGCCAAGGCCAAGTTGGGCTGGAATCCGGCAAAGACTTCATTCGAAGAATTGGTGAAGCTGATGGTGGAACACGATATTGCAAAGGTTGCAGCAGAAGGTGCTGCTGCGAAAGTGAGAACCAACCTGGCAGAGTATCTGGAAAAAGGCATAGTAAAATAGTTTCAGGTTTAACTTCGTTGACTTTTGGCGCGACTCAGCCAAACGAGCAAGCTCGATGGCGTTCGCTGCTTCAAAAGTTCATGTTTCAAGTTTCAAGAAAGATGGAGAAAGATTCAAAGATATATGTAGCGGGACATAGAGGAATGGTAGGGTCTGCCATTGTTAGAGAACTACAAAGACAAGGCTATGCCAACATCATAACCAGAACACACAAGGAGCTGGACTTGACCCGTCAAGAGGCCGTTGAAAAGTTCTTTGAAGAGGAGAAGCCGGAATATGTGTTTCTGGCAGCGGCAAAAGTGGGCGGCATTGTTGCCAACCAGAGTGCCTTGGCTGACTTCATGTACGACAATATGATTCTGGAGATGAACGTGATTCATGCAGCTTGGAAGAATGGGTGTAAGAAGTTGGAGTTCTTAGGCTCATCATGTATTTACCCCCGCATGGCACCACAGCCAATGCCGGAGAGTTGCCTGCTGACAGGGGAACTGGAGAAGACGAATGAGGCGTATGCTTTGGCCAAGATTAGCGGGTTGAAGTATTGCGAGTTTTTGAATCGTCAGTACGGCACAGATTATATTAGTGTAATGCCCACCAACCTCTATGGCCCCAATGACAACTACCATCCGGAGCATAGTCATGTTTTGCCTGCCCTCATCCGCCGTTTCCACGAAGCAAAGGAAGCCGGATTGGAAACTGTCACCTGCTGGGGTGATGGCTCTCCTTTGCGGGAGTTCCTGTATGTGGATGACCTCGCCAACCTCTGTGTGTTCCTGATGAATAACTATAGCGGCAACGAGACCGTGAATGCCGGCACTGGCAAGGAGCTGACCATCAAGGCTTTGACAGAACTTGTGGCCAAAGTAGTAGGGTATAAGGGAAAGATTGAATGGGATACCACAAGGCCTAACGGCACTCCAAGGAAATTGCTGGACGTAAGCAAAGCAACTAAACTCGGTTGGACTTATAAAACTGAGTTAGAGGATGGTATTGCGTTAGCATACCAAGATTTCTTGAATAACCCCATGAGAGCTGAGAGATAATGCCTAAGAAAGTCTTTGTTTCTGGATGTTACGACCTGCTGCACAGCGGCCATGTAGAGTTTTTCCGTCAGGCCGCAGCCTATGGTGACCTCTACGTGGGGATAGGGAGTGATAAAACCTATTTGGGTTATAAGCACAGAAAAACCATCTATTCAGAGCAGGAAAGACTGTTCATGGTTAAAAGCATCAAGTACGTGAAGGATGCTTATATCAATGCAGGGAGTGGAGTCATGGACTTTGTTCCCACGTTAGATATAGTGAAACCGGATGTGTTTGTGGTAAACAGTGACGGAGGAAGCGAAGAGAAACGAAAAGTCTGTGAGGAGCGGGGGATTGAGTATGTGGAGCTTCACCGAGATCCGCACGAAGGGTTAACGGCTCGTTCTTCCACTGACTTGAAGAAGACGGAGAGCCAGATACCAACTCGTTTGGATTTAGCAGGTACGTGGATTGACCAGCCATACGTCTCTCAATATGCCCCTGGCTGGGCTATAACCATCAGTCTGGAACCGACATTTGAGGTCAGAGAACGTTGTGGACTGAGCACCAGCACCCGTAACATGATTCGCAAGATATGGCCGTACAGCCTGCCCAATATGGATCCCGAAATGTTGGCCAAGTTGGTGTTCTGCTTCGAGAATGATCCTGAGCGTTCGGACGGGATTATAAGCGGCGCACAGGACTCAATAGGTATTTGTATTCCTGGCCTTTGCAGGCATTACTATAACAACCGTTTCTGGCCAGAGAAGATAGAGACTTGTCAGGATGAGGCGGTGCTGAGCTGGCTGGAGGGACATCTGGTGATGATTCCAATGGAACCCAGAAGACCCGGCTGTTCCGTGGTGGAGGGCAAGGATATTACTGAAGCAAAAGTGAAAGCATTAGCAAAAGCGGCTGATGATTGCTGGACTGCTATCCTCAACATGGATTTGGCTGCCTTTGCCGCAGCCTACAAAGCTAGCTTTGATGCCCAAACCGCCATGTTTCCGGCTATGATACAGGGGTGTGTTCAGAGCTACATTGACCAGTACAAGGACAAAGTTCTTGCGTGGAAAATGCCCGGCGCCGGTGGTGGTGGCTACCTCGCCTGTGTAGTAGCAGATGCGGACCAATTCTGCAAAGAACATGAAGAGGCTATAAGATTAACCATCAGAAGGGCAGGCATGTAATGAAACTTGTAGAACGGAAATTCCTAATACCCTTCATCGCCATCACAACGCTCTTTGCGCTGTGGGGATTTGCCAACGACATCACCAACCCCATGGTGGCGGCTTTCCAGACGCTGATGGAACTGCCGGCAGCGAAGGCTAGTCTGATACAGTTTGCTTTCTATGGTGGTTACGCAACAATGGCCGTGCCTGCGGCATTGTTTATCAGGCGGTATAGCTATAAGAAGGGGATATTGCTGGGGCTGGCGTTGTATGCCGTGGGAGCATTCCTGTTTATCCCCGCAGCGGCACGCCAGAGCTTCACGTTCTTCTGCTTCAGCCTGTATATACTGACGTTTGGACTGGCGTTTCTGGAGACAACTGCAAATCCGTTTATCCTTTCGCTAGGTTCTAAAGAGAATGCCACAAGGCGGTTGAACCTCTCGCAAGCTTTCAATCCTATGGGAAGCCTCTGCGGGATGGCGGTGGCTTCTCTCGTTGTGCTTCCGAATTTGCTGAGTGATAAGCGGGATGCAGCTGGAAACATCATATTCTCCACACTCAGTGAATCAGAAAAAGCAGATATAAGACTTCACGACCTGGCCGTTATCCGTGACCCGTACGTGATGCTGGGAATCGTGGTTTTGGTGATGCTCATCATCATAGCGTTGATTAAAGTGCCTGCCACCCAGCCGCAAGGAACTGAGCAGAATAGCTTTAGCATAACGATGCGGAACCTCTGGCACAACAAGGTATATCGCGAAGGGGTAGTGGCTCAAATGTTTTATGTGGCTGCACAGATTATGGTCTGGACCTTCATCATCCAGTATGCGGATAACTTGGGCATCAATAAGGCCACGGCACAGAACTACAACATCGTGGCCATGTGTATGTTCCTCGTTGGAAGGTTTATTAGCACGGGCTTGATGAAATACGTGGATGGCCGGAAGTTGCTGGTGGCCTTTGGCATAGGAGCAGCACTCTGTTCGCTGGGAGCGATATTGATTGTAGGAAAACTTGGTTTGTATTGCCTGGTGGGCATCAGTCTGTTTATGAGCCTGATGTTCCCTACCATTTACGGAACAGCACTGGAAAAGGTATCCTTAAGCGATGCCTCCCTGGGAGCGGCCTTCTTGGTGATGGCCATTGTTGGTGGTGCCTTGATGCCCCCGCTACAAGGAGCTATCATTGACTGTGGCACCATCATGGGTCATCCGGCGGTCAACGTGAGCTACTGCCTTCCGCTGCTGTGCTTTGTGATTGTAACTATTTATGGATTAAGAGCTAAGAAGGCATGAAAAGATATTGTCAAACGCTTACACTCATAGATGATGAGCAAATGATAGACAAGTATGTTGAGGCACACGCACATGTGTGGCCGGAGATTATTGAAGGGCAAAGAGAAGTAGGCATACTGGACATGCAAATCTACCGTCGCGGACGTGAATTGTTTATGATATGTGATACCGTGGATGATTTTGACTGGGAGCGAGATATGGCCCGTTTGGCTACACTGCCCAGGCAGGCAGAATGGGAAGCTTATGTTTCGCAGTTCCAGGGCTGTGACCCTGATGCTCCTTCCAGTGCCAAATGGCAACTTATGGAGCGTATCTTCTGAACAAGGAATATTATCATCTATGACTCAGGACGAAAAGTGGATGGCAAGATATAATGAGGTGAAGGAGTTCATTGAACGTGAGCACCGAAATCCGTCACGACACAGAATTGAAGATCATGATATGTTGAATTGGCTGAAGGCTAATCGGAAGTTGATGAACGCGGGTACTTTGAAGCCAGAACGAATCGCTCCGTTTACACAGTTGCTTGAGCAAATCGAGAAATATAAGCATAAGAACCAATACGAGTAAGTGCGGAGGATAAGGCGCATGGTGCTGACGCTTTAGCGGCTGCACGATGCGCGTGGGGAGCGAAAGGCTCTTTGGGGCAACGCCCCAATGTGCCTTAACGCGGATTTGTTGCCTTATCTGGAAGGTCAGACTACTGACAAGAAGGATGTTCTGTGTAATATGCGGTTGGTAGATAAGATGCAGCCTATCAAGATAGACTTTGTGCGCTATCTCTCTATCATTTCACAATACACCATTACTGAGAATCCTGACAAGGTGCTGGTGGGCTATTCTGCCTCTTCAACACGTGAGAGTTTTTATGCAGACTATGTGTCTTATCTGTTAGGGCTGGAGCAAGAAGACAGAGAATGGAAGTTTGACGGTTTTAGCTTTGCTGATACTTTCCCTCAGCAGTGCTGGAAGGAACGATATGAGCGGTTGAGGGAGTCAGTAGAAAGGCTGAGACCCATGTTTAAGATTGCGGAAAAGAAAACGGATGCTTTTGCATCTTGGATTGATGCTGACTATTGGTTCTTCGGTTTGATATATGCTATCGTTTTTGCCGGAAAGACTTTGAAAGATGACCTCACGGGTCTTGACAAGGTGATAAATGAAGAGATTGCAGAGAAGAAGGATTGGGATTATTACGCAAAAACGCCTAACAGATTGGGTAATTTGCGTGATCGTTTAGGAAGGTCGATAGATATCATTTGGGAGTATGTTCAGTGAGGTACACACAGACTTTATACTAAACCCTTTGATGGATGTGCTTGCTGAAGGTGTTCATGCATGCACATCATTGCCTGTGGGTATTGAGAACAGCGCTCTGGGGGAGTATTTCATGCAGTCGCTGTTTCTCAGAGTGACAGGTGCGCAAGAGCAGAAGTTGAAGTGCATTTGCTGGGTAATGGCTACGAATGACTACCACTACCGTTATGACCTGTTGAATGCGAAGAATTATGGTGAATGCTCGGAGTATAAGCATAAAAAAGGAATCTATGTGGACTTGTGTAACCTTATACAAGGGTATGACAGTAAGTTTACGCCATTAGACGTTTTGACAGATTTGCCTATCTCAGAAGAAAGAGAGTCTGAGCTCAGAAGTAAATGGGAGTATGAGGTTGATGACACCCGGAGGAAAGAAGCGGAACACATCATTGCAGAGAAAACCAAAAAGGGAGAAACGCTGGATCAAGAGGACAAGGATGAAATCTTGAATAATCTTTTGAGAAAGATTTATCCCGAAAAAGAATGGAGAGAACGTCTGTTCAAAGAGAAGAAGGTGCAGTTCGTAAAGGATATTATTCAGCGATTGATGGCAGTGGTAGAGCATTCTCCGCTGACGGCATGGAATTACAGGGAGTTTCAGTTCTTCAAAGAACACTGGCAGGATGTGGTGAATGAAAAGCAACTTATACTGACTGCCAATGAGTTCTTGGGTTCTGGACTACAAATGTTCTATAAGCAATTGGTATTTGAACAAAGAAACAGGGTGGCGCACAATACTGCGTCGTACCTGAAAGATATACCAACGCTTGATACGCTGGCAGACAAAGGTTATGTGTATAAGAACTATTTCTTCCGCTTCGCTATACTGTTGGTAATAGATGAGGTTTTTACGCTGATGTTCAAGAGGTATAGGGAGTTGGGATTGAAGCAATTATAGCGTGTGTGGGTGAATGTCTTAAAAAAGAATAATTATTCCAAAGGAATGCAATATAATACAGACAGAATCGTTAATTTTGCAAAATATAACGAAAGAAAATATTAAATATATATGAGACTGACAATAAGAGACTTTAAATCTGTGTTGCAAGTTGATGGCTTCAGCTTTTCGCCATTGACTATGTTGGCTGGTGTAAACAGCAGTGGTAAGACATCTTTGGTGCAGGCATTACTCTTGTTGAAGCAAACACTAGGCAGCGACAGTAAGAAACCCCTGCAACTGCAAGGGCCGTATTTGTTTGCGGACTCTCTGACAGATTTGATATTCAAGAAGTACTATAAGGGCACTATCGTATTTGCGTTAGAGCTGGAAGCAGATGAGATTGAGAATCGTGCAGACTTTGTCAAGTACTCACCATTGGATGATGAATCACTAACGGGTATTTCGCTTCAGGTATCTTTTAATACCAATGGTGACATACATGTTAAGGAATTTGCATGCACTTTGTTATTTGGTGATGCTGGAATAGAGACATTCCAAGTGAAGCGTCGCAATAGTCTCTACGATGTCTCATTCAGTAATACGATACTTCTTGGAGGAAATCTGGATTTACCTGTTATGAGACGTAAGTTGGAAGCATGTGTGCTTGAATTCACCAATTTTATCCCGCTCTACGTTGACACATCAGAGAAAGACGGTAGCCGCACTTATTCCATTCCCGTGATGAAGGATTTACTTACGGCATTGACGGCTTTGTTTGGGAAGATGGAGTATCTTGGCCCCAGCAGGGTGGAACCAGTGCTGGCCAAAAGTTATGGTAGTCTGTCGTTTGAAAATGTAGGAATTCATGGTGAGAACACTCGGTTCCTACTCAATCAGTGGAAGAATAGACCGGTGGATGGCTATGATGAGACTTTGACACAAGTGGTAAGCCGTTGGGTTTGTGACCGTATGGGAATGGCTCAGTCGTTCGAGGTGTTGAAGGATTCCAATATGTTATATAGGACTGTTGTGATTAATACGATGGGAGCGAAGGTGGATTTGATACACATGGGATATGGTTTAAGCCAGATTCTTCCGATAGTGGTTCAAGGGTTACTGACGCCCAAAGGTGGAACTTTCGTGGTTGTTGATCCTGAGGCACATCTGCATCCACAAATTCAAGGTATGCTGGTGGATTTCTTTATTGAATTGACAGAGAAGGGACGTAAGGTGGTGGTTGAAACTCATAGCGACCATATTGTGACACGGCTGCGCCGTAGGATTGCAGAAGGAAAGGTTTCGCCAGAAAAGGATGTCAATCTGTGCTATGTGGAGAATGTGAACGGACAAAGTTTGTATGTGAGTTGTAAGATAGACAATCAAGGTACGTTTACTTCTTTACTGCCAAAAGGATTCCTGGACTCGCAGGACGAGGATTTCAAAGCAATTGTTAAAGCAAAACTGGCTGAGAAGCGATGAAGTGTGTGGTGGCCATAGATTTGCCATTGCTGACTGCGGTGGATTGTTCTTCTCCAGACCTCGCTTTTCGGAGGTTGGAGGAAACTACTGATATTATTCACGAAGTTAGTGCTGGGAAAGGATTCATTTTGTTTAGGGATGCACTGTACGAAATGCTTTTTGGGCATAGCCGTTTCCCGGAATTGTTTTGGAAAGAGATTTCTAATGTGAACTTCGAGTCCTATCAAGATGATGGGGACGCATCGATAGTTTCAGCAGCTCCTAATGTGATTAACGTTGGATTGGCCTCTGAGGTTGAATCAGAGATGAAGACCCAGTTGGTGGCCATTCATAAACAAAATGATTCGACGGATACAGCCTATATTGTGGAAGCGGCCAGAGGTTTTGGTAAGAATGACTCCCTGGAAACAGTTATCCGTTCATCTGTCAAGACACATGATTTGCTCAATGTGACAGGTGGAGATGAAGTAAAAAACTATTTCAAGAAGTTCCATCCCGTGCTTGTGCAATTAAAGCACCATCAGTTTGCCTACAAGATTGATGGAAAGGATGTGTCTCCTTTCTCTGCATACGATCCGAACGATACGAAAGAAGCAGAAGGTCTGCTTGCCAAGGCAATGGATGATTATGAAGGGGATTATACACATAGCAATCCTCCCGAAGCTCTTTATACTTGGGATGCAGTGAACAGATGTTACGTTTGCTTTCACCATTCAGGCAACTGGGAGTATCATGGCTATGATTTGCAATCTCCCTATGCCGAGGTCCCTCAGTATATAAAGCTCAAGTATCATATAGAGAAATAGTTTGGGTATCTCAACAAAAGGCTTTAATACCACCGCACGAGCGCGGGAAAAAATAATTAAGAACTTACAACAAGTATCATATCACGGCAGCTGCATCAATTTGCGGCTGTTGTGCGTTAAAAGGGAGGAGCAATCTATGTTTACAAAAATTGACATTGAGAAGTTCGGTCTGTATAAGGATTTTGAATGGGACACGTTACCAGCTTTAGGACGTGTGAATATTATATACGGAAGAAACTACTCCGGTAAAACAACGTTGTCTAGAATATTTGACAGCGTGTCACAGGGTAAGCTTCATGGAAAATATCTTGATGGCAAGTTTAAGTTATATACGGATGAGGCTGTGCCAACAATCGTTACCGAGAGTAATCTCAGCGATGGCTGCCCATATCAAATAAGGGTGTATAATACAGATTACGTAAAACGACACCTTGACTTCCTGAACAATGAAGACTCTGGAGAAATAACACCATTTGCATTAATCGGTAGTGACAATGTGGAGGCCCAAAAGGCAATAGACAAGATCGACGAGAAATTGGGAAGTGTTGAGGAAAAAAAAGGACTTCTGTATCAGAATGATTTGAAATTCCAAGAGTACTTAGCAAAAAAGGGTGTGTTTGACGATGACGTAGCTGGGTTTGAAAATCAACTAAGGAATAAAGCAAACGGCGAGATTAAGAGAAATAAATATTTCGTTAAACAGGGAACAAACTACAACGTTAACAATATCCACAATGATATAGCCCAACTGCTAAATAGCGAAGTTCTTCCCGTTGAAAAGGAAGGCGACCCCATATTTCATCATTATACCTTAGACAGTAGTAAAGAGCTTGCAACAGAAGAAAAGGAGCAACTTCAAAAGACTGTAAACGAGGCACAAAAGCCAACGATTAGGCCATTACCGGAAGCGGAAACACATCTAAAAGGGTTCTATGACAACGTAAAAGAGCTTGTTCCTAAAAAGATTACCCTGACCAAAACACTACAAGAGTTGGTTGAGGATGATTTGCTACAAGCTTGGGTGGACGAAGGCCGTGAAAGAAATAAAGACAGAGAGACATGCGCTTTTTGTGGTGGCATCATCACCAAGGAACGCTGGGATGCTCTCAATGCACATTTCAGTAAAGAAAGTGATGAACTGAAGCAAAGTCTTCTTGGCAAGAAAAAGGAGCTTGAAGATGCAAAAGAAGCCTTAGATGGCTACCTTGAAAGAATGAACTTTAAGAAGGAGAACATCTACGCGGAAAATCTTAAAGAGTATGAAGCGGTGATAGAAGATTGGAATACCTACGTAGAAAAATATAAGAAGGTGGTTGAGCTTCTTCTTGGACTTATTAATAGTCGTTTGGGTAATATATTTAAGCCTGTGGAGTTCGTTATGGAGGGCGTTTCTATTGATAGCCTGAAATTGGCTCCAGTATTAAAACGGATTAATGAGGTTATTGAACTAAACAATCAATATGGTACTCAACTCGAGACGAAACAACAAGAAGCACGGGACAAACTGAGGTTGGATGAGGTGTATCAATTCTGTACTGTGATTGATTACACCGCAGCATTGGAAAGACAAGAGAAGGAAGAAGTGGAAGCAGAGGCAAAGAAAAGGGAAATGGAGAAAGTAGCCTCAGAGATTAATGAGTTGAAGGAGTTGCGTAAGAAAAAAGAAGGGGAGAAGAAAGATGAAGGATTGGCTGCTCGAAAAGTCACGGATCTTTTGGTTAACCACTTTGGTAATGGTAGCCTAAGGCTTGAACCGGAAACTGTAGAGGATGAGTTTGATGAGGATACTGGCGAGGTGAAACCAAGGACTAGATTTGTGGTAAAACGTGGTGATGATATTGCCAGCAATCTGAGCGAGGGCGAAAAAAGTCTGATATCTTTCTGTTATTTTATTGCCCGTATGGCGGATGAGTTGAACGGACCGGATGCTAATAAACTGGTTGTGTTTATAGATGATCCTATCAGTAGCCTGGACAGTAGCCATATCTTCTTTATGTATAGTCTGATTGAAACCGTGTTTGTAAAAAAACTATGTTTTGGCCAATTGTTTGTTTCAACGCATAACTTGGAGTTCCTGAAATTCATGAAACGTTTCAGGCCAGTAGTAACTACGGGAAGCAAGACAATCTCAAAATATGTTGTTGTTAAGTTAGGTAAGGGCAATACTGATGATTACAGGTGTGAGATTAGACAGATGCCTGATTATTTAAGCCGGTATATGACTGAGTATAACTTCCTTTTTGAGCAAATCTACGAGATAGCGGAGTTGAATAGCGAAGAGGAGCAAGTTTTGTATGCGGAAAAGTATACGCTTTACTACAACATTGGAAATAATATGCGCAAGTTCTTGGAGTGCTACCTGTTTAACCGATACCCTGACGCAGAAGAACCGCTTAGGGCGCATTTGGATAAGTTGTTTGATAACAATGTCCCTTCGCAGGTGAATAGAGTAGTGAATGAGTATTCGCATCTTGTATGGGCTGAGAGGGGTATGAGAGTGATGGATGCTCCAGAGGTTGTCACTGCTGCTAGAGATATACTGAAAGCTCTCAGAACAAAAGATTGGGAGCATTACAAGACGTTATGCCAAAGCGTAAATAAGGACGAGAATGTGACGTTCGCATCATAGTAAGTGTTAAATTCTTACGATTCTATATACATTTTTTAAGATTGGTTCGTCCGTATCATAAAAAAGTTGTAATTTTGCAGCCGCTTACCGCAAAGTGCGGAATAGGCGTAAGTTATTAATTTATAAACAGTTTTTAGTTATGAAGAAACCGGGTAAAAAATTGAAACCGGGGACCAACTAAAAAATTTCTAGAAAATTTGTTGGTCTCCATGCGGAAAAATGTGCTGAGATGGCACATTACGTACGTGTAAACAAATTAAAAATCAAAATTTAAAATGAGATCAACAAATGAATCACAAGGATTACAATGCGGTAAGACTCGATAGAGTCACCGACAAGCAATGGCGGGAGGCCCTGGATGAGCTGACCGTCTATCTGAATTGGCGCCTGGCAGGAAAGACCAAGCGCGGCGCACACAGCGAAAAGGAACTGGGCATGCCCGCCCTGGACTACTACACGGAAGAAGCCGTGGTGAAGCTGATAGAAGGCGAATGGAAGTGGCAAGACCGCTTTACACTGGGCAAGCAGTTGGAAAAGATTGCGGCTGATCTGGTGACCAAGCAGGTGCAGAAGTGGAAGCGTGAGCACCCGTGGCTGAACGAAAACGAAGACGAAAACCACGAGGAACAGTTTGCACAGCGCAAGCCGGAACTGATAGAGTTTACGGACGACATGGAGCAGTTTGCCGGCGTCATGGACGACGATGACCAGGAGGAACTGGACGAGACCTACAACCTGGTATACGCGCTGGTGGAAGACGACGATGAACTCTACGCCTTTGTGGGAGCCATAGAGAGCTGCGGCAGCTTTAAGGACTTGCCTGAGTTTATGCACTGCGATGCCAAGCGCGTGTACAGGCTGATGGAGAAGCTGATGAGGCGCATAAGGTCAGCAAAGAAGCATGGTTTAATTTAAATTAAGGAGATGACAATTATGAAACTGTTAGATAAAATAGAGAAATTTGACGCGGAGCGCAAATCCGCAGAAGAGGCATACAAGGAGTTTGGCACTACGCGTGAAGAACACCAGAAACGTATGCTGGAGTTCATCCACAAAAAAAGGGAGGAACAGAAAAAAGGTAAAAAATAAGCATTCACCTTATATAAGGATTAATGGCACGAGCCCGGACAGCAATGTTCGGGCTTTTTTTGTGCCCGTATGCGAAATGGCGTTGCGTTTTGGCACATTGTACCGATGTAAGGCTGAAGGACGAGGTCTGAAGGCTGACAACAAGAAGTTAAATTTTAAAACGTAACGAATATGATGAAGCATTTTAGTGAAAAGGAATTCTGGTGCAGGTGTGGCCAGTGCCAGAAGGGTGACGCAGAGATGGGCATCCCGCCCGGCGGCATGATTGGCGGCGTGCCGGAGAACGTAAAGGCGTTGGTTGAGAACGTGCTGGATCCGCTGCGCGAGAAGTATGGTAAGCCAATACATGTGAACAGCGGTTACCGCTGCCCCAAGCATAACCTGGCGGTGGGCGGGGCTACGCAGAGTCAGCACATGAATGGCGAGGCCGCGGACATTGCTCCGATGAGCGGTGACGCGAGTGAGTTGGCGCGGCTGGTTGAGATTATCAAGCAGAACGGCAAGTGGGATCAGATGGTTGTGTACCCGACGTTTGTTCACGTGAGTTGGAAGCGGTTTGGTCCTAACAGGAAGCAGACGCTGAGGAAGGTTAGTAACGGTTATCAAAAGGTATAGGAGGGACGGGTATGGTACAGATAGAGTGGACGAGCGTGTTGCTCGCAGTGATTGGGGTGCTGAGCGGTTGGTTCACCTGGTGGTTGGACCGCCGCCGCCACCGCCAGGAGGTGGAAGGCCTGAAGGCTGACAACCGGCAGAAGGATATGAACCTAAGTATGGATTATGTAAAGGAGTGGCGCACCTACATTGCTGAACCCTTGCAGCGAGAGGTTGGTGAACTCCGACAGGAAGTAAAGGAGCTGAGAGATGCGATACAGAGGATTAACGACTGTGCTTATAGGCGTGAGTGCCCTGTGCTTGGCGGGCTGCGCCAGCACGAAGCAGACGGCGATTAAGGAGGTCTCGAGTTTTACGGTTCAGGATTCAAGAGAGCAGGAGGCAAGGGACAGCGTAAGGCTGGAACTCCGGGATACGTTGAAGGAGGTTACTACGGTGACGGTGCAGCTGAATGAGACGGGCGATACCGTAAAGGTGAGCACCGTTACCGATAGAACCCGGGCGAGTGTTCGTGACAGGGTGAAGGATGTTGAGGTGAAGATCGTAGAGAAAACAGATACCGTATATATCGCTACGCGCGATTCGGTTCAGGTTTCGAACACGAATCTCACGAATCCAACGAATAGAGCTTCCCCTTTCGTATCGGCCTTGAAGTGGATATTTTGGATTATAGTAAGTCTAACAGTTTTAATAGTTATCATTAAGTTATTCATTTTTAAGTAAAAAGGAGAAAAAGTTATGGCAAAGGTAACAGGAGTGGCCACTCAGCTGAGTGGCAAGGTGGGTCAGCTGATCTATCGGCAGACCAAGTATGGAACAGTGGTGTATGAGGCACCCAAGGCAAGCGTGCCGCAGCGCACGGAGGCACAGATGCAGATCCGCACCCAGTGGGGCAACATGGCGGCCATCTACCGTCAGTTTAACCAGACCCTGAAGAAGGGCTTTGAGGGACTGAACGGCAAGATGAACGACTACAACGCGTTCATCCAGGCGAACACCAACGTGGTGAAGGTGTACGTGCCCAAGAGCGTGAGGCTGAACGGCGGCAGCGTGCTGGCACCGTATCAGATTACACGTGGTACGCTGCCCAGCATTGCGATGAGCAAGAACGGCAGCGGGGTGCTGGTGAGCGACCTGAACGTGGGCAGCCTGGTGATTAACGCAGAGACCAGCGTGGCGGACTTTGCGAACGCGCTGATAGCCTACAACGACGGCTACGAGGCGGGCGACCAGGTGACGTTCTTCTACGGCGTGCAGACAGTTGACGCGGTGACGGGGATTCCGCGCGCCAGGATCTACGGATTCAAGGTGATGCTGAACCCGGGGGATACTACTCTGCTGTGGGAGGTGGTGAGTGCGCTGGGATTCAGCAGCGTCCAGGCTGCTGCGGGCGCCGGCAATGTGCTGGGTATGGACCGCGCGATTGCGGACGGTGCGGCGGTGTGGGTGCACAGCCGCGAGGACGGCACAGGCGGCGTGAAGTGCAGCACACAGTTTATGTATGTGGACAGCAGCCTGCTGGCGGGCTACCAGACGGCGGAGGCTATGGAGGTTAGCGCGGACAGCTATGGTGGGATTAATGCTAGTGCGGTGTATCTGAATCCGCGCTCGAGTGGAAGAGTGAGTGTGGTGCCTTCTTCGGTTCCTGCGGCTGGCGGGTCTGG
>OCTX012122845.1_pt1 | contig 20711 bp, 19 predicted proteins | sample 1539691 | NCBI WGS metagenome assembly OCTX01 (sample SAMN02144231, study PRJEB22623) | gut metagenome | biome: sheep rumen | host: Ovis aries | place: New Zealand
AAACGATACCCGCCAGAAAGGCAGGTATTAACGAAAGAGAACGAAACAAAACGAAAAAGAAACGAAAATTCGTTTCTAAAAAAGCGAAAGGAAACGAAACAAAACGAAAATGCTATTTGCTACGCGCGATTTGGAAAGCGCGCACATCAAAAGCTAAATCATAATGTTCATCCAACAGCCTAAACAACAGGGTAGAAGTAAGATTTTTGGTGTCCGTATATCCGAGTGCTTCGTTGAAAAGCATGGAATAGGTGGGACTATAGACAAGTCTGCGAACTCGTGGTAAAGCCCCACCCATCCATGCAAAACATGAATAAATGGGACATATTTATGGGCATAAAAAAAGCACCGCCTCTATGAGACGATGCGTAGGGAATTGTTTTTATCCGGTTGTATTCGGATGTCTTATTTTAGGGTAATGAAATATCGTAACGGCTCAATATGCGCGACTTGGGTGTATTTTTGTTTGTGTAGGTCTATCATATCACAAATACAAATTTTTGTTTCTCAAATTCTTGTTCGTATTGTTTGCCAAGCGATTCGTAACTGAGTTGGACGAACTCAAAGTCTGTCAGGTGCATCATAGAACGTTCGGATATTTAGCTTTAACTGCTAAATAAATAGCTTGTGCACGTTGCACCTCTTCCGCTGTAACAGGCTTCGGGTGCTCTACTGCATATGCGAAGCGTCTTGCGTCCTCACCGTATAAGGTTGGTGTTTCTTTGATTGGTCTTGCCATAATTAACCTATTTTAATAAATTCGCTGCAAAGTTACGAACTTTTTCTGACATACGCAAAAAAATGCTACGAAAGTTGATTTTTTAAATTCAAATGGAAAGATTTTTGGAATGATGGATTGAGCCGCTGCGCTTAAATCGGTTCTCGGTTCTAGGGAGATGAAAACTCGCAATGAAAGCATTTCGTACACTCAAAAGCCTATTTCGTACAAAAATAGTAAAAAAAATTTGCACATATAAAATATTTTTTGTAATTTTGCAGCCGAATTTACGCCGAAGCCGTATAATGCGGCGGATGGTGGTGGGTTCATTACATATTGAATGGCGTTTATTGACGCTTTGTATTTGACGTGCGAAAAGCTTCGAACACTTTTTCTCACTAATTGATTCAGTCAAAAGCAAAGTAACCAATAGATGCCTACGGGTATGACATTCGTACTCGCTGGGTTGTTTTCAACAACCGGCGTTTCGTCATATCGGCGTAGGTTTCATTGTTGTTTATTTGACTGAATGGGTAAGTTCGAAGGCCCTCGCGCGTGGATGAGCAATAGCGAAGTCTGCGCTTTTTCGTATATGTATACTCGCGCGCATACGTACCTAGATTAATATTCAAACTTCGGGAGAGAGGATATGTGAGTTGCAAACCCGATGATATCATGAATATTCATGTTATTATAACGAACTTTAAATAATTAATAAATATATGAGACACTTAAATTCTTTTTGGGCTAAAACTTTCTCAATGTTTTTCATCGCATTGTTTGTTGTGTCATGTCATTCGGGGATTCCAACACCTGTGGACACTAAGCACATTTCTGCTTTTCATGAAACCAACTTTGCTACTTCGGACAAACAACTGGTAGAGGGGTTAGCATTGTATGTAGACTATTCTACTTGTAATAAACTTGGTCAAGACTCGCCATTCTTTCAGGCGTTAGAGCCAACATTCACGCGTCTTACAACTGAATATTATTCTATCAAAGGATCTAATATAATAAAAGAAGATTTGAGCGAAAAAAGCGTATATGAGCTTCTCCGTAATATACAAGAAGTAAATTATGCTGAACTGAAAAATGCAGCAGAAATAATAGCTGCAGGAACTATGGAGTCTGTATTATTGACAGATGGTGAATATTTTACTCAAAATATGGCTAAAGGGAATGAAAATAACCCGTGGCTTACAGATGCACTAAAAGCCTGGATTGAGAAAGGGTTCGATATACATATTTTTGCAGAACCTTATGACGAAGTAAACAAAGGAAAGACTTATCATAAGAAACGTTTTTATATAATCTTTACTGATGATAGAAAGGATAATAATGCCTATGATAGAATTTGTAAAACTGTTCATTTGGAGGATTTTCAAGACGTGGATGAATTCCACATCTCTGCAAGTCATCCTAAAATGAAAGGTAATGGTAATAACTCTGCCGTTTACAATCCAACTCTCCAATGTAATGTTCAAGGTAATGGCTCTTATGAAATAGCAGATTGGTATGGATGTGATTGGGGAACAATTGAGAGATATGTGATTAATGCCTCTGATGCAAACACTGGCGAGGCTCTTGAAAATGGTGAATCTATAATTGAACTCGGAATTGACAAGAACTCATTTGGTTGTTATCGAATTACAGATTTGGATTTGAAAGTATATGACATAAATCAAGAATACGCGGATTACTATTTTGCGAAGGAGGGTGGTACTGCGGCCGTAAAAATTTCCAATGCTTTGACTGAAATACCTAACTTCATGTTAATTGATAATGCAGAATTCAAAAATCATAGCAATATCAATATCTATTTTAACCGTTCATGGTTTGATCCTCACATTTTGACAGGTACCCCGTATAATTACTTCAAGATTGATATTGTCATTAGAGATGTAGAATCTATTTTTGATCATCATCGAGAAAAGTTTGAGTTTGAATCAATATGTAATGCAGGTCATAAAAACGTATCTGTTGCAACTAGTATTGAGCAATGTTTGGCTGACCATGATATTTTGGAAATGATGAAAAATCAAGTGGCTTATACAATATATGTTAAAAGTGAAAGAAATTAAATTTATAAAATAACAATTATGAGAAACATTCAAACACCTTTGCAACTGCAAGAATTGCAGACGGAAACATTTATTTATGCTGCTATTGTGGCGATTGCTATTTTTGCTATAGCCTTCTTGGCGGCGAACTTAACCCCTTATCAGGGTGGTAATGACCGTTCGTATATTATGCGTCGAATTTGGCTTATTATTTGTATGGTTTTGGGTGCATTAGGATTTTGGTTGTATAACGACTTGTATGTCTCTTCTTTTATTCAGCAGGTATCATTCAAAAATCAGTTTGCTACAACAAATTTGGAGTGTCTTGGTATCACATTGGGTGGCTCTCTTGTGATAAGTTTGATCGTTATGTTCGTGTTCCGCCACTCTAAATTCGGTTCTATTCTTGGCAAAGAGAAGAAATAATACTTCATATTTTTTTTGATTATGACAAAACAATATTTCGTTTTAGGTATAGGTGGCACTGGTATGCGTTGCATAGAGTCGCTTATTCACCTTTGCGCTATGGGTATGTTCGATAACACTGACATACATCTTCTGGCGCTGGATACTGATAAGAATAATGGTAACTTCTCTCGCCTCAAAGAAGTTAAAGAAGCGTATGTAAATTCAAAAGGTCTTGATAAGGCCAATCGTGTGACGCATGCTGATACATTCTTCTCTGCAAATATTAAATACTATGAGTTTAGTCCTAATTACGAGAAGAATAGTACATTCAAGGAGGTTTTTAATTATGGTGATACGCAATACAACCATAGGGAAGAAACTGACTTGGCTGATTTGGTTCTATCCGGCAATGTTGAGGATTTCAATCTTCGCCACGGCTATCGTGCTCAAACACACTTAGGCTCAATGATGATGTATCACTCTATCATTGAAGCTGCACGTTCGCAGGAGAATAGCGAATTAAAGAAATTCTTACAGGAGCTAATCAAAGCTTCTCAGAATGGCACTCCTAAAGTGTTTATTCTTGGCTCTGTCTTTGGAGGTACGGGTGCATCTTCTATTCCTATTATTCCTCAAGCAATCTCCAAGGCTGCTGAAATTATGAGTAATGGTGCCGCTAATGTTCTTAAGAGCGCATACTTTGGATCAACTCTTCTAACTGCTTATTTTAGTTTCAAGGCTCCCTCTGGTAATGAACTTGCCAATCAAAAAATCATTGCCACAAGTGATAAGTTTGCCTTGAACTCGCAAGTCGCTATGATGTTCTACGAGGATGATGTGACTGTCAAGAGTACCTATCAGAAATTTTATATGATGGGAACTGATAGTATAGGTTGGGATCCGATGCAACGTGAATCTGATAAAATAGCAAATACTATTACTGGTGGTGAGCAGCAAAAAAATGATTCACATTATATTGAATTGCTAGCTGCTTGCGCTGCTTTAGATTTCTATAATGTGGATGATACTATTCTCTCTCAAAATAAATCTTTACATAAGACAGACTATCAATATCGTTCCATCGATAATAGTGGTCGCTTTGATTTCCTAGATTTCGTTGGTGCTGAGCGTGCTGACGAATTCGCAAAGAAATTTGGTCTTTTGATAGCTTTTGGTCTTTTGAACAATGGTGAGGATGATTTTGTTGAGAGTGTTCGCAATGGTAGTCAAAAGGAGATAACGGGATTTGATAATATAGATGTTAATCAAGTTGAATACCTAAAGAAATATTTCCGTTTGTTTTTTGTCCGTAATGTGGATGGCCGACTTCAAGAAGGATGGCTTCGCCAGTTACAGCGTTCTGCAGGAGGAGGTGATAAATTCTTATTTAATGCAAAATTATTCCAACCGTCTACGTATAAAGAATTGATGAAGTTGGATTGGAATAAGTCCCTTTATCGAACCGAAGGAACAGGAAAAGACAACTTTTTCAAAGTGGGTCTTTTCGGAACGAAATTCGATGAATTCAAAAAGGAGTTTATTAATATTCTTCACGGTGGTAAACCTCAGAATATTACTGATGCAGGTGAGCAATTGTACAAGTTGACTTATGAAACACTGGCTAAGATTTATCAATTCAATTAAATGAAATTATTATGTCTAAGGCATTACTTATAAAAAGCTATACTACGAAAACCACTGGCGTGCAAGGCAAGTGGAATGAGTTGGATGATGCGCCCTCTTATATTCAAGGTATCGAAACAGGAAAGATATTGGAGGATATCACCGCTGAAAATTTAAGTGCACTCATCTCTGGAGTTCCAACTCCTTGGGCACGTGCAAAGTTGTTTAAGTTTGCAATGCAGACTCTTTCAACACCTGACCCTAATATTGATCAAGCCGGTCTTAATCAATTTTATGAGTTACTCTATGGAGAATGGAAAGGTTTGGTTGCGGTTATTGCTTTGTACCCCGATCGAATCCGTTTCTCATCTCCCATTTCTATGAATGTCAAGGGTGCGGACTATAATATTGCATCGGCCTTCGGTCGTATGTTGTTTGAAGATAAAGACCTTTGGAGCAATCCTGAAGCACTATCTAAGGATCCAGATTCTCAGCCCTTTATCCAATTGATATATTACCGTGATCATCTTGTTGGTGGCACTTCTCCTATGACTGGCGTGTTCACGGGTGTAAGTTATTCAAATTTAGGGGCAGATGCTTCGGATGTCAATTGGTATAGGAATGGTAAATTTGAGGATCCGACTACATTCCTTACACCGGATCAACTTCAGAAAGTTTATCTATTTGTCCGTAATATGAATGCAAATTTGGAGGATTTTGAGAGTTTGATTAATTCTCACCGAGGAGATAAGCCATCTGTAAGCATTAGTGGATTCAAAAATATGAGTCGTCAATGGGAAGACGTTTTGAAAAGAGAAGGAAAAAATAACTTACGTGACAAAGGACCCATTGCGCAATACAGCAATCTTTCCAGTCCGTTTTCATCTTTGTATCGTAGTGATGTTCCTGTTTATTTAAAACCAGACTTTACGTTTACGTATACAAATGATGGCAATTATCAATTGGTAGGCGATATCCAGAAACTATTAAGTGATGATCGGTTTGTTATAGGATGGTCTGAAGATAATTCAGAGCATAATAAACTGTCTAATGGTCCGGTTTTCTTCTTGCAAGTCAAAGATATTCAAGATGGTAGCACTTACTACTTCACTGTTCCTTTGTCTGAAAAGGGTATTGATATCTTCAAGAATAATTTAGGTTCTTTGTTGGGATATAATAATTCAGGGAACACAAGTTTATCTGCTGTAATTACAGATGCCGGGCAGTTAGCTGTATCTCTTGTCGTTGAGATTGACGGACAGAAAGTAGCCCTTAATACTCGTGAGTATGAGATTGATTGGATGACAGACCTAGGAAAAGTAATCATGTGGCCAAACTTCACATCTGAAAAGTGGGATAAATATTACCTGTATTCGGAATTTACAACTGATGCCATGGAGCAGTTTACTCCTATTTTTAGATGGCAAGGGAATATCCTAAGGACCATTGATAATAACTTCATAACTGCTAACTATACCCCCGCAGTGTCTGAGCAGAAGCAAGTTGATATCAAGAAGCTTATTGAGTATCCGGCAGGCGCAGGTGATGATCTTCCTAAATATAATATCTTGTGTGCAAACAAACCTATTATGGGGCTTTCTGCTACCGTTAAAGAGACGGGGAAAGATGTGCATGCGGGATTTTTGATTTTCCGTCCAGATATCATTAAAGATTTAACTACGATTGACATGGTTGGTACTGCTGTGGTTGGTGTTGATTTCGGCAGTAACAATACATGCGTGTACTATAATGCAAATGACAGAGGTGCTGAGCCTATAGAATTTAAGAACTATCGTACAGTGCTTGTTGGGCGTGAGAACGAAGATCGTCGTGCTATAGCAGAAAATAATGAACTACTATTCTTTACGAATTATCCTGCTGACAATGGTCAAATGAAATCATGGCTGCATGAGCATGACTCTCGTTATAGTTGCTATAATGAATCAGAAGAAATTGCTGGTGGAGTTCCGGTTAATCGTCCGAATGTGCTTGTTCGTGAGATGGATCAGTATGAGATCAAAACCCAGGCAGGTGTTCTCCACTATAATATGAAATGGCTGGATAATGAGAAAGGTATGCAGAAGAAACGTGCATTCTTAAAAACCATATGGTTGCAGACATGCGCGTACTTATATACTAATAAAATACGTCCGGAACAGATTTCTTGGAGTTTTCCGGGCTCTATGATGGAGGCTGACGTTAACGACGTAGAGAAGATTTTTGAGGAACTTTGTAAAATTACACCTATTATAGGTCGTAAACCGGAACTTTCAGGACGTCTAACGACCGAAGCGGAGGCAGTTTGTAGTTTTGCTCTTTCACAAGATTTTGGTCTGAATAGGGATAATATGTTCCTTGGCATAGATGTAGGTGGTAGTACTAGTGACATTTTGCTTTTGGCAAAAGACCCAAATCATGGAAACAGGGCTTCGCTATATCGTGAAAGTTCGGTTCGTCTTGCAGCAGGCGTATTCTTCAATGCTGTCATCAAGTCTCAAAGTTTCCGTCAGGCATTAGTTAATTTCCATGAAGGAAAGAAAACAGATGTATATGTGGCTAATATTCAGGAAATTCTTACTGCAGCGTCAAAAGCACCATATTATTTGAATAGTATTTTTGACCAATTGAAGACCCCTGAAGAGTACGAGGAGTTCTATCAATCCATTGATACTAATGCTAGATTTGTTTTTACAATTCCGGCATACGTAACGGGTCTTCTGCTCTTCTATTCTGGTATGCTTATCGGTAAGACTATTAAATCGCAGCATTTAGAACACATTAAGAGGATAGATGTGCTTTCATTTGGCAAGGGAGGTCGTCTCTTCCATTGGTTGCGTAATTCAGCGGGGCGTCGTGCTACCAATGAATACTATGCTCGTTGCGTAAACGATGGTGTGAAGCTTGTCGTTGATGTAGATCTTGAGATTAAATATCGTGACGAAATTGAGGTAGATAACAAGGCAGAAGTCGCAAAAGGTCTTTGTGATCCTAAAGAACTTGCAATGTTTGCACAAGCGAAAGATTCCGATATTTGCGGAGAAACCGGTGTTAAATTTACTATGCCTGACGGATCTTCACGCGTATTGAATGTAGAAGATGAACTCACTGGCGATTATTTCGCTAACCAGATGAACAATTTTGACTTCTCGGGTGCTGAGAATTTTGAGGTGTTTATGAATACATTTATCGAATTCGTCAGTGTCAAGACTAAATTGTATCAAAAGGCAGACGCTGCTCTTCGCGTGGATCTTAATGATCTCCCGAATAAAGTCGCAAGTTATATATGTAATAATGATGATGAGTATCGTAAGGCGTGCAAGAAAAATACGGATGGCTTCCATTATCATCAACCTATAATTGTTGCTGAAGGTTCTTGCTTCTTGAATACACTTATCAAGAAAGTTTTCAATCAGTAAACTTGCATGAAGTCGCTTACTTTATATGTAGATAAATGGTATATCATCGGTGCAGTTTGTACCGATGGTGTACCTCGTATCATTAACTTGCCGAATAGAGAGGATCGCTTTTGGCTATATTTTTATGAAGACTCGACTAATGATATTATCGTGTATGGTAAAGACAACCAGTCACATTATAGAGACAAAGAAAACCATTATTATGGAGACGTCTTTGCTCGTATAGTAGACCCACGAGAATATTTTTCTATTTATAATAGAAATCGAGAACTGAGGGACATCTTTGAGGTTTCCGGGATTTTTGAGCATATAAAGAGAGAAATTGATATAGATAGAGATATAGAAACGTTTGTATCCTTCTCGTCTGATATCTCCGATGCAGCACGTAAGTTGTTTTTGGATATTTTAGACGAAAATGGCTTCATCGTAAAAGAAAGTGTTGCTAGAATAGGACATCTTGCATTGGAATATAGTAATAGACATGGTCATTTCAAAGAGCCTGGCTATTATTTAGTATTGAATGCATGTAATGAAAATTTGCATTATTCTATCTTCAAACACGAAAGCAATTATTTTAATCGTGTTACAGAAAGCGTTTTGTCCGGACTTGGAACCGACTTACGTTGTCGGGCTCTTATAGAAGCTGTCATCGAAAGTTTAAATAACCGTTTGCATTTCCTTTCAAATAAGTCGGAGATGGAAGAGGAATGTTTAAGGATGCGTCAGTTCGTTGACGATTGGTCAATAAAATTATCGAATGCAAAGCCCAATATCCCTGTTTCAATACCCAATGTGTCATTCTCTGGTCACACAGCTAACACTTACTCGGTTTCTATCATTAAGAAAAAGATTGATGATCGAACAAGTGTTATAGTTAATGATATTATTCGGGTTATATCGGAGTTTGTGAAACAGTCCAGTGTTCGGGTTGATGAGATAAAAGGTATTTTGTTTTTGGGAAATACTTTTTCAAACGCGCAATTTGAACAAAGTATTTCTGAGAGGTTCTTAGTTAATGCCAATAACTTAGTAAAATATCGAGAGTCTGATTTACCTAGTATTGTAGGTGTTTATTCTGTTCTTGACTGTTCCCAATTTTCCGATGCTGCGAATCTTTTTGAACAGAATGCGGAAGCTGAAGCGCTGCGATTAAAGAATGCTCGCGAAGACGAAGAGAGAAGAAAACGTGCCGCTGAGGAACAAGAGAAAGTTGCTAAGGCAGAGAGGGAGGCAAGAGAAGCGGACAATAAGTATAAAACTTTTATGGAGGCAGCAGAAGAGTGTGAACGCAATCAAGATTATGTAGGAATGCAAGACAACTGCAAAGATGCTTTAGCTGTACGTCCTGATGATCCGGAAGCAACTCAAAAACTTCAAGATGCAATACGTCTTGTAGCTGAAGAAGCAGCTGTTGCAAAGCAATATAATTCTATTATTCAAAGAGCAAAGCTCAGTTTTGATGAAAAACAATGGAGTGAGGCAAAAGCTCAGGCTGAGAATGCATTGAACATTAAGCCTTCTTCTAAAGAAGCTCAAAGAATCTACGAGGAGTCGAAGAATCGCATAAATATTGAAAGTCGTGTCAAGGAGTACTTAACACGTGCTGACTTATTCTTGGCTCAAAAATCTTACGAGGAGGCTATCTCGGAGCTGAAAAAGGCAATGAGCCTTGATGAAGATAATGTTAATGCTTTGGAAAGGTTGAAGGATATTGAATCCCGCCAGCAAGAATACGCTTCAAAGGTTCAAAACCTAAAAACACAACTACAATCGGCGGAGAAAAATAATAAATTAGATGCTGCTATCGGAATTTGTGAGCAACTTATAGAAGTTGATACTATTAATATACGTCGCTGGAGCGAGAAAGCCCAACAATTAAAGGAAAAAATACGTGAAACAGAAAAACTCAGGAAAAAGTTAGCTCAATTGCGTTCTGAAATTGACAGTGCAGTTTTTGAAGAGAATTGGGAACTTATTGTGTCTCTATGCGAAAAAGCATTAATCATTGAAGATTCTGATGACATTCGCAAGAAGTTGGAGCGAGCAAAAGAACGGATTAAATCCAATGCAACTAAAGCTGCTGAGGAAGCAAGGCGGAAAAAATTTGAATCAAAGGTTTCTGAGATAAAGGCTTTGATAGCAGATAAAAAAACGGATGCTGCGGAGCGTGAGTTGCGCAACCTACAATCTGAGTATCCTGAACATACTGAAATTTATAAAGACCTACGTATTCGTATATTTAATTCTGAAGACTCAGTTTCCATTCAGAAGCCCCGTCCTGTTTCGTCGCCTCAAAGGAAACCAATCGGTATTTCTCCAGAAGATGACTTCTTTAAAATTAATGCAAATTCGAAACCCGGATCCTCTCAGCAGTCCAAAGTTGGGCCTAAAAAGCCAGTTATCCAGATTAGTGATGATTTCTTTGAGATGGATATCCGTAATAAGAAATCTAAGAGTACCGCACCTGCGGCGAAAAAAAATCTAGACTTTGATTTTTAATATTTAATTTAATACTAAAATGGCTGAAATTCAATTAAAGAAAAAAATTTGTCTTCGCCGTAAAGAAAAACCGGCAGAGTTTACTTTCACTCAGTATTTGAAAATTAAGTTGCTATGGCAATCTAATACTGATTTAGACTTGTGTATCTTCTACACCAAGAAAGATGGAGAAATAGGTGGTGTATTCTCATCTCAATTCCGTCAGAAAAAATCAGATATGGGAGCATTGGATAAGTTTCCATTTATCCTTCATACAGGAGACCAAGCAGAACCATCAGAAGGTGGAGAGTCTATCGAACAAGTGAATATTTCCAGTCTTGAGGAAATGGATACCGTAAATGTTGTAGTCTTGAATTATGGTAAGGCAATTGATGGTGAAGAGGTTAATTTCGCGGAAAACTCTGGTCGCGTTGAGATTCAAAGTAATGAAGGAGACTATTTCGAAGTTTCTATTGACGCATCAGAAATGGGACATGTCTATCATGTTTGCTCCATTAAAAACAAAGACGGAATTAATTCAGTATTGAATGAAGGTGTAGTGATGGATCTCGGTACTGCCTTTGAAAAAGTACCTGGTTTTTCTCTAATTTGTGAATAATTTTTAACAAACCAAATATTATTTATTATGGCTGAAGTAACTTTAAAAAAGAAAATCACTCTAAAGAAAAAGGGTGAAACCGCAGACTTTACCTTTGGAGGTAAACTGAAAGTTAAATTGATGTGGAAATCATCTACCGATCTTGATCTATGTTTGTTCTTTAAGAAAAAGAATGGTGAAGTAGGTGGTGTATTCTCGAATGAGTATCGTGGAAAGAAGAGCGACCTTGGAACGCTTGACAAGTTCCCTTACATGTTGCACATGGGGGATAACAAGGAACCGGCTCCGGGTGATGAAGAGATAGAGCAGATTAATGTGGCTAGTCTTGATGAGATTGACACTGCTTATGTATGTATCGTAAACTATGATGCAGCGATTGAGCAGGAGGATGTAACTTATGCTGAAGAAGGTGGTCGCGTAGAGCTTCAAAGTGATTCAGGCGATTATCTTGAAGTCATTGCTGACTCTAAGGACGAAGGCCCTATTTACTGTGTTTGTTCCATCAAGAATAATGATGGTATGAACGCTCTGAAGAATGAGAGTCGTGTGATGGATCTTGGAACTGCTTTTGAGGAAATTCCTGGTTTTGCTTTGATTTGTAATTAAGTAAAATCTAATATTATGGCAACAACTCTTAAACATAAAGTAACTCTTCGAACCAAAATCGCCGAGACTCCCATTGCAACACCTGTAGGTGGTAATGAAGGAAACAATGGTAAAGGCAATGGTAAGAAATGGGGTATAGCAATTTTGATTGTTGCTATATTAGCAATTGCAGCATTTTTCTTACTAAAAGGTAATAAATCTGATAATAATAGCGTACAGAATGACGTCGTTATTGAGGAGACATTCACTCCGGCAGAAGTGTCGGTTGAGGAAGCAGAGAATGATGTTCCCAAGACCGAATCCGCTCCTTCGCAGGAAGAATCAGTTGCTCAAGAAGATGCAGTACATGCTGAGCCTGAATCTCCGGATGAGGAAGTTACACCTGTAGCTAATCCATCAGACAAAGCACCTGCTAATACAGCCCCGAAAAATGAATCAGTAAAAGAAGTAACGCAATCTGCTGTTAATCAGGTTTCTGTTAATCTTTATGGTTCTTTGGAGGAAAAAGCTCTTCAGGTAATTCGTGGCGATTTTGGTAATGGTACCGAACGCCGTGAAAAATTAGGAGACCAATACGATGAGATTCAGACTAAGGTAAACGAAATGTATCGTAACGGTTTAGTAAGATGATTTTGGGTTGATAGGATGGTGGGGATGCCCATCATCCTATCAATATTGTCTTGTAACATTAATAATTGGTGTTTTGATCTACGCAGTTTTACCATATTTTTGTCCGATCGAGTGAAACGGGCTTCGTACAAACGAGCTGTTGCCTTCACCTGTAAAATTGATTGGTGCTGCTATTAGTGGAGTGGCTTTAGTTAAATTGATTATGAATTTTTTATGAAAAAACTATTTACATTTTGTTTGTCAATCTTGATATTTGTTTCTTGTGTGGCTCCGAATCATCAGTATCAATCGCAAACAGATGATACTCAGTTGAGTGTAGCGCAAGAACAATTTAAGGCTCAAGGGTGGAAATTTGTCACCCCCCAAGGTGGAGAGATGGGAGCGGAATATGGTTGTATTCCAAAGTATGGTATTCAGGATAATTATTTTGACATTCAAGTAGGAGACGGTTATGATGTTGTAGTTAAAATTGTTGACATTACGACTGATAGATGTGTCCGTTGTGTGTACGTTCCGCAAAACAAAACTATAACTATCCATGAAATACCTCAAGGACGATACTATCTTAAACTGGCTTATGGTAATGCTTGGATGGAATTGGCCTCCGAAGGCGGAAAGATTGGTAAGTTTACCAAAAATGTACTTTTTGAGCGTAGTTATTCAGCATACGATTTTGGTAAAAAAAATTCTCAAGAAGTTATTAATTACATCCTAAAATTAAACGTTGTTAATGGCTCTGTAGAGAATAACTTCCAGACAGAAGAAATTAGTGAAGAAGAATTTATGAAAAATTAAAATATACAATGACAAATTTGACAGAACTAAAAAATGCCCTTCTAGCAGATGGCGTTATTGATGCTGAAGAGGTAAAGACCATCAAAGATGTAATTTACGAAGATGGTAAAATTGACAAAGCCGAAGCAGACTTCCTTTTTGAGTTGAATGACGCTATTTCTGGTCATGAGAATGCGCCTGAGTGGGATTCTTTATTTGTGGAAGCTATTACCGCTTATGTTTTAGAGGATGAGACTTCTCCCAACGAGATTGACGAAGAGGAGGTTCTGTATCTCTATAGCAAGATTTGTGGCGATGGGCATGTGGATGGAGTTGAGCGAGCTCTACTTGAAAATCTAAAAAAGAAATCTAAAAATTTCCCAGAAAAGTTAGCTTCACTTTTGTAAAATGGCAAAACAACATTACACAGGCTTATCCGATAAAGAAGTATTGGAAAGCCGTAAATTACATGGTGCCAATATTCTGACTCCTCCCGAAGAAGAAACAATGTGGGAGAAGATTAAGAGTTGTATGCACTTTTGGTTGCTTAAGGTTGACTTAGCTTTGTTTGTAATTACAAGTCTGGCAGCAGTTTTACTTCCAGTATCCGGCTTGTATCAGCATGACGGCCTTTGGATTGCTCCTGTATTAACCTTCGTGTTTTTTATACTGACTTATCTTGTTGCGTATCTTGGTGGAGAATATGACGAAGAAAAGAAGAAGTTTGACATGGATCCATTGTTTACAATTCTTCTTTTTGCATTGCTTCTTTCCGGTGCCATTTCATTCTATGAGGGTGTATTTGGTACTGCAACAGGTTGGAAACCCTATTTAGAACCGATTGGTATTGCAGTAGCTGTACTTTTGGCAACAACCGTAGCACACATCCTTGAGTCTCAAAATGAAAAAACATTCAAAAGTCTTAATGAGGTTAACGATGATACCTTGGTGAAAGTTATTCGCAATAATAACGTATGCCAGGTTCCACGTAAAGATGTTGTGGTCGGTGATATCGTGCTTCTTGAAGCTGGAGAAGAAGTCCCAGCTGATGCTGAACTTCTGGAATGCATGAATCTTACAATGAATGAGTCTTCATTGACAGGTGAGCCTCAATGTACAAAGACAACTAATCCTGATGAATTTGATAAGGATGCAACATATCCGTCAAATCACATTATGAAAGGCTGTACCGTTATGGAAGGTGATTGCATTGCTAAAGTGTATGCTGTAGGTGATGCAACAGCTTGTGGTAAGGTATTTGAGGCTGCACAGGTTAAAGATGGTGATGCAACTCCTCTGAGCGAAAAACTTGACGAACTCGCCGATCTCATTACAAAAATTAGTTACGGCATTGCAGGTTTAATAATTCTTGGTCGACTTGTTGTATTTGGTGTTCAAAACGGTTTCCATTTTGCAGATGCAAATGCAATCATAGAGTTCGTAAGTTATGTACTGAACTCTTTCATGATTGCTGTTACTTTAGTTGTCGTTGCTGTTCCTGAAGGCCTTCCGATGGCAGTTACATTAAGCCTTGCTTTTAGCATGAAGCGCTTGATGAAGCAGAATACTCTTCCTCGTACAATGCACGCGTGTGAAACAATGGGTGCTGTTTCTGTTATCTGTTCTGATAAAACTGGTACACTTACTCAAAACCAAATGAAAGTTGTAGAAACAGAATTTGTTGGTTTGAAAGATCAGAAACTGGGTGATGATATAGTTTCTAAACGTCTTAAGGAGTGTATTGCTATTAATACCACAGCGAACCTTGATTTTGCTAATCCACAAAAGATTAAAGCAATTGGTAACCCGACAGAAGGAGCTCTGCTCATATGGTTACATTCCCATAATGTAAATTATCGAAATATTCGGGAATCCTTGACGATAATTGATCGTCTTCAGTTTACCACTGAGCTGAAATATATGGCCACCATCGTTAAGTCCGAGGTAACCGGCAAGCGCGTTGTTTATGTGAAAGGTGCTCCGGATATACTGAAGGATTTATGTGCTCTTTCTAAGGAAGATGCTGATTCTTACGATCAAACCCTTGATAACTATCAGAGCCATGCATACCGTACACTGGCTTTTGCATATAAGGAACTTGCTGAAACCGATGACATCTTTACAGATGGTAAACTTAACATCAATGACCTTTGTATGATGGGTGTTGTTGGTATTCAAGATCCAGTTCGTACCGATGTACCAGCAGCTATTGATGAGTGTTTGAAGGCAGGTATTCAGGTTAAGATTGTTACCGGTGATGCGCTTGGTACAGCAAAGGAGATGGGGCGTCAGTTGGGCCTATGGAAAGATTCTGATACCGACGAAAATATCCTTCTCGGTTCGGATCTTGCACAAATGTCCGATGAAAAACTCAAAGAATGTCTACCGAAGGTTAAAATTATTTCGCGTGCACGCCCGAATGATAAAGAACGCGCTGTACGTATCCTTAAGGAACTTAATATGGTTGTCGCGGTTACTGGTGATGGTACCAATGATGCTCCTGCCTTGAATGCAGCAAACGTAGGCCTTTCAATGGGGGATGGGACAGCTGTTGCCAAAGAAGCCAGTGATATGACTATCATTGACAACTCATTCAGCACCATTGCTAATGCTGTTATGTGGGGGCGTTCCCTTTACAAGAACATCAAGCGATTTATTCTTTTCCAAATGACAGTTAATGTAGCAGCATGTCTAATTGTTGCTATCGGTGCTTTTATTGGTACAGAGTCTCCTCTTACGGTAACCCAAATGCTATGGGTTAACCTTATCATGGATACATTTGCCGCTCTTGCTCTTGCATCACTTCCTCCTACGAGAGCCGTTATGAAAGAAAATCCTCGTCCTGTTGACGAGCATATTCTAAAAGGAATGGGTGCTGGAATCCTGGGAGTAGGTGGTTTGTTTACCATTATTCTTCTTGGTATCTTGCTTTTCTTCCAACATGCTGATGTGTCAACGTTAAGTGACATTTTTAATGGAAGTGCTATATGGGGGGCATACAATGGCTTGTCTGATTACGAACTTGGTTTGTTCTTTACAATCTTTGTGATGCTCCAATTCTGGAACCTCTTCAATGCTAAAGCGTTCATGACAAACGAATCTGCACTTAAAGGTATTTCTTGGAAGGATACCAAGTGGTTTATCATTATTGCGCTCGTTATTATTATAGGACAAGTAGCCATGACTGAAATTCCTGGTCTACAGCAAATGTTCAATGTGGCAGAAGGAGGTCTAAAACTAATCGACTGGTTGATTATATTCATTTCAACTTCACTGGTTCTTTGGATTGGAGAGGTTGTACGCAAAATTAAGAGATAGACACTTACTTTTCACGGGAGAGAGGTCTCCTTTCTCCCGTGATTTATTTATTCTCGTCATATGCATACAGAAATTAATGGAGATTGGATTGGATATGTAAAACGTTTCAGTCTGCCGACCGCAAAAGTTCTAAAGTATCCTCTAAAGCATATAGGTATTTTATTTTGTGCGCAAATTGTTGTATCTGCATTTTTTACATTTTTACCTATTCCACCACTTGCAAAGTTCATTCCGATATTGGCGGTAATGATGTTTGCAGTTTATTATTACCTCAAGATTCATTGGCAGACATTTTGGAACGTGGTTTTAGAGGAATCTAAAGGGTTTATTCCTGATTTGTTGATGTGGCTGTACTATGTAATCATCTGCATATTTTCTATTTCACCCTCATTCCTTGCGCTCTTTTTTATCTTGAAATAATGGAGAAATATACTAAACATAAACTTATCAGAGGACTTATAGGACAGATAATTATTTTTATTGTCCTATTTGTTTTCTGGCTAATAACTAGTTAAATCATGAAAATAGCACCTTCAGAGCTCATCATAAATTCAGATGGCTCAGTATTCCATTTACACATGAAGCCAGAAGAACTGGCTGACATTGTTATTCTAGTTGGGGACCAAGGACGTGTCGAAATGTTCACTCCATACCTAACAGACATTGAGTTTAAACATCAGTCACGAGAATTTGTTTCGACTACAGGAAAATATAATGGTAAACGCATTACCATTCTTTCTACTGGTATTGGGACTGATAATATTGATATTGTAATGAACGAGTTAGACGCACTTGCAAATATTGACTTCAATACACGAGAACCCAAGTCAGAACATCGAGCTCTCACTATTCTCCGTCTTGGAACATGTGGCGCAATTCAACCGGACATTGAAATAGGATCATACATTTTCTCACATTATTCAATAGGAACAGACGGCCTTTTGAATTGGTATGCTAATCGTGAGAAAATCACAAATATTGATATGGAGGAAGCTTTTGTTAAACATATCAACAAAGATCCACATATTGCTACGCCCTATTTTGCTAAAGCAAGTAATAAACTGATTGCTCTTTTTTCTGATTGTACGGTGAAAGGTATGACTATATCTGCACCGGGATTCTATGGTCCACAAGGTCGGATACTTCGCCTTCAATTAGCAATGCCGGATATGGTTGAAAAATTCGAGACCTTCCGCTATGGCGACTATCGGATTACTAATTTTGAGATGGAAGGCTCTGCGATTGCTGGTATTGCCGGTCATCTTGGTCATGAGGCTGGTACTGTATGTTGCGTTATTGCAAATCGTCATTTAAAAACGAGTAATGCAGATTATAAACCATTCGTAGCTCAATTAGTTAAATTGGTTCTTGATAAACTTTGTGAATAATGAAAAAAATAGCTTATATATTTTTAGGATTTGCTATCTGCATAAACTTAGTTTCATGTCAAACTCCCTCTCAAAAATTTTTGAATGAATATCGTGTCTTTGCAGAAAATTTCATTCTCTCCCACGAAAGTTATACAGCCACTGATTGGGAAGTAGCAGCTGTGGAGTATTCATCCTTACGTGATCAGTATGGCCTTTATCGTATGGACTTGACACAGGAAGAACGTTCCTATATTGATGCCATTAATGCCAAAATTAACGCAGCTTTCATTCGACATAAAGGTACAAATGCCGCTTCCGAAATTGAGTCGCTTTTTAAAGAGACTATTGGGACCATAAACGAATTATTGGAAAATTAAACTTTAAAAAAGTATTCTAATAATTATAGTGAATACACGCAATTATAATTCAACTTTCCACCTTTTCGTTATGATGGTTGCTATATCGCATGTTATAAAATGAGTCGAAATAATTTGAAAATACTATCGATAACCTTGGCTCTTATAGTCGCCTTATTGGCATGTATTTCTTCATTGCATCACCATAAATCTAATCGTTTATATGACTTGGAAATAGCTTTCCATCCTGTAAAAGATGAAACGTCATATGCAGATCAAGAAAAATGTAATTCACATACAGAGGATTCTATCTCCGTATCGCTAGAATTGCCATTTCTTTGCAGTTCGAGTCAGCAAATAATAACTCACTTTGCCTATACAGTTGGATATAATTTAGACCGACATATTCCAAACTGGGTCGCCTATGAATTAACTGCAAAGGAGACTATTGGAGAAGAAACTCGTACTAATAAATTTATGCCTGATCCTTTAGTACAAGGAAATCCTGTAGTAACTCAAGACTATAGCAATTCTGGCTACGACCGCGGTCATATGGCTCCGGCCGCTGATATGAAATGGTCTGAACAAGCTATGCGTGAGTCATTTTATATGACAAATATATGTCCACAAAACCATAGCAATAATGCAGGCGACTGGAAAGATTTAGAAGAAATGGCACGTGATCTTGCATCAACCTACGGTAGTATATACATATGCTGCGGACCTATAGTAACCGATACGTCAAAAACAATTGGAATAACCCACAAAATTGTAGTTCCACAATTCTTCTATAAAGTATTCCTGCGCTGCAAAGCAGATGATTCATGGACATCAATCGGTTTTGTAATGCCTAACGAAGCAGGAAACCGTCCGCTGATGACATATATACAGACCGTTGATGAAGTAGAACAATTAACAGGAATAGATTTTTTTTACAACCTACCCGATGATATTGAGGACGATGTTGAGTCTAATTTTAATATTTTAGATTGGGTATTATAGCCATTTTCTAATTAAAACATTTATGAGAAAGATATTACTCTATTTTGTGATAGTATTTGCAGTCGTTGGCTGCGCCAAGAAACAATCTGCTGCAACAGATGAAAATGCTGAGATAACTAAGATTTACAACCTTGTTATTCTTGACCGTAGCGGCTCCATGATGCCACTACGCGAAGTTGCCATCCACGGCTACAACGAGACACTTGACGTTATTCGTAATGCACAGATACAGCATGATCTGGAGCAGCAGAATCTCGTAACACTGACGTTGTTTAATCATGAGATAACAACTGTTTTTGATAGCGAGAATACAAATACACATGTAAACTCAGGGGTTGTAGTATCTTTATGTAGATAACTTTCGCCAAAATAAGAGTCTATGAAAAAAACAATCTTTGTAATATTCTCTATCGTAATAGGTCTGTATATAATCTTAGTTGGCTATAATATTGGAAATAAAGTACATACTAAGGAAGGATTAATAGATGATAAATTAAATGATAGCTGTTTTTATCCTGTCGAAATTCGATTATACGACCAAACAACGGCGACTGATAGTGCCATGTACTACGAGTTCTTGGTGGGGCAAACAATTCGAGAGTTTTTTCCCAGAAATGGAATGAACTTTAAACTTTATATAGGTCCATTCTACGGTCATATTGTTCTAGAAGATATAGATTATAAACAAAGAGACGAATATATATCTTTTATCAAAGAATCGTTGGGAATATCAGAAGATTTCTCCACAGGATACTATTGTCGCGACTCTTTGTATTCTTGGCCAATATTTGAAGACTTCAAAGAACTAACAGGATACTATGATTTAGGAGAAGTGTGGATGCGCGACTTATCAGAATGGTATACGCTCAGTACAGGGTGTCGGAATCGATATGCGACTTTATATACAGGAGAAGATGCTATATTTTGGGTGCATCTTAATTATTTTCGCATTTTTTCTTGGAGACAATTTCATTCCCAAAAAGCAAATCGAAAATTTAAAATTGATATTTATCCGGTAACCATCCATTAATTTACATATTGTTGGATTTGTAAAAAGTTATCGGTTATCGCGCGCGTTCGGCAATCGGGTCGCGGTCGCGTTCGGTGCTCGGATTGCACCGGCTGACGACTTTGTCGTCAGCAAAGCAACCGAGACCTCCGCTCTCCCCACAAATCAGCAGATTTGCGGGGACCCCGAAGCCAACGCCAACGGCCAATGCCAAGTTCCTAAACGAAAATGCGCCAAATTGCGGAAAGAGTACGAAAACGCCGAATGGAATACCGCAAAAATACGCAACACATTATCACGAAAATACGCAATAAAATTGCACAA
>OCTX012256212.1_pt1 | contig 20702 bp, 25 predicted proteins | sample 1539691 | NCBI WGS metagenome assembly OCTX01 (sample SAMN02144231, study PRJEB22623) | gut metagenome | biome: sheep rumen | host: Ovis aries | place: New Zealand
CGGACTGAAGGAGGGCACGCACTTCGGTGGTGGCACGCCGCCCAAGTGGGTGCCCAAGCCGCTGAACGACCCCGACAAGAAGGCCGACACGGTGTGGTTTGCCAACGGTCACATCATGCAGCTCATCAGTGCCGCCCAGATTGGTGCCGGCAACAGCTATACCTTTAATCATATATCGTGGGACGAGTGCCGTTTTACGAAGAAGGAGAAGATGTATGCCGAGGTGATACCCGCCAATTCGGGCGAGACGAACATCTACAATCCCGATGCCTTCAGCCGTGCCAATCCGTATTATTGCGGCACGTCGTTCGTGTCGGATGCCGGACTGACGCTGAAGCAGTCGTGGCTGGAGCAGGAGGAGGACAAACTGGACACACACCCGCTAACGGGTCCGCTGACAGGAATGACGTACCGCGAGATACAGACGGAGCTGGAGGCGTTTGCCGAGAGCGTCATCAAGTGGAACGACTTCTTCTACTATGCTAAGAAGGAGGGCAAGCAGCCTACGGAGGTGAAGCCGGAGAAGAAGAAGGAGATAGAGGCACTCTTCGAGGCGGTCACGAAGCGCGAGGGACCGTACCGCATTATTCCCAAGCACTATGCCGCCGACTCGAAGGGTTGCGTGGATATGCTGGTGGCGTATAAACTCATCACGCAGGACGATGCCGCACTGCTGTTCAACCGCAAGTACCTGGTGACGAAGGCCGACCAGTTTGAGATGATGAAACTGAACATCCCAAATAACGACTACCTGAAGCGCATCCGTCTGCTGCGGTCGTGGGCGTTCTACTTCTGTCGGGCATCGACCTTGGACAATGCCGACGTGGTTGGCCTTGACTATATCGCCACGATGTATCGTGACCTGAGCCCGAGCGTTTTCTCCATCAGCATTCTGAATGAGAAGAAGAACAAAGCCAACGACGGTTTCTATGCCAATCTGGACATCGAGAACGTGCATGGCTACGTGCCGGAGGACGCTCCGATCATCGACAAGGCATACCGTGTGAAGACATCGGAGTATGTGAAGGCAGGCACGAAGTACAAGGAGGAATACCTGTCGCCCGACTACGACTACTTGGGCAAGGTGGATAACTGCACGCAGGACGGCGACGTGGTGGATGCGCTGCCGCTGCATATAGCCTTTGACTACAATGCCAATATCACGACCGTGGTTACTGGTCAGGTGTATAAGCGCGACGGACAGGAGTGCCTGAACGTGCTCGGCTCGATGTATGCCCTGTACGAGCGCAAGATTCACGCCCTGGTGGAAGAGTGGAACCGCTATTACGAGCCGCACCGTGGCCACAACCGCACGGTCTATTACTACTACGACGCGACGGCCAAGTTCCGTGGCTATGCCATCGAAGCCGCCAAGGACTTCAAGGACACCATCATCGACGACTTGACGAAGTACGGTTGGGAGGTGGTGGGCATCGACATGGGTACGCCGCAGAACCATCACACTAAGTGGCAAATCATCAACGAGGCCCTTGGCGGTTTCTCGCTGCCCATCATCAGGATCAACCGCGTGAACAACGAGGACCTGATAGTGGCGATGCAGCTGACCGAAATCAAGGAGCGCTACAACGGCACAACGAAGATAGTGGCCAAGAACAAGAGCGGCGAGAAGCTGGCCGACACCGAGGACGGCACACCGCTGCAGAACCGCACCGACATCACCGATGCCTTCGACTCGCTGTATATCGGCGTGAAGCTGTTCAGGTTCAGGACGAGCCTGCTGATGACACCGGGAGGGATGTAGTGATGGAAGATGGATATGTGCCTATACCTTTATATATATAATAAAAGGCGGCTACCGTTACTGGTGGCCGTCTTTTAATAGTGCTTTTACATCATCCCATGTGGCGACGTCCATTTCGCCGGTGTTGGGGTCGTAGTAGCCCACGGCGAGGGGTTCTACCTTGGCCTCGGTGCTGAGGGGAATGATGAAGAACTCGAAGGGTTCGACCTTGGGCGGCTCCATGTCGCTGAAGGCTATCTGCTGGCGACGGGCGAGACGGATGCGGTCGATGTCGGAGCGGGAGAGTTCACCAAGGGGACGGTTCTTGTGTGAACGCTCGCTATCACGCGAAGAACCGTCCCCGAGGGCCTGCATCGCGTCGCGGACGGCTTTCAGTTCTTCCTTCTGCATGTACTCGTCCCACGCCTGCTGGGTCTGCAGGAAGTGGACGTAGTTGTAGATGTTATGCACGGACTGCACCCATGCGTCGGCACCACGGGACATGAGCAGCGAGGCGACGGGCTGGGTGATGAACAGGCGGTGCGCCTTGCGGTCGAAACTGATCTGACCGGCGTCAAAGAGTTTTTCGAGCAGTGCCCACGTCTGGAGCGTCTGCTGGGTTTCGCGCTGCTTGCGCTTCTGTTGGTGGCGCTCACGCCATTTCTTCAGAATGTTCATCGGTGGTGGTCTTTTTGCGGGTTGTTTTCTTGGGTTGTTTTGGCTGCTGTGGCACAGCAGCAGACAGGACGGGTGTGCCTTGTGCTTCGTCAAACGACGGCTTTTCAGACTCGGCTTCGCCTTCAGTGGCAGCCGATTCCGTCTGCTGCGAATCACCGGGGACAGGAACCCCAATCTTCGCTTCGCTGCTATCGTTGTTCCAGTCCCCATGATTCACTTCGGCGCGGCGGGTGCGGAAGAGGGCTTCAAAGGCGGCGGTGGCGGCATAGATAGCGGGGCTGTTGTTGCCACCGAGCTGTCCGGCATAGAGGTGCAGGGCGGGAGTCTTGACATCGGGCATGGTGCCTTGGATGACGACGGTGTGCGACGAGCCGCGCCACATCATCAGTTCGGGTATGGGCTTGTCGTCGGGCAGCATGGCGAGCTGTACCTCGCAGTCGGGGAATGCGGGATGCAGGGCGAGGTCGGACTCATGCACCATGAGGCGCAGGGTGGCGATATAGCCTAATGAGGCATAACGGCTGATAAGACGCATAGCCTCCTGCGGCATTTCGCTGGCGGCAATGGTCAGCGTGCGGGGACGGTCGCCGGAGAGGAGCATCGTGTCCTTGATGAAGAGTTTGGCGGTGACGTCGCCGTTGGTTTGGAACAGGGCCGCTTGGCCGTGGGCTTCTCTGAATAGCTGTCCGAGCTGTCGTTCGGCGCAGCAGGGTTCGATGATGTTTGTCATATTCTTGGTTGTTTTTATGGTCGCTGTGGTACAGCGACATACTTAACTTTTTGGTCGCTGTGGTACAGCGACATACTGAACTTTCGGGTACAAAGATAGGGAGAAACGGGCGGTGCGGACGGACACTTATTGCCACAAGTCACGGTGGACGGTGAGCCACTGGCGGTAGTTGGTGGCGTGCCATGAGCCGTGGCCGAAATGGGCAATGTAGGGCTCGGTGTCGATGTCGCGGTAAGGCAAGCGGTGGTCAATCACGTCTTTCAGAAACCATGCGCCGGTGTCGTAGCGGTTGTTGGGCGACTGATGGCTGAGCGCCCACATATAGTCGGTGTTCAGATAGGTGACGCCAGCGACACGGAGCATGGGGGTGTTGATATAGCACAGGAAAGGCTCGGCACGGTATATCTCCAGTCCGAAGCGCTTGCGGGTATTGCAGACAACGTGGCCTGTAAAGGCGTAGCGCGGGTTGCAGAAAGTGTTGATGCGCTGACGGATGAGTACGTCGGAGTCCATAAGCAGGAACGGCTCGTCGAGGTGGTCCATGAGCCACTGCACGGAGCAGCAGTGCTTGTAGGAGCCGTAGTTAGACTTATTGACGGGGCCTGTCTCTTTGTCGGGGAACTGCGCGAGGAGGGTGTCGAAGTCGAGGATTTGGGCAAGGGTGTTGTCGATGACTTCGATGTGGGTTGCGATGGTATCGCAACATACAGAACCAAAGGGGCGCAGGTCGCTGTTGTCGAAGACGATGACACGGGCAGAGGGGTGGTGCTTCAGCAGGGAGCGGATGCAGTGGCTGGTGAGTTTGGGGGTGTTGTAGTGAACGATGCAGACAGTCATAGTGATATGTTTTTTCGGGGTCGTGCTTTTTCGGTGAGGTGGATGTCATACGTGAGGCAGTCGGGGTAGCGACGGGCGATGATGGCCGAAACGATGCGCTCGCCAAGATGGCCACCCATGCGGATTTGATTGGGGATGGTAGCGCCACGTCCTCTGTTCTTGAAGTAGAGTTCGGGATGCTGCAGGATGCGTTGTGGCAGGTCGCGTCCGCAAACGTCGAGCCATGCGTCTAATGCCCGCCATACGCGGTTGATAAGGTCAATAAAATCGTCACGCCGCATGATGAACATATTGCAGGTGTAAAGGGTGTTGCCCGTGAGCATTCGCTTGAACGATGACCATAGCCACGGTTCCTGGCAGCGTATGATGGCCGCCATCACGTCCATGTCGGCAAACGAGAAATGGCGGGCATACTGACGATAGACACTCATTTTAAGCTGGCGCGGTGTGGTGGCAATGCAGCCGTGCTTGCGGACAAGGGCGGCGAGGTCGGGAACATCGTCGAGAAAAGAGAAATACTTGCGGTAGCCGCAGAAGCCAACGATGTCGGGCAGCAGGTCGGGACGCTTGGCGAGATGGTGGTAGGTGAGCAGTTCGGAGTAGAACAGCGCGTCGATGCCGTTGTCGGCCTTGTCATCGGGAAAGAACTGGCGGCTGTCGGCAATCTCATAGACGGGATTACTCACAGGACAGTCGAAGTCGGTGTGGGTGCATATATAGATACATGCATTCTCGTTCATAGGCGAAGACTGATTTCGTGACGTACCATAGCGGCAAGTGAGTTGAAGTCGGCATCGGTGTTTCGGTCGTTGACGCACAGCAGTCCGTCGGCATTACGGATGGCCTCGCGGATAGTGTCGGCAGCGTCCGTAACCGACACGTAAGCGCGTGGCGGGTTGTGGTCAACGTACTGACCCGATAGGATTTGCCACCAGGAATAGATGTACTGGTTGAAGTTGTGTGGCATACGGAAGCGGCTGACGCTGGCCTGCATCTCCTTGGGATGCTGTTGCCAGAAGCGTTCGCAGGTGGACTTCAGTATAGGCACGATATTGTGACCTATATGCAGCCATTTATTGTCGTAGTGCTGACCGAAGTCGGCGGCCACGAAGTTCATGCCGTTCATGCAAGCCCGATGGAAGGTGTTCGAGGGGTCGAAGGCTTTGTGAGTGTAATGGAGGCAAGGGAGAATCTCGCTGGCAAAACCAGCGAGCGCACTACCGTCGCGGAAGAAATCGTCCTCTGCCATCGGTGCCAGCGGGAACATATCGTCGTTGCCGTAGAGGAAATAAGGTGCAAGGTCGGGGATGCGGTGCAGGTACATCTCGATGGCGCGACTGTTGAATGTCGGCAGCACGTCTTGGGGCATAAACTCATTATGAAACACGATGCGGATGTGCGGCATATTCTTCTTGGTGGCTGCAATCTCTTCGAGCATCCAGTGCTGCACCTGGCTCTTGCGTGCCAGCAGGATGACCACGTTTCTTACCCACGGCAGGTGCTTGCGAATGCAGCGAATGAGCAAGTGCTCGGTGCCCCATGAACGGTAGCGTACATTGGTCAGTGCGCTGCGGTCATCACGGATGCATCCGTTAGCCATTGCGTAGTCGTGACGCCATTTCAGGTCGTCGGGGAATATCATTGGAACTACATAATCTATTGTCATATCGCCTGGTGTTTGTTGCAAAGGTAATGCAGAATAAGCCACACGGACGGACACTAAAAAAGCCTCTCGGCTCACGTCGGGAGGCTTTCAAACAAACTACTACTAAAACAAATCTATTACTTATATATGAAACGAATTTGTGTTAGCGGGGTTACTCGGAAGATGCTTCCGGGCCTACAAGAGAATCCCATCCGGCTTCAGGCTCCTGGACGTACATCGAGGGATAGAACGAACCTTTGAGCTGCCACTCAATCGTGGTTGCGCGGTCATCCTCGGTCGATGCACCAGTGTCCTGTGTGAAGGTATTGATGTGAACCCTGCGGTCGGGGTGGTAGAGAATCTGAGACTCACCGTTGGAGTCCTTGATAATCACACCTACGCGGCTGTTGTTCAATCCGCGAGCTTCCTTAGAGATGGCTTTGTTGACAGCATCAATCACGGTGGTGATGGTGATGTCGAAGCCCTTGTTGCTACCCTTGCCTTCGCCGACGCTCTTCTGGGCATCCTCCTTTAGTTCGTACCTACGGAGACGCTTGGTGCCGTCTTTGAACACAGGAGTGGTGTACTCGTTGTCGGTGGCTACGAGGCCGCTCTTAACTTCGGAAACGAGGAACACGTACATAACCTGCGCCATGCCGGAGATGTTCTCAAAGCACTGCAAGTCATCGTCGCTCCATCCGTTTATTTCTGGACATGTCTGTGGTTGTGGCATAATATTAAATGTTTTTGTGTTGTTAATGATGGCTGACGTGGCACGTCAGCATACTGAACTTTTTAGATAAAGGGGAGGGAGGTATGGCTGGGCGATATAGCAGTTGACCTCCCTAAACCCCTTCCGTTTCAGAGGTTAATCGCTGGACGAGCTTGCGTTGGCCTTGAAGATACCGACGATGGCCATCGGGTTGCCAGTGGCGACGATGGTGGCAGGATTGTCGGTAGAGCCGTTAGACCACTTCTCGAACGTAGCGCCGCTCTTGGCGGTGGCGGTCAGCGTCAGAGTTGTGCCCTTGGCTACCTCAGTGCCGCTCTCTACGGGGGCAGAGCCGTTGGTGATGGCTACGGTACCCAGTTCCTCGTTGTTAGAGGTTACATAGACAGCATCCTTGGTGTAGTCACCGCTGTTGAACTCCATCTCGGCGGCACCGCCGTTGGTGACGAAGGCACGGGCAGAGGGGTCAACCAGCATGAAGCCGAAGATACCCTGAATCTGCATCACGAGGTCCTTCACGTCGTGAGAGGGCTCGGGCAGCACCTTGACGAAAGAAGAATCGCTCTCGTTGTTGACGCCCAGCAGGAGGTTGCCCTCGATAGAGGCGAACACGAGGTTGCCCTTGATGTCGTCCACGGGAACGAAGGTCAGCTTGGACAGACCGTCAGACTTAATCTGATAGTTGCCGTTCTCAAGTTCGGTGACACTCTTGTGTGAGCGGTGCTTCTGCTCGTAAGCATCGGCGATGGCCTGAGCCACGTCGGTAGGCATATAGACGTATGCCTTCTGCTTCTTCAGCTGTGGCGACCACTGATTGTGCCAAGCCACGAACTCGTCGTAGGCTGCGCTGTCACCCTCGCTCTGAGGCTTGTCGAAGACGCCAGATGGAACGAGGTTCTTTGCTGCCTTGTTGACGGTGCCGTCGTTCAGGTCGGTAGCCATCACAGTCAGCAGACCGTCGAAGAGGTTCATCTCCTCGTCGTCGCTGGTAGCGTCGCCACCGATGATGTTGTTGAAAATATCCTGAGCGAACAGCTTGGCCTGCTCGGTCATGAACAGCTCGGTCTTCTCGAAGTGCATCTCAGCAGAGCCGTTGACGGTGATGTTGCCGGGCTTCTCCTGGAAGTCGTCTTCGTTACAGCGAATGCGGTGTACGCAGATGTTGGCCTGCAACTTGCGGGTGAAGAGGTAGCCAATCTTAACCTCGCTGACGTTGCCAACCTCCTTGCGGCGGGTCTGACCACCCTTGCCTGCGAAGACAGTCTTGGTCAACTGATACTGTACTCCTGTCTCAACCTTGATGCCAAGGCGATCCAGCTCGTCCTTCATGTAGAATGCAGGACCAATCACGATGTTAGGAGAGAGCTTGTCAGCGACTGACTGCACATTCTCCAGGCCGATGAATTTTGCATTTTCTGCCATAGTCGTAAAAAAGTTTTTGTGTTGGTGAAATTGTTATTTAAAAAGTTTTTGTGTCGGTTTGAGAGAGAATCCTTGCGGGAGAACCACAAGGCACACTATTTGTGCTCAGCGTCCCACTTTGCCTTGGCCTCCATGTTCTTCTCGTAAGAGAGGTTGGGGTCATAGACGTACTGGTTGACGGCTACGCCTGGGGCTTCTGCACCACCACCGTTGTTCTGAGGAGCTGCGCCAGCCTGTGCGCCTGTGCCGGGGTCGTTCTGCAGTTCGGCAATCTGAGCGTTCAAGTCGGTAATCTGCTGGTCGCGCTCTGCCAGTGTGGTGTCGCGCTCAGCGATGGTGTTCTGTGCGGTGGTCAGGCTCTCCTTGGCACCGTTCAGATCGGCGGTCAGCGTCTCAATCTGCGAAGCCTTGCCTTCCATGTCGTTTTGCAGGTCAGCCTTCTCCTGCTCCAAGGCAGAAATCTGGTTGTCCTTCTCTTCGATAGCAGTAGCGTGAGCGGCGTTCAAGTCCTCGATGGCCTTAGCGTGCTCAGCCTCCTTAGTCTCAGCTTGCGCTGTCAGTTCATCGACCTTAGCGGTCAAATCGTTCTTCTCGGCGGTCAGGCTCTCCGCCAATGCCAGTGCATCGGCTTTCTCCTTCTGCATCGCCTCGATGTTTGCGTTCAGAGTGGCGAGCAAGCCCTCGTTCATAAAGGCGCCGCCATCCTGCATCTGCATCTCCTCGACTCCGAGAAGTGCAAACACTGCGGGGAATTGTTCTTTCATGTTAACTGTATTTAAAGTGGTTGATAATGTGTTGGCTTGATGAGAAGCGGCAGAGGCACTGCCTGCGGCGGGGCGCTTGGCAATCTTGCGGCTGGCGGTGCGGGCGATGGGTTGTTCGGTGCCGTTGGCAAGGTTGAACACTCGGCTGATTACCTGGCCGAGCATCATCTCACCGTCGCACAGGATGCCCATCACATCTTTAGCGTCGAATACTTTGCCTTTCAGGTGCTCGTCCTTAGCGTTGGGGAAAGCGGCCCTCATGTCGGCACGGAACTCCTCACCCAGCGTCTTCAGTTCCTCGATGAGCAGTGTAGCATCCTCGTCCTCGGCAATGTCACGCATCTCCTTGTTCTTATCCACACTCTCGGGATCGTAGTATTCGCGGTAGGTTTCGCCGGTAGAAAGGTCTTTGTCGCCGTTCTTCATGGTGAAGAAAGCAGCCATCACGCCTACGCAACCCAACTGGTCTTTCGGGTTCATTACATACACCTCGTCGCAGAGTGAAGCGAGATACATACCTGCAGAAGCACAAAGTCCGTCGATGAAGGCAATGACGCGCTGACCACGGGCGTGAGCATAGTCGATACCCTGCTGGAAGTCGTTCTTAGCCCAAGCGCTGCCGCCAGGAGTGTTGATGTGCAGGACGTGACCCTGGCAGAACTTATTGTCGGCAGCCTTCATCATCCAGTCGCGGATGTCGCGTGAGCCGTAAGAGCAGGCACCACCATTGCGGGTGATAGGTCCGTCAACGGGCATCACGTTCACGAAAGGCTCCTTCATCTTGCCGAGCACGTCGCCCTCACCCCATGCGTCAAAGGCCGGAAGCACGTTGCCGTCCTCCGTCACCTGATACTCACGAATAAAGTCCTGTCCCTGCTGACCGATGGCCATTGGCGACTTTTTTTCGCGGTCGATGCCGAGCGAGGCGTGGTTTGTGATGTTGTACTGCAGCGTAGGCAGGATGCTGTGCAGGAACTCCTGCTGAATCATCCACTCCTTGTTGCTGAGTATTTCAAATAGTCCGTTCATGTGTCGTGTGAATTTTGAATTTTAAATCTGCTTGCAAAATTCGCACAACATATTTAATGTGTACGGATAAGAAAAAGGCGGTTTTGGGGGATTTTAGGGCAAAAAAGGCAAGCTATCCATCGCGGACGACTTGCCTTTGAATAAAACCATGAAAAAAATACTACTTTGTTAATTACAGTTTTGCTGACACCCTCGCGGGCTTTACAAAAAAATCCAACTTTTAAACTTATGAGTAAAAAAAGAATACCCGACGCTTCGGGCTGTTTACCTTATTATATATGGTACATTACAAGAAAACTATCTTATGTCAGTCGGATGACGTGGCTCTTTGATTGCAGTGTCACCTTGACGGTGGCTTTCTGGTTCACGTCCTGCTCGTCGAGCAGCAGCAGACTGGTGCCCGGCAGCGAATAGAGCAGGTAGTGCGTGCCGTCCTGTGTGGTCAGAATGACGTGGAAATGCCGTGTCTGCAAGCCTTGTACGGCAATCTTCGTCGCCTCGAAGCCTGCGGTGACGGGTATCTGAAGGTCGTGGCTGACAACGATACCCGATGCCACTTGTTTGTCGCTCAGTTTCAATGACGGTGCGCTGTCCATTTCGCCATCATCCCCGTCCTGTACGTTGTAGGCCACGGAGAGCAGTGCCTGACCTATCACGGGATGGTTGGTGCTCTGCGGTGTCCATTGACTGAGGTTTGCTACTGCCATTTCCGCCAGGCTGACCTGAAAGGGAACGGCGAAATGACACGACGATGCCAGCACCAAGTCGATGCGTACCACGTCGTCTAACAGTTGTTCGTTACAATTCTGAATCATCGTTTTTCTATTAAATTATGTTGTTTTTACTATCGTTTTTGATACAAATCAAGCGAATGACTTAAAAAGCGTTAAATGCTTAAAACCTTTAACAGCCGTTAAGTGCATCATTTCACTCGTTTAACTTTTTAGGATTATCCTTGTTTTGCCGGATTTCTTCTATCAGCGTCTCGATGTCGGGCATCTGCTTGCTGGTTTCGCTCTCATACTCGAACAGCACGTCCTCATCTTTGATGTCGTCGGCCAGCATCTTCGCATCCTCAATCCAGCGCATCGCCATGCGGCGCATGGAGTCGCGGTCGGTGCCGTTGGTACCAAGACACATGTTGTAGTGATAGAAGAAATGGTCGATGCACATGATAACGTCGCGCTCGATGCCTCGCAGGTCGCACAGAGCCTGCTCCTTGCGCACCCAGTTCAGCAGGATGCGCACGAAATCGCTGCGCAGGAGTTTTACCAAGCCGTTGGCCTGACGGAACGGCAGGGTATAGGAATTGGTCACGTTCTTGTATTGCCCGCCTACGACTACCGCCTTCGGTGCGGCAATGCAGAGGTAGTCAAAGCCGTCGGTCTTCTTGTTGCGCGTCACGTCGGTCAGGAAGTTTACCTCGTCCACCGACGGCCACTCGGTCGGATCGCGCTTCAGCATCGCCTTGCCGCCTTGTGGCTTGCGTCCGTTCAGGATGTTGTTCCACATGCGCTGCGAGAAGCAGATGACGTGTTCCATCGACTGCTCTGAAATCAACATCAGACTGGTTGACATCAGCGCATACTCCTGTTGGAACGGCGAGAACTCAACCGGCTGAAACTCGCTCAGTCGGTTGGTCACGTCGCGGCCTCGATAGAACTGCGCCACGTAGGTAGGGACTCTTAGGTATATGTTTGCCATTGTTACATTGAACATTGAACATTGAACATTGAAAATTTAGCTACCGCTTTGATTTTTGCGGAAAAACCGCAAAACACATTATGAGCCTTTCGCCTCACTTTTGGCCAGGGCTTCCATGTCGCGCTGGACGCGCATCAGGTCGGTGAGCTTGGTTATATATGCCTTGCTGCTGATTTCCGTCAGTCCTTCGGCCTTGCAGGGGAACACGCAACCGATATACCAGTGGTCTGCATACTCCCAGAACGCCGGTGTCTCGGGCTTCACAAAGCCTGTCTGCTTATCCGCCGGCACATCAGCCATCATGTCGGCTTTCAGCATCGAGAACACGCGCAATGGCGTCACCACGGGCAGCATTCGGCGGCGGTGTTCCAGGTTGATGGCTTCGCGCTGCAGTTTGCTCATTTCACGGATGCGCTTGTCGGTGTCGGTGCGGTACAGTTCGACATACTTGATGAACCGCTTCTCGGAGAGCGTCTTTTCGATAAGCGCTGCGTCCTCTTTAAGATTGCCCGTCAGTTGGCTGTCAGCAAGGAACTTTCGTCCAAGGTCGTACCACTGCTTTGCCGTATATAGATGTTTTACTTCCGCAAACGTATGCTGCTTGTAGTCGAACATACGTGTCGCAGTGTCGCTGGGGCGGTAGCGGTCGTTCTTCGATATAACCACACCCTCGCGGCACTCGCAGTTAGGTCGCCAGATGGTCTTGCCGTCACGGTCCTTCACGATTTCCTTCCATACCGTCTTGTTCACCTTGTCATCGTCGGCAAATGTCACACCAATGACGCCACCCTCGAAGTTGTCATCTATGGGCACGATGCTCTCAGCCCCGCACTTACGTCCGAAGTCCATCTGCGCCCGCTCCGCTTTCTGGCAGTCGTTGAGCAGCCGTTTCAGTTTCTTTCCGATTTCCGATGCACTGTCGCATCTGTAATAATAATGCTTTGCCATATCGCTTTTTGATTTTTCGACACAAAAGTATAAATAGGTAGATTGGTGTAGAAAGAAGTATGCGGTCTTAACAAATATTTAACGATTGAAGCCGTATTTAGGTCTATATTTTTACTTTTGTTTACAATAAACGAGGTGGCCGTCGCGGCTGCCTCGTTTATCTTGATAACAAAAAACCTAAAACTATAAATGTTTAACTAACCTAAAACACCGGAAAGCACGCTTGCTTTCTTTTTCATTACTCAACTAAACAAATACTAATGTCAATCTAAATGTTCATTGTAAGGTTCGATATCATCCAACTCATGCTCGTCACCAGGCGATACCGTATCGACGTCGCTCATGTTGGTCGAATGGCTACCGCCGCCGTGCGGATGTTCGCCACGCAGCATCTTGTCGGGGTCTATCTTCTTGTAGCCGCCAGCCACCGTGAACTTGCAGGCAAAGACAATGCCGATGCACGTGCTGATGATACGTCCGTACCAGTCGGTAAACCACTCGTCGAGCGTCCCACCGAGGGCAGGCACGCAGGTGTTGATGGTAAACACCAGTCCGCCGATGCCGCAGGCGACGACCACCAGCCAATAGAAGAATGGCGGCATCTTCTGGTGCCAGCGCTCTTTCAGTTCGTTGCCTGTATTCTTGATATGCTCTCCCATAGTTTTACTTCTTATGTTTATCCACTTTTAGACCCACATCGGTGATGCTAATCAGGTTGGATAGGTTCTTTACGTCCGAAGCCAGTCCACTGACGTTCGACGACATATTACCCACCTCTCGCAGCATCTCCATTTTAAACTCGGTCAGCAGGTCCATGATGTCATCCTGCTTCTTGGAGTGTGAGTCCTGACGTTTCTGGATGTTTTCGATAGTCTTTTGCAGGGTCTCGGTAGTACGGTTCATCGACTGCTTCATGTCCTCCAGCGTCTGTTCCAGCACGGCCACACGCACCTTGATGGCGTGGCTTTCCTTCCACTGCCAGCCGATAACGCATCCGATAGCTGTCACGATGAGTGGCCAGAGGTCTGTCATTACTTGGTTCATTGTCTTGTCTGTTTTTATGTTTGTATTGCAAAGGTAGCGCAAATAACCTTTAGACTACGGACAACAAAGAAGCGGGCAGCAGGCTTTTGAGCCTGTTACCCGCCGGCGTTCACGGCGATAATATGAACGGATAGTCTTTTGTGACGGAAACCGCAAAGCACACTAATGCTTGGCAAAGAGTTTGCCTAAAAGCCAGAAGGCAGAGGTGGTTAGCACGTTGGCAGCCACATCGCTGCCAAAGGCTTTGTACCACTGGTCGCGGTCGGCGTGCTCCACGAGGTGCTGCAAGTGTTGCTGGTTCTGCTGAATAGCCCGCAAGATTTCGTCGTTGCTCTTGTTCTGCATCGTCATCATGGCAAAGATGCGCTTTTCCTCGTCGGTCATCTTGTCGTAGATGCGTTCGAGAAGCATACGGCGGGTAATGGCGTTGGTGCTGGGCATAGACGGAAGCGATAATGGCAGCGGCAAAACCGCTGCCTACACTGAGTTACAAACCAAAGTACGAGCGAATGCAGTATTTCTTGTCCTTGTCTTTGAGCAAATCAAGGGCAAAGGCATGGATGACAGGTACAATCTCCTCCGCAGGAATAGTATTCAGCGGCTTCTTCCATACCTTGTCGGCCATTGTCTGTGCGTGGTCGCTGTACTGCTTGTTCATCTCGGTCCAGAGGGCGCACGAATTGTAATACGGTTCTTCCTCCATCGGCAGTCCGAGTGACTGCATGGCGTTCTTCCACACCTCACGGCTCCAGGGAGCATTAGGAACCATCTTCGATACAATCTTCTCGGCCTCTTTTGGTGTCAGGTAATTACACCACTTGATGCTCTCCAGTTTGCCAATCCACTCCTGTGCAAGGTCGGGCTTATTCTGAATCATCCACTCCATCATCTCCTTGTGGACGTTGCCGAAGATACGCATGTTTTCGACGTCGTGGCTCATGGCCATCATGTCGTAGAGTTCATAAAACTCCTTCTTCATTTCTTCTGCTGTCATCATTTCTTTTTCTTTTTAGAGGGTTTAACTTGTTGTTCGGGCTGCTGTGATACAGCCGCAGACGCGACGCTACTCGGACACATCGGACACGGTGTTGGCGGTATCGAGCGCGTCGGCGTCGGTGGTATCTGCTGTTGGATAAAACGTGTCATATACCTTTATATATAGTTTATCTATGATTCCCATTAAGAGGTCGAGCCAGATGGCTGACCATGCGGAGAGGAATGCGGCGGCGAGGATTCCCGGGATGGCCGGAGGTAAGGCTGCGATACTATCGCAGCATACGGAACATCCATAGATGAGCACCAGCCAGAATGCCGCGCACTTGGGACAGTTCAGAACTGGCAGACGGTGACGGATGACGCTCTCTGCGGCAGCCACCAGTCCGAGGTGGTTGGCGGCTGTCGCGGAGAAGACTATCATCAGTACGTCGGACCAGTTCATGCCGTTGTCACGTTAATAGACGTGGTGATAGCGATGCGGTTGGTGCAGGGGTAAGTACCCTGACAGCATCCGCAGCCGTTGTTCTGATAATACGTGATAGGCTTGGGCGAGGCGGCCACGGTGCCGATGGTGAGCGTGGGCGACACAGCCGACGAGCACGGCAGGCAGACGCGCTGGCTGACATACTCCGTCTGCGGCGAGCACGAGTTGCATGGCTTGTAGGTGACGGTGCCCGCAATCTGGCACTCCTGACAGAAGGTGCCGTTGCCGAGGTCGACAGGTGTGCCGACGGGTGTTGCCGTCAGTTGTGAGATGACGGGATGCGTCGGGTCAGCCACAAGCATCTTACGGTTGCCACAGGTAAAGTGGGTCAGCCCGATTTGGTACGTTGCATTGGCAGCGGTGCCTCCAGGTACGGAAGTCAGGAAATCGATCACATCCTGTCCGTTCTTGCAATTACAGTTACAGTTTGCCATAATACTTTAGTTTTTTGTGTTAATTATCTTGGGAGCCTTTGGATGCGCCGCTGCCCGGATTGCGCTGTATCTTTCCTCACGACAAAACCGTGAGGCACGTTATTCGTCTCCAGCAGCCTTTGCAAACTCCTTGGGGAAGAGCTCGCCATCGCCGTTGGGGTCAAACACGGATGCTTCGCCGTTCTGAATGGCCTCGATCTTAGCCGAGAGTTCTGCGACCGTGCCTTGCATCGTGTCAATTTGCGTCTTCATACCAAGCAATGTCTCCATGATCTTGTCAAGAACCTTCATGTTCGAGTAAGCGTGCTGCGAAGCACAATACTGACGTTGTGCGGGCAGGCATTGCAGGCAGTTGCCTGGACACTTGAACTGCCCGCTCTGCTGATTCTGATTCTGTTCCATAATCTTATTATTTAAAATAATCTATAATCTTGTTTTTCACTATTGGGTTGTTGTCCCAGTTGCTGATGGCTTTTGCCAGACGCTCCGCATCAACTGCCCTACCCTGACGAGCATGACGGCCGATAAAAGCAACGATAGCCATGCGTAAGCTCTCAACTTCCTGCTCGTTTCGCGCATAGACATTGAAAGTAATCGGGAAGCCCCTGAGCGACTGTTGGTTTTGTTCTTTTTCATTCATATTGCCGTGAGTTATCTAATTGGCCATTGAACATTGACCATTGAATATTGGTTTGCTAATTGATAGGCGGGAGCGGGGCTGCGGGTGGTTCGGGCGCAGCCGTTGGCGGTATGCCCCGCTTTTTGACAATGCCTGCTATGAAGTCGTAAGCCTGTGCCAGCGTCCCCTGGTTCTCCTTCACCCAGTCCATGATGCCGTTGATGGTTTGTGCCGTGTTCTGCTGCCAGGTCGGTGGCACGGGGTCTTGGTCGGGCAGGTCCGGCATGTCGCTGGCAAAGAAATCATAAAGTTCCTTGGCCTCCTTCAGATCGCCCTTTGCACAGAAGAGGCATTGTAGTTTCAGACTGCTTTTGCTCGTTGCCCTTAAACCTTGATTTACCATCTGCATACGTCGTTTACATTTACCATAGTTCCATATCATATTGCCGTGAAATTTGGGAAAGGAAGTAGGCAGCGGCAAAACCGCCGCCTACAAGAAACCTTTACGCGCCGCAACCGCAACCGCTGGCAGGGCAAGCACAAGGCTGTGGAGCCGAGTACAGGCTGACGGGAGTTGGGTTCAGGCTTGCGCGACCAGTCACGAAGTCGGAGTAGGTCTGCGTCATCACCTGCTGCGTAGCCTGCGAAGCGGCAAGCTCTGCCTGCTGGAGAGCTGTCAACTGACCAGACTGGCTACCGCTTACAGAATCGTTGACGGTCTGCGTGATGGTCTGGTCGCCATTGATGCGCTCGTTGCGCTCAGCAGCAAACAGGTTGGTCAACTGGTCGAGCTGACGCTGGGTAGCGCCGTTCTGCAAGGTTGCAATCTCCTTAGCGGCGCGAGCAACCTCCTTGGCCTGGTTAGCCTTGGCATTGCCGTACATACCACCGAAGAGCCATGCGCCTACGCCTACTGCCGTGCCGACAGTACCGAGTACGAGACCCGCAACTCCGATACCAGAGGTGTGGTTACGTGCAGTCATGTGGTCGAGCTTCACCTGCTCATAAGGAGAAAGACCCTCTTTCGAGTCCATTCCCCTCAACATCATAAGGTCATTCATTTCGAGTGCCATAGTTGTAATGTTTTTGTGTTGTTAATAATTGAAGAACGAGACTTTCCCGTTCGCTGCAAATTTCGGAAAAGAAAGCCGTTCTTGCCAGAGAAAACCATTAATACGCGGCCACGATTCTTGGCTCTGCCGAAACGACTTATAAAAAAAAGACTTTCGGACGGTATAGACACATATCTTACCGCCCGAAAAGCCACTATCTTGGCTATTATCAGCCAAAACTTATGGCACTTTATTGACTACTTTTAACTATTCGTCAGCGATTATATCCTCATAATCACCAAGGCTGTTGTCGATAGTATGCTCAAAACGCTCGACAATATTCTGCATATTGCTCCTGCTGATACCGAACTCCTGCCTAATGAAAGCATATACCTGCTTCATCGCCACGTGCATGCGCCTCATGTTAAAATAGGCTTCGTATGCTTTCAGATATTTCACATCACCCACCTTAACACCCATTCTCTGCATTAATTTCAGTTTACAAGCGTTAAGTTTCACTAAATTATAACCACTAATGCAATGATTGTTATTTTGGTTTGAACTTTTGTTATAATTTTGCATGCGCTTCACTTTTTTTACGGACAAATAATATAACCGACACGTCGGATAGGGAAATATGCCCAGTCCTGCATTGTCGGTTATACCGTCTAAGAAAGTGAAGCGTCTTAGCAGGACTGGGCTTTTTAATCCATTTCTACAAGATAGAAATTAAAGAGTCATAGCCTACTCAGTAGCGTTTGACTGTTCAGACTCCGGGAACAGTGCCTTGTAGGGTTCCCAGTCGATAGCGTCCTTGCGGTCCCATCCTTCCTGCTGGCAGGCGAGTACGTGCTGCGAGGTCAACGTACAGATGGTGTGCATCTCGCCAGCGTCGGCAAACTCCTCATAGACGGGCATACCGTCGGCTGTCTCGCCAATCTTGTAGCGAACCGGGAATGTCAGTGCGTCGGCATTCTGGTGCATGGCGTGGAAGTCGCTCTGGTTCTCCTTCGACAGCCATACGTTCACCTCGGTGCCTTCCTGTGCGCCGTGCTTCACGGTGTAGCCGAAGCCCTGCGTGATGCGTGCGGAGGTGTCGGCATTGATGTCGCCCTCGACAGCAGCCTTCACGTCTGCGAACGAAACGATGCTCTGCTGGCGCTTGTAGATATACACCTCATACCACTCATAGAGTGAATTACCCAACTCTTTCAGGCCGTAGCCGATGACATAGCGACCGCCTTCTTCCTTGAAGTACGCGAAGTCGCTCAATGTACCTTGAATTTTCTTCATAATGCTGTTGTTTTAAAAATGTTAATGATAATTTATTTCGTCTTAATCCTTTTTCGCCTGTATCGTGCAGTAGGACGGTTGCCCGTGGGTTTCTCCATCTTGGTCATTTTCTTGTCGAAGGGCGCAATACTCAGGAACTCCGGACGGAAGAACAGCTTCCTGCGAAGATTGTAGCTGGCAGTCTGCGACATGATGCCCAGGTATGAGTTGACCGTCTTCTGCACCTTTTCCGGGTCTGAGAAGTCCAGTTCTTTCAAGTTCTGCTGTATGCGCTCCAAAGTATCTTTCGATACATAGATGCGGTACGGCTTGATATAGGCTCCCAGAAACTCCACTCCATGACTTGCACGGCACAGCCTTACCTTTCCAATGTGCAGGTCCAGACCAAGCTCCTCCTTCAGGAACTCCCTGATGCGCGGTACCAGAGACAGCAGCCACTTGCGGTCGCAACTCACGATGTAGAAGTCGTCCACATAGCGACCATAGTGCTGACAGCCCAATACGCGCTTGCAGAATTGGTCGAGCACATTCAGATAGACATTGCTGAACAATTGCGATGTCAGATTGCCGATCGGCAGTCCGCAGCCTTCCTTGGTACAGAAGAGCGACTTGGCAGCGTCGAGCCCGTTCCATGCCGACATAGGCATGGCTCTCTCGCAAGAGGTCTTCGGGTCGAGCATGGCAATCACCTCCGTCAGCCATTTCACAAAGTCCATGTCTATCACGTCCTTCCATCGTGGCGGGTCGTTCACTGGAAGCCCGTATTGCGCTGCTGCCTCCTTCGTGATGCGGTGCGTCGCCATACGGTCGAGCGTAGACAGGCAGATATTGAGCAGGCACCGACGGTCTATGTGCATAAAGTAGCCGCGTATGTCGAGCTTCAGGATATAACACTCCCTGGTGTAGTTCAGGCTGCATTGACGGATGTGTTGCGACAGTCGCAGTATGCCGTCGAGTGTACCACGTCCCTGTATGCACGAATACGAGTCGCGTATAAACGTGGCCTCGTAGAGCAGGTGCGTCATGTTGAAGTACAGGTGATGCACAACACGGTCTGGGAACTGGGCGGCAAACACCTCCCTCTGCTTGGGCTTGAATACGATGAAGCACTTCGACGGAAGCGGAACGTAGACACGCAGTATCAGCACCAGTGCCATACATGTCAGGTTCGTTTTCATTGATTCCCTGAACCGTTGCACATACGACATCTTTCCCTTGTGCTTTGCAGCACTTGCAAATGCTACGTACAGATCGCGCAGCAACATCTGATAGCTCAGCGTCACTGATTAGAGGGGCTGCCTTGCAGCAGCACAATAGACAGAACAAGAAGAAGAGAGCAAAGGAGAGACGCAGTGATAGCTGGACCGGACGAACCGCAAAACCGTTGTACCGATTGTTCGTGTTCTGCGGGTTCACACCATCAGAGTTGAAGTTCAAGTTCCGAGCGTTGCGGGCAGAGTTCCAAGACGATGACCAGTAGTTACCGTTGGCACCGCGATTGTTCCACGACGTCCCGTTGCCGTTGCCGGAAGCAGGAAAGAAAATCGCAGATTCGGTCACCTCCTTATACGACTGCAGCAAGGGGTTGCCACAGTAGGCAAGACCAAGCTGTATCTTTGCTTTTTCACACGGCCTCTCAGCAACGCATGACGGGTGACCTATGTTATACTTCTGGACCATCCTTTATCGGCTCTCTTATCTTGTTCCGTATGTTATACAATTTGTTTACTTACTCATACACCCAAGCATCTCCTGCTGCAGCTCGGCGATAAACTCGTGAGCCTGCATCGGTGTGCGTTTATGAAGCGGGAATGACAATATCCGCGTGGCGACAGACATTACCGACGGCACGATGGCAGGATTGTCGAACGGCAGGGTTCCGTCGCCACCCTTGAATGGCGGATTGTTGCCTGCGCTGCCTTTCTCTCCCTTTTCTTTCGCCAGGGGAGTATTGTCCTTCCATTCCTTATACATCGCAAAAAGCCGCTCATAGCTGAGTTCACCCAGCTCTGCAGGCAGTTCAATAGTCACGTCGATGCGAAGGTTGTCAACAGCCTTAAAGTCAATCTGCAATTCCTTCGGAATATACTTGTCAAGCGATTTCTCCTGAAAACCCACGAAGATGTACTCTCCGTTGATGTTCTTGGCGAACTTCTTGACAGGCGTCGGTGGCACACGTTCCTCCTGCGGATATCGGCGCTTCATCTCGTCCGTGATGATCACGGCCACGAGCCAGCCACTCCACTCGTTAGCGTGCCAGTAGTTCCCGTCTTTCAACAGATGAATGACATTCCAAGTCTTTACATCTTGTCTTTCGGCTTCGATGGCTTGGATTTCCTGATTGGAAAATCCTTTCTTTTGTTCTTGGGCCATTTCTCGTTTCATTTATATATATTAACACTTGGGTTGATTTCTCTGCCGAGTCCTCACCCGCACCCCTGCTGCTAAGCCGCCTGGGTGGCGGCTGTGCAGCAGTGCCGCGAGTGCGAACTCTTCAGGGTGGGTTTGGTTCTGGCCAGAAGTATTACTGGACCGGACGAACCGCAAAACCG
>OCTX012235114.1_pt1 | contig 20696 bp, 10 predicted proteins | sample 1539691 | NCBI WGS metagenome assembly OCTX01 (sample SAMN02144231, study PRJEB22623) | gut metagenome | biome: sheep rumen | host: Ovis aries | place: New Zealand
ATAATGAGAGGTATATGTTATGGCAGTTTCTTACAAGAAGTTGTTCAAATTATTGATTGATCGCGACATGAAGAAGAAGGATTTCAAGGAGCTCACCGGCATCAGCCAGGGCACCCTGAATAAGCTTCAGAACGGTGGCAACGTCATGGTAGATGTACTTGAGAAGATCTGCCTGAACATGGATTGCAATGTTGAAGACATCATGGAGATTTATCCTGATCCGGTTGACAGTACCAAAAAACGTACTGCCAGATCAGTACAATAAGAATGGAGGCAATTGACCCGTGCCAAGATTAGAAGATTTAACCGTTGGCTGTAAAGTTAGCGGGCTGGTGAACAACGAGTCAGTGGAGGTCATTGCCGTTAAATGGCATGGCAGCTCAGTTCTGACCTTAACATATAAGAATAACCAAGGCATGCTTGCGAACCAGCTGGTATATCGTGAAGATGAAGCTCGTTTGCAAATTGAAGAAGCAAATCTGCCTTGGAGTTTTGACGCGGATGGAAATACGGTACGCCTTGCTTCCGAAGCGTATCGTATCAATCTTGCACACTTGTTTGATCCGTATCTGGCAGTGCATACTTCATCGATTGAGCCGCTTCCCCATCAGATTTCTGCAGTCTATCAGGAAATGATTCCACGTCTGCCGCTGAGATACATCTTAGCGGACGATCCTGGAGCCGGTAAAACGATTATGACCGGTCTGCTGCTTAAGGAACTGATCATTCGCGGCGACTTGAAACGATGTCTGATTGTTTCGCCTGGCAGTCTATCTGAACAGTGGCAGGATGAGCTCTATAGCAAGTTCCATCTGAAGTTTGAAATTCTCACGAATGATCGTTTTGAATCAGCTGTAAGCGGAAATGTTTTTGCTGAGACAAATCTTGCAATTGTCCGATTGGATAAGCTGTCAAGAAACGAAGTACTTCAGGAGAAGCTGAAAGCTACAGAGTGGGATCTTATCGTAGTTGACGAAGCTCATAAGATGTCTGCCAGTGTTTGGGGCGGAGAAATAAAATATACGAAACGATTCCTTTTAGGTCGTTTACTCTCAAATATCACAAGACACTTTCTGCTTTTGACAGCAACTCCTCACAACGGAAAGGAAGAGGATTTTCAGCTCTTCATGTCACTGATCGATCCTGAGCGCTTTGAAGGAGCAGCCCGCTCCAGTGCCCAGGCAATTGATGTGTCGGATGTAATGCGTAGGCTGGTGAAAGAAGACCTCTTGAAGTTTGATGGTACGCCGCTGTTCCCGGAACGCCGTGCATATACTGTCAACTATGATTTGTCACCCCGTGAGGCAGCTTTATATACAGCTGTAACAGAATATGTACAGGAAGAGTTTAACCGTGCGGATCAGCTTACCAGTGATCACAGAAGTACGGTCGGCTTTGCACTGACTATCCTGCAGAGAAGATTGGCATCTTCTCCGGAAGCAATTTATCAGTCATTGCACCGCAGACGTGAGCGATTGGAAAACAGGCTTAACGAAGAAAGACTCGGAAAGAAGGCGGAAGAATATCATTCCTCAATCCATTTTGATACTGAATACGATGATGACGACTATTCCTCTGCTGAGATGGAGCAGGAAGAAGAGAACGTAGCAGACCAGGCGTCTGCCGCACGTACGATCAAGGAACTTGAGGCTGAAATTGCTACGCTAAGAGACCTGGAGAGATTGGCAAATGAAGTCCGGCTTAGTGGTGCAGACCGTAAGTGGGATGAATTATCTAAGCTGCTTCAGGATAATGAATGCATGTTTACTGCGGATGGACAGCGTGAGAAGCTGATCATCTTTACAGAGCATAGAGATACATTACGTTACCTGACCGATAAGATCCGTACGCTGTTTGGCAGCGATGAATCTGTAGTGACAATCCATGGCGGTATGCTGCGAGATGAGCGAAGAAAAGTAGAAGAGAGGTTCCGCCAGGATAAAGATGTTCGGATCCTGATTGCAACTGATGCTGCCGGTGAAGGTATCAATCTGCAACGCGCTCATTTAATGATCAATTATGACCTGCCTTGGAATCCTAACCGGCTTGAACAGCGTTTCGGCCGTATCCATCGTATTGGTCAGACAGAGGTTTGTCATCTGTGGAATCTGGTTTCTCAGGAAACACGAGAGGGTATGGTTTTCCAGTGCTTGTTCAATAAGCTGGAAGAAGAACGTGCAGCATTAGGCGGCAAAGTATTTGATATCCTCGGTGATATGACATTCAACAATAAGCCGCTTAGGGAATTGCTGATTGAAGCAATTCGTTATGGCAATGATCCTGAAGTCCGTAAGCGCCTTTGGGAAGTTGTTGATCATTCCATGAATACGGATAAGTTCCGGGAGCTGATTGCAGAGAATGCTTTGACTGAAGATTCCATGGATGTTTCAAAGGTCATGGAGATCCGGGCAGAAATGGAGCGTATCGAAGCGCATAAACTTCAGCCGCATTTCATTGAAGCGTTCTTCATCCAGGCGTTTAAGACTCTCGGAGGCAGAATACATAAACGTGAGCATGGTCGGTATGAAATCACCTCTGTACCGTTTGCAATCCGTAATCGTGATATGCAGATTGGCTTTGGTGAATCAGTACTGAATAAGTATGAGCGTATCTGTTTCGAGAAGGAAGACTGTAATGTTCCAGGACTGGTTCCGGCAACATTGGTATGTCCCGGACATCCGCTTTTGGAAGCAACAACTGATCTGATTCGGGAGAGATATTCAGATGCGCTGAAGCATGGAACAGTATTTATTGATGACAGCGATTATGGAACAGATCCCAGACTATTGTTCTATATCGAGGATGCGATTCAGGATGGAGTTGTTCTTCCGAACGGCAACAAGCGCATCATCTCAAAGAATGTTCACTTTGTGGAACTGAAAGAAGATGGCAGTGCGATGAATGCCGGCTACGCACCGTATCTGGACTATCGTGCGACTACTGAAGAAGAATATGCTGTAATCAGAGATTATATTCAGCATGAGTCCTGGTTGACACAGGGCGTTGAAGACAGGGCTCAGGGATATGCAATATCCGAAATTATTCCATCGCATTTTGCAGCAGTTAAATCTCATAAGATCCAGATGCTGGATAAGATAGCTAAAGCGGTGAAAGATCGTATGACACAGGAGATCCAGTATTGGGATTTCCGCGCTATTGATTTACGGGAAAAAGAAGCTGCCGGTAAAGGAAATCAACGTTTGACATCTGCAAATGCTGCACGCCGCGCAGAAGAACTGGAAGCCAGAATGCAGAAACGCCTTGCAGAGATTGATAATGAAAAAATGATCTCTGCGATGCCGCCGGTCATTGTGGGCGGTTCACTGGTTATTCCGAAAGGCCTTCTTCAGATTTTGATGCATCAAGCAACACCTGACACATTCAGCCAGGGTGATCGGCAAGCAGTTGAATATGCTGGCATGAAAGCAGTTATGGATATTGAACGGAAACTTGGTTTTATTCCGACTGATGTCAGTGCTAAGAAATGTGGTTATGATGTTGAGTCGGAAATACCTAAAGAACTGCGCGGAGCAGATGGTGCATGCTTGAGATTCATAGAAGTTAAAGGTCGTGCAAAAGGTGCGAGTACCGTTACTATCTCTAAAAATGAAATGCTGTATGCGATGAATTCTCCCAAGGAGTTTATATTAGCAATCGTTGAAGTAGACGGGCAAAACACAAGAACAGTTTATCTGAAGGAACCTTTCAAAGGTGTGGATAAGCCAAGTTTCATGGAAGTAAGTAGAAATTTTAACATTATGGATTTGATACATAATGCTGAAATCGACTATCAGGAATAAGGAGATCTGTATGGCTAAGAAACTTATAGAAGTAGCACTTCCTTTAGAGGCTATTAATGCAGGATGTTTACAAGAAAAGAATCCTTTTCTGAAGGGACATCCAAGAAGTACACACTTATGGTGGGCAAGAAGGCCTTTAGCTGCAGCTCGTGCGGTGATATTTGCTCAAATGGTTGATGATCCTTCTAGTGATCCGGAAAGATTTCCGTCTGAAGAGGAACAGAATAAAGAACGCGAGAGACTTTTCGGTATCATAGAGCAAATAACAAAATGGGAGAATATCCATGATCAAAGAATCATGAATATTGCAAAGGAAGAAATCTTAAAAAGTTGGAATCGCACTTGTAAAGAGCATTCAAAAGATGTAGATACAACTACCAAATATATCCCAAATATTCTTCCTGATTTCCATGATCCATTTGCCGGTGGAGGTGGTATTCCTTTAGAAGCACAGAGACTTGGTTTTAAGGTAATTGCATCTGATCTTAATCCAGTAGCTGTAACTATTAATAAAGCTATGATTGAACTGCCTTCAAAGTATGATGGAATAACACCTGTCAATCCGGAATCTTCAAGATTACTAAATGATAAGTGGGAAGGAGCGTCTGGTCTTCAAGCGGATGTTAGATATTATGGGGCATGGATGCTTAAGCAAGCACAAGCCGAAATAGGGAAATACTATCCAAAGGCAACTGATGAATATGGACAGAAACATACAGTCATAGCTTGGATTTGGACAAGAACCGGAAAATGTTCTAATCCAGCATGCGGATGTGAAATTCCTTTTTCTAGCACATTTGTCCTGTCAACAAAAAAGGGAAAAGAAGTTTGGGCAGAACCAGTTGTTAGAGAAAAGAAAGTAAAATTTATCATTCATAAAGGGAAATGTCCAAAAGACAAAGAAACAAATAAATTGGGGCGTGGTGCCCAGTTTAGATGCCCTGCGTGTGGTCAGGTCACGACTGACGAATATGTAAAAACGATCGCCTCCAATCATGAGATGGGTATCACATTAGTTGCAACAGTTGCAGACACAAAGAATGGTAGACTTTATCTTCCGGCAACTGAAGAACATATTCAAGCAGCAAAGACTGGAATGCCTTCAGTATATCCTGACGGAGCAATGTCTACTAATCCTAGGTGGTTTAGTCCACCTGCATTTGGTATGACAGATTTCTATCAATTGTTTACCGAGAGACAGTTAACTACACTTAGCTGCTTCAGCAGATTAGTTAACGATGCTCGTGAGCAAATTGAAAAAGATGGAGGTAGTACAGAGTATGCAAATGCTATTGCTGTTTATCTCGCATGTGGAATTAGTCAGTTAAGCAGATATTCATGCACGATTTGTGGATGGAATAAGACTAATGAAAATGTCGCGCAGGCATTTGGGCGGCAAGCAATACCGATGGTGTGGGACTTTGCTGAATCAAATCCTCTGGAAGGATCATTAAACCTTGTGTCAACAATTGAATGGCCCGCTGCAGTTATTGAATCATTTGGCACATTAGGTACAGCAATTCAAGCTGATGCACAAACACAACTATTATCGAATAATAAAATTGTGTCTACTGATCCACCTTATTATGACAACATTGGATATGCTGATCTATCTGACTTTTTCTATGTGTGGTTAAGGCAAGCTTTAAGAAATGTATATCCAGATTTATTTGCAACCATGCTTGTGCCGAAGGCTGAAGAACTTGTTGCAACACCTTTCCGTCACGGCGGCAAGGATAAGGCAGAAAAATTCTTCCTTGATGGTATGTCCTCCGCAATGAAGAATCTAGCAAATCAGATACATCCAGATTACCCGATTACAATCTATTATGCATTTAAACAATCGGATAGTGTTGATGAAAGTGGCGTTTCAAGTACTGGTTGGGCAACTTTTTTAGAAGCGGTAGTAAAAGCTGGTTTTCAACTAACAGGAACATGGCCTATTCGTACAGAAAGAACAAAAGGATTAAAAAGTGATGTTAATGCGTTAGCTTCGTCAATAGTCCTAGTTTGCAGAAGGAGATCAAATGAAGCTCCTGAGACAACTCGGAGAAATTTTGTTTCAGCATTACGTAGAGAGTTAAAGCCTGCACTTATTAACCTACAACAAAGTAATATTGCACCGGTAGATTTGGCTCAATCCGCCATTGGCCCGGGAATGGGTGTGTTTTCTAGATATTCAAGGGTACTCGAAGCTGATGGAACTCCTATGTCTGTTCGAAGCGCCTTGCAAATAATTAATCAAGAACTCGATCTGTTTTTTAACGAACAGGACGGTGATCTCGATAGTGAAAGCCGCTTCTGCGTGGATCTTTATTCTCAATTTGCCTTTAACGAAATGCCATTTGGAGATGCGAATACACTGGCTACAGCTAAAAATACTTCTGTTGCTATCATGGCTTCCCATGGAACACTTTATGCACAAAAAGGTAAGGTGCATTTGCTTGAGAGGCCGGAGCTTCCGGAGAATATTAACGAACATGAGAATAGCATTTGGCTTCTTTGCCAGCAATTGACTTATCGGATGGAAAAGGAAGGCGTAGAAGGCTGTGCAAAAGCAATCTTTAACATGTTTGGCAGCAATGCGGAGCGTGCGAAAGATCTTGCATATCGTTTATATACCATCGCGGAAAGAAAACATTGGGCACAGGAAGCATATGCCTATAACGCTCTTGTTGTTGCGTGGCCTGAAATTCAATCCAGAGCTGCAGAACTGAAGGCAGTACAGCCAGAACAGCTGTCGCTCATGGACTTCTTACAGTAATCAAACAGAGGTGGTTTAATGCCATATAAGAAACTGATAGAGACGGTGATGCCGGTTTCTGTCATAAACAGAGAAACAGAAAGAGAAAAAACAGCACGGACCGGATTACCAAGCAGTATTCATATATGGTGGTCACGGAGGCCGATGGCAGCTGCTCGAAGTACACTTTTTGCTTCTATGGTAGATGATCCGGCAGAACATCCGGAATTATTTGCAACAGAAGAAGATCAAGCAAAAGAACGTGAAAGGTTACGGCATATTGCTGAGGATCTGGCTGTCGTTGAGAACGCTTCAAATACTGAATTACTAAAAACAGCTGAAGCAGAGATCCTTCGCTATGAGGATAAACTGACTCCAGTAGTCTTTGATCCTTTTTCAGGTGGTGGTGGAATCCCTATTGAAGCTCACCGGCTCGGATTAGGAACAATTTCATCAGATTTAAATGCAGTAGCAGCCATGATAACAACAGTTGGGTCCGATATTCCAACAAGATTTCATGATATGGTGCCAGTGCATCCGCAGACAGAAATGATGTTGGATATTACGCAGCCTGGTGCTCGTGGATTCTCTGAAGATGTTCGTTTTTACGGTGAATGGGTAAAGGAGGAGGCACAAAAAAGAATAGGGCATCTATATCCTAGAATCCGTAAGCCGGATGATGAGAATGAATTGGATGTTTCGGCATGGATTTGGGCCAGAACTGTCAAGTGTCCAAACCCATCCTGTGGATGTAATATACCGCTTTCCTCAAGCTATGATCTGGCCAAGAAGAAAGGCAGTGAAGCATGGGTTGAACCTGTTGTTGAGAATGGAAACATTGCGTTCTGGATTCACAGAGAACAAAACACTGCTGAAAAAGGAAAACCAAAAGTTGCCCGGACCGCAGTGTTTAAATGTCCAGTATGTGGGGAGATCACTCCCGATGCTTATATCAAAGAATGTGGAACTAAGCATGAAATTACGAGTCAGCTGATTGCCATTGTCGCTGATGATGGAAAGAAACGGCTTTACCTGGAACCGACAGAAGATCATAAGGTTGCTGCTAAAGTCAGGACGCCTGAAAAAGTTCCGCATGGTGCATTGCCGATATTCCCACAGAGGTTTTCTCCCCCATCATTTGGACTTTCTGACTATGCAGATCTGTTTACTGATCGGCAGCTGGTGTTCATTACTACAATGATGAATCTGGCGAATGAAGTCCAGGCAATCGTAGAGAAAGATGCCATAGAAAAAGGCATGCCGAATGATGGTATAGCATTTTCAGATGGTGGGCATGGAGCTCTTGCATATGCGCAGGCTGTGAGAATCACTCTGGTTCTTACAATCAGCAAACTGCTTGATCGCTGCTCTAATCTCTGCAGTTGGAGTTCAAGCAGTGGTGGAGCACTCAGAAATGTGTTCTCCAGGGCAGCGATGCCGATGATCTGGGACTATGCAGAAGGTAATCCCTTTGCTGATGCAGGTGGAAGTTATTCAAATGCACTACATCGAACATGTGAGGCGATTGCAGCACTTCCGGTGGATGGAACTAGTAAAACATATGTTGCTGATTGTACGCTGCCGAATAGTGTAAGAAATGCGATGCTGTCAACAGAGTTGCCATTTTATGATAAGGCAAGTTATGCGGACCTGTCGGATTTCTTCTATGTTTGGTTGAAATATGGATTGGAAGATCTGTATCCAGACTACTTTAAGTCAGACGTATCACCGAAGAAGGAGGAATTAACTGCTTTCACATATCGGTGGAACGGAGACCGGCAGCAAGCGAATGCTTTCTATGCAGAAGGCATGAATCTCTCATTTAGAAATCTGTATGAGAGCGTGACAGAGGATTATCCCTCAACGGTAGCATTTCAGTACAAGGGAAATGATTCGAAAGAATCAACTGTTTTAAGTGAGTGGGAAGCTTTTGTAACAGCTTTATGCAATGCAGGCTTCATGATAACTGCTTCATGGCCTCTTGCGCGGAAATACGAAAGCAGCATTGAACTGGCTGAATCTAGAGGAATCCCTATAACGGTAGTGATTCGTAAGCGACCAGTAGATGCACTGCAAACTACAAGACGATCTTTTGTGGCTGCAGTTAAAAGGGAATTACCTGTAATCGTAGATGATCTGCAGAAGAAAGTAAGTCTAATGGATCTTAGATCATCAGTCATAGGACAGGCACTAAATATTTACAGCAGGTACAGTAAGGTTTTGGATGCTGATGGCACAGTTATGAAGCCTCAGATAGCTTCCAGAATCATAGAACAGGAATTAGATACAATACTGACTTCTCTATACAAGGCCGATATCAAAGAAAGAGATATGAAGGAGGAATCAACCGATGGCAGAGAATCTTGAATACGTACAAAAGGGATTTCGTATTCTGCACCCACTCATGGCTGCATACATTGCGCAGGAGATGAGCCGTGAGTACAGAGATGGCTGGTGGCAGGAAGTGCTATCATCACTTGGAGATCAGGGGTGGGATCTTCCCACAAGTGGTGAATGGAGCGAATTGGTTGATTCTCTTGATGTAGCCAATTGCCTTAGACTGATTGACCGGCAATGGGGATCCTTGTTTAGAAAACATCTGAGCAGAGACCGCAGAGCATGGGCAAACGAGCTGATGGGGGTAAGGAATACTGTATCTCACTCCGGCTCTCAGGATATGTCACAAGATGATGCTGAGCGTGCACTTGATACAATGGCCAGACTTTGCGCAGATATTGATCTGCAGGGCGCTGAAGAGATCCGGACAATTCTTCGCGAACTTCGTTATGGAACTAGCATGGGTTCAACTACTGTGACCGAAGGGAATACTGCGCCTGAAAAGCCAAAGACAAAGGGCAAAGATGAGGTAGGTGTTCTTACGCGAATTAGTGGATCGAAGTTGCCGAGTTGGCGTGAGATTATTGAGCCGCATCCCGATGTCGCACAGGGCAGATATTTGAATGCAGAATTTGCTGCGGACCTTTCACAGGTTGCCAGAGGTGAAGGTGCATTTGAGTATCGTGATCCGGTTGAATTCTTTGCACGTACCTATGTGACTGAAGGAATGAAAGGACTTTTGATTCAGGCCTTGAAACGTTTTAATGGTCAGGATGGCGAACCGGTCCTTCAGTTGAAAACAGCATTTGGTGGTGGTAAGACGCATAGCTTATTGGCTCTTTATCACATGTCCCGTGGTGGTGTATCACTGGATAAGCTGCCGAACCTGAAGGCAGTTATGGACGAGGCTGGTTTCACTTCACTTCCTACAGCCAATGTTGCTGTATTGGTTGGTACAGCAATGGATCCTTCACGTTCAAAGCGGCCGGTGAATTTGCCTGGTATAACGATTAATACAATCTGGGGCGAAATGGCCGCACAGCTTGCCGTTTCTGCCGGGAAGCCCGAACTCTACGATTATGTTAAAGAGGCTGATAAGAAGGGTGTATCCCCGGGAAGCCTTGCACTTAAAAATCTCTTCGATGCCTGCAGTCCGTGCTTGATCCTGATGGATGAGCTAGTTGCATATGCAAAGAAGATTTATGGAATTGATGGTCTGCCGGCCGGATCATTCGACAACTTTATTTCCTTTATTCAGGAGATCACAGAGGCTGCCAGTGCAAGTAAAAACAGTATGGTTGTTGCCTCTATTCCTGAGTCTGCCGTTGAGATTGGTGGCGATGCAGGCCAGAAAGCACTGGAGGCTATCGAGCATACCTTTGGACGTAAGGAATCCATTTGGAAACCTGTGGCGGCTAATGAAGGCTTTGAAGTTGTTCGTCGCAGATTGTTCCTTGATTGCAAAAAGCCTCAGGAGCGCGACGAAGTCTGTGCAGCATTCAGCCAGATGTACCAGGATAACCAGGGAGACTTCCCGATTGATTCTAAGGAAGTGGAATATAGGAATCGTATGATTTCCTGTTATCCGATTCATCCGGAAATCTTTGATCGCTTATATATTGAATGGGCAACATTAGAGCATTTCCAGAGGACCCGTGGCGTACTGCGCCTTATGGCGGCAGTTATTCATGAACTCTGGATGGCGAATGATGCAAGCGCAATGATTATGCCAGGATCCCTTCCTCTGGATGTTCCTACAGTAAAGGATGAGCTGGTACGTTATCTTCCGGAAACCTGGAATGCGATTATAGATGCTGAAGTTGATGGCAAGAAGGCTATTCCCTATGTGCTCGATAAAAACACAAGCCGTTATGGCCAGAAGATGGCAGCTCGTCGTGTTGCCAGAACGATTATGCTTGGCAGTGCGCCGACCGTCCGCGCACAGAATATCAGAGGAATTGAAGCATCCAGAATTCGACTTGGCGTAATTCAGCCTGGTGAAAACATTGCAGATTTCAATGATGCATTAAACACTCTGCGCGGATCTCTGTCCTATTTGTATGCCGATCCTGCAGGAAATCGTTACTGGTACGATACCAGACCGACGCTGAGAAAGACCGCATCAGATCGTTCTTCTCAGATGGCCAGCTCAGATGTTGAGTACGAGATTGAGAAACGTCTGCGTGATCTTCGCAAGGAAGCGCCGTTTGCGGGTCTGCATGTATGCCCGTCTTCATCGAATGATGTTTCAGATGAACAGGCAGTTCGTCTTGTCATTTTGAGACCTGCAGATACTTTTAAACAGGATAAACCGGATTGTGCAGCATTAAGGAAAGCGGAGGAAATTCTGAATACAAGAGGTACTGCGCCTCGTACTTACAGGAATATGCTGGCATTTGTTGCACCAGATCAAGGACTTCTTCCGAGCTTGCAGAAAGCAGTCAGAGATCTGCTTGCATGGGAATCCATCAAAACAGATAGTGAAAGGTTGAACCTGGATGCTGCTCAGAATGCAGAGACAGCAAGTAATATCTCCAGATGTAATGAAGCTGTGAGAAGCCGTTTGAATGAGGTGTATTGCTGGCTGCTTGTTCCCAGTATAGACAGTACAGCAGACATGAAGACAGTGAACTGGGACAAAGACAGACTCGTTGGTATGGAACAGATCGTTCCTAAGGCGGCAGCCAAGATGCTTCAGAACGAGCAGATTATAACGAAATGGGCCCCGTCTCTTCTGAAGATGGAATTGGATAATCTTCTCTGGAGGGAAGATAACCATATCCAGGTCAAGAAGCTCTGGGAGTATTTGACTACTTATTGCTATCTGCCACGCCTGGCAAATTATTCTGTACTGGAGTCCACTATCCGTGCTGGCGTTGCAAGTGACGAGTCCTTTGCAATTGCTTCTGCCTTCAATGGTGAAAGATATTCAGAACTGAAATACAATACGACGGTCCTGGATGTTTATCCGAGCGATTATCTTGTTAAAGTACTTACAGCTTTAAAGCAGATCAATCAGGATAATCAGACCAAACCGCAGGATCAGCCTCAGGGTGGTTATACATATCCTACTGACAATCCGAATGGCGAAGGACCGAGTGTGGTACGTGAAGGCCCTGGCGGAGGAACTACACCGGTTACTCCTCAGACACCAGATAATGATACGCGATTCTTTATGAGCGTAAAGTTGGACAACACGAGGGTAATCAGGGATCTACAGAAATATTTGGACGAGGTGATCACACATCTGTCCACTGTAGATAACTGTGAGGTGGAACTGATGCTCGAAGTCAGTGCTCAGGCTGCCGACGGATTCCCGCAGGGAACTGTACGTACGGTTTCCGAGAACTGCCGGACACTGAGGGTTGATAATTTCGGATTTGAGAAATAATCCGTGAAACATCGAAAGGGCACACCTCAACATTGTAAGATGGTGTGCCCTTCAACAAGATTATAAACAGTTATTGTGATTGTAATAAGCGAGGTGATGCTTGTGCCAATAGTAGATCCTTTATCTGCAGATAAGCTTACGAGTATTTTCAGAACCAGCCCGAAGGATCCAATGAGGATTATAAATCGTGAAGGATCGACGATTGAATTCAAAGAGTCATATAGCCATAGTGGGATGGCACAGTATTTCAAAACCATTGCAGCATTCGCTAATAATGCAGGCGGATATATTATTTTTGGCGTTGGAGATAAGCCGCGAAGGCTAATTGGGTTGAAAGATAAGAACCTGTCACAGTTTGAAGATCTTAAGGTGGAAGAGTTCACTAAAAACTTGATGGATTATTTTTCTCCGGAGATCAAATGGGATCACTGTACTTTTGAATTCAAAGGTATGAGTTTTGGCGTTATATATACATATCCATTGATTAAAAAACCCTGCATATGCAAAAAGGCCTATGATGACAAGAACACCAAATACACGCTTAGAGAGGGAGATATCTATTATCGCTACGGTGGCAGATCAGAGAGAATCCACTACGAAGAATTAAGTGCAATTGTCGATGCGGCTCGGAAAGCAGAGGAGCAGCAATGGATCGAATTCGCTAAGAGAGCAGCAAAGATCGGCATCGAAAATGCATGTCTATTAGATTTGGATACGGGTGTTGTTACTGGTAACGGTGGCTCAATTATTATAGATGAATCTCTGCTTTCCAAAATTGCGTTTATAAAAGAGGGAGAATTTGTTGAAACAAAAGGAACGCCGACACTTCGCTTGATCGGTGATGTCAAGGAAGTTGGAACCGGCAAAATTGTAGTCAAGGAAACGACAAAGCGTGTGGTTCGGGCAATTGAAGCTTCTGATATCGTGAATGCATTTTTGAGAGGTTCCACTGTTGAAGACCCGCTTGAGTATTTAAGAGCTGTTTGCTCAGCACCAAGCGCTAATTATCCAGTATATTTTCTACTCGCTCAATCAAATGAAACTTTGGAAGAAGCAATTAAAGTAGTTGAAGATACAACATCAAGAGGGGTAACAAAAAAGAAACTTTTAGAGAGATTGAACGGGAAAAGTATTCCCAAAGCAAGAATACCCTCGTCCGGAACAGATGTTTCTAAGAAAAAGGCGATTTTACGTTCAAAGTGGCTTCAAGAAAATATAGAGATTTCTGAATCGGATCTGGGATATTGCATGAATGCTCTGATGTCACTTGATGAGGCTGAAGTAAAAGCGCATGAGCAGTTTATTCGTTCAAAGCTACTTGAACTATATGACAGGTATTACGAGACTGCGAAATCTAATATAGCTTCAGATATCAGAAAAGCTATTTGCAGAGTGGATGAATTGCTCTTTTCCCTGCCCCGGCAGGCTATAGAAGGAGAATAAAAGCTTTATGCCATTGGGATGGATAGATTTTTCAAAGAGTGAACGTAACAAAGTGTTGAGCGTATTGGATCTCTTGTCGGAGTCTGGTACGCTTGATGAACTTGGAATCGCTCCAATTCGGGATGGCTTTGCAAATCTCTTTTTTCCTGGTACCTCCACGATCCAAACAAGGGCGAAATATTTCATGATCGTTCCATATGCCTTGAAAGATCTGGAGTATAGCAGTGAAACGAATCCAAACCGTATGCTGCGAACGTTTGACGAAGTTGAACGGAAATGCGGGGAGAAGTTGATTGGTAACGGCGAAGATACGGATGGAATTATTGGAAGCAGATCTCTGGCTCAGAACAAGTGGGTCAAAAGAACCCCTGCAGATATCTATTGGGCAGGACTACGGAATTACGGCATTTTCACGGGTGGTACCCTGTCTCTTTCTGAATACATACGTGCAATGTGTGCGCTGAAGAATCAAAAAGCAACAATTACAAAGCTCGGCAATCGTAATGACAATGCAGACACAGATGAAGGCGATGATAAGGACGCCGGGGAACTGTTTCGAATGCAGTTCTGGAAGATTCCAACTTATAAGGAAGGTTGGATGGAGGATCTCAGCATAAAGCTATCTTCTGAAGAAGGATCTTTTTTAAGACAACAGATAATCTCGGCATATCCAGATTCTATGTTGGCGTTTATTCTGCATCATAGCATAACTGAGATCTTTGCTTGCAAGACATTTCAGGAGCTTGACGGCTTGATTAAAATCTTTCCTGGGCGGATTCAGGATGATTATTCTCTTGCGTATGCCTTCTCCAGATTTCTGTTTGTACTCCGTGTTGTATATAACATCGTTGTTTCCGATGGACAAAATGAAACAGCAAATGCTTTGTGGGTAGAGATGCAACCAGATCTTTATGAACGGGCAGATGTGGATTTGGAAGCTGTTTTTGCCAGACTTAGTGTCTATAGAAATGTGTCTCTTTGCGCTTTCCTTCGCAAAGCGCAGGGCTTGATGAAGAACGCTGATCTGGGCGGTTTAGAGACTGAAATAAAGCGGCGGGAACGTGAATTGAAAACTTCTCGTGCAAAGACATTGCATCCAGGAGAATTTGATCGGGATACTTGGTTTGGCGGTGGAGAGCTGGATTATCGTTTTGGCAATGCCAAGGTAATTATCAGCGATATTTTCGAAAGCGAGGGGACATATGCTGAATCCCAATAATGACAGACTGGATTATGGCCAGATCCTTGCTCCTCCTGCCGGTTATTATCTTGATTTCGCAGTCGGGACGACTTATTCGCTTGACCTTGATGCGCTGGTGGGAGCCTGCCTTGCTCTGGGCTTATCCGAAGAAACAGACAGCGAGTTGATGAATAACCCTGTATGCCTTTTGGAGGCTCTGAGAAGTACAGGTGATAAGGTGGCATTGTTCTGTGAAGGCGGACAAATTGCTATGCCAAATCATGTTACTCCACTCTATATATTGTTGGAGAAGATGGTCTTTTCCGTTAAGACTGCCAAAAAAAGAGGTATTGCAGCGTTTCCGTCCTTCCACCCCAAATTCTGGCTAATTCGTTATAGAAACAAAGACGGGGATCTTCTCTATAGGGTCATTATTTTAAGCAGAAATCTGACATTTGACCGTAGCTGGGATGTCACATACTACATGGATGGCCGTATTACAAAGGAAGCATCGGAAAAGAATGAACCAATATGTGATTTTCTCAGATATTTGATGATACAGCTTCCATCAGATGAGAACGGAAAAGAGAAGGCAAAGAACATCCGGGCTATGATACGGGAACTGCCTAATGTAGTGTTTGAACCAGCCGAGAAAGAGTTCTATGATTTTGAATTCATACCGAACGGTATAAAGAAACAGACTGGAGGTATCTATCGATTCGATGAGACTCCTCTGTTTCAAGATACATTCCATGAGATATTTATCATGTCTCCATTTATCTCTGGTGGCATCATCCGCGACTTTAACGACAGAAATAATAAGTCTCCAATCGAGGATTCCAGATACATGCTCATTACACGAGAGATGTCTCTGGGAAGACTGAAGCTTGAAGATGTCAGTCAATTTAAGATTTTTACGATGCGGGATGCTGTCATAGATGGCGAGACAGCTATATCTGAAGATACTCAGGAAATACAGAAGCAAGATATCCATGCCAAGGTTTATATGATTCGTAAATACTCCAATTCGGATCTATATCTTGGTTCTCTTAATGCATCTCATAACGCAGTGCATGGAAATGTTGAATTCATGATCCGCCTCAAGGCAAAGAACCGTTATCTGAATATGGATAAACTGACAGCTTCATTATTTGGAAGTGAAAAGGATGGTTCGGATAATCCGTTTCAGGAAGTCACGCTTCAGAATGCAATCATAGTTGAGGAAGATGAACGAATCAATGCGCTGAATGCAGTGATCAAAAGTATCAACCGCAGCAATGCGAAAGCTTATGTTAAACAGGACGATGACGAGTATTACAGTATCAGCGTACACTTCGGCGATTGTGATACTAAGGAATATCATATCTCTATGCGTCCGCTTTTATCCAGGAGAAGTGAAGATTTTGGTGAAAACGTCCTGTTTTCCAGGCTAACGATGACGCAGCTGTCCGAGTTCTACGTTCTTTCTGTATCCGATGGAGAGCAAATGGTAGAACGGGTGCTTATTATTCCAACAGACGGTCTACCTGAGGATAGAGAAAAAGCAGTAGTATCAAGTGTTGTGAGCAACCGTGATTGTTTTTATAGGTACATTGCCTTCCTCCTTGGAGATGATGCAATTCTATCTGTCTTGGAAGTAAATACCGCGGCTGGCGACGCTAATGGGGCTTATAGCCGGCAGTCTTATCATGTTCCGGCTTTATATGAAAAGATGCTGCAGACGGCAGCACTTGCTCCTGAGAGATTCAAGGGAATAGAGTATCTGATAAAGACGATATCTGAGGATGGAATCATCCCTGAGGATTTTAAAAAATTATACGAGACGTTTAAGAAGGCGGTGAGGATCAATGGCTAAGGTCACAGACCAGCTCGATACAATCGAACAGAAAATCATGAGCGGTCTGAAGGACTTCCAACAGGCAACAGTAGAGCGTATTGATTACCTTTATCGTCATGATCAGCGACGTGTTCTTGTTTCAGATGAAGTTGGTCTGGGAAAGACCTTGATTGCCAGAGGCACAGTAGCCAAGCTTGCGAAGCTGCGCCGTGAAGAAGGGGATGCACTTTTTAAGGTCGTCTATATTTGTTCCAATGCTGCGATTGCGGATCAGAATTTACGTAAACTCCGTATAACGCATGAGGCAAAAACCGAAAGTACATCTTCTTCCAGACTTTCCATGCAGCATTTGAATATATTCAAGCAAGAGAATGACGCAGAACTGTTGGATCGTTATATACAGCTGATCCCACTTACACCAGATACTTCCTTTCGGATGACAGCAGGCTCAGGGACCGTTTCAGAACGTGCTTTGATGTTTGTTCATTTAAAACGAATGCCTGAGCTTCAAAATTATCTGAATGAACTTGAAGTGGCCATGATGGACTGGGCTACATCAGCTTGGAATTCATGGTGTAAAAACTGGTATGAGAAAGATGCTGTCGAATGCAATGAGAAATCAAACGGCAGATATTTTAAATACATGCAGCAACAACTCCATAAAGAGTTGTCCAGAGTATGGCACGACGATATGACATACATGGACGGCGTTATTGCTCTTTGCCGGGAAATACGAAGAAATAATGGTGAGCGTGTCGGAGATAATGCTGTCATTGGCCAGCTCAGGGTAATCTTCGCAAAGATCAGCCTGGAGAAGTTGGAGCCGGATCTGGTTATTATGGATGAATTTCAGCGATTCAAGTATCTGCTGAATTCTGATCCGGACTCCGAGACGGGTATGCTGGCAAACAAGTTTTTCCATGCAAAAGATGTCCGCATGCTTTTGTTGTCTGCGACACCTTATAAGATGTACTCCACTCCGGAAGAAATCGATGAGACCAGACTGGATGAACACTACACAGAATTTCTTTCTGTGATGAATTTCCTTAATGAGGATCCAGAGACAGAAAGCAAGTTCCTGACTGTATGGAGGGATTATTCTATCCGGTTAAAGGAGCTGACACTTGGTGATACTACAATCCTTTCTGCGAAGGATGCTGCTGAAGATGCTATGTATCAGACTGTTTGCAGGACAGAAAGGATTTCTGCGGCTGAGAACGCAGACATCATTGATGACAGTGATGTACATGAGCCTTTGGAAGTTCTGGAACAGGATATTCGCTCTTACGTTCAGGCGCAGGAACTTCTCGATCAGATTGGCGCAAACTACCATGTCCCTGTGGACTATATAAAATCAACACCGTATCTGATGTCCTTTATGCGGGATTATCAGCTGAAGAGAAATGTTGAGAAATATTTCAAATTGCACCCGCAGGAGTTGAAGAAGATAAAGAAAGACTCCTTCTGGATCAATCGGAACACAATACGACCGCATTCCCAATAATAATGCAAGGTTGGAGCGAGTCATGAACAGTGTACTGCAGAGAGGAGTGGAGAAACTCTTATGGATGCCGCCGTCCAGGTCTTACTATGAGATGGAGGGCGTTTATAAGAATACTGAATTCTCTACAAAAACTCTGATTTTCTCCGCATGGGAAATGGTTCCAAGAATGTTGGCGTGCCTTCTTTCCTATGAGGCGGAACGACGAACTGTTGGCAAACTGGCTAGAGATTATCAGGATCGTGATGTTCACTATTTTTACAGTGGCGAAAAAAGATATCCATCTGCCAGAATGAATTTCTCTGTGAGAAACGGTGTTCCCGGTGCGATGACGTTGTTTTGTCTTCTATATCCGTCACGCTTTCTTGCCGGGTGTTATGATCCGATATCCTGCATGAATGCCGGGATGGGTATTCGCGATATTCAGAGGCAGGTACGAGAAAGCATTCGTGAAAAGTTAAAGGAGTTTCCAACATCAGAACGAGGGAATCAGGACCGACGATGGTATTATATTGCTCCTCTAATGATGGACGGAGACAAGTATGCCTATTCGTGGCTGGAAAGTGCGGATAAGCTTGCTGATTATGACGACGGCGATGATAAAACAAATAAGCAGAAGGGCTTCAAGGCGCATATGGATGCACTTCTTGAACTTTTCTATGAGACACATAGAGAGCGGTTTGCCAATCTTGGAAAACAGCCTGATGATCTCGTGGACGTACTGACAGATATGGCTATTGCCTCCCCGGCGATCTGTATCTATCGGACATATCTTGGCTATTCAGACAAAGATGCGGACCTGCCGGTGTATTTGCCCAGTCAGTTGGCAAGGGTATTTATTAACCGTATGAATACGGCTGAATCAACAGCCGTTGTTGAACTTGCATGCGGAAGAAAGTCGGACGACGCACATTGGCAGAATCTTCTGACTTACTGTCGTCAAGGGAATCTCCAGGCAGTCTTTGATGAGTATGCACATCTGATATCTAATGGTATTGATCATGATGACTCTTTGGTCTATCAGCTTCACAGGCAGATGATGGAAGCAATGGATATCAGAACGACGCAGTATAACGTGGATACTTTTAAGAGTTTCCAAAAAAGAGCTTTCGGTCAGAAGGAAAGACCGACCAATATTCGGACGCATTTTGCAGTTGCATTTACAAAGGGTGAAGGGAAAGAAACTGATACCGATCGTAAAAAAACGATTCGGGATGCGTTTAATTCCCCGTTCCGACCATTCGTTTTAGCAACAACATCGATAGGTCAGGAAGGACTGGATTTTCACAATTATTGTCGGAAGATCGTCCACTGGAATCTGCCTTCAAACCCGATCGATTTAGAACAGCGTGAAGGCCGGATCAATCGCTTCGAATGCCTAGCTATTAGACAGAACGTCGCAAGGCGATATGGAAATATCATGTTCAACTCAGATATTTGGAAAGAGATGTTTGAAGAAGCGACTCACGTTGAGAAGGTCGGCGGCTCCTCGGATCTGATTCCGTTCTGGGGACTTCGTGAGACAGCCGACATGGTGAAGATCGAACGAATTGTCCCTATGTATCCTTTCAGCAGAGACGGGCTGGCATATGAGCGACTAATCAAGATATTGTCATTATATAGACTGACTTTGGGGCAGGCACGCCAGGAAGAACTCCTGGAGTATCTGTTTAAAAACTGTGATGACGCAGATCAGTTGAAAGAACTGTTTATCAATCTGAGCCCGTTTTATAAGGAACAGAAGAAAGGATAAATCCATAGGCATACATTAAATGGCGCAAATTACATATAACAGTGAAAAGATGGCTTTAATCCGGGATAATGTCCAGAAACTAATAGAAATCGTTGCGGAACTTGAGGCTGAATTTCCAGGACGACATTTTACCCTTGATGGTCACATCTTCGGCAGTATAGGTGAGATACTTGCGGCTTACTATTATGGCATCGATCTGTATAATGCTTCTACGGAGAGACATGATGGTGTTGTTGATGGCCGAGAGGTTCAGATTAAGATTACCCAACAAGATAACATTACGATATCTGCAGAGCCGGATTATTTGATTGTGTTATACATGAATAAGAACGGCAATATTTATGAAGTTTATAACGGCCCCGGGAATATAGCCTGGGAATCAGCCAGCAAAGCAGACAGTCATAATAACCATCACATGAGAGTTAATAGGCTTATGAAGCTGGATGCTGATGTCTGTGCAGATGATCGTATTATTGCAATTAACCCAATTGAGAAATTGAAAGTCGAGTATAAAAACAAGAAGTGATAGTCAGGGTTTGAATGTTCTAAACCACCAGTCGGTTGTTCCCATGCTTCTCGGATGCTATGGTTTCCAAAAGGAATATAAGCGGAATGGATAGGATCCGGAGCATGGTCATATAGAACGGCATATAACGAAGACAGAAAGGAAGGAAACATTGTCTATGTCGTATAAGAAAAGTTGCCAGAGAG
>OCTX012208302.1_pt1 | contig 20665 bp, 28 predicted proteins | sample 1539691 | NCBI WGS metagenome assembly OCTX01 (sample SAMN02144231, study PRJEB22623) | gut metagenome | biome: sheep rumen | host: Ovis aries | place: New Zealand
TATTAAACATATTATACCACCTTTTCTTTTATTATATATATATTATATCATATTATTTTTAAAATGTCAATAGATTTTGGTTTTAATTATTGAAATTTTTTTAAACAAACCAATATAATTATATTTTTATATTTTTTAATAATATATAGAGGATATTTTATCCAAAAATTTTTTATTAAAGGGGGTTTAATACAATGGGTCAATCTATAATTTCAGAAGGCGGTAAAGATACTGCTTATTTAAAAACAATAGTGGTTGATGAAGAACAAGATGTTCAAACAGTAAGCACAAAATATCGTGCTGGGTCTACAATAATTGTAATATCCACAGGTAATGTATATATGCTTAACACACAAAAACAATGGACGTTATTTGGTGGTGAGTCATAAAAATAAAAATTTTAAAAATACAAAAATTTATTCTTGACATAATATAATATTTATGATATAATATTATTAGAGGATAAAATTTTATGTAGAAAGGAGAAACAAATTAATGGACGGAATAATACCTTATAGCCTTCTATTAAAGCTTTCAAAAGAAGTTAAATCAATAGAGTCTGGTATTGATAGTATAGAAGTAAATGGTACTACACTCATCTTTCACACAACAAGCGGAGACACTTTAGAGATGACTTTTCCTCAACCTGAAGATGGCGCCGCCATAACAAATGTTGAGTTAACAGATGATGTTCATATTATTTGTACATTATCTAATGGAGAAACAATAGATGCAGGTGAAATACCATTGCCCGAAGTAAAATTAAGTAAACAAGATGATAATATCTTGATACAAAAACCTGATGGTTTATATGCAAAACAATTTAGAGTTAATTCTACATCAGATGGAAATGTTCCTATTATTGACTCTATTGGTAATGTAATTGATAGTAATATCAATATTGAAGAAATTGTTACAAAAGATATTTTAGATACAATTACTTCAACTAAATCTTATACTATTGTTGACGTGCTACCAGAACCAAGTAAAGAAACTAGTGGTTCTTTTTATCTTGTAGAAAATACAGGTGCAACTATAACATATGACCAATATGTAACAGTTGTTGTAGATGGTGGATATGATTGGTATTCTCTTGGAAGTATAAATGATATGGATTTAATCAATTATGTAACAAAAGATACAACAATTGCGGGGCTTGATTTAAGTGATAATATTACGAAAGCAGAGCTACTTTTAGCTTTAGGAGTTGCTGAAAATGCCAATAATATTGATATTGATACAGAAACAGACAGTATAACTGATGGGTACAAGCATATAAATAATATTTGGACAAAACAAACATTGACAAATGCAACACAAGAAGAGGTTTATGAAGCTCTTGGTATGGAACCACCTACTCCGCCGGGACCAAGTGTTGACAGTTACATGCCATTATATGTTGATGATGATACAAGATTAGTCAATACAATTGTAGAAGAATAGGAGGTTAAACAATGGCACAGTATACACAGGATTATTATCTAGTAACAATAGATGTTGCAACATTTTTGACGGAAAATCCGTCAGCGACATATCAAGAATTGATGCGTGATTGCATATGTGCAGGATTGCAAGAAGATTTCAATGAAGATTGCGAATATACAGAGATTCCTTATTCAAATGTTAACTACCCAGCAATCAGAATTCCTTGGCATGATGGAAGTATGACAAACATGCCAATTTTGGTATTAAGAAACGATGCGACGGCAGCAGTTACTTCCTCGAGCAAGACAATTGTGTTCCACACATCAGAACTTGGAAACACAACTTATGATATCAGTGTTGAATATGGAGCCTATGGGATAGGAACAAGCACTCAATTGCAAATCAGCACATCAGTGGGCAAGATATTTGTCGGAGCAGTCAAAGAAAATGACATGATGCACATTGGATTTTACGCAGGCTCAACAAGTGCAAATCCAAATAGTGTATATATGAATACAATCATGACCAAAATGAAAGACAGACGAACAGATACATATAAACATGCTTTGATTGCATCATACTTGAGTGATGTCAGATACGTCAATTATGATTATATCAAAATAATGATTGAAGATGAAACTGCATGGACACAATGGTATCCAAGCACGATTCAAAATAGTGACACAAGCTCAAGTTCATCATTAAGAAGGAATGGCATTGCTTTGATTTCGCCAATTGACATCGGAACACATTATCATGAGACATTGCATGTATATCCAAGGTCATGCGGTACATTATATGGAGAATGGGACACCAACACATCATTTTATGCTTCGACACCAGAAAAGCCGTGGTATGAAAATGCCTTTGTTGTTGATGGGGTTTCTTGGGATGTCAAGAGGCATTCAGCAAATGGTTCAAGTGGCGGATATGCATTTTCATTTTGCAAAAAGCACGTTGATGCTAATGAGGAGGTGTAACATAAAATGGCAAAAGCTCTTTTTTTAGAAGATTTACCAATAATTGGTAAATATGTAAGAGATTTATTGGCTAATAAAGTTGATAAAGTTGAAGGCAAAAGTCTATCAACAAATGATTATACAACAGAAGAAAAAACAAAACTTGAAACATTATCAAGTGATTATGATGATTTAACAGACAAACCAAGTATTAATGGAGTTACTTTGACAGGAAATAAGACCACAGAGGACTTGATTCCAATCGGAGACGGATTGGGATTCAATACCGATGGAGAACTCGAAGCCACAGGCGGTTCTGATGTGCTTGTTATTGAAGCGGTGAAATACAATGAAACATCAGAACTTTACAATATTAAGTTTGGAAAATCACTCACAGAAATCGTAAGTGACATTGAAGGAGTAAATGGAAATGCGATTGTTAAAATATGGACTACAAGTAGTAAGGTAAAATGCTATTTATCCGAAACTTTCAACAATGATGGAAGCGGAAATTGGGTAACAAATATACGAAGATATTCTAACAACTTTGATATAGTATGCCGAGATGTATTGATGATAGGAAATTCGTCAGATAACAGAAAAAGTGTGTGGAAATATCCGTTGCAAAAAAATTTGACATTCGATTCCACACCAACGCAAAATAGTAGTAACCCTGTTACAAGCGGTGGCATATATAATGCCCTTCAGAATGCAGGGGGAACGACAGACTACACCGATTTGGAAAATCAACCACAGATTAATGGAGTGACTTTATCGGGGAATAAGACAAGCGCCGACCTTGGACTAATGGACCATTACGACATAGACGAAAGACCGACCGAAGATAGCGAGAATTTGATTCCAAGCGGTGCGGTATGGAGTGCAGACAAGAACATCAAAGACAAGTTGCAGGGTTCAAAGACCGCAGGTAGCACAGACGGAAGTCCGTTTGAGATTCCCGACTACGGAATGACCGAGAGCATAGCTATGCATTTCAAGCCTACCCAAGATTTACACGGATATGATAAGCCATGGGCAGGGGGTGCGGGAAAGAATAAGTTGCCACTAGTGCTTGCAGATATTAAAGCATTAAATACCACAGGCACTTGGAGTGGTAACACTTACTCAATCAACAACGGCTCGATAACAATACATTCAGATGCTGTAGGTAACGTGACAGGGATAACGGCAAATGGAACTTTTAACGAACAAGTCTCTTTTGCAATAGCTAACACAGGAAATCCGAGTGCGGCATATCTTGAGAATATATACAAGGGTATGATTCTTAATGGTAATGCTCTTGGCGGTAGCGATACCACTTATTGTCTATTAGTATCATATTCAAATGACGGAATAAGTTGGGCAAATGAAGCATATGGTGATATGGTTATATCTTCTGATTATGATTATCTTAATTTTGCGATTTTGATTAGAAGTGGTGTTACGATTTCAAACGCTACATTCTACCCAATGATACGCTTATCAACCGAAACAGACGCAGATTTCGAACCATACTCTAACATCTGCCCTATAAGTGGACAAAATAATGCTACGTTTGAGTGGACGGGGAAGAATAAGTGGGACGAAGAGTGGGAACTTGGTATTTATAACGTAGATACGGGAGAAAAGACACCGAATAACAATTATATACGTTCAACAAATGCCATTCCTGTAAGCGGTAGCACACAATATTATTTTTATTCAGATAATGTTCCTGCACGTATACTCTTTTATGATTCCAATGGTGGCTTTTTAAGCACGTTGTTGGGGTTGAAAGCAAACACGACAATAACCACACCTGCGAATTGTGCCTATGTTAGATTCTTTATGGACAATTCATATGGCACAGAGTACGACAATGACATTGCTTTTAATTATCCCGCAACTGTGACCACTTATTCTCGTTATATCCACGACGAAGTATCAATGAACTTTGGCAATACATACTATGGTGGATTCTGTCAGTTTAATGGTCAAATATATCCCGAGTGGGATTATATCGCTAGTTACAACGGCGAAACACTTTCGGGCGAGTGGGTTTCAGACAGAGACGAATACACGGCAGGAACAACACCAACGATTGGTGCAGAGGTTGCATATAAGACCACACCAAGTTATGTAAGAGTAACACCACCTGCTAATTTGAATCTGACATACGATTATCCAATTGAATACAACGGATATATGGCAAGTATCTACTACCAACCAAAGAATACTGTATTAGCAGAAGCGAAGAAATACACAGACCAAAAGGTGTCCCCTGTAAATACAAAAGTCAATGGACTTGATACAAGGGTGCAAATCCTTGAAAATGGTGGAGACAGAAGTCTGAATTATTCCACAACAGAGCAAGTTGTCGGAACATGGATAGACGGAAAGCCATTGTATCAAATCACAAAACAATGGCAAGTCCCAGCGCAAGTTACAGGACAATGGAATAATTATTCCGTTGGAAATCTAGGACAGCTTGGATATATGAATATATCGGAATTGGCATTTGATTGTCCCATATCAAATTACAGATTTGGAAATACAGTCGGTTTAGGAACAATGGAAGTCGCATCGTCATTTGAAAAGGTTGGCGCAAGACTAGGCTATAATACTGAAAGTGGCAATGTATTTGTCCAACTTGAGAATGTCGGCACGACAAGCCCACTATATCAATATGGTGGAACATTGACCGCCACAATTCGTTACACTAAAGCAACAGATTAAGAGTTTTAAACCTTTTTCATATTTAATACTTTTTTCTATTTTTTTAGTTGCATCATGGGCGGACATCGTTCCGCCTGTGGTGTTATTTAAGTGGAATATAAATGGAATCAAGAAGTATCAATGAACATTATGCAGAAATAGGGATGGAGCTGTTCCAGAATGAAGAAACATTCGCAAATATAAAAATTAGTAATGCAACAATTGTCTTTTTATCATCACAGCACAAAAAGAATTCTAATGTAAAACCAGTTCTGGGACAATGCGAAAGAATTCAAGAAAAATACAAATGTGGTATCCCTTGTGATTTCACAATAACATTATTTGAGCCTAACCTCGAAGGAATGACTGAAGAACAAATCAAAATTGAAAATATTTCAATGTTTTATAATTTTGACGGAGAAAAAATATCTTCCATTGATTTTGAAGGAATTTATAAACCACAAGAGTCAATTGAAACTCCTACTAATTATATGAATTTAGATATAATTTTAGTAAATAGATAAATAGGGAAGTGATATTATGGAAGTTTATGCAGTGCCTATAATATTGTCTGCGATAGCAGGATATTTAATAGTAAGAATTTTTATAAAATAAAGGAGTGATAAGCTTTGTCAAATATAAAATCTAAAAATTTATATTCAACAGACCAATTACATAATGATAAAATGGAAAATGGTTTTAGAAATACCCCTATTGGAATAACAAACTTAATTATGAATAATGACGAAGATGACATTACAGGTTCAGATAATGCAGTATTTGGTTTCGGTTATACTGTAGAAACTGATAAGAATGTTGTGGGCGGAGCCTATATTGGTTACAAGAGAGATGAAAGCAATACACCAGACGTTATATTACCAAACACAGATTTGATTAAAAACTATTTATGTTCAGTAGATACTATTGCTAGTGCAAACTCAGGTGTTAATTTGAAATTAAATGTATTTGTTAATAGATATGGACAAACAAAGTATAGTAAATATTTAGTTACTGTAACAAATGAAAATCTTACACCACAAGCATTTATTGTAGAATATAGTTCAATAAAAGGTGCAACAACAGTAAGAACAGTAAGAGCAACAGATATAACAACAAATAATAATATAAGTTGTAACTATGGTATAGAGTCAACTTCAGTAAAAAATGCAGATTTTGTAGAAATAACAATAAATGGTGTGGATTTCCCAAGTTCAACTATAACTAGTGATGTTTCTGTTATATTAATGCAATAAAAAAAGAAGGCGGCGTCTATTTTAGGTGGCGCCGCCTAAACATAAAGGAGGATTAATATTATGAGTAATAAGAACTATGATAGACTTAAAAAAGTAGCTTTGTACATTTTACCTGCGTCCGCAACTCTTTGGCTTACAATCTCAACAATTTGGGGATTGCCATATGGAGAAGCTATAGCAGGTACAATTACTGCTTTTGATACATTTCTTGGTGCTTGTTTAGGAATAAGTTCAAAGAAATATTTAGAAAAATAAAAGAAGGTGAGATAAAATGAGTAAAGCATATGCTTCTAAAGTAATAAAGATTGCAAAAAAAGAAGTAGGTTATCAAGAGAAAAAGAGTAATGCTCTTTTACAATTTAAACATAAAAATGTTGGAATGAATAACTATACTAAATATGGAAAAGCTAGAAGTTGTAATGGTTCACCTTGGTGTGATGCTTTTGTTGATTGGTGTTTTATAAAAGCTTATGGAAAAACAAAAGCTAAAGAACTTTTAGGTGGATTTAGTAACTATACACCTGAGTCCGCAAAATTGTTTAAAATTTATATTAAAAAGGGAGAACAAAAACCTAAGGTGGGCGACGTAATTTTCTTTTATTCTAGCTCTATGGGAAGAATATGCCATACAGGTCTTGTCTACAAAGTAGAGAACAATAGAGTATATACAATAGAAGGAAATACAAGCGGTGACTCTAATTTTAATAGAGATGGTGGTCAAGTAGCATATAAATCATATAGTTTAAATGAAGATAGAATTCATGGCTATGGCAGACCAAAGTATGATAAAAAGCCAACAGTAAAGACAACTTTAAATTGTAAATTATATAAAAAGAATAATGTTGTTAGTGGAAATTATTGTAAAATAGAAAAAGGTAGTGTTGTTACTTTTGTAAAAGACTGCGGAGATGGTTGGTCTAGAATTAAATATAAAACGTATGCGGGGTATGTGAAGAATACTTGCCTAAGTAAAAAAGGGCTTTCTACCTATAGAAAAGGTGTTATAACTGCAACCGTTGCACCTGTTAGAAAGAAAAATAAAAAAAGTTCAGAAGTTATTGCTAGATTGCCTAAAGATACCAAAGTTACTGTTATTTCTGTTGGAAAGTATTGGACTGCAATAAAAGTTGTTGGAAAAGATGGTTTTGTTTTTAATAAAAAAATAAAAATTTTAAAATAAAATAAAAAGTTGGCGGCTATTATTGAAATAGCCGCCGCTTTCATCATTTATATGTAGTCTTTGAAATCTCTTCCATAGAAATGGAAGATTATTAGAAATCGCAACTGGGGTAATAGGACTCGAACCTATAATACTAGAGTCAAAGTCTAGAGTGTTACCAATTACACCATACCCCAAAAATAAATTATTGACAATACTATAATACATATTATATAGCCTTTTATTCAGCTTACTTACCTATATTACTACTTATCGTGCTACTAGGAAGTTAAGTCTGAGCTAAAGAGAGCTACTCTCTAACTTCTTAACGTGGAACATAGTTCCCTATGCCTAGGTGGGAATGTTACCCACAATTTTCACCCATATCATTCAGATACTTTTCTTCTAAAAGCCATAGAACTTGATAATCATGTTGCCGATTGGGCTACTCACAGTTCCCGCCTTGTGTTATAGCTTAAATTAATAAAGCATCACGGCAAACAGTTTTAGTTGGCTTTTCCTATAGAGCCTAATAAAACTGCCACGTTTTATGGATATAGGATTTTTCTAACCTTTCGAGTTAGCGTCTATTACAACTGCCACAGGCGGACTACACTAGCATCATATAGTTCGTACCACACAGGTCTTTTCAGAAATGCTGTTGCGACAACACTTTACCTTTATCACTATTGGTAAAATTGTTTATAAAATAAAAGTATCCTTCTATTATCAAACTTTTTCTTACCCCATGTGTCTTGAAGGAGTGATAAACTCTTTATGCATCAAGATATATAATACATATTATACTATTGTCAATATTTAATTTTTATTATATAAATATTATAACATATTTTTCAAAATTTGTCAATAGTTTTTTGTTAAAATTTTGAAAAATTTTTAAATAGGTGTAGAGGGAGTCGAACCCTCAATCCCGAAGGCACACGAGCTTAAATCGTGTGTGTATACCATTTCCACCATACACCCATACCATCTTATAATGCTCAAAGTCGGAATCGAACCAGCGACACAAGGATTTTCAGTCCTCTGCTCTACCAACTGAGCTATTTGAGCATATAAATTGCGGAGGCAGGATTTGAACCTACGACTTTCGGATAATGAGTCCGACGAGCTACCTGACTGCTCTACTCCGCCATATAAAGCCAACGAACGGACTTGAACCGTTAATCTATTGAATACAAATCAATTGCTCTACCAATTGAGCCACGTCGGCATTATCAAAAATATTTAGCTTGTTATACATTTGCATACCAAACCAAATATTTTTGATTTTATAATTTATAGAAAGGTTGGTATATATGAACTACTAAAAATTAGTAGCTATTAACTATTTTCAATTGCTCTAATCTGTCGGACAAGTTTATTCTTAACTCCTGTTGACTTAATATTCTTACCATTATTCTCAAGTTTATTTAATCTTTCTTTTAACATCTTCAACTTAATTTCATTACTCATTTTCTAAATTCTCCTTTATTCTTTATTTATGGGCGGGGTTGTTGGCTCTAATTACATAGAGCCTTTAACAACATAAACTTAATAATATGCCCATGTGAATACCCCTAGCGAGGCTCGAACTCGCATCTCCACCTTGAAAGGGTGGTATCCTAGACCTGTTAGACGATAGGGACTAAATTTTTAATTTCTATATATATATATTATAACACAGAAATTAAAAATTGTCAATAGTTTTTTATACAAAAACTAAAATTTTTATTTAATAATTTGAAGAAAAACCAATATCTACACAATAGTCATCTATAATATAATCTTTTCCATTATAAATAACTCTTGCACCAATATCTCCAAGATATTTGTCAGTTGGAATTGGTGGGTTAGTAACTTCATTATCTCTCTTTAAGAAATAGTAATATGTAATATCTTCACTTATTTTTCCATTACTTCTATCTAACATAAACATCAACCTTTCTTTTTATTTTATATATATATATATATATATATATATATATATATTATAACATATTTAAAAAATTTTGTCAATAGTTTTTTGTTGTAGAATTATTATTTTTACCACCACCATATGAGTATCATTGCATCATCAGGTAAGTCTTTTATACCATTATAAATTTCTCCACTTTGGTCGTTAGCATTTGGGACTTCTACAAACTCTAGTTCACTTTCGTCAAAGAGTTCAACAGCACTTGATTTGTAAGTAAAAACACGCTCTGGGTTAGGTGTAATATTCTTCTTTTCATACAACCAAATATCATAACGAGGAACCCAACCTGCAGTGATACATGGTATATAATTAATAAACCAAGCTTTAAAATCTCCAACATTAATAAATTGCTTGTCACTCATATGTTTAATATCTTCATCGTTATAATTGTCTGGAAGCAACTCTTTAAATTCTTCTTCACTTGCGTACTGAATTGCGGACAGGTCATAAACTCCTTCTCTATCACGAATATTCTCCCACCATTCATAGTTTCTTCCCAAATATTCGGTAGGTGTCCACAATACTTCTTTATCTTTTACAACTTTTATTTCAATATCCATACCCATAATAAATCATCTCTCTTTCTTTTTTTTTATTTTTATTTTTTACTTTATATATATATTATACCATATAAAACTAAAAATGTCAATAGTTTTATATGGTATAATTGAAATTTTATGATAGTGCTTTGAAGTTATAAATAGGTTTAAGTATATCTTTTACTTTAACAGTAGGTTTGATAATATCAATTATCTCGTCACTGTTCTTGTAGGCTTGCGGAGCCTCATCAAGAGTACAAGCACATACAGATGTGCTAAATACATCTTTCATCTTGTCTTTATATTCCTCAATGTTAATTTTCTTCTTTGCGGCGGTTCTTGAGAGTATTCTGCCTGCTCCATGAGGAGCAGAGCAATTCCATTCTTCATTACCAAGCCCTTCTCCCAAAATACAGCCATCTGCCATATTTAAAGGAATTAACACACTTTCACCTGCCGCCGCTCTAATAGCACCTTTTCTGATAATACTATTTTCAATATCAATATAATTATGAAGTGTAGTAAAAGGCATTTTATCTTTATCAGGCTCTAATATAGTTGCATCTACTATTGTTTTAGCTATTGTAATTCTATTTAAATGTGCATAGTTTTGACACAAATTCATATCATCAATATAGTTTCTCAAAGTAGAACCTGTAATATATGCAAGGTCGCCGCCATCATAGTGAGAGTTCTTTAGTTTACTCAATGTTTTTAATTCTGCTGAAATATTTTGCTCTGTACCGTTAATTTTGTTTATTTTTATAATTTGCTCTTGTGCAAAATTAAATTTATCTTCATGATTTGTTTTTGCAATATCTTGATAATACTTACATACCTGTACACCAAGATTTCTTGAACCTGAGTGAATTACAAGGTAAAGTTGTCCGTCACTACCTTTATCAATTTCTATGAAATGATTACCACCGCCCAAAGTTCCAATAGAACGAAGAAGTCTTGAAATGTTATCAAGTCTTGCATGTACTAATTCAAGCTCTGGGTCGATGCTCAAAGTAAGTGGGTGTACAGTTTTACGAATATTCATTCCACTTGGTACACTTTCTCTTATTTGCTTATCAATCTTTTTGAGTTCTTTCTTTGTCAAATTTTTATTCTTCAAAGGCATTACAAACATACCGCAACCAATATCTACTCCAACTGTATTTGGAATAATATAGTTATCAAAAGTTGAAGTAAAGCCAATTACAGAACCTTTCCCACTATGAACATCAGGCATAATTCTTACCTTTTGTTTTGAATAAGCAGTAGTATTAATTAATGTATCTATCTGCTCTTTTGCTTGTTTTTCAATAGTCTTAGCATAGATTACTAAATTCTTATCCATTAAAAATCGTTCCTCCTCTAGTTAAATTCTAATATTATATATTGATTTTTATTGTCTTTTTCTATTTTGTTAATTAGTTCTTCACTTAATATTTTATTTGTATTGTCAATAATAATAAATTTATTTTTATTTTTTGTTATATCTTTTGTATGATAAAAAGTATTATCATAATATTCAATATGATTTCCATTTCCAACAAGAAATTCTGTAATACTATTTTTAAGCCACTCCAAATCAGATGTAGTGAATGGACTTACATTGATGTGTGTTACATTATAAAATAATTTCATTTCTATTGTCATACCATTTTCACTTTCTAACAAAATTTTATCCAAAAGAACACACTTTTTCTTTTGTTTCATTAAACATCATATCCTTTCTTTTTTATCTTATATAATAATTATATCATAGTTTTTTCTATTTGTCAATAGATAAACAAATGAGCGTAAAATAAAAAATGCGGCGGACTCTACGAAGAAAGCCCGCCACACTTAAATTTAAATGTATGCATCATAGTCTGTTAAACGATACTTACGTATTGTTGAGCATACATTTGCGATGTAATTGTTGGCTGGTTGGCAATAACCACCCTTTATAATTTTAGTAATTTGACTTCTATAATTTCTTGTAAATGGTGCAGTTCCATAACACCCATTGTTTATAACTTTTAAATATTTTATACAACCACTCTTTATGGTAGGAAAACCTCCGTATCCATTAGAGCTAATACCCCAATAATTATTATTATTGTAAGCAGTTCCTATACCTGTTTCAACAAATGCTTGTGCAACACAAACTGACGGTAAAACACCATATTTTTTATAATATTTGATACAAATATTGGCTATGATGTCTGCTCGCTTTTTGCGGGCTCCGCTTAATTTAGTGTCTGTTCGTTTTACAGTTATTCTTGGTTTCTTTTTAGTTGTGTATTTACCCATTATAAAAGCCATTCTATTGTTTTTTAGTTTTATAATATCCCATCTACCTAAAGTTCCTATTCTTTTGAGTTTTTCATTTCTTTCTGTAACTCGTATGATTTCAGAACCTAAATCAGGTGCCAACCTAATGTTTACTTGTTTTCTAACATATACATTATGTTTTTTTACTTTTGTTGTAAACATTAATACTCCATTTCCATAAACTCTAATTGTTTTAGTTGAATGTTTAATATCAACAGATACATCATCTGGCAGTACATATGCTTGTACTGTTTGTGTTTTTGTAATTAGCATCAATAGTGCAATAGTAAAAATGATAATGCTAATTATTTTCTGTTTACTCATTATTCTCCTTTCAATCTTTGTTTTTTGGTAAAGGATTGTATAAAAATATTATCATATATTATTAAAAATTATTAAATAATTTTTAAATATCTTTGTTAAACTTTTTTAATATTTTTTTAAAACTTTTTAATGAAAACTTCTTATCTTTTTTGTTCTTAATTCTGATTATTGCTCTGTCAGTTACAATTTCGTCTACGTCATCATCTAATTCTACATAATCCTCTTGTATTGTTACTTTATTCTCTTCCATAACACCATACCTCCCTTTAAATTAATACATTTCTCTAAACATCTTGTTTATTTTATTTTTAAATTTACGCATATCATTCTTGTTATCCCAATGATATAATAGTAAATTTTCTTCTCTAAACCAATGAGTAATAGTTGCATTTGTGCTTGTCAATAGGTCTAAAAAATCAGAAATACTCATACCAAGTAATTTTGGTATTCTATACCAAACATTTGAGTCATTGCCTAGGTCTGAATAGTCGCCGCAATGCCAACGATTATTTACATCACACCATTCAGTAAGTTTCATAGAAATCACCTCTTATCATATTTAATATACATTTCTTTCTTTTGTTCTTCTGTATAGAAAGCGTCCATATATTTTATTTGATTTAGTGTAAATATTCTTTCTCCATTTACAAAATTATTGTTACTAAATTCTAGTTTGAAGTCATCTAAAGTATAAAACATATTGTCATCAACTTCAGCACAGTTATGTTCTTCTTTACAATTAGGACAATATAACTTTTTCAGGTGCCCGCCTTTTCTAGTTCTTCCATTTTTTCTTGGTAGTGATAAAGTGTATTTTCCACAGTTTGTACAATAGAAATCTGAAATTGACATTGTGTCTACCTCCAATCATCTTCAATAATTTCGTAAATATATTCTCCGTTATAATTTCCGTTTTTATCTATGCTAGTATCTCTTAAATGGTGTATAGTTCCATTATACCTTTTACAAAATTTGTCATAATGTCTTTTTACTGGATTTCCTTCAACCATTCTCCACTCTAGTTTGTGGAAATTGTTTACTAGTTCACCCAACTTTTTGAATACGTCAAATCCTATAATTGGATTGCCTTTATCAAAAGAGAACAAACCAAAATTGTATACACTTCTTGTTGTGTAATTAATTCTGTAAGCAAAATATCCAATTACATCATCATACTCATCTACAATAGCATACTGATAATGTCCATCTATTGGCTCTAAATCAGGGATTTCATTACAACCAAGCCAACCTGAGTAATAATAAAATTCATCAGTATATAAATATTCATTAAAGTAATCAATGATTTGATTTTCGTAAAGAATAGCAGGTTTTAACATAATTAATGCACCTCATCTTTCTTTTATTTTATTTTTATTTATATAAATATTATACCACATTTTATTGCATTTGTCAATAGTTACATAAATAAAAATAAAATAAAAAAATGCGGGGTATTGAAAAATTATACTCCGCATTTCATTTTAATAAAAGTCAATTAGTACAGATTTTCTATCTGCATATACAAAACCATTAAATTCTTTTATTGCAACATAATGTTTATAAAGTGGTTCAGTTATACATTTACTTACAAATTTGACTTCACCACTATCAATTTTAGAGAAATTACCTTGTTTAACAACTTTATATAATTTATATGTAATTTTTTTATGTCTTAATATAATTGTTAAATTTTCTGCCATTGGTTCTACCATTTCTATATCAAAATAAATTCGCCAACTATCTCTATAAACATTAAAAAAGTCTGGATATAAATGTTCTCTTATAAAAGTAGGCAATTCATTATATAATTTATAAAATCTATTAAATTCATTAACACAATCAAATATAATCATATAGCGTTCTATATCTAAAAGATTTAATGCCATTTTTATCGCTCCTTTTAATTTTTATAATTCAAGTTATAATTCGGTAAAAATTAAATTCTCAGAGTTATAATTCAGAAACTCTTAAACAAAATTCGGCAAATTTAATTTTTGCCGAATTTCATTGAAAAGATTAGAAATAAGAATTTACGAGTTTATTGATTTGCTCTCTTTCTTCATAAGTTAGTTCGTCTGCACTAACGCCGCCCGCATTTAAGGAATTGACAACAATATAATCAATGTATTCCTTTCCTACATCATTTATATCATATGTATTGTCAAGTCTTGTTTTAATTGTATTTAAAGCATTTTCAAACATAATTTCTCTATTAATAGAAGCGTTAAACATCATATCAGTAAAACCTGTTCCAGTACCAATCCTCATAATAAATCAATCCCTTCTTATTCTCGAAATTTCCAAATCAGTTAATCCGTCCAATATAGATTTATTAAAAACATTATAGTGATAAACAAAATCATAAAGAAGTCTATATATTTCATAAGTATAATTATAATATGGGTTATTTACTTTTATTTCTCTTTCTCGTTTTGCTACATTGTATTCATTTACCAAAATACAAGAATTTTCATAACAATTAATATAGCTTTTTTCATCATCGCAAAAGCTCAACTTTCTACAATCTTTTGCAAAATTGAATAAATGATAAGCAACCATCTTATCTTCAGTTGTTATACAATTTGATAGATAATCTCCTTCTAAAATATTTGTTAGATAGTCTTTAAATATTTTACTCAACAAAACAAAATTAAATTGTCTTTTTGTTCCATAGCTATTATGCAGGAGCTCTTCATAAATAGTGGTTTCATTAAACATTTTACATCGCACCTTTCTTTTTTATTTTATATATATATTATAACATATTATTCTATGTTTGTCAATAAATAAACAAAAGAAAAAAGAAAAATTAAACAACAAAAACACCCTATAAATATTATAGGGTGTGTAATTCATTAATATATTTTCGGCTCTGTTATATCCTTATTTTCACAATAACGTTTGCAATTATCGTATAAATAATCTGATAATTGTATTGCTAATTTTGCGTTATCTTCTCCGAAAAAGTCTAATAGTTTGTCATCTACTTCATCAATAGAAATAAGAAAAGAAAAATCATAAGGCATATTACTCACCTCCAGACAATTTTTTCAAATAATCCTCGACTAAATCTTTCTCTTCATCTGTGAGTTCAATAGAAAAAGAACTCAAATCTACTTTTTGGGCGGCGACTGTTTGAGTAGGCTCCGCTTCTCCTAAAACATTCTTAGCCGCGGTTAATGTTACCTTGATTTCTACAATTTCTCCATCTTCAGTGCAAGGAATTCTCAATGTTTTTCCGTCCATAAATGAGTCCTTAAAGATTGTCTGAAGAATATTTGTAATATTTGCCTTTGATGATGCTCCTTTTGCCATATTTACCACTCTCCTTTTTATAAATTAAAATAATATTGGTATAACCTTTGATTGGTTTGTGTCTGGCTGCTCTACGAATTCAATCCATTTACATTCTCCAAGAATGTTTTTATGCACATTTTTATATGGAGAGAAATGCATTTTACAACAACCTATTGATACTACAATATCTTTTACATTAAAATCAACATTTATAGTATCCCCGCCAACTTCAAATTGAAATGTTCTAGCAATACCATTTTTCTTATTAATCCAAATACCTTCAATACCGATTTTCTTTAGTGCTTGTTCAAAATAGTCAGCACTTATTCTTTCCAACTTTTTAAGAGAAGGTTTGGTTTGTTCATTTATAGCAATAGTTGACATTATATTCATGTTATTACACCTCCAACTCTAAAAGACTGATATATTGTTTTAGCAGGCTCCGCTCTCTCTTATTTTTTGTAGATGTCAACTCATTTTTAAGTTCATCTCGTAATTGTTTTGTAAGCTCCGCTTCATTTAATTTTATTTCTTTCAATGTTAAATTATTCATATATCGTATTACCGTCCATAATTCTAAAATTGTGTTCAATTGATGCCACAATTTCTCCTAGTTCTTCTTCGTCATACTCATAATAAAAATCTTCAATGAACATTTCTATATCAAATAAAATATGTTCAATACAAAAAAATGTCTGTGAAAAAAGAATTGTTTTAGACATTATTTTCTTGATATAATCCCTATCAAACAATTGATTTTTTATATTAATTATTTCTTTCAAACAATGCTTAAATGTTTTTGATTTTGCAGTTTCGTATGAATGAATATCATTAAAATCTTTGTGTTTATAAGAATATATATTTTCATCTTTTAAAATATTACAAATTTCTTTTAAATAAAAATTATAATTTACAAGAGCGGACTGAAAAGCATCTAACTCAAACCTTTCCATTCCACACTCATCGTGTATAATATTCATTATATCATTCATTTCATTAAAACGACCGTCATAATCCTTTAAAACTTCAAGAGATAAATTAATTGATGCAGTTGCAATATTAATATTCTTTTTTAAAAGCTTATATGCCTTTTTATATTTACTCATATAAATCAACTCCTTTTATATCTTTTATAATTATATTATATCATATTTTTTAAAAAATGTCAATAGATATAAAATGAAAAATTGATTTATCGTGTTATGCGGCCGCCGCTAACCTTCGTATATAATTTTGAATATGGATTTTTCTTTACCATATCTTTTGTTAATTTTAGTGAGTATCCATATTCCGAGTCATCTTCTGGAAGATAGAAGAACAGTCGACTCGTATCTTCATCAAGATAAATTCCTGTGCATTCAAGAGCTTCTTCTAGAAGTTGTGATATATAGGTTAAGACTATTGTTTTCGTTTCACGACGATTATCTTCTGAATGTGATAAACTTTGTATTTTCTTTTTGTCGTATGCAGCTTTTTGTTTCAAGTAATCGTTCATTTGTGGATTGGTACCTTCTGTAGGTTGTTTATACATGTCGCGTGGCGCCGCACCGAACTCTTTATTATATAAATCTATTGCATCTTCCTTTGTTCTTCCAAAGGTTTCCATAAAGTATTTTATTACTTCACCTCGTGAAGAACGCTCTTCTGGAGTGTTTAAAAATACCATATAAGTCATTTCCTTTCTTATTATTTTTTATTATTAAAAAAAGGCACAAATTAATGTGCCTTTTTATTGATAGCTTAATGCACTTTAAAGTGCCGCCGCCTTAGAGAGAGTAAACGTTCTTTCCTGAAGTCTTATCAATCTGAACAAGTCCGTCAGTCTTTGCGTTGATACGCTTAACTGAAGCAGAAATCTTAGATGTATGTACATCGAGCAAGTCTGCAAAATACTTGCCAGGCTGTGGCTCACCTGCATCTTCGAGTGCCTTGATGAGCTTAGCATCAAACTCGTCCTGCTCCTTAACAATAGCCTGAGCCTTCTCATTAGCCTTGTCATAACGAACCTTTGCGAAGTCGATAACCTCGTCTGTGATTGTTCCCTCTGCTACATTCTTATAAAACTCTGTTTGTGTCATAATACATTTCTCCTTTTCTTTCTAATAATTTTTTATTTTTTGTCGTCGTAAGAAAGATTTGTTTATTTATTTCTTACTTTCTATATATATTATATCATACTTCTAAAAGTTTGTCAATAGTTTTTTTACTAAATTTTAAACTTTTTTCAAGTAGATTTTGTGAAAGCAAAACAACTTAAAACTTTCTTTCTTTAACTTATATATATATTATATCATATTATTTTTTATATGTCAATAGTTTTTTTATCAATTTCTTAAGAAAGTTGCGGGCGGTCCAAAAAGTGGATAAAGGGTTAAATTTCAAGAGTAATAGACAGGTCTTGTAATAACTCCACTTTAGAAGGTGGTAATGATGCGTTTTTAATTACAACTTCTTTAAGTTTTAGTGGAGTCGCCTTCCATGTGTCGAGTATCTTGCCAATAGGTAAGTTGAAAGGGTCTGAAAGTATAAGGTCTAGCTCTTCGTGGGCGCCGCATACTAAAAAGAGGTATATTGCTAAATTTATTATTATTTCTTCTTTTGTTCGACAAAAGTAAAGATAATAAGGTTTCATTTTGTTTATTATTAATGAGATTTCGTCGTCTGAAAGCGGGGGTATGTCGAGGTGGATAGGTGCAGCTTCATCTTTGTTTAGTGTATAGAGCCAATCTTTTAACAGAGGAAGTTGCTCTTGTTTTACCCCGACCGCTAAGTGAAAATATGATTTTATTGCATTTTTTGTCATATCTTCATCAATGACCTCGTTGAAAGTGTCATATGTTGCGATTAGTTTTGGTTGGTCTACAACATATTGTGCGAAATTTTCGTCAGTTTTACCAGCCGCCGCTATATGATAAGGATTTATTGAATAGATTGGTATTGGTACGTCTGATTGAAGGTAAGGTAGCGCCGCCCTAATGTCTATGTTTTTATTTAGATTTTTGTTTTTATATAGTTTGTAAATCTCGTACTCTATTTCAGGTCGGTCCGCACTAATGTGGAAGTAACTGTTTGGTGGCAAGAGTAGTTGATTGTCGAGAGGCGGGGTTATGAAAAAGTCAGTTAGGGATTCAGCGGCGTTTATATAGAAGTGGTAATTCAGTTTTGGGTGGCTCCGCCACACTTTAAAAAGATTTTTACATAATTTTGTATTGAGGAATACGTGTGTGTTTGGTGGTAGGTCGTTAAGTTGCTTTTCTTCATCTATTTCTATTGCATAGATAGAGTTGTCGACTTCACAAGGCTCCGCCGCATAGAAAGGTTTGTTTGGATATTTTTCTTTATATTTAGTGTTGAATTTTTCTATTTCTTCGTTTGAAGCGGGGTCTGATAAGTATGGGATAACGTCCGCAGGAAGATTGTTTAGGAGTGATGTTGTTGGGTTTAGTACAAAGTATTTCATATTTTTCATTTCACCTCTTTTGTTTATATTTTTTTGGATTTATAGGAAATTTGGTATATAAATTTTGTTTCGATGTGGAGCGAGTGTAGGGAAAAGTTATTTGAAAATGACGGTATATGCGAAAGGATTTGTGTGTATTTTGAGGAATTAATATAGAGAAAATATTGGATTAAGATGAGCTTGTGATGGGCATCAGTGAAGATAGATTTCACCGAGTCTCAAAGCTTTCACATATATCTTCGTTTAATAAAGTTTTAAGTGGATTGAAAAAATTGTGTTGATGAATTCTTTATTTTTCGAAGGTTGAGAATGTATAGATTGTAAAAAAGGATTGGGAAAGAAAAAATTTTTTTATTTTTTTTAATTGTATAAAAAGTGAATATTGTAAATTTATTTTGTAGTAAAGGTGTGAGTAGAATATACAATGGAATTGTAGGTAAAGTGTGATGGAAAAGTATATAAAATAATTGATATTGTATTTAATAATATAATCAGTATATGTTAAAAATACAATGGAATTACTTAAAATATAATCGTTATATACTTAAAACATTTAAAAATACAATGGAATTGTCTGGCCCTCGCCCACTGCACCTACTCAAACTCCCACAAAAAATCTCCGTCTCCAGCTATTTTCTCCTTTCGTTCAAAATCCACAAAAATCATTTTTAAACGTAAAAATGTAAGTTCTTCACCGCTTTCCAGCGGCTCATCACAACATTTTTACTACAAACCTTAATCTTTTTCAAATTTATCCTTACATCTATTATTAAAATTTAATAAATTGATATTTCATTAAATTGTTCAAAAATTTTTAGTAATGTTAAAACTAAATTAAATGACGATAAATGCTGGCTCTTCGCCGTTTTCAACGGCTCAACCGTCGCATTTATCTTATAAACCTTAATTTTTTAAAATATATATATATATATAAGTTAAAGAATATAGGAACTCTGTTCCTTTTTTTTTTTTTTTTTTACCCTCCTATAATATATTAAAAATTACTAGAAGTTTTTTGTTAAAGTTTGTGTAATTTTTTTTAATAAATTTTTATACAAAATTTCTTAGTTCTTTTATCATATTTTTTGTGAAAAATGTACAAAGGTTTTTATTGTATAAAATATACAAAATAAAATTTATAAATTAGTAAAGTTAAATGTTAATTAAATAAAGAGTATAAGCGGCTCTTCGCCACTTTGCAGTGGCTCAACCGCCGCTTATAAGACACTTAGAACAAAAAATAAAATATAATAATATATATAAATATTATATA
>OCTX012267774.1_pt1 | contig 20662 bp, 14 predicted proteins | sample 1539691 | NCBI WGS metagenome assembly OCTX01 (sample SAMN02144231, study PRJEB22623) | gut metagenome | biome: sheep rumen | host: Ovis aries | place: New Zealand
AGAGCCATGCGGACACTTTTTTTAGTTTAAAGTTGAATGTTTAAAGTTTAAAGAGCCATGCGGACACTTTTTTTAGTTTAAAGTTGAATGCTTAAAGTTTAAAGAGCCATGCGGACACTTTTTTAGTTTAAAGTTGAATGTTTAAAGTTTAAAGAGCCATGCGGACACTTTTTTAGTTTTCAAGACTTCGATGTTTCGATGTTGGCGGGATGGCGGTTACTGGTCGAAGCGGAGCGGTTTTGCCGCATATCGCTTGGTGAGCTGGAGTTCCTGGATAAATTCAGGCTGAAGCTCTTTGTGGTAGTCGATGAGCGGCAGTCCGAAGCGGCTCCATTTCTTGAGCACCTTTCCCGAGTCGATGAGCATGAGTCCCGGGTTGTCGCGCACCATCTGCCAGAGCACACGGTCGTCGCTCTCATAGAGCGGATATTTCGCCGCCGTGTCGCGTACCCATTCATGTTTTGTCTGCTCGTCGGCCGCGTTGGATATGAAGTAGAACTGATATCCGAATTTCTGGCAGTAGGCGTAGAGGTCGTTGAGATATCCCGACAGCTCCACCGTCGCGTCCTTGAGATTAGGCACGGTGACGAGGAATGAGAATCCCTCTTCCTGCAAGATGTCGATTGTGACGTCGTCGCCGTCCTGGTCGACGATGAAGAGTTCGGTGGTCGCCTCGAGGTTATCGCCTATAAGTTCATTTCGTGTCTCCACATATTTCCATACCGTGGAGTCCGGGTCGTCGTCCTGGTCGGAAAGGAAGAGAGAGTCCGTCCCGTTGGTGTAGACGAAAGTGACCTTATAATTCTGGTCGAGCGCATCGCCCGTCTTGACCGTCTGTCTGAGGTCGGTTCCTTCGGCAAATGGCAGGAAGTCCACCAACGGCAGCATATAGGTGCAGTAAGAGAACAACACTGTCACTGCGATTACGACAGGAATGGTGACAATCCAGTTCCAGTCGTGGTGGATGAGCCGGAACATCATCTTGTAGTTGGCCGTTACGAAGATGGCCATGGCCAGAAGGACGATGTTTTTTCCGAGCGTCTGGTTGTTCGTCAGTACGACCGCATCGCCGAAGCATCCGCAATCGCTGACCGGATTTTTGATGGCAATCCACAAGGTGACCGCTGTCATGACAAGCATGAAGAGGGTGGCCAAAGCCGCAATCCGTCTTCTCCGCTTGACCCCTACGAAGAGGTAGATGCCGAGAATGGTCTCCACCAAAGTGAGTGCGATAGCCGGAAGATAGAGCAGGTAGTCGGGTATGGTAGTCATTCCCAGTGCCCCCGCATAGTCCCGGAGTTTGATGACGAATCCGACAGGGTCGTTAGCCTTGGTGAAAGCCGAGAACAGGAATGTGATGGCCAGCACCGCCCTGCATATATTGACGAGCACGTATTTAACGACGAACCAGACGCGGTTTCTTCGTTCGCGTCTACGCCGGGCCTTTTCCTCTATGATGGTGTCCTCGTTGGCGTCCTCGACGGGGGATTCCGGCGAATCCGGGGTTTCCGGAGATTCCGGATTTTCCGGGGATTCCGAGGACTCCGTGATTTTCTTCAGCTGCTCTTCACTATCGTTATTCAGCTGATTGACTTCCTTATTATTGTCAGAATGCTCCATTGGCCTCGTCCATCTTAATGAGTGCGAATACGGAATAGTTGATCATGTCCATATAGTTGGCGTCGACCCCCTCGGAGACAAGCGTACGGCCGTTGTTTCCCTCAATTTCCTTGGTTCGGTAGATTTTCATCAGAATGAGATCGGTGTAGCTGCTGATTCTCATCGCCCTCCACGCCTCGTCGTAGTCATGATTTTTCCGTTTCATGAGTTCGAGAGACACGTTGACATATTTGTCGTAGAGTTCGAGCGCCTGCTCCGAGTTGATGTCCGTCTGGTCGGCAAATCCGAGCTCCAGCTGAATGAGCGCGATGACGCCATAGTTGACGATGCCTTGAAATTCGGGGTAGATTCCCTCGTCGACCATCGCCTCCTGCTTGATTTCGATGCTTCGGATGCGGTTAGCCTTGATAAGGATCTGGTCGGTGAGAGAGGATGGCCTCATGATGCGCCAAGCCGGTCCGTAGTCCTTGAGTTTCTTGACGAACAGTTCCCTACACTTGTCCAATTCCTTCTTGAACTGGCTGTTGGTATGTTGGAGTTTGTCTGCCATAAAAGTTATTTCATTCGCAATTAAAGTGCAAAGTTACAAAAAATATGCGAAGAATAACGAATGAAAAGAAAAAAAAGGTGAAATAAGGGGAAAACGCCCAAAGATTTCGGGCGGAATCGTGACATTTTGAGATATCGAGGTTTCGGGAACCCAGGATTTCGAGGTAACGAGAAATCGAGACTTCGAGAAATCGACGCACCAGAATCAGGAGGCATTCCTGGAGGGAGTCAGACCTCGATGTTGCTCATCTCGGTGAGTATGTCGAGAGCCTCTTTGACGGTGGGCACGTTGTCGATGCGCAGTGAGCGCTTGGCTCCGTCGATGAGTTTGCACCGCCTTGGATTCTGCGTGGCGAACATGAGCAACTTGCCAAAAGCAGCGCTTTTATAATAAGGGCTTTCTGTGTTTTCGACAAGGTAGGCGAACATGGTCTTCTGCTTGAGGATGAGCCTTCCAACACCGAGGCGGCAAGCAAGCTGCTTGAGAGGCATGATGCGTAGGAGTTCCTCGCCCTCAGGAGGCAGCGGCCCGAAGCGGTCGAGCAGACGTTTTTTGTATTCCTCGAGTTCCCGTTGCTGCTTGAGCCCGTCAAATTCGCGGTAGAGCGCCATTCGCTCGGCGCTGGTGGGGATATAACTTTCGGAGAAGGACGCCGGTATGTCCGTCTCGATGTTGCACTCGTCGACGAAATTGATTCCGAAATCAATCAGTTGTTTTCCTGGCTCGTTTTGTTTCTCATCCTGCTTGTCGGCCCAGACGTCGGCAAATTCCTCCGCCTTGAGTTCGCTGACCGCCTCAGCCAGCACCTTCTGGTAGGTCTCATATCCGAGGTCGGCAATGAAACCGCTCTGCTCGGCTCCGAGCAGGTTGCCCGCCCCTCGGATGTCGAGGTCCTGCATAGCGATGTTGAGCCCCGATCCCAGCTCCGAGAAATTCTCGAGCGCCTGAAGGCGTCGGCGCGCATGCTCAGGCAGCCCTGCCAGCGGCGGTGCAAGCAGATAGCAAAACGCCTTCTTGTTGCCACGCCCCACTCTTCCACGCATCTGGTGGAGGTCGCTGAGACCGTAGTTGTGTGCCGCGTTGATGATGATGGTGTTGGCATTAGGCACGTCGATACCGTTCTCCACGATGGTGGTGGACAGGAGCACATCGTACTCATGATGGATAAAGTCGATGAGGATTTTCTCCAATTCCTTTGGCTCCATCCTTCCATGTCCGATACAGACACGCGCGTCGGGCACGTTACGTTCGATCATGGCCTTGAGCGAAGGCAGGTCGCTGATTCGGTTGTTGACGAAGAAGACCTGTCCGTTACGGCTGAGCTCGAAATTGACCGCCTCTGCCACGATCTGCGACGACATGACATGGATTTCCGTCTGAATGGGATAGCGGTTGGGCGGCGGCGTGGTGATGACGCTGAGGTCGCGCGCGCCCATGAGGGAGAACTGCAGCGTGCGTGGTATGGGCGTGGCCGTCATGGTGAGCGTGTCGACGTTCACCTTCATCTGCCGGAGTTTTTCCTTCACCCCCACCCCGAATTTCTGCTCCTCGTCGATGATGAGCAGTCCGAGGTCCTTGAACTTGACATCCTTGCCGATGAGTTTGTGAGTGCCGATGATGATATCGATTTTTCCTTCCTTGAGATTGCTGATGATTTCCTTGAGTTCTTTTGCCGTTCGTGCCCGGGTGAGGTAGTCCACCTTGACCGGGAAATCGGCCAGTCGCTGAGAGAATGTGTGGAAATGCTGATAGGCCAGCACGGTAGTGGGCACGAGAACAGCCACCTGCTTGCTGTCGGCGGCCGCCTTGAATGCAGCCCTGATTGCGATTTCCGTCTTTCCGAATCCCACGTCTCCACAGATGAGTCGGTCCATAGGCTGCTGGCTCTCCATGTCCTCCTTCACCTCCCTTGTCGCCTTGACCTGATCCGGCGTGTCCTCATAGATGAAAGACGCCTCGAGCTCATGCTGCATATAAGAGTCCGGGGAGAACTGGAACCCCTTTTGCTGCATACGGTCGGCATAAAGACGGATGAGATCGCGCGCGATGTCCTTGACCTTCGCCTTCATCCTTCCCTTCATCCGTTCCCATGCCCCCGACCCGAGTCGGTTCATCTTAGGCGGTTCTCCCTCCTTGCCCTTGTATTTCGATACCTTATGAAGGGAATGGATGGACACATAGACGAAGTCGCCGTTGAGATAGGTGATTTTGATCATCTCCTGCATCACCCCGTTGATAGGCACCCGTATGAGTCCGTCGAAACGTCCGACTCCGTGGTCGAGATGGACGACATATCCCCCCACCTCAAACTGCTGTATCTCCTTGAGCGTGAGTGCCATCTTTCCTTGTTTCGCCTTGTCGCTCTTGAGGTTATACTTATGGAATCGCTCAAAGAGTTCGTGGTCGGTGAAAATGGCGATGTGTGCCTCATGGTCGACAAAGCCCTGATGGAGCGTGAGTTCCATCATGTTGACGTTGTCGGGATTGAGTTTGCGTCCTGGGATCTCGTCGGTGGTAAGGATTTCCCTGAGCCTGTCGATCTGCCCCCTTCCATCGGCCAGGATGACCACCTTATAGAGTTCGTCGTCGAGTTTCGCACATTCCTCGCGGAAGAGCTGAAAATTGCGGTGGAAGAGCGGCTGGGGAGTGACATGGAAGTCCACCCATGCCTTATTCTTCTCCTCCGTTTCCGGATTTTGGTTTCTGGCCGTTGAGATGAGGATTTTCCGCCGCAGCTCCATAGCGTTGACGAACGCCTGGTGGTCGACGACCAAGCGGCTGAATTCCTGAGCGTAGCGTTCCTCCTGCCGGGTCTCCGCCAAGGCCTGCGCCTCGATTCCAGCCTGCAAGGCAAAGCCCTCGTCGCAGATGCTCTTCACCTTGTCGACCACCCAGTTGATGTTCTTCGCCACGACCACATATTCGTCGGGCAGAAAATCGAGGAAAGAGATGAATTCCGAGTCGTCGCCCCCCAGTTCCGGGACGATGTCGACCTGGCTGCACATGCTGTCGGAGCACTGCGTCTGCACGTCGAACGTGCGTATGCTCTCGAGGCAGTCGCCGAAGAAATCGAGACGGTAAGGCACCTCCGACGCAAACGAATAGACATCGACGATGCTGCCACGGATGGCGTATTGTCCCGGCTCATAGACGAAGTCCTTGCGGACGAAACCATGACTGTCGAGCCAATCCTCGAGTTTGGCGAAGTCGTAAGACTCTTCCAGCCTGACTGTCAACGTATTCTCATTCAGTTCTTTCTGCGTCATCACCTTCTCGGCGATGGCCTCGGGATAAGACACCACCATCCACTGTCCGCCCTGCCCCACCTTTTCGAGCACGTCGGTTCGCAGAATTTCGTAGGAGGCGTCCTTCTGGTTGTATTTGATAGCCCTGCGATAGGAAGAGGGAAAGAAAAGCACCGCCTCCTCGCCGAGCAGCTGCATGAGGTCGTTATAGAAATAACCCGCCTCCTCCATGTCGTTGAGCACAAAGAGGAGCGGCGTCTTGTTTTTTTGCTTGAGATTCAGCGAGGCAAAAAGCAGAGGTGCTGCCGAACCGGAAAGCCCTCCGATATGCAGACACTTAAAGCGAGGTTTTTTGATAACCTCGCTTACTTTCTTGGCGGCTGCAGACGCAGCCATGCCTCTCATCAAATGAGTCTTGTCCAAAATTGAAACTTTTAGTCGATTAGCAAACCGGCCTGCAGGCCCTGGCGAAAAGCCTTACGAAGAAGATGGCGTCGGCACTTGGGCTGAACTCGCCTTCCTGATTCGAATTTGTCTGCTGCCTGCTTTTGTTTTTACCTGTCAGTTTGCCCGACAATGCTTTAGTTGTTTTTGTGAAGAAATTAGAAGTAGAATCTGTCATAGGCAAATGAAATTCGTGTTAGTTATTATTATAACGGACAAAATTTCAATATATTATATGACAGGGAAAATTTTGTTGAGAGTTTAGAGTTTAGGGCCATGCGGGAAGAGAGCTCACTTTGATTGCTCGCGATGATATCGCTTGCCACACAACGGGCAACGGGATTCTTTCTTTAGTTGAACGTTGATGCCCGAAATTTGAAAGATGATGCCCAAAGCGTGTAGTCCGGCTACTGATAGAGGTCGTCGGACTGAGACTGGGACTGTTGCTGAGTCTGAACTTCCTGTGTTTGGGATTCGGCGGGAGCGTCCGTCTGCTGCTTGTTTTTCTTGTTCTTTTTCTTGAAAGCCTTTCCAGAGCCGATGTTGCTGCCCACAACAGACCCGCCATAGGAACCAGCCACGGAGCCAACAATTGAGCCTAAGGGGTTGTTTGAGATTTGGCTGCCGAGTATGCCTCCGACGATAGATCCGGAAGTGCCTCCGACGATAGATCCGGTGGTGGAGTTGCATGCCATGAAAGCCACAGCTGCCAGGATTGCGCAAAAGAATAGTTTAATCTTGTTCATAGCTTGGATGGATTGATTGTACGTCAGAATAAATATGATGCAAAAATACATATTTTTTTGGAATAAACCACGAGAAGAAGGCATAAAAAAGGAGTCGGAAGTGCTGTCAGGGCATAAAAAAGCGACAAAACGGGGCAAAAAACGGCATAATGGTGACAAAAAGCCCAAAAAGCACCTGATAGAGTTTGCTTGATAACTTTATTTTTTGTATCTTCGCAAATAAATTAAGGGGTGTTCTAAAAATTCTGATTTTTGAATGCCCCTACAAAATAGATAGAACACCACTTAGCAATCCACCCCTATTAGCAAAAAGACCATGAGAGCAAGTGACAGCATAGTCATCATACCGACTTACAACGAGAAGGAAAATATCGAGAAGATCATCCGTGCAGTGTTCTCACTCGACAAGGCATTTCATATCCTGGTGATAGACGACGGCTCGCCCGACGGGACTGCCGGCATCGTGAAAGGACTGATGGCCTCAGAGTTCAGCGGCCAGCTGTTCATCGTGGAGCGTTCTGGCAAGCAAGGATTGGGAACGGCCTACCTCCGTGGCTTTGAATGGAGCCTGGAGCATGGCTACGACTATATCTTCGAGATGGACGCCGACTTCTCGCACAATCCCGAGGACCTCCCCCGCCTGTACGCCGCCTGCGCCGACGAAGGATACGACCTTGCCATCGGATCGAGGTACGTGTCGGGCGTGAACGTAGTGAACTGGCCAATGGGCCGCGTACTCATGTCGTATTTCGCATCGAAATACGTCCGTCTGATCACGGGGATGAAGGTGAAGGACACGACCGCCGGCTTCAAATGCTACAAACGCAGAGTCCTGGAGACCATCGACTTGAAAGACATCCGCTTCAAAGGTTATGCGTTTCAGATAGAGATGAAATTCACGACCTACAAATGCGGGTTCAAAATCAAGGAAGTCCCTGTTGTGTTTGTCAACCGCGTGGAAGGCGTGTCGAAGATGAGCGGCGGCATATTCTCCGAAGCTCTGTTCGGCGTGATGCGGCTGAGATGGGACGGATGGTTCAAGAAATACCCCAAGATTAGTTGAAAGTTGAAAGTTGAAAGTTGAAAGATGAAAGATGAAAGATGAAGGTTGAAAGTTGAAAGTTGAAAGATGAAGGTTGAAGGTTGGAAGTTGAAGGTTGGAAGGAGCCATGAGGATGGACAACGAAAGTTGAGGAATAAGCTTGGGGTGGTCAATTGAATTATAAAAGCAAAAACGACATAACGTGAAAACGATTATCCATGATGCCATCATCATCAACGAAGGCAGTGAGCATCACGGCAGCGTGGTGATAGAAGGCGAATACATAAGCGAGGTGATAGACGGCAGCGTTGCCGACCTGTCGTGCTATGACCAGGTGATCGACGGCAGGGGGCTTTACCTGCTGCCAGGAGTGATCGACAGCCATGTGCACTTCCGTGAGCCTGGCATGACCGACAAGGCCGACATTGCGTCGGAGAGCCGCACCGCCGCCGCCGGCGGCGTGACCTCGTATATCGACATGCCCAACTGCGTTCCTCCCACCACCACCCTTGAGGCACTGGAGGACAAGCACCAGCGCGCAGCGGAGAAGAGCCGCGTGAACTACTCCTTCTTCTTCGGCGCCACCAGCACCAACCTGGAGACGATAATGGACCTGGACCCTACGAAAGTCCCTGGCGTGAAGATATTCATGGGCAGCAGTACTGGCGGCCTGCTGGTGGACGGTGAGCGCGCCCTGTACGACATCTTCGGCAACAGTCCGCTGCTGCTGATGACCCACTGTGAGGACACCGACATCATCAACCAGAACATCCGCACCTTCAAGAAACGCTACAAAGGGCAGAACGACTTCCCCGTACGTTATCACTCCCGCATCCGGACAACCGAAGCCTGCTACGCCTCCTCTTCGCTGGCCGTAAAAATCGCGAACGAGACCGGCGCCCGCCTTCATATCGCCCATATCTCCTCCAAGAAAGAGCTGGAGCTATTCCGCAACGATATCCCTCTTGAGGAAAAACGCATCACCTGTGAGGTGGTGATCCCCCACCTGATGTTCTGCAGCGACGATTACGACGAGCTGGGATGCATGATCAAGTGCAACCCTGCCATCAAGACTCAGGAAGACCGAGAGGCTCTGCGTCACGCCTTGTCGACAGGTTTGTTAGACGTGGTGTCGACCGACCATGCCCCCCACTTGATGAGCGAGAAGCGCGGCGGCGCGCTGAAAGCGCTGTCGGGCATGCCTATGGTGCAGTTCTCGCTGGTGAGCATGCTTGAGTTGAGCGACCAGGGCTATCTGAGCCGCTCCCGAGTGGTGGACCTGCTGTGCCACAACCAGGCCCGCCTGTTCAGAATCGAGAAGCGGGGCTATATCCGTCCCGGCTATTATGCCGACCTGGTGCTGGTGGACCCAGAAGCCAACTGGCAAGTGCTGAAAGGCCGTTACTACACGAAATGCGGGTGGACCCCGATGGACTCCCGTACGTTCAAATGGAAAGTCCGTCGTACGCTGGTGAACGGAAAGACCGCCTACTGCGACGGCATTGTCATCGACGGAATCCGCGGCAAGGCCTTGAAATTCAGAAAACCGGACTGACCTCCGTCTCCAAAGTTCCCCACCGCCACATGCTACTCACCTACAGAGTCTCAGATTTGTTGAGCTACATCAACTGGGCATACTTCTTTCATGCATGGAGCATTCCGCCACGCTTTGGCGGGATAGTGAATGTGCATGGATGTGACTCTTGCCGCCGTCGATGGGTGGAAACTTTTAGTGAGAACGACCGTGGCCAGGCCAGAGAGGCCCTATCGCTTTATCTGGACGCACAGAGGGAACTGTCGTTGCTGAGCAGCCACGTGAGCGTGTGCTGTGCGGTGGAGCTCTATCCCGCCTGTTCGCGCGAAGACGACATTCTCGTCTTTCCCTCTTCCTCCGACGAGCCGTTCATCCTGCCGATGCTTCGTCAGCAGACCCCCGGCAATGACGGCTTCTGCCTGTCGTTGTCGGACTTTCTTCGAGACGAGGGCGAGACGAAAGACAAGATAGGCATCTTCGCCAGTTCCGTGAACGAAGAGCCACCCCCTGTTTCCGCCAGCAAGAGCGTGCGCCCGTATGTCGGCCAGTCGCAGTCTGCCGACGCCTACCACGCCTTGATGCGCCAGACGCTGAAAGACCGCCTGGCAGAGGCCGGTGCCGAACGCCTGCACGAGGAAGTACGTAAAAAAATCTGGGGGTATTCCCCCGACGAGAGCCTGACCATGGACGAACTTCATGCCGAACAATACCAAGGCATCCGTCCGGCCGTGGGCTATCCCTGCCTTCCCGACGTTTCGCTGAATTTCCTGCTGTCCCGCCTGATCGACTTTGACGCCGTCGGGATAAGCCTGACGGAACACGGGATGATGATGCCCCACGCCTCCGTGTCAGGCTTGATGATTTCGTCGGCCGACGCCCGCTATTTCTCAGTTGGCCATGTTCAGGACGACCAGCTGCTCGACTATGCCCGCCGGCGGGGAATGAGCGTTGAGGAGATGAGAAAATACGTCAGATAAGCTTGCAACGCCACATATCAGTGGACTTTGATGCTTCAGGAAACAAAAATGGACGCCTGGCAGTGCATCTTCGTAACCGAAAAAAGTTGCCTCGTTTTGATAAAGACAAAAAGATAGTCTGCCATGACTGGCATTCCAATGGAACAGATGGTGAGGCAAGTTGTTTTTTTTATCTCACTTAGTTAGAAAAAAATCTTGGAAAAGGACAAATAGAAAAGAAAAAATGCTGCAAAGAGTATTATTGGTTTTATTCATATTGCTGATTGTCCCAGACGCCTATATATATTATGTGTACGTAAGGAAATGGACCCGAACGTGGTGGAAGCGCCTGCTGTTTTTTGTGCCATCATTGTTGCTGCTGGTCTATCTGATGGCGGTGCTTTCGCAGGACGACATGCACGCTGCGCATCAGCCGATGGTGGGCACTCTGATGATCGTGTTCCTCACGCTGACGGCTCCAAAAATGTTGTTCACTCTGTTCGACGCAGTGGCGATGGGCAGCGGCCATCTGGCAGCGCGCGTGAAGAGCGACCGTGCATACAGCGAGGAAGACCTTGCCCAGAAGGAGCAAAGAGGGAAGGAGGTCCGCCGCTATGTCCGCCTGTTTGCCATGGCCATCGGACTTTGCGCTTCGTTCATCGTGCTTTACGGCTATTTCTGGGGCCGCAACCGATATGAGGTGAACAATCAGGAAATTTATTTCGAGAATTTGCCCGATGCCTTCGACGGCTACCGCATCCTTCATTTCTCCGACCTTCATATCGGCACATTCGCCGACGGGCACGAGAAGGACGTAAGCACCATCGTAGACCTCATCAACCGTCAGAAGTGCGACGTGGTGGTGTTCACCGGCGACATCGTGAACTACGAGTCGGCCGAGCTGGACGGCTACGACCAAGTGCTTCGTCAGCTGAAGGCCAAAGACGGAGTGTACAGCATCCTTGGCAACCATGACTACGACATGTATCTCCGTTGGGGCAATGAGCAAGAGAAGCAGAAAGACATGGAGCGCATCAAGCAGAAAGAGCGGTCGTACGGATGGCGCCTGCTGCTGAACGAGAACTCCATACTCCGCCGCGGCAACGACTCCATCGCCTTGATGGGTTCAGAGAACGACGGACTCCCACCCTGGCCAGCGCTTGGCGACCTTCACAAAGCCTCTCAAGGGCTTGATGGCGTGGAAGAACGCAAGAAGCCAGGAGAAGCCACGAAGAAACCCCAAGCCCACACCTTCTCCATCCTGCTGACTCACGATCCAACCCATTGGCGCCGTAATGTGATACCCGAGACCAATATCGACCTGACCTTGTCAGGGCACACCCACGCCGGCCAGTTCAAGTTGTTCGGGTGGTCGCCCGTGCAGAACAAATACAGCGAGTGGTCGGGTGTGTACACCGAGGGCTACCAGGTGATAAACGTGACCGACGGAATCGGCAACATCATGCTTCCGTTCCGTTTCGGAGCATGGCCGGAACTGGACATCATCACGCTGAGGAAAAACTCTTCAAAGTGAAAAGTGAATAGTGTATTTACTTATTCTAATGCGGACATGGATATTGATGGCACTATTTCATGAAGACAAGAAGGCAGGAATACACGAAGATGATATGATTTGATATTAGTTATGAAAAAATAAAAAGATGAACATACTCTATAAAATTTATTCATTCTGCATTGCGTTGCCGCTGTTTATGGTGGCCACGATAATCACGGCCTTGGTGATTATGGCAGCCGCATTGCTTGGCGACAAGGACAAGACCGACTACTTCATGTCGAGACTGTGGTCGAAATTCACATGCCGCGTGTTTTTGCTTGGCATCAAGGTGGAAGGGCGCGAGCGGCTGGAGAAAAAGCAGTCTTATGTGTTTCTGGCGAATCACCAGGGCTATTTCGACATATTCCTGACCTACGGCTATATGGGTCATAATTTCAAATGGATGATGAAAGAATACCTTCGTAAGATTCCGTTTGTGGGCATAGCTTGCAAAATGTCGGGCCAGATATTCGTGGACGACAGCCGCAGCGGCATTCAGAAAGCCGTGGCACAGTCGCGTGAGACCCTGCAGGGCGGTATGTCGATGGTGATTTTTCCTGAGGGAACGCGCACCTACGACGGCCGGATGGGCGATTTCAAGCGCGGCGCGTTCATGTTGTCGAACGAGATAGGGCTGCCCATCGTGCCAATGACCATCAACGGCTCGTTCAAGGTGTTCAGCCGGAAAGCCAAGTCGGTGAGCCATGGCACCCTCAGCCTCTATATTCACGAGCCTATACCGGCAGAAGACTACCAGAAGAAACCGACAAAGCGGTTTATGCAGGAGGTACACGACATCATAGAGAGCAAGCTGGACTTGATTAGTTGAAAGTTTAAAGAAGAAAGTTTAAAGAGCTATGCTGACGTTTTCTACAGACGTTAATCATTCATTAATTTGAACGACAATTTGGGTGACGATTTTGAAGAAAGAAAAACAAACAAAATAACAGACCAGAAAATTACTTGGAGATTTTTTCACAAAAACAAGACCTCGCATCCTGGAAAGAAGGAGATGCGAGGTCTTTTATGGTTGCGCCCAACACATATAGAAAACAACTAAATATAACTCTTATTCTTCAGAAGGTAATTTGCAAGATTTTTGATGATGCAAAATTAGCAGAAAAATAAGAAGAGTATTGTCAGAAATCGGACTTGTAATGTAAATATTTGGACTTTGTGAAAAAAGAGTCATAAAAAATCGGACTTTTTATTAAAAATCGGACAAAAAAGCCCATGAATTCGTAAAAAAGATGCAAAAAAGCCCATGAATTCGTAAAAAAAGAAAGACGCACCACGGCGCGTCTCTACATGTTCTGCCTGCGGAACTCAGACGGGGATGTGCCTTCCAAATCGCGGAACACCTTTGAGAAATAGCTGGGGGAATCGAATCCACATGCCGTCTGGATTTCTCCGATGGACTTGTCCGTGGTCTTAAGCAGTTTCTTAGCTTTGAGAATCCGTTTGTCACGGATGTATGTGCCGGTGTCGCTGCCGGTGATGGCCTTCATCTTGCGGTTGAGCTGCCGCTGCCCGAGACATACTTCCTGCGATATTTTCACAGAAGAGAGAGAAGAATCGTCCAAATGGTTCTCAATGATTTCGTCCACCTTTCGTATAAATTGGCGGTCAGCCTCGGTTGTGCTGATGGCATCATTATTGTCGATAGCGGCCACCGCCTCCGACTCCTGTTCCTTGTCGTCGAAGTCGTGGGTCAGCGCATGATAGTACTTGACATTGAGGAACTGCTTTTCCTTCTTTACAAATCTCAGTCGGAAGAAATAATACAGAGCAACCAGAAGCAGAGCGAAGAAGACACAGAGGATGATGAGCCATGCTTTCTGTGACTTGATACGGTTTTCCTGTTCAGCAATTTTATTTTCTTTTGTGATGAGATCGTAGCGTGCAGAAAATTCCTGAGTCGCCACCTGAATTTTCTCGTTGTATATGCTGTCCTTGAGCTCGAGAGCCTCCTTGGCAAGAAGATACCCCCTGTTCGGATCGGACTGCCCATAAAGAGTGGCCAGCCGTGAGAGGTCGGACTCGAGGAGGTACTTCAAATTATATTTCCTGGCCACTTCCATACTCTTCTCATAGAAGAGAGCCGCCTGAGAAGTGTTTCCCATGTTGTCGTAGAGGTTGCCAAGTTGCTTGTAGTTGATACAGATAGAATTGGCGAGATTGGTTTTCTCCAGCAGCTTAGCCGCTCCCATGTATGACTTTTCAGCCTGGTCGTATTGTTTCAGCGCAGCATACGCATCCCCCGTCTGTGACAGCCGTTTTCCCATGTTGGCGGTGTCTTTCCTTACACTGTCGAGCTGATAGGCCTTCAACGCAAATTCCAGTCCCTGGTCGGCTTTGTGGCCCTTGGTGTAGATTTCGGATGCGAGTCCATACCTGGCCGACATGTTTTCCTGCCGCTCGGTCAGCCCTTCCAACTGTATGGCCCTGTCGATGAATTTCTTCGCCGACTTGAGGTCCTTGGCCGAGAGGCAAAGTGCCGCAAGCGTGTTGTAAGAGCTGCTGAGATTCTCCGTATTGTTGGTCAGGCTGTCGAGATAGAGGCATTTCTTCGCCATGTCGATGCTGAGGTTGAAGTCGCCAATGCGGTGGTAGGCTGAGGAAAGCTGGAAATAGCAGTCACTCATGCTGGTGGTGTCCTTTTTCTGCTCATAAATTTTGAGTGCCTGTCGGTATTGCTCGATGGCACGCTCATAGTTATTGGCTTCGAAAAGGGAGTCAGCTATGATGAAATGCTGCTCAGCCTGCTTGTCCAGCACTTTGATGGAACTTTCGTCATGAGAAGTGCAGGCGCCCAGCATCAACAACAGGAAGAAAAGGAATATAAGGGAGAGCTGTTTCACTTGTTTGGGTTGTAAATTTAGGATTTTCTATGCGATACTATCGCAAAGCACACAACGGGCAATGGATCTCAGTTAGTTTAAAGTTTAATGTTTAAAGTTTAAAGAGCCATGCGGATGGGAGGTCTTGCTTTGCTTGCCCGCTATGGTATCGCTCGCCACTCGACGGGCATTGGAATCGTTTCTGAATGTTATCTGCTTTCAGTCAGGCGGCAGACGTAAGCCTTCGTCACAGCAAAAGACTTGGTCGACACGTTTTTCCAGAAGTCGTGGTACTGAGAGGCATGCTCGTCGGCCATAGGCATGTCGCTTACCACGCGGAAAGAGACGAAAGGAACATTCATCTTGTAGCATGTCTGAGCGATTGCCGCCGACTCCATCTCCACAGCCTTGGCCTCAGGGAAATGGCTGAGGATGTCGCGCATCTTGTCTTTTGAATCGACAAACCAGTCTCCTGTGACGATGAGCCCGTCGTGGATTGAAGGCAGAGAAAGCTCGTCTTCGTTTTTTTGTCCATTAAGGCTCAAAGCCGTGTCCACGAGTTCGGCCGGTGTGTCGAACCGGGGTGGCATCCCCTGTATTTGTCCATACACGCTGCCCCCCATGGAGTCTCCGCAATAGACGTCGTGATAGGCAGTCTGTGAGCTGACCACGACGTCGCCCACATGGATGCCTTCGCCGTTGCCTCCGGCACAACCAGTGGAGATGACGACATCAGGCTTGAAATCCTGAATAAGTTGCAGACAAGTCAAAGCGGCATTGACCTTGCCGATGCCGCTCTGACGTATCATAATGTCAGGCGAATTGAAGAAGGACTGGAGCTGCTCCATCTCCTTCTCCATCGCCACGAGAATACCGATTTTCATTGTTATCAGGGTTGAGAGTTTAGAGTTGAGAGTTTAGAAAGAAGTCAGATGCCTCAACTTGATTTGTCTCTATATCCGATCAGCAGGGACGCTTCTTTGGCAAATTGAATACATCCTGTACTTCCTTCATAGCCTCGTCAGTCATGCCGGTCGGCTCGAATCCCATGCTCTTGGCACGGAGGTAGATGGTGGCAGCCTTGTTGAGCACGTCGGCCTGGTCGAAAGCATCCATGATGTCGACTCCTACTGCGCAGATTCCGTGCTTCTCCCACATCACCACGTCGTAGTCCTTGATTTGCTCGAGCGTGGCCTCAGCCAGTTTGACTGATCCAGGCAGTTCGTAAGGCACGATTCCCAGTCCGAGCGGCGCGAAGGCGAGTGTCTCCGGAATCATGGACCAGAGGAGTTTTCCCATGACGTCCTTCTCCAGCATCTTCGGGTTGTGGCTCATAGCTACGAGCTCGATGGGATGCGTGTGGAGCGTGGCCTTATAGCAGCTTCCGCTTCCGATGAGGTAGTCGTGCATGGAGAGATGAGAGGGAAGTTCCGACGTCGGCATGACGGGCTTGTCGGCGATGATGACATACGACGCACAGTCGTCGCAGATGCGGATGACGCTTCCGTTGTCCATAGGCCAACGGGCGAGGTCACGCATACGCTTGCCTGTGCCTTTGCAGTAGAAATAGCAGCCCTTGATGTTAGGCAGGGTCGTGCCGATCTGCTTCACTTCGGAGATAGCAGGCATGGCCTTGATCTCGTCGTCCACGAACTCAGTGATATTGATGGTGATGTTGCCTCCGTTGCGCTCGGCCCATCCCTTTTCCCAGAGATAGCCGGCAACCTCAGCTACTTGCATGACCGCAGCCTCCAAGCCCGGTCGATTATTCAATATACTCATTTTTATTATCTTTTACTAAAAATACACATTATTAATAATTTTCTCCATAACGCTCCCGTGTAATCTGGTCGAGCGACTTTCCGCGCGTGTTCGGTGCCCCAATGACACCGACAATGAGAGAGATGGCAAGGAGAGCAATCATACAGAAAGCAGCCACCGTGAATCCCTCTCCGTTCTCTCCGTAGATATATGTGAAGACGAGTCCCCACACAGCCGACAGGCCACGAACGATGAAGAACATAAGTCCCTGTGCTCCAGCCCTGAACTTAGCCGGGAAGAGCTCGGACCCCCACAGTGCGTAGAACACCTGCACAGAGCATCCGTTGTTGATTCCCCACAGGATGGTGAATACCCAGAGCCAGATGAGGTTGGTCACGCCGATTCCGACGATGATGAACCATGCCGAGAGGGCGCAAAGCAATCCGAAGACATAGAAGATTCGGTGTGCCACTTTGTCGACGAAGAAAGAGATGACAAACGTAGTGGCCACGACAACCACCCAGCTGATGCAGCTGAGCATGTTGGCGTCCTTGTTGTCTAATCCACCCGCCGACTCATAGATATGCGGCTGGAAGAATCCCATGACCGACGCCACGAGGTTCCAGGAGAGATAGATAACCGCAAGGAAGATGACCGTCTTGACTGCCACCTTGTTTTGGAACAGCACCTTGATGTTCTCCAACAGTCCAGTCTGTTTTCCCGTTTCCTTCTGCGCCGTGAACTCCGCGCTCTCCTGCAGTTTCCGTTGCAGGTTCCATGCGATGAACGCCACGATGAACAACGAGCAGAACACAAAACGTGAACTGAACACCTCCACCTCAGCCTGGGTCATGCCACTGCCTCCGACAGCATGTGCTACCCCCTCAACCCAAGAGTAGAGGTAACCGCCCGGTGCGAACAGCATGCCGAGCAGCAGGATGCACATTGGTCCGACACCCCATGACATCTGCGAGATACTGATGTTTCGTCCCCTGTTGTTGATTTCCGAGCTCTCAGAGATGTAAGTCCACGATGCCGGGACTCCCACGCCCACAGATATGCCCGTCAGCAGGAAGCCGATGAGCAGCATGGGGAAGTTGACCGAGCACATGATAGTGAGCACGCCCAGCATATAGAGCAGCAGGTTGTATGTGAAAATGAACTTTCGGCCATACTTGTCGGCCAAGAATCCTCCGATGATGGCTCCGACAGCGGCACCGAGACAGTTGGCACTGATGAAGTTGAGCCATCCCAACGCCATCTCGTCCAGTCCGAGATAGTTCTGCCAGAGAGTGAGTCCGCTCGCGCCGGCCACGATGGCCCCAGCGTCGAGGTAGTTGTTAAGAGAGACCGCAATGGTGCTCTTGAGACTTCCTTTTCCCATAGTCTTATCTTGTTACGACGTCTACTTCGACATTGAAAATCTTGGCCACCTTGAGAATGGTGTCGATGTGACGTCCCACAGCCGCAGCCATGTGGTGGGTAGGTCCGGCCTCGCTCCACTTGTTCACGAATTCACGGCATGGGAGGTTGAACTTTGTCCTCATGTTGGTGTCGCCGAAAGTGAAGATAGGGCCTTCCTCGTTCACGCCCTCAGCCACAACGAACTTGAATACCCCGTTCTTGTCCTGCGTGATGGCCAGGTAGGTGACAGGTCCTGTAGGCGGATAGAACTGTGTGAGGTATCCACCACCCGCTTTACCATGGAACACGGGCACGATTTTCATGGTAGGCTTCTTGGCCTGTGAGATGTCGAAGTCGCCCGATCCGGAGTGTCCGATGATGCAAATGTCCTTAGGGAAATCGATGGAGTACATCTCGGCGAGAGTTCCCGTCCCGCTGATGGTCTTGAGGATGCTCATGGCCATAGCCACCTTGATGTCTCCCTCAACGGCGCATGCCGTGTGCTGCTTGATGAGCATGGAGAAAGCAGGAATGAGCATAGAGTCGAGCTTTCCTGCGATACCCTGAGCGAATCCGTCGTAGTGTGAAGCGATCATGCCCAGTTTCTCGTCCTTCACCCACTGTTCGAAAGCGACTACATACTTGGCCATGTCCCACACCTTCTCGATGGTTCCGCCACCTTCGATGTCGAAGGTGTCGAGGATGTCCTGTGCTTTGGCCCGAATGGCCTCCTCGTCTGTGATATTGTCAGCGATAGCCCACATCTTTTCCCAGTCGAACTGTTTGGTGTAGAGCCACATGCGATGATATAGGTTAGTCTCGTCGATATAGAGGTCCATCATTCCCGGATAAGGTCTTCCTATCTGTGCGATGTTAGTGTCGCGGAATCGTCTGCGTACCTGTGCTGCACGGCACCAGTCCTCGATTTCGGCCTGGCATCCCGGATCGCCACCTTCCACCACTCCAGTGATGACAGCAGAGCGCTTGCCCGCACGGTTGAGGTCGGCCACCATTTCACCAATAGCGCCACATGCATAGAGTTCTCCAAGCCAAGTGGGGATGTCGGTCTTCTCGTAGTCCGGAGCCAGTTTTTTCTGGAGGTTGACGATAACCACCGGTACATCGAGGTCGCGTACAGCCGGCAGCATGTTGTATGACGTGCAGTACGTTAGCATCTGTAGGATGACGAGGTCGACGTCAGCAGCACGGAATTTATCGCCCGCCTCCATCGACTGCTCTTTGGTTGTGACCATGCCTCCGTCGATGATTTCGACCGTGTCGGGCAGTGTTTTCTTGAAAGCCTCATACTGTGCCTCAAACTCAGGAACGAGTGAGGGGAACTGAGGAAGGTATGCACCGAGTGCAATTGAAAAGACACCTACTCGTGCCTTGGTTTCTACTAATGGTTTAGCCATGATTGTTTTTATTTAGTTTAGAGTTTAATGTTTAAATGAGGATAGAATTTTCTAGAGATGCTAGATTTACTAGAGATTCTAGATTTTTCAGAGGTGGATTCCTTAATTCGCTGTCAGGTTGGTGACGTCGAGGTATTTCTGATAGGCTGCGTCCCAGTCCTGGGAGTCCTTGGGCAGGTATTCAGCGATTTCGATGCTGTCGGCGATGATGCGCCGCATATCGAAGAGGTCGCCCACAATTCCGGCGGCCTTAGCCTGCAGCATGATGTTTCCAATAGCAGTCCCCTCAACAGGGCCGGTGATGACCGGCATACCGATGCTGTTGGCCGTCATCTGCATAAGCGGCTTGTTGTATGTACCGCCGCCGATGACATGCAGTCTTTCGATAGAGAAGGGAGCCAGGTCTTTGAGGTAGCCGAGCACTTGCCTGTATCGCATGGCAAGGCTGTCGAATATACATCTTGCAATCTGTCTGTATCCCTGCGGCACAGGCTGTCCCGTTTCGCGGCAATACCCCTGAATGGCCTCGATCATGCTGACAGGGTTGGCGAACCTGGGGTCGTCCGGGTTGATGAACGAACGGAATCCCACCTCCTGTGCTGCGTCGCTGTTGATGACATTGACATTGGCCGGAGCCTCGTTCTCGGTCTGTGGATTGTCCACTGCCTTCCATTCCTTTCTGCATCGTTCGAGCAGCCACATTCCGCAGATGTTCTTGAGGAATCGTGTGGTTCCCTCGACACCTCCCTCGTTGGTGAAGTTGTATTCAAAACTTTTTTCCGAAATGATGGCGTTCTTCGTTTCGATTCCCAGGAGCGACCACGTACCGCAACTGAGATAGGCGAACTTCTCATCCTTGGCTGGGACTGATGCCACAGCCGCTCCCGTGTCATGTCCTGCCACTGCCACGACTGGCACCGGACCGAGTCCTGTGATTTTCTGCACCTCCTCTGTGATTGTGCCGACGCGCTCAGAGGGGTTGACATATCGTCCGAACTGGCTTTCTTTCAGCCCGATTGCCTCTATGAGCTCCTTGTCGATGGTTCCGGTTCGCGGGTTGAGCATCTGACCTGTGGAGAGCACAGTATATTCGCATACCGCCTCGCCAGTGAGCATATACATGAGAGCATCAGGAATGAACAGGATTTTGTCGGCCACACTGAGCGCCGAGTCGTTGTTTTTGACCATCGTGCTCAGCTGGAACAGAGAGTTGAACTGCATGAACTGGATTCCCGTCTTCTGGTATACTGTCTCCTTGGGAATGATTTTGAAATACTCCTCCATGGCATGGTCGGTGTGAGGGTCTCGGTAGCAGTAGGGATTACGCAGTACTCCCCCGTCTTTTCCGATGCAGACGAAGTCACATCCCCAAGTGTCGATACCGATGGATGTGATTTCGATTTTTTCCTCTGCCACCACCTTGAGTCCTTTTATGATCTCGTTGTAGAGCGCATAGATGTCCCAGAAGAAATGTCCTCCGGTCTGTATGATGTTGTTAGGGAATCTTGTGATTTCCCGCTGTTGCAGTTTTCCGTCCACAATACTTCCCA
>OCTX012253200.1_pt1 | contig 20660 bp, 12 predicted proteins | sample 1539691 | NCBI WGS metagenome assembly OCTX01 (sample SAMN02144231, study PRJEB22623) | gut metagenome | biome: sheep rumen | host: Ovis aries | place: New Zealand
ACCTCGAAATAGGAGATGGTGTCCAGCAGGTCGATGTGTCCCACCTCTTGGCGACCGCCAACAAAGCGGTTTAGCGTCTGCATCAACTCGCCAGGGTAGAAGCCGTCTCTCTTGCCCAGATTGATGAACAGTTTCTTATAGCCCTTGCTGGTAGGTGTTGGCTGTTTCCGACCGTGTCCGTCTTCTCTCTTCCCTTTAGCATCTTTGCTCCCCTCGCCCTTAGGAGAGGGGACGGGGGTGAGGCTTGGAGCATCAGCATAGTAGGACAGGAACTTGCCAAACTCCATCGACACGATTTTCTTGATGATTTCCTCTTTGTCGATAAACTCAAAGTAGCGCTGGATATCCTGCATGAAGGGACCAATCTCCTCGTCGTCGACATCGGTTTTGACAATCTGGTCCATCACCTTGTAGAGCTGTTTCTTACAGATTTCTTCTGCCGAGGGGATAACACCCTGTTCGAACTGCTTGCCGATGACCTTCTCGATGTTGCGAATCTTGAACTTCTCACGGCTGTGGACGATACAGATGCTCGTACCCTTCTTGCCGGCACGGCCCGTACGGCCAGAGCGGTGGGTGTAGTTTTCGATATCGTCAGGCAATCCGAAGTTGATGACGTGTGTCAGGTCGTCGACATCCAGACCACGAGCAGCCACATCGGTAGCTACCAACAGCTGTACCGTATGCTGGCGGAACTTCTGCATCGTCAGGTCGCGCTGCTGCTGGCTGAGGTCGCCATGCAACGCCTCTGCGTTATAACCGTCTTTGATGAGTTTGTCGGCCACCTCCTGTGTCTCTATCTTCGTTCGACAGAAGATGATGGCAAAGATGCGGGGATTGTAGTCGACGATGCGCTTCAGTGCCAGGTACTTGTCCTTGGCATTCACCATATAGTAGATATGGTTCACGTGTTCGGCACCCTCATTACGGCTGCCTACCACAATCTCCTTATAGTCGTGCAGGTACCCCTTGGCAATACGCTCTATCTCCTTGCTCATCGTTGCCGAGAAGAGTAGCGTGTTACGGTCTTCGGGAATGCCCTCCAGGATGGCGTCGATGCTCTCTGAGAATCCCATGTTGAGCATCTCGTCGGCCTCGTCGAGCACGACGTTATATACGTTGTCCAGTTTGGCGACACCACGGTTCATCAGGTCGATGAGACGGCCTGGGGTAGCGACGATAATCTGGCAACCTTTGCGCAAGGCGCGGATCTGCTGTTCTATCGATGCACCTCCATAGACGGCTTCTATATGGATGTCGTCCATATATTTTGAGAAGTCGCGCAAGTCGTCGGCAATCTGCAGGCATAATTCACGTGTCGGTGCCAAGATAAGTGCTTGAGGTTTCTGCATATCTGCCTCACAGCTCCCCCTCTCTTTGGAGGGGGTAGGGGGGAGGCTTATCCTTTGCAATACGGGAATACCGAATGCCGCCGTCTTGCCCGTACCCGTCTGGGCCAGTGCGATGACGTCGTTGCGGTTTCCTAACAAGTAAGGTATTACTTCCTCCTGTACAGGCATGGGCTGTACGAAGCCCATCTCTTCAATGGCTTTGCGAATCCCTTCGCTCACACCAAGTTCTTCAAATGTTTTCAAATGTTTTTATTTAAAATAATAATGTTTATGCAAAGAACAGGTAACAGACGGCGATAGCAGCCAGAATACCTGCCAAGTCAGCCAGCAGTCCACAGGTGACGGCATGGCGTGTCTTCGAGACACCCACCGAACCGAAGTAGACAGCCAGGATATAGAAGGTGGTGTCTGTAGAGCCCTGGAAGATCGATGACAGACGTCCCACAAACGAGTCGGCACCATAGGTTGTCATAGCATCCACCATCATGCCACGGGCGCCACTGCCCGACAGCGGTTTCATCAGTGCGGTAGGCATGGCGTCTACCCATTGTGCATCGACACCACAGGCGTCGACACAGGTGCGCAGTCCTCCAATGAGTATATCCATCGCTCCGCTGGCGCGGAACACGCCGATGCCGACGAGGATAGCCACCAGATAGGGGATGATGCGGACGGCAGTGGTAAAGCCTTCCTTGGCGCCCTCGATAAAGGCATCGTAGACGTTCACCTTCTTGCGGACACCCGCCACGATAAATCCGGTAATGATGGTCATCAGCAGGATGTTGGCCACGGTGGTGCTCCAGCGGTTCATCGTCTCAGAATCCATCTGTGAGAATCCCCAGATGACGGCAGCCACCAGTGTGCAGGCGCCACCCAGCGTCAACAGCATGGTACGGTTCAGTAGGTTGATGCGCTGGAACAGGGAGGTAACAATGATTCCTACGATGGTAGAGAAGAACGTTGCCAACAGGATAGGGATGAAGATGTCGGTGGGCTGAGCAGCCCCCATCTGCGCACGATACACCATGATGCTCACGGGGATGAGTGTCAGTCCGCTGGTGTTCAGCACCAGGAACATAATCATCGGATTCGAAGCCGTGTCCTTCTTGGTGTTCAACTCCTGCATCTGCTCCATGGCCTTCAGTCCTAAGGGGGTCGCGGCATTGTCGAGTCCCAGCATGTTGGCAGCAATATTCATGAAGATGCTGCCCGTGACGGGATGTCCCTTGGGGATATCGGGGAACAGTTTGGTGAAGACTGGCGACAGCAGACGAGCCAGCACGTTGACCACGCCGCCTTTCTCGCCAACTTTCATCACACCCATCCACAGCGACAACACGCCCGTCAGTCCCAACGATATCTCAAAGGCTGTCTTCGACGATGAAAACGTAGAGTCCATCATAGCTGGGAAGACGTCGTAGTCGCCCCAGAACAACAGTTTCACAGTTGCAATGACAAATGCAACGAGAAAGAATGCTACCCAGATATAATTCAGTACCATAGTGACGGCAAAGGTAATATTTTTTTCTGAAACTAACAAGAAAAAGAGCAACTACGTCACGTGGTCGCCCTTTTGCTCATTGTATTTAAAGTATTTGATGATGTTTTACCACTTGATAATTCTGCTCTTCACAGGAGACTTGTACCAGTCGGGGTTGCTGTCCATATCAGCACCCCACTTGCCAAACAGGTTGTAGGCATCGCTGATATTCGTGCGCTCCTTAGCCCAGAACCACTTACCTTCTTCGTCGCCCGTTACGGTTACGCGGAAGGGGGTCTCGCCAGGCTCTGGCGCACCGATTACTACTACCTGTCCGTCCTTTCTGGTTACCTGAATCTTGATGTCCAGGTCAGCGACTGACGTTCCGGCAGGTACGTTGACGGTGCCAATCTCGGCAATAGGCATATTAACTACCTTCTTGGTGTTGTCACCGAATTCACCGTAGGTATGTACCTCTTCGCCTATCTGGGTGTCGCCGCAGAATACCTTCTGCTGCAGTGTACCACCGATGGCGCAGAGCTCAACGGTCGACTTGTTGTTGGCATCAGGAACACTGACACGTACTACAACGTCGTTGAAGTCGAAGTCGTCGCTTGTTCCCAGGTCCTCAAAGGCGAAGTAGATATACTGCTTAAGTTCCTCCTTGGCCTTTCCGCCACCATGGAAGCCGGGGTTACACTTGCTTGACTCAACTGTGTAATCGATGTTCTCTGTCTTTTCTACAACAGTACCCTCACCGATACGATAGTAGGGCTGTGAACCAATACCACCGTTAGCCTTGGCAGCATCACTTTCGCCGTCAGAATAGCCCTGTGGGAAGTGGCTCTGGTCGTAGGCTACTATCAGGTTGTCGAAGTAGTTGGCTACGAAGCACTGGTTAGCATCGGCGGCGCCATTCACAATCTTCTTGGCGTGGAAGACGGCCTGACCACCTGTTGACGGACCATAGATGCCATAGACATCCTTGGTGATGTTCATCGTAGCCGTGCCTGTTACCTCGAATACCGACTGCGCACCCATGTAGATGAAACTGGGACCGGCGGCCTCAAAATCCTTGGTGACGACACCACTGTTGCTGTCCATGCGGAAGCCGTTGCTGTCGGTATCGCCCAGGTTAATCTTGAACAGGTTGTTGACGGTCAGACGGCAGTTGTTGATGACGTCGTTGCTGCCGGCAGTATAATAGAAGTTGCCGGTGGTGTATTGGCCGTTGTTGACCCACGTATTATTGTTGCTATCAATGTCGGTATTGCCGCTGATGGTCATGGTGCCATTGTTCTGCACATGGCTGCTACCAGCAGTATGCAGACGGGTAGCCTCAATAGTACCGTCATTAACGAGGACAGAGTTGTTGTTGCTAACTTGAATTTCGCCATTGATATTCAACATACCCTTCGCACTATTATAGATGATGCCCGTATTAGCGATATCAATCTTGGAGGCCGTAACCGTTCCGTTGTTATAGAGTTTGCTGTTGCTTATCTGCAGGGTTCCGTTACAAACGAGTTCTGCACCGTTGGCAACATATATTTTCACATTGCTTTGGCCGAACGAATAATCGTTACCTGGCAGTGTCAGTTTTGAACCTTTTGTCAGATAAAGAGTGCTGTTTGCTGTAAGATACAAATCTGTGCTGACAATATTGCCACAAACGTATACAGTGTAAGTATATCTATCATACTTCATACCGCTCTTGCTGTTTGCGTTGGCATCGACCCACAGCGTATTGTTGGGAATTACAAAGTGATACAACTGATTGCCACCCCAGGGGTCTGTTAGGTCGCCTTGATAAGTGACGCCTGAAGGAACGCTCTCTGCATAATCACTCTCAGCGGGTGTCGGAGCTTTCTCAGTAAAGTTGAATACAGACGGGATGGCACGACGGGCTGCTTTCATATGACTGGCATTAGCGGTAGCTGTGTAGAAGGCTGCGGTAACCTTCGAATCGCTGGCGTCAAATGCCATATTGTCAATCATGTAGTTCTTCTCGTCAAGGATGGTGGCGTAAAGCGTCGTGGCATCCTGTGGACGGGCCACGCTGAAAGTCTTCGTTTCACCCTTGTTGATGCTACCCGTATAGAGGGCTGCAACAGCGGTGCCCTGAGCAGGGTCGGTGGCATAAATCTTCAGAGTTCCGGTCTTTGCACTAGTCAGCGTAATCTCAGTGCTGACAGCCGTATTCCATGTCTGTCGCGCATCAACATCTTGTCCACCCAAGACAATTGTCTTGAAGTTGGAAGAATACTCTTCTTCCATCTGCTTAGCGCGGTCATTCTTCTGAAACCATGCATCATGCGAACATGATGCGAAAGCGATTACAGTTAATAGGCTTACTCCTTTCAAAAAATAGCTATTCATTGTCTAAATCCTTTTTAGTGTACTATTATACAATCATTTCCGCTTGCAAAGTTAATGATTATTTCGCTAAAAATGAAATTTTTAACTACAAAAATGCACAAGTTATGATTTTTTTGCTTATCTTTGCAACCGAAATATCGATATTATTAATAATGTATGCGCATGAAGAAGAATTTTTGGATTGCTATGGCCTTGTTGTCGTTGGGCGTAACGTCCTGTAAGGATGACGTCGTTTTCGACCAGGCAAGCTATGACGAGTATCTGAGGAAATCCTTTGTCATAGAGAATGTTGACCCTAACCATCAGTGGGCTACAGTTGGTGTTGCTAACGCCAGTATTACCATCAACATAGGTACCAAAGAGACCTATCAGGTAAAAATCTATGAGCAGAACCCTATTGGCTATAAAGGAACCTTAAAGTTGCTGGGCGAAGGTCGTGTTGCTGACGGTAATACGCTGGACATGAAGATCAGCTATTGCCTGGCCAAAGCCTATGCCTATGTTACCTTGTTCGACTCAGAGAACTATATGTCTGTATATCCCGCACTGATCAAGGATGGTCTGCTGGAGGTGGACATTAACAACACTGCGGCAAAGAATGCTCCACATCGTGCTGGAATTGAACCTTCATTCCAATTTGCACCAGCACCCAAGGATGAGGATTTCGCAACAGCTATACCCACAGATGCTCTTTTCGCTAGTCAATACGGAAATGACACGAAGGACACTTTCCATAATTACAAGCTGGCAGAGACGTCAAATAAGCAGGAACTAAATTTCTACAATGGTAATTTTGCTTTATATGTTAGTGGCACTAAGACTGTGAAGTTCACCAATCCAGGCAATGGCTCTAAGAACATGATTTTTTACGTCTTGCCAGGAGCAAATTTGACGTTTGCAGACAATTGTTTTAATTTGAATGCTATCAGTGACAGTAATTTTAAGATGTATGTTGCAAATGGTGCAAAGGTTACTTTCAGTTCAGGCTTGCAGAGTTACATGATGCTCTATAACAGAGGAGAAATAATTGTCGATGGAAATTCATATAAGCCGGGCATCTATGGTCCTGGTGTTTTTTATAACGAAGGCACATTTACCATCAAAGGTGCTCAAGGGTATTATACGGCTAATATGAATATAAACAAGCCATTGACACTTAACAACAGCACATCACAGTTTATCAATGTAGGAACGCTTAATTGTGGTGGCGTTTGTGTAGAAGGCTCAGCTCATTTTGTCAATTACGGAACTGTTATAGCAACTGACGGAACTGTTGTCAATAGCAACGATTGTTCATGGGTTAATGACGGAACCTATACAACTGGAACTTTTATTTACAATGCAGGTAGTACAGATGTCATCAATAACTGTAAACTGATTTGTACGGAGAAGTTCCGCATCAATTTAGGCGACACCAACAAGAACAGCTTCCAGCTGAATGGTGGAGCATCTGTCGTCACCAAAGACTTTGAGGCGGATGGTCCTACCTTTATCAAGATGGGATCTAATTCGTTGTTCCATGTCACTGGTACCGCCAAATTCTCTATCAATAAGGATGTCTACGGTATTTACGGTCCATCCACAGGCGCTGATGCCGTCTTCCAGGCTAAGACGATTGAACGTCTTTACAGTTGGCAGACCAACCAGGGTTTCTCAGCCAACTACTTCGGCCATCTGTATGTCGCTACCGACAGCCACTTCCCCTTCGGCTACTCTGACAAGAGCGCTGAGCAGCAGGCTGCCGGCGAGATAGGCGCACAGCCCTACTACCGTCTGGACGCTGCCTCTGGTGCCAAGATGACAACATACAATGGTGCTAATGTCACACTATCTGACGAGGGTTGCGGTGCAGCCTATGCAGGTACTCCCGACGAGGAAGAGCGTCCTGAGGTTCCTCAGTCATTCCGTTTCTGCTTCGAGGATAATTTCCCCGATGCTGGTGACTACGACTTCAACGACGTGGTGCTTACCGTTAAGCCTACTCTCAACGAGAAGACGCTGACTGTTCAGGTGAGCCTCGACGCAGTAGGTGCAACGAAAAACATCGGTGCAGCCATGCGCCTCATCGGTGTGAAGAGTGAGGACCTGGAGAGTTACAGCGTTTCTAATGGCTTCCCGTCTCCTGAGGGTCAGGGACTGGGCGATTACAAGAATATCGAAACTAGTGAGACGTTCCTGAAAGAGAATCAGGCACCCAACAATACGCCGAACATGGTTGTCGTGCTCTTCAAGGATGCCCATTGGGCTATGGATCCTCATAAGACCGACAATGGTGGCGTATGGAGATATTTCTGGAATACCGTAGAGCGTAATGATGCCTATGAGAACAAGAAGTATACGGAGGAGCTTCCTACGGCGACCTACACCTTCGTCTTCAAAGATGCCGAGAAGGCCAGCAACATGCTTGCCGAAAATCTCTACGACGTCTTTATCGTAGAGCCTTACGGCGGTGGCTACTGGGAGGTACATACCGTGCAGAACGGTTTCAAGACAGCTCAGGTCGTTACACCTATCAAGCCTGATGGTGCAGCCTACGAGAGAGCCTACGGTAACAATATTCCTTGGGCCATCATGGTTCCTGGCGACTTCAAGTATCCTCTTGAGTGGCATTCTATCGGCAAGAACAAGAATGGTGAAATGTCAGGTGCCTACTGTGAGCCCGGCCACGCCTTCCCAGAGTGGGCTGCCGACAGTGAGACGGCTACCGACTGGTATCTCCATCCAGACGAGGAGTTGGTATTCCAATAAGCTTCTCTGGAAGCATTGAAAAAATAATAGAGGATGTGCCGAGCACATCCTCTATTATTATATATAAGGTGTCACTGATTAGATGCCGAGCTTCTTCTTGACGTCTGCAGTAACGTCAGTTGACAGGGTAGTAGAGATGTAAGGAATACCACCAGTGGTATCCATGATATAAATGTAACCGCCAGCCTGACCGACAGCCTTGATAGCGTCAAGAACCTTGGTGGTGATGGCATTCATCTTCTCCTGCTGCTCCTTGGCCAGTGCCTGCTGGTTGTCCTGGTAGCTCTGCTGAATCTTCTGGTACATCTCCTGCAACTCGGTCTGACGGCGCTGCTTGATGTTGTCGGGCAGGGTAGCCTGCTCCTTGTCAAAAGCCTCAGCCTTCTTCTGCAGTTCGTCCTGCATCGACTTCAGGTCAGCTTCATACTGCTTGGTAAGTGCCTCAATGTCGGTACGTGCCTTGGCAAACTCAGGCATAGCCTGGATGACCTCCTGTGAGTTGACGTGTCCGAATTTCTGTGCGTTGGCGGTGGTGAAACCGCAGATTGCGCAGATTGCGCAAAGGATTAATTTCTTCATAGTTGTCTTCTTTGTTATTTTCGTTATTTTGTTATTTCGTTATTACGTAGTTCCGTTATTCCGAAGATTAGTTGCTATATCCCAGCTTCGCCAACACCTCGTTGCTGATGTCCACCTTGGGTGAACCGAAGATGATGCCCGTGTCGCTGGCACGGTCCAGTATCAACTGGTAGCCGCGCAACTCGGCAATGTCCTTGACGGCGTTATACACCTCCTCTTGGATGGGAGTCATCAGGGCCGTACGTTTCTTGAAGAGCTCGCCTTCAGGTCCAAAGTACTTCTTCTTCAGGTCGGCAGCTTCCTTCTCCTTGGCAACGATGGCGTCCTGCTTGGCCTTCTTCTGCTCCTGCGAGAGGAATACCACCTCGTTCTGGTAGTTCTTATAGAGTGTCTGTGCCTCTATCTGGATGGCCTCGACCTCAGCCTGCCACTTCTTGGAAATCTGGTTCAATTGTTCGTTGGCGCGCTCGTAGGCCGGAATGTTCTTAAAGATATAATCCATGTCGACGAGTGCAAACTTCTGAGCGTGTAGCGACAATGTAGCCACACACATTAAACATATCACTAATAACTTTTTCATTTTTGTCTTCTTTTTAGGGGTTATATCTCTTAGACGTGGAAACTAAACAAAGGTTTCAAGTTTTGACAACTCTTAACTCTTCACTCTTATCTCTTATCTCTTAACTCTTAATTCTTAACTCTTCACTTTTAACTCTTAACTCCATCAGAACTCCTGTCCCAGGATGAAGTGGAACTGTGCACCACCCTTTGACGTTGATGTGGCATAGGGCTTGTCGAAACCGTAGGCCCAGTCGATACCCATCATACCAACCATTGGCAGGAAGATACGTACACCGACACCAGCAGAACGCTTGATGTCGAAGGGGTTGAACTTACCTGCTTCATTCCATGCGTTACCGCCTTCCAGGAATCCCAGTCCGTAGATGGTGGTGTTACCCAGCAGGATGGGGTAGCGCAACTCCAGCGTGAAGCGGTCGTAGGCATAACCCTCGGCACGGTAGGGAGTCAGTGAACCATTCTCGTAACCACGCAGACCGATGGTCTCCTCGGCATAGCTCGAACTGTAGCCACTCATGCCGTCACCACCGACGTAGAAGGTCTCGAACGGTGACTTGTTATATTTGTTGTAAGAACCCAGCAGACCCAGTTCTACGCGGGTCATCAGTACCAGACACTTCTGACCTTCCGTCAGTGCTGTGTAGGTCTTGGTCTTGAACTTCCACTTGTGGTACTCAATCCAACGGTACTTATCCTGCAGTTCAGCATTGTACTGGTCTACATTTCGCTGGTAGGTCTCCGACGTGGCCAGGTTGGCGTAGTCTTTGTTGTTCAGCAGCGACCAGGGTGGCGTCAGTGTTACTGACATCATGAACTCTGAACCACGACGTGGGAACAGCTGGTTGTCGGTAGACGTACGCGACAGGGTGACACCCAGGTTGATGTTGTTACAGTTACCGTTAGAGATGAGGAAGTAGCTCCAGTCGCGCAGCATATAGCGGGTGTATGACAGCTGCGTAGACAACTGGAAGTAGTCATCAGGCCAGCGCAGACGCTTACCCCAGCCCAGTGATACACCAAACAGCTTGATGTACTTGTCCTCGTCCATCATCGACGTGTAGTCGTAATAGCCGCTGTTGTACGAGCCGTAGCCTCCATAGTAGTTGTAGTAGTTGTTCATCCATGCCGAGTTGCGGTAGGTGCTGGAGATGTCACTCTGCTTAGAATAGAAGGCGCTGATGCTCAGCGCATTCGGACGCTTGCCACCAAACCATCCCGTAGAGTAACCCGTAGATACAGAGCTGTAGTAGCTACCGTTCGACTGGAACGACAGCGACAACTGCTCGCCATCGCCGATAGGCATGATGCCACGGTGCATCTTGTTCTTTCCGAAGAGGTTACGCATGGAGAAGTTGTTCAGCTTCACACCGATACGTCCGATGATACCCGTCTGTCCCCAACCTAACGAGAACTCCAGCTGGTCGTTAGACTTCTGTTCCAGTTCCCAGTTGATGTCTACCGTACCGTCCTCGTAGTTAGGCTTGATGTCGGGGTTCACCTTCTCTGGGTCGAAGAAGCCTGTCGAGGCAATTTCTCGGGCAGAACGCTGGATGGCATCCTTCGAGAAGAGGTCACCGGGTTTGGTGCGCAGCTCACGGCGTACCACCTCTTCATACAGGCGGTCGTTACCGTAGATGCGTACATGACTGATGTGTGCCTGTGTACCCTCCTGGATACGCATCTCCAGGTCGATGCTGTCGCCAACGATGTTCACCTCGGTGGGCTCCAGCTGATAGAACAGGTAACCGTTGTTCCAGTAGTAGTTACCGACGGCATCCTCGTCTTCCGAGAGGCGCTTCTTCATCAGCTTCTGGTTGTAGACATCACCCTTCTGCATGCCCAGGGCTCTGTTCAGATATTCGGTGGTTACCACGGTGTTACCCACCCATGTGATGTTACGGATAAAGTATTTCTCGCCCTCATCAATCTTTACATAGACATTGACGTGCTTCTCGTCCACCGTCCATACGGAGTCTTCCAGAATGGTCGCGTCGCGATAGCCCAGCTCGTTATATTTGTCGATGAGTGCTGTCTTGGCTTCTTCATAGCGTTCAGGTGTAAACTTCTTGGCTTTGAACATGTTCTTCAGTTTGCCAGCCTCATTGATCTTGCCGAAGGAACCCTTCTTGAACAACGAACCCGTCAGCTTGCTCTTCGACAGTTTATCGTTGCCGTCGAAGATAATCTCGCGCACCTTCATCTTCGACTTCTTGTCGACGGTGACGTCGAGGATGACCTGGTTCTTACCCGTCACGTCGTCGCGCTGGGCAATGTCTATCTCTGCATTGTTATAGCCTTTCTCGTCGAAGTATTTCTTAGCCAGAATCTTGGCGCGGTCTATCATGTTCGGCGTAATCTGACTGCCTTTCATGATACCCAGCTTGGCCTCCATGTCCTCTCTCTCCGTTTTCTTCAGACCATAGTAGTTGATGGTGCTGACGCGCGGACGTGTAGACAGGTGGATACAGAGATACACCTTGTTGCCGACGATAGAGTCGGCTGAAATGGAGGCATTCGAGAACAGACCGTGCTTCCAATAGCGTTTGACAGCTTCCGTAATCTCCGTACCGGGCACGTCAATGGTCTGTCCTACAGACAGTCCGGAGAGTCCGAGCAGTACGTAGTCTTCATAGCCTTCTACACCTTTGACAGTCAGTCCGCCAATCTCACAGCGGCGTGGTGTTCCGGCATACGAGATGTCAGGGTTGACGATGACATCCTGAGCGCTCGCGGAAATGAAGAATGAAGAATGAAGAATGAAGAATGCTGCGCATAACAACACTCTGTACATTCTACTCTTCTTATCTCTTACATTTCCGCTTAGTATATAAGCGGTAGCAAATTCTTCATTCTTCATTCTTCATTCTTCATTTTGGTTTTCAGCCTCTACTTGTTCTTCTGTCTTGCCGTAGCGGCGCTGGCGCTTCTGGTAGCTCTCGATGGCTTTGTGCAACTCAGCCTCGTTGAAGTCGGGCCAGTAGGTGTCGCAGAAGTACAGCTCTGAATAGGCTATCTGCCACAACAGGTAGTTGGAGATGCGCAGCTCGCCGCCTGTACGAATCAGCAGGTCGGGGTCTGGCATGAAGTTGGTAGCCAGATGTTTGCTGATAGTCTCTTCCGTGATGTCCTCAGCACGGATGCCACCTGTCTTCCAGTTTGTCAGGATGTTCTCCACCTTCTCTTCCATGTCGTGGACCTCGGTGACGATCTGTTTGACGGCCTCCGTAATCTCCCAGCGGCTGCTATAGCTCAGCGCTATCACCATCGTCATGTGGTCGTTCTTGGCCGTATGCTCCTCCGTTTCGCGCAGCTTCTGCTGTACGACGTCGGGCAGGCGCTTGATGTCGCCGATGACGCGGAAGCGCACATTGTTCTTCATAAATATCTCGTCTTCCAGCGAGGTGAGTACCAATCCCATCAGGGCTGCTACTTCATCTGCCGGACGTCCCCAGTTTTCTGTAGAGAACGTATACAGCGTCAGGTATTTGACACCCAGATTGGAACATTCCGTGGTGATGCGGCGCACAGCCTCTACGCCAGCCTGGTGACCATAGCTGCGCTCCTTGCCTCGTTCGTTGGCCCAGCGTCCGTTGCCGTCCATGATGATGGCAATATGCTGGGGGATGTTGTTAGTCTCTATCATTGTGACACGTTTTACATTTCGCCCATAAGTCGTAACTCACTGACAGTCGCAGGTGACTGTAGCAGTCGGTATTCTTGAAGAGCCCAGAGCTCTTGATGCCATAGGGGTCGGAGACACCGTCCAGGCGGTCGCTGCCTGTGAAGTGCATGGCCCATTCCAGTGCCACATTCACACGGTCGGCGGCTTTGTACTTCACGCCACCGCCCAGCGGCACGTTCATGGCCAGCTGTGTCTTGTCGGTCTTGTAGACGGTTGTTCCCAGTCCTATAAATATATAAGGTGTAAGCCGTTGGGCTCCACGATATTCCATTCCTGTGCCATAAGGCCAGAAGTTATACTCCAGCCGCACACCCACATCGCCGGCCTTCCGCTTGAAGGAGTAGTCCTGCCATTGCTGCGGCACGTATGTCTTCACGTCCTTTGCCGAGCCTTTCAGCGTCATATAGCTGATGTTCATGGCCAGTGCCACCCGTGGGTTCCAGCGGTATTTGGCCATGAGCGTGAATGCGGCCTGCGGGTTCTTGAAGATGTTGCCGTTGAAGTCGCCCTCATACGACACCATACCGACACCACCACCGACTTCCAGTCGGTATTCCGGCTCTGTCTGCGCCTGGGCGCCTACGGCCAGCATCAGCAGGATGGCAACAACAGCGTTTCTCACCTTTCAACTTTCACCTTTCAACTCTCAACTCTTAACTCTCAACTCTCAACTCTCAACTCTACTCCTCCCATGCCACTCTGTTCAGCAGTCCGCGCCATACCTCTCCGGTGCCTGCACAGACTATCCAGATGTAGTGGCCGTCGGCTACTGCCGAGAAGCTGGTGGCAGCGCTGTTGAAGGTCGCATTGCCGTCCGTAGGAGGCATGCTGAAGGTTGACGTCTTCCAGGTGATGCCGTTGTCGCGACTGGTGTAGATGGTTCTCAGCGCATCTACCGTCGTGTCGTTCAGATCCTTGCCGCCGAAGGCCAGCAGCACGTCGTCGTAGCGTACCAGCTGGATGTTCTCCAGGGCAGGCAACTCATAGCGGTGGTCGTCGGCGCGGTCCACATAGGTCCACTTGCGAATCCACTCAGGATAGTCGTCCTTTCCCTCTATCAGGGTAGTGATATATTCTTCCAACAGGCTTATGATGCCTGTCTCGCTATAGTCTACAATGCGGCGCCACAGCTGACCGCTCCATGCGTCGCCCGTCTGCTTGTTGCCGGCCATCAGCACGTAGTCGGTGCTGTCCGACAGGTTCAGTGGGTACGACACCATGGTAAAGTCCTTGGTGGGCAGGGCGTCGAAGCTGCTCTCCGTCTCGTCTTTGGCTTCTATCCAGAGGGGCAACTGGTCGTCGCAGTATTTGGTAATCAGCGAACCGTTGGTGTCTATGGCATATACCTCGGTAGAGCTGGCTCCCAGCAGACCTTTCAGCGTGATGCCGTCAGGCAACTTGCTGTCATCCGTGACCCATGTGCTGGCATCGGCAGAGCGGTATATCTTCGCACCGTCCATGATGTATAGTGAGTCCAGATTGGCTACGGCATTCCCCCAGGCGTCAGCATCTGTCAGCGCGGGCAGTGTGGCAGGTGTCCAGCTGTGGCCATCCTCCGTATAGTAAGCCTTTGTGGCACCACCCTCGTTGCCAAAAACGTAGATGCGGTTGTTGAAGGTGAGGGCACGGAGACCTGTCATCACGGGCACGTTGGCCATCTTCTGCCACTCGAAAGCGTCGGGGTCTTTCTTGTGGACGTTCACCTTGACGGTATAGTCGGTAATGCCCTTGTTGCTGCTGGAAGCCACGCAGAAGACGCGTGGCGTGGTGAAGTCGACACTGTCGACACCAGTATAGTAGGTCATGTAGGTACCGTCCTCGCTGACGAGGAAGGGACTGCCGTTGTTGTAAGTGCTAATCAGACATACTACCTTGGTGATGTCTGTACCCAAGGGCAGCGAGTCGGTGTTGTAGATGGTGCGGTTGACCTGGTCGATGTGGAAAAGGTAGTCGCTACCGGCAAAGGTGCTCTTCACTCCGTTCACATAGCGGTTCAGGTTACCCAGCGTGAACGACGTAATGGCAGCATCGTCATAGAGCGTCACTGTCGTCTCGTCAGCCTTGGTGCACGATGCCAAGGCTCCTAAGAGCATGGCTATCAGCAGGTATGTTGTCTTTATCTGTTTCATTCAGTTGTGTCTTTTTTCCAAAATTCCGTGCAAAGTTACGCACATTTCCGCAATTTTGAGCATTTTTCTACCTTTTATTAAGTTAAATATATCATATAAGGTGATATTTTATGTTTTATAAACAAAAAAAGAGCACGGTATGAATCACTCACTCCGTGCTCTATCCATTAACGCATGTTGGTATGGACCAGCGTGATGACGCTCAAGACAGTGGCCAGAGCCACCATGGTCAACAACAGCGTTGTTTGAAAATCTAATAACATAATCTTTACCTTAAAAGCAATTTAACTACTAACCTAATGAAAAACAACTACAATCCTCTCGATTGCGAGTGCAAAGGTACGAAGAAACATTAAAGATTAAACATTAAACATTAAATAATTTCCGTATATCGATACCTTTTTGACCTATATCAAAAATGGCCGCACCAAAAGGTGCGGCCATTAATTATGCATTAAGCATTATGCATTAAGCATTATTTATTGTTTCCCTTTTTAAGGACGATCTTCTGGCTATAAGCGTTGCTGACGGTACTGAAGAACTCGGCAAGCTGTGGAAACAGCGATTTGTCGAAGGTGCCAGAGCGTTTCAACAGGCGATTCTTGACGTGAATGGTGTTGCCCACAACCTGTAGCGTAGAGGAGAACGTGGCAAAGGGGTACTCCATGCTGACATCCTTGGGACGGGCCTCAATGACGTAGCCCTCGGGAATGGTCAGCGTGATATCGTCTTCATCCAGATAGCCATGATTCATCCAGATATCCTCCTGACGCCCATCGCTGCTTTGGGGAACGGTATATCCCTGATGAATAGGGCAGACGGGCACAAAGAGGCGCTGTCCGGTCTGGGTGGCATACTTGTTACTTCTGACCTTGGCGTCGAGAGTCATCTGGGCTGCTGAAGGTACCTGGCTGACCTTCAGCATGTTGACCTCTGCCTGTGGCACATGAACCATACGCAAGAAGACTTTCTGACGATCCTTCTCGTCCATCTTCAGTAAGGGGATATGGTCTTCATACTGCTGGTTGAAGGTCTGCTGACAGACAGTCATGTCTGCCGCTCCCTCGGCATTCATATCAATGGTGATGGAGGTGCGCATCAGATTGGTGCTGTCTGCATAGACGGGCAGTCGTACCAGTCGGCCGCCTTGTTCGCTGACCTCTATGGCATCATGTCCGGCAATATCGTCATGCACATAGCCCAGAGGCAGTTGTGGATTGGTACACTCCAGCCATAGCGTGTCATTAGCGAGGGGAACCTGCAGAATGACGTGGTTCATCTGTCCTACGCTGGCAAAGTCGGGCATGAAGCGCCGATTGTCTGTGCTGATGGTCGTATAGTTCGAAGCGATGCCCACCTCTTTCAGCATGGCTCGCATGTAGTTTGACAATCCTTTACAGTCGCCATAGCCACTCTTGCTGACGCTGGCTGCTGGAGCAGGCTTCTGTCCGCCAATGCCCAAGAAGATAGCCACATAGCGGGTGGTCTTCTCCAGGCGTTTATAGAGTGCCTCCACCTTCTCGCGGTCAGTCTTCATGGTGTCTGTCAGTTGGTGCAGTTCTCTGCGGACAGCATCAGGCAGCACATCCTGCCCCTGGATGAGGCTATATTCCCAACGACCGTAGTCCGCCCATGAGCCAAGACTTCCCCGGGTACCATAATAGACAAAGTCGGTAGGTGCAAACCATGCCATCGGCATCCTTTCACGGAACGGACGACTATACGTTTCTTGCTTTATGATGGGCATGTCGCTCACTTCGAGGGTCAATAGCTGTGTGGTGGACGAGAGGTCGCTGACCGTGACCTCCTTGTCGATATGTTGCAAGGCATAGCGGACATTCATGCTCTTGGGTGCCTTCAGCCGATAGGAGGCTTTCTTGACGCTGATGTCGTAGTCGGTCTGCGGACAGAAGCGAGGAAACTCTATCAGATTGTCACGACTTTCGATGGTCCACTCGTAGCTGATGGTAATAGGGTAGACGGGTGGTGTATAGTCCAGAAACATCCTGTAGTCATCAATGGCCAGATAGGGCGAGTATTCTGTCTTTTGCAACTCGCTCTCTTTCAGCTTCCTGATGACACGTCCCGTAGCGTCGCTAACCATACCCTTGAAGCCGGTCAACTTGTCGTTCTTGCTACAGGAACATACAAAGGTTGCCAAGCTGGCTCCTTGTTCGCTGAGGATGGTTGTCACTTCCCTGAAGTGTTTGACAACGTGGGTGGGACTCATACATTCCACGTCTACCACACTCTCTTCAATGACAGCCTTCTGGGCGTCGGCGACAGAGAGCGTCAGCAGCGTGTAGACCAATAACAGCAGTCGTTTTCTCATCATGGTATGCTATTGTTGAGCTGTTTTTGTCAGTGTGATGATGTTCTTGCAGTTTTCTACCAACTTCTCCATGAAAGCCTTCAGGTCTTGATACTGCTGTTGGGTGAAGAACGTGCGATTGATGTTCAGCTTGTAGAGTACTGACAGTTGGTTGCCGTTCTGAGCACATCTGATGGTGGCGTTGATTCCGTCGAACTTCAACACGATAGGCTTGATAGCCTCCTCCAGTTTCCAGCCTTCGGGTAGGTTCATTACTACGTTGATGGCCTCTAACTGCTTATAGGGCAGTTCCACGGGCAGGTTACGTGTCTCTTCCGTAAATGGATTCTTGCTGATAGGAGCTACCACCAATGGGTTTAGATATATGATGCCGTCGGCTGTCGAACACTGCTTCGTGAAGGTAATGGTTTCGCGCAGGTTGGGCGAGAAGTCGTGGCGTCCCTGCAACTGGTAGTCGCTGATGGTGAAGTCGTTATCTTCCTGCATCTGGTGAATCAGTTCTGTGCTGTCCTTGGCTGTGCGCCAACGCTTACGCAGGGTGGCGGCAGCCTCGCCAGAGAGGGCATTCGCCATGGTACCACTGAGTTGACCGTCTTCAGTAAGTGTGGCTTGAATGATGCTACGTGTCGTTGCCTGGGATACTGACTGCAGATTGACCCAACCGCCCAGTTTGCTCTTTCCTTTTCTAATGAGACGGGCACGTTCTACCGACAGACAGGCGGGAAGCACGTTCAGATAACCGTCTTCTGCAGAACTGTCGAAGAAGGCTGTTGTAGAGTCGTTCAGTTCTACAGCAACGACGAAGGTCGACAGGTACTTCAGACTGGCGTGTGATAGAGGCAGACGACCGTGGTTGCGAAGACGCAGCACGACAGGCTCTGCTTCGATGCCTGCATCGTGCAGCATGTTAATCAGCAGAAAGTTCATGTCGGCATTCGTACCCGTACCTTCCTTCAGCACCTTACTGCCTGACTTAGCCCAGAAGGCATAGTCGCCATTCCATCTGACACGCTGGCGCAGCAATTTCCAGGTGGCATCGAAACGCTTCTGCTTGTCGGCTATCTGTGGGATTCCTGCTGCTGTCATCTCGTCTTTCAGCGGACTGCTCTTCTTGATGCGTCCACCAAACTCCTCATCTTCAAACAGGGTCTTGTCAATGGTCTCCCATTTTACGGAATAGTCTTTGTAGACGTAGCCGGGAATCGTAACGCTCTGCAACTCGTGCGTTACCTTGCATCCATAGTCTGCTGCACACCAGATATAGTCGTCGGCTTTCAGGGCCGGCAGGTTGTGACCTATAAAGATGTTCGTCTCTGTATTGATGATTTCATCGCCTATGGTCATCGAGGCCAACTCCTGTTTATTCTCCAGTTGACTCATTCCCGTCTCTTCCAGGTGGAAGTTCAGCCACTTAGGTATCGTCACAGAATACTTTGTATAGACTACGGGGATACTGCTCTGGGCGTACCAGTCGCGCAATTGGAAATAGAGGTCGCTTTCCAGTCGGTATTCATATTCAATGACCGTACCCACACGTACCTGTGGAACGCTGAACTTAATCAACTTCTCCGTCTTGTCAATCTGTTCTTCGTGGATCATGGAACTCTCCATCTTGGTCTTCACCACCTTGCCATTCTCCATATTGTAAGCAACGGCCTTTAGACCTCTCACCGTTTCTGGTACAGAACTGCTACTACTGAGTCTGACACCAATCTCATGGTCTGCCACATGCTTGCCCTCGGGTTTCAACACCTTCAAACGGCATTTTACATTGTTAATAACGCGGAAATCACCATTGATGAAGGCATAATACACATCCACATCACGAAACAGTTCCACGGCATCAGCATCTTTGTCTGCTGCATATTCCGTCATCGTAAGCTCTTGTTGTGTGGGCTTGCCCCATTTCAGATTAGGTTCTATTGTCGTCTGTGCAGAAACGGTCATTGCCAGCCAACAGCACAGCACAAGAAGATAGTTTTTCATTATTCTATAGGATTGTGTGTTTTTTTTTCAGCCTGCAAAGTTACAATATTATAATCATATAGACAAAGAATTGTACAAAGATTTTGTTATATATATTACAATCCCCAAAAATAATTAGTATCTTTGCACGTGCAAAGATGTCTGTGCCATGGATTGGGAAGCTTTTGAGAAACACAAAGCGTTCGCAGGAGAGAAGAAGCCTTCTATGCTCCGTCGGCGTATTGGTCACGACTATGAGTCGCGGCAGGTTTACCTGATTACGATGACGGTGGAAGGACGCCGTCCCCTCTTAGGTTGTCTGGTGGGAGACGCAGAAGCAGAGAAAGGTAGCCCTGAGGCACCAAGGATTGAGCTGTCGCCCTTAGGCGAGCAGGTCAGAGACTGCTGGACATCGATTAGCAGCTACTACCCCGAGGTGAGAGTCCTGGACACGATGATTATGCCCGACCATCTGCACGGTATCCTTTTCGTGGAGCAGCAGATGGCGCAGCATCTGGGAATGGTCATTAAGGGCTTTAAGGCAGGCTGCAACAAGGCCTACCGCAGGTGGCTGGAAAGCCTGGCGGACGCGTCTCGGCTTCCATCGCCCCTGCCGTCATCGCCCCTGCCGTCGTCGCCCCTGTCGTCATCGCCCCTGCCGTCGTCATCTATGCTGCAACAACGTTGCAGCAAAGGAGACGGAAGGACTCACGGCTACCTGTTCTCTAGGAATTACAACGACCACATCCTTGATGGCGCCGGAGAACTGGAGCGCTGGTTCGCCTACCTTGCCGACAACCCTCGCCGGCTGGCCATCAAGCGCCAGCACCCAGAACTATTCACCATTGTGAGCCACATAGACATAGGGGAATGGTCGTGCCAGATGGTGGGCAATCGGACTCTTCTCTCCTATCCCGAGAAGGCTGCCGTCGTCGTACACAGAGCCTACGACGACGATATCTTCGAGAAATACAAGCAGGAATGGCTCGCCGTGGGAGCGAATGGAGGTGTACTGGTGAGCGCAGCGATATCCCCAAGAGAGAAAGAAGTGATGCGCGAAGCCATGAATCGTGGCTACCGGCTCATCGTACTCCGCGAAAATGGTTTTCCTCCGTTGTACAAACCTGCCGGAGAGTCTTTTGACGCTTGTGCTAAAGGAACGATGCTTCAGATCAGTCCCTGGGAATATCATATGCAGAGAAGGACTATCTCGCGAGAGCAGTGCCTCCAACTCAACCGATTGGCTGAGTATATTGCATCACTCTGAAACGCATATTTCAATAAAAAAATGGCCGCACCGAAAGGTGCAGCCATTCCATTATCAATTGTCCATTATTACAGCTTAGGACCTGCAAGCTTTGCCCTGCGTAGGGCGAAGTTGCTTTCGGTCTAAGCTTAAAGCTTAGGACCTGCAGCGACGAGTGCCTTACCAGCC